>JAESFS010000028.1_pt1 | contig 314860 bp, 277 predicted proteins | sample 9269441 | NCBI WGS metagenome assembly JAESFS01 (sample SAMN14502548, study PRJNA617105) | algae metagenome | isolation source: Scytolyngbya sp. HA4215-MV1 and co-occurring heterotrophs from sample from... | place: USA: Laie Falls, Oahu, Hawaii | collected 2010-08-22
CGACCCCGGCCGGCGGCACGATCCTGACCAGCACATAATTGACGGGCCGCTCCAGCGTGCGGCCGTCGACGACGAGTTCCGCCTGGAAGCTGAGCACGTTCGGGACCTTGCTGGCCGCCTGCCGGTGATAGACGTTCCCCCGCTCGCGCAGGGTGTCGGCAAACAGGATGCCGCGCTGGATGGTGTCCGCCCAGTAGGTCAGGGCGGCGTCGGCCATCGGAAACGGGAGCGACGTCCCGGTCGAACTCTGGGGCTGTGACGGCATGATCACCTCTCTTAAGAACATAAGAAGCTGGGGCTGGTGAGATCTCAGCACCGTACAAATCGGCTTGTCAGTCGAGTGAAGACAGTGGGTTGCACATACAAACGACCGAGGTCACCACACCAAGGCTGGCCGGCCGTCGCCATCAAGTGAACCGCTCGACGAAGACGCCATGGCGAAGCCCCCGGTCGCTAACCGTCAGCGATCGTTGCCCGAGCTTATTCATCACTGTCCTGACGATGCACGCGCCAGCGAGGATCACATCGGCTCGTTTCGGCTGAAGGCCGACAATTGAGCGCCGCTCAGTCGCGCCGTGCGAGCGGTACATTTCGATCTGGCGATCAATTTCGCCGAGGTCGAGCTTAGTGCCTTGCACGACATCGGGATCATACTTGCTCATTCCATGCTTGACCGCAGCAAGGTTCGTGACTGCGCCACCCATCGCCACCAAGGCATCTGGCGACGGCCGCCCATCGATCTGCGACAGATCAGCCGAAATGGCCGCTTGAGCGGCTCGCACCGTCTCAGTGCCGACAACGCCAGTTAGTCCGAACCGCTCCGTATATCGGACGGCACCAACGTCAACGCTGAACTGCTCGTCGACCAGCGCTCCCTGCCCAAAAGTAAATTGCGTGCTGCCGCCGCCCGTGTCGAACACGACGACCGCTCCGTCCGGCATCCGCAGCCCCGCCCGCGCCGCGAGATAGGCCAGTCGACCTTCCTCTGGGCCCGAGATCACCTGCACCGAGACCCCAGTTTGGGCTTGAACTGTCTCAAGGAAAGCCGCCCTATTGCGTGCCACTCGGAGACCGGCTGTGCCAACAGCCACGATCGCGCGCACGCCGATCTGCTTTGCCTCGCGGCTCATGTCCGCAATCGCAGTTGCAGTCCGCTCTGCTGCCTCCGGCGTGATCTCCCCGCCCTTCTCTAGTCCCTCGCCCAGACGGGTCAACTCCGCCCGATCGACGATCGTGTGCCAGGAGCCGGTGCCCTCGCGCGCGCCGACATGTAATTTGACGGAATTTGTGCCGACATCGATGACCGCATATCGCTCTGGAACGCCCTCAACGAGCGCCTTCAGGCCCGACACATAGTTGGTATTGAAGTATCCGCCGAGGCCGACTGATGAGACGGCGGAAAGCACGGCGGCCGCATCCTCTGCCTCGATCGCGATTGTACGGGTGGATTTCCCAGCCGCCTGGATATCGCTGAGCTCTGAAGTGCATCCCCCGACTGTGTAACGGACCCGACGCTTGTGAACCTTGACGGCTCGCAACAGCCCACTTGTCGCGACGACTTCATTGATAAACTGATCGAGGGTGTAGGAATTGCGCGCGAACCGCGGGGCGGCGAGGTCTAGGTAAGAGAACACCGCCGCCGCGTCGGAAACCAGCAATGGGAATGGCTGCTTCACGATAGGTTCCCAGCGCTCCAATCCCTGGTCACTCACCTCGCGGAGAACCTTAATGTCCACGAGCTCGTCGCGCACTTTCACATTCGCACCGGAGCCGCCGAGAAGATACAGTTCGGCGCTCTCCTGCACGTTGCCCGGTGTCAACCGTGCAAACCGCGTCTCTGCAAGGCCAAAATGGGCGCCAAAGGTGCGCCACTCCCAGCGCGGAACGATTGCGGCCATGGCAGACCTCCTGCTTTGCCCCTTGCAAGGGTGTGTTCTACGCTGCGGCGTTGCGAAGACGTCCGGCGAAGTGCTCCAATGCGGTGCGGGTCTTGGTGTTCTGGTCGCCCTGTGGGTCGAGTCCAAGTTGCCTTAGATGGTGGTTTAATTCCTCCTGGGCTTGGTGCGCTGTGTGGGGGAGCACCTTGATCGACACCTCAACCAGATCCTCGCCATCAGGAAGTCGCCACTCTTCGACAGTCAACTCCTGTGGGAAGTTCGCGTGCTTCAGCTTCCAGCGAAGCACCCGAATAGGTCCCATGACGCGCAACTTTCCGAAAACTGCCTGACCCTTGTAAAACTCTCTCAAGAAGCGCTCCTGCGCACTGGAAAACAGTTTGCCTATGGCGCGCTCGCCCTTTGCCACCTCGTCTATCTCGTCGCGCCGTTGCACTTGCGTTAGGGACGCGGAGCAGACCTTTCGGTCCCCGACCCAATCGGCTTCCAACTTGAACCCTTTCATACGCCGCCAATTTTCCACGACGGATGCCGGGCCAACTGGACGAAATTTAACCGTCGAGTCGTCAGCGTCGCCTTTGACGAGCCTGGCGCGGAGGACAATTCCTGACTTGAAGAGTTCGAGATTCAGTGTGTCATAGAAGTAAATGACACGAACATCCGCCGTATCCTCGTTGACCTCAAAGGCACGTGCGGCGCGAAGCTCCTGATCAGGACGGATCGTGCATTTGATTTCAACGGCATCCACCCCATTGGCTTCCATTGCAAACTGCTCCTGGGCCGATGATCACCCGCGCTGGCGTCGAGAAGCTCTTCTTCAGGGGTTTTGCGTGCTAGCGGCGTCCAACGCGATTGACTGGGCCGCCACGATTCATCGGCGTTCCTGGTCTCACGCCGACTCCAGGCGCTCCAACACCTGGAGTTGCGACTGCCCTCGCTACTGGTCGGGGATAGAGGACAACTCCCGGCCTGACAACACAGCCAGGTGGGTAGGCCACGTATTGACAATAAACGACCGCTCGGGCCTCCTCGGGCCCGGAAAAAAAGCCCCATACCAACAGGAGAGCCGCAGCAACGGCAACCGTTTTGTTCCGGACGATCTTCATCTAATCCCGCCTTTCAACATCGTGCGGATGTCCAATCAGCAGTCCCCACATTGTCAGGAAAACTACTGCAAGAGAGGCAGATCAAAGAACCCGGTGGGCTTCGGGACCGGGCATGTGACGGGGCAAATTCGAGGTGGAAGCGCTGGACCCCTGCAGCCGTCACAGCTTGACCATAGACCCAGGCAGGATCGGAGACCAGCTGTGACACGCGCAGACCTAAGACAATAGGGTGCAGAGCTCATCGCGTCCTGTTCGACTTCTGCGAAAGAGGGCCAGAACGTCGCCAGCGCTTGCCAACTCTGGTCTCGCGGAGCAGTGTGACCGAGAGCTCAACGGAACCACTTGGGCTTCATAAGTTGCCAGCCCGCCGTGAAGTGGCGGAGCTCGGCATGATCTCCACTGACATCTGATGACTCACCGGAGGGCGGAAATGGAACAGATTTTGATCAATCTTGTTGCTGGCGCTCTGGGAGGTGCCGGTGCGGGGAAGGCGTCGCCTCAGTTTGATTTAGGGACCGCCGGCAATCTGGTAGCTGGTGCCGTTGGAGGGGGCGTTCTCGGGCAAATCGTTACCCTAGCAATGCCTGCCGTGAGCGCGGCAATCGCGAGTGGGAATTTCAGCGTCGGTGCGATCCTCACCAATCTGATCAGCGGCGGCGCCGGCGGCGCAATTTTGACCGCCATAATCGGCGCTGTGAAGAATCGCGCGGCCTGAGGCAAATTTTTGCAAATGGTCTGCTAGGGGCCAGCGAGACATGGCTCTCTTGGACTTCGCCGCCTCGACTGGGGAAGTGCACCGGAACCGATCGATTCTGGTAAGTGGTGAGGGCGTCTATTCAGGTCGAGGGTGAGAACCAAGTACGAAGTTGAAAGCGCTCGAAGGACGAGCTGCTGTGCCGACTTCTGCGACCTCGTTCCCGGCGCAGGCGCCGAGATAGCCGACGAAAGCCCAAGCAGTTTCTCGAGATCACCACTTGAGGCGCCATTGGCTTGGCGCAGAAATGATGCCGCGCGTCGGCGGTCCAAAGAATGCGAGCGAATCACAGTGGCAGGTCAATCCGTACCCGTGACGCAGCTTGGAAATCACCGGACTCGGCTGAAGATATTGGAGATCGGATCGCCTTGGTGGATGTCCACGCTCGAGGGCCGCGTCTCCCGGTGCGCTGCTTGCGACCACAGCGTAAGGCCGAACATGCCAAGGATTCCCATAGCCGCGAGTGCAACGAGGACCGATATAAGGGGGCTGCGGGCTTGGCTCGTATAGAGGTCGTTAGGGTCTTCAGTCATCTGTCACCCCCACTTTGGCTCTGATCCATCGGTCAGGGACGCGAAACGACACAAGGTTGTCGACCGTCGACATAGTCATCACAGAAACCGCATGTTCCGGACACAACTGGCGAAGCAAAGACGAACGAGAACCGTTCTACTGCCCCGGCTTCCATCGGCGGGAAATCCGGCGGAGGTAGGCGACGAGGCCGTCGGTCTCTGCTTCCAACATCCTGAATTCTGGCATGCCTGAATGCCTGACCACTGTTCCGTCCGTGAGTACTCCTGCAGGGTTGCCACCAGGATAGCGCTCAGCGATCAGAGGGAATCGCGGTGCCTTGGGATTCGGGCTTTCCCCTCGTTCCGCGATCGCATGACAGCGCGCGCAGTTCTCTTCCGCCACCCTCCGGCCTGTTTTGACGCTCTCCAAATTGTCGGGACGCTGAGCGTCGGCCGGCATCGCAGCCAGAAACGAGGTGGTGCCGGGAACTCCCAGACTTCCGGCGGCAAGGAGGCAGGCCAAGGCGCTCGATCTAAAGGGCTTCATTGGACACTTCTAGAGCCCTTTAGGCTCGCTTGCCTTGAGCCCGATCAACAACGTAGCTGGAAGTTCTGAAAGCTCAGCGACGTTCAACAGCGCGGAGGTAGGCAAGTAACCGGCAACGTCACGGTAAAGTGCGAGCGGACGCACATCAGCTCCGGTCTCGTCCGGCTCACACCGCGGCGGTCGCGCTCTGCCACACTTTTTTTTTGAGCAGTCTCCGCCCTGAACTGGCGGCGCGTGCGGCGAGAGACAAGGTGGCGTTGGAGGTTGAAGGTATTGTGAACGGCGGCGTGCATGCTGAGAAATCGCTGGGCCGATCCGGGCGACTTGAAGCCCTGCATCTTGCGCTCTCGTCGTCGGACCGGCTGGTGCGAATTCTCGGCTCGGTTGTTCCGGCGCAGGCCCTGCTTGTGTGAGCCCGAACGACCCAGTTCCCGCCGCGCGGCTCCGTAGGACCGCAGTTTGTCGGTCACCCATACGCTGGGAGCAAAGCCCTGCTTTTCGAGCAGTTTTCGCATGAGGAAAGGCGGCCTTCTTGTCTCGCCTGGATTGCACCAGCAAATCCAGGACTTCGCCCTCATTGTCCACGGCCCGCCACAGCCACTGGCGCTTGCCGCCGATCGAGACGATCATCTCGTCGAGATGCCATCGGCCGCTCTGCCGCTGTCGCCCGGCGCGCAGGTTCCTCGCGAACTGTAACCCGAATTTGAGGACCCAGCGTCTGCGCTGTACCAGACGGAAACTAATTCCGCATCTTCCTAAAATGTACCAGCCAGTTGTCCGCACGTCAGCGCCTGGGCGTCGACAAAGCCGTCCGTATCAGCATAGGTCTTGAGTTAAAGCTGAGCCTGGGCTGCAGTGGCTAGCGCGAGGGCCAGCGCTGAGAGTGCGGCAGACTTCATCATGACGACCTCGATATTTGATTGCCTGGAACGTAGGCGGTCGTCGCCCGTCCACCTTTTGGTATACGCGTCGGCTATAACCGGTCTCATTGGATGGCAGGGACCTCTTGCCAGAACGTGGAAAGCTGAAAGAGAGAACTATCCGTAAACCCGCGACCATGACCGCGATCAGCACCGCCAATTTACGTGCGGTTGCCATCCTGATCCCGGCCTGGCTTCGATGAAGAGCTTCAAACCGGTGGGGGGCCATACGATCACGATCCGCCATGGCTCATCTTGAATTGACCTGGCGCAATGCGGCCGCCCCTCATCTCAGGCTCAGTCAGACATGTTTTGCGACGGGTGCCCTGCAATGAGCCACATTGATATTTCAAGACGTCAAGCGAAGATGATGTTCAATCAGTCAGTGGTCGTGCTTGCCGTTATGATGGCCGGCTTTGCGGTGCTGTTCGTGTCCCACCTCTAAGAGTGCTTTCGATAGTCGTTTGTGGCTTCTTCTTGTCACAGCCATTTTGCGTGAGGAGCCGGATGACATCGACGACAGCGAAAGTGAGTCGATCCAGACTGCCCGCTTGGAGGCAGCGGGCGCTCCTGTGCGCCAACATTATTCGGCTGGGCGGCCTCCATCATTTATCACTGCGGCAGGTGATCTCCCACGGTCGCGCCGTGCCGCACGAGTGAATTGATTGGGAACAGGCCTGGAAATGCCGATCGTGAACATATAGGCGGTTCATGTTGAAGGTTCCGCTGAGCAGGCCAAATGTCTAGAAGACTGAATATGGGCCACCGACATCGATGGCGGGCGATGAGTGATTTTGGAATGGTGGATAGGACTGAGCTGAAGTCTAGCAATTTCTCGCTCGTGCTAGGCGGTCCGCTCTATCAGATCTTGAGCCGCACGCATCTCTCGGACGATGCGCTGCGCCACGTACGCAGTCGCATCCTCCTCTTTGCCATTGTTTGCTGGTTGCCTCTCCTGGTGCTTTCCGCGCTGGACGGGCACCTGAGGGACGATGGCGTCGCCGTTCCGTTCTTTAAGGATATCGAGGTCTACTCGCGCTTTCTTCTGGCTCTTCCGCTTTTGATCGTCGCGGAACTCGTCGTGCATGTTCGAATGCGCTATCTCATACAGCAATTTCAAGAGCGTGGCCTCGTTCCGGAGGGGGTCCAGGAGCGCTTCGGCCAAGCGATCGGCGCGGCCTTGCGACTTCGCAACTCGGTAGCCGCGGAACTTGCGCTCGTCGCGATTGTGTACGGTCTCGGGATCGCTATCCTGTGGCGCCACTTCATGTCGCTCGAGGCAAGCACGTGGTATGCAGTCCCCACTCCCGACGGCCCGCGGCTCTCCTTGGCTGGATACTGGTACGGCTACGTGAGCCTGCCAATCTTTCAGTTTCTGCTGTGCCGCTGGTACTTCCGCCTCTTCGTTTGGACGCGATTCCTTTGGCATATCTCGCGGCTGGAGTTGTCGCTCATGCCGATGCACCCTGACGGCGCGGGAGGTTTGGGCTTCCTCGGAACGACGGTTTACGCCTTTACGCCCTTGCTGGTCGGCCATGGCGTACTTCTGTCCGGATTCATCGGAAACCGCATCTTCCACGTCGGCGAGCGGCTCGTGGACTTCAAATTCGAGGTCGCAGTCTTGGTCGGGTTTCTGCTTTGCGCGTTGCTCGGCCCTCTCTTGATGTTTGCCCCCCAGCTCGCGGCGGCACGCCGTCAGGCCCTGCGCGAATACGGAGCCTTGGCAGGACGTTATGTCCGCGAGTTCGACGGGAAGTGGCTTCGGCGAGGTGCGCCAGTTGGAGAAGCTCTCGTGGGCAGCGCTGATATTCAGTCACTCGCCGACTTGAACAATAGCTTCGAGGTTGTTCGCAAGATGAAATTGGTTCCTTTCGGCAAGGACGCCCTTCTTCAACTTGGTGCCGCTACACTCGCGCCGCTCGTTCCGCTGCTACTCACCATCATGCCGCTGGAGGATCTCGTGAAGACTCTTTTCGGGATCTTGTTTTAGAGTGACCCTGCACCTGATTGCCCTCACTCATAACCAGGGCCCGCAGTAACGCCGCTCGTCTCTCGACATCATCCTAGCTTGACGGGCATCAACGCCCTTCAGCGCTCGGCGTGTCACGATTAGCCGTTGTGGACCGGCTGGGGTGGGTCACTGCGATGCTGAGGGTCAGTTCGATATTCGCCCTGCTCGTCAGCAGCTTGTCGGCCGGCTGCGTTTCGAGCGGTTCGACTGGACGGCCTTCCGGAGCTGCGTCGGACGGATCGCTCATCCGGCAGGAAACAGCGTCGCTCTCCCCGGACCTCGCGAGACGCGTGGTCGAGTTCCCGGGGTCCTATCGGGCTGGCACCATCGTCGTACGGATCGACGAGCGCAGGCTTTATCTCGTGGAGCCCGAGGGACGCGCAATGCGCTATGCCGTGGGGGTGGGGCGCGAGGAAGCTCTCAATTTCAGAGGCTCGGCCGTGGTCGGGCGCAAGGCTGAGTGGCCCTCTTGGACACCGACCGCCAACATGATGGTGCACATTCCCCGCTACCGCGAGTATGCAGGCGGAATGCCCGGCGGCGTTGACAATCCTCTGGGCGCGCGTGCCTTGTACCTGTACCGAGGAGCGCGCGACACCCATTTCCGTTTGCACGGGACAAACGACCCTGCGACCATCGGCCATGCCGTCTCGAGCGGCTGCATCAGGCTTTTCAATGACGATATCGTCGATCTCTACGGGCGCGTGCCGATCGGAACGCCGGTCATCGTGACGTGGGGTTCGAAGCAAGCGACCTGACAGTCGCCGTAGCGCCATTCGTAGAACGCGAGCCAGCCTCGAGCCGCAGGATGAAAAGCGATCAACTCGCTGCAAGAGAGCTGACGTTGCTCTGCCCGAGCGCAGCATTCCACCAAGCGGCATGCATTCCAGGAAGCTCGGGAAAAGGCAGCGGTGCCTCTCGTTAGTCGAGAGCCGCAATTCGCGAGGGCCAGGCGGACCGGGAGAGTTGCCGGACGAAGTCTGCGCAATCGCGACGCGCAAACCTCCTCACTTGAGACGTAGCTGCTCCGCAGCATGGAGCCGCAGGGCTCAGCTTTACGGTCGCCCAGTCGCGGTTGAAGTTGGTGACCTGGCCAAGAGTTATATGAGAGGCCTCGCTTGACGCGTGCGGCATGCGACGGGAGCCAGCCGAGCTGAAGGGAAGAAGGCCAGGTTGGTCTCAGGAAGATTTCGAGCAGGCAGCGGATCGCGCTGACTAGGATGACCGCAGCGGTGCACGGGGACAGCAAGCCAGACCCGCCTCGCGCGGTCCTGCAAAGCGGACCCATGCCGTTCGTGGAACTCTCCATGGAGACAAGCGGGGACGAGGGCGCGATCGATGTGATTGTTGGGAGCGACGTGACGATCCGGGTCGGTGCGGGCGTCTCCATGGCGCGGCTGCAGATGGTGCTGCGGGCGGTGCGCTCGGCATGATCCCGTCGGGCACGCGGGTGGTGCTGGCCACGGCGCCGGTCGACTTCCGCAAGGGTCCCGTCAGCCTCATGGCTCTCGTGCGCGATGCGGGCGAGGATCCGCTCTCGGGGGCACTCTATGTCTTCCGTTCGCGGCGGGCTGATCGGGTGAAGATCGTATGGTGGGACGGCAGTGGCGTGTGTCTCTTCGCCAAGACGCTCGACGAGGGCTCCTTCCGTTGGCCTCGGATAGGCGAGGGCGTGGTGAGGCTTCATGCGGCCCAGTTGCTGGCGCTGGTCGACGGCATGGACTGGGCGCGCGTTCGTGCGGCCATTGCGAGGCAGCCCGTCTCCCTTGGCTAAGCCTTGGCTGTGGCATGATGACTCAGTTGGCGCATCGGGGCAGCGGCCCGGGCTGGGCTATGGTTCACTGCGGGCATGGCCCTGGCTGCGAGTGATTTGCCGGATGACGTCGAGACGCTGAAGGCGATGCTCGTGGCTGCGCGCGCCGAGACGCTCGTCCTGGGGGCGGAGGCCGAGCGTCTGCGCGCCGCCAAGGCGGACGCCGACACCCGCATCGAGCGCCTGCACCTTCTGCTCAAGGCGCTGCAGCGCCATCAGTTCGGCCGCCGTTCCGAGGGGCTCGACGCGGATCAACTCGACTTCCTCTTGAGGAGATCAAGACCGGGGTCGAGGCGATACAGGCACGCTTCGATGCGGCGGCTGGAGCGAGGCCGCCTCGGGCGCGCCAGCGCAGGGCCCTGCCGGCCCGCCTGGAGCGGGTGGAGACGGAGCTTGTCCCCGACCTTGGTCCGTGTGCCTGCGGCGGCTGCCAGTGGGACAGGATCGGCGAGGACGTGAGTGAGCGGCTCGATGTCGTGCCCGCACGGTTCCGGGTGCTCCTGACGCGCCGGCCGCGCTTTGCCTGTTCGGATTGCCATGATGCCGTGCGGCAGGCGTCGGCCCCGGCCCGACTGATCGAAGCTGGACTGCCGACGGAGCGTCTCCTCGCCCAGGTCGCGGTCACCAAGTATGCCGACGCCCAGCCGCTCTACCGGCAGGTGCGTATCTTCGCCCGTGAGGGCGTCGCCCTCAGCCGGCAGGTCCTGGCCGGCTGGATGGGCCATGTCGGCTTCCACCTGGAGCCTCTTGCCGATCGCATCCTGCAGATCATCCGGGCGGGACCGCGCGTCTTCGCCGACGAGACGACGCTGCCCACTTTGGCGCCCGGGCTCGGCCGCACGAAGACGGGCTGGTTGTGGACCTATGTCCGCGATGACCGACCCTTCGGCGGCGCCAATCCCCCCATGGTGGCCTATCGCTTCGAGGACAGCCGGGAGGCGGAGTGCCCATTGCGTCATCTGGCGGGCTTCCGCGGGCTGCTGCAGGTGGATGGCTACACCGCCTACAAGCGGCTCGCCGATCCCGCACGCCCGGGCGGTCCCGTGTTGCTGGCGGCCTGCTGGGCCCATCTCCGGCGCAAGTTCTATGAGCTTCATGTACCGGGCGTTTCGGAGACTGCGACATCTTTACCCACTCAACCGCGTGCTCTCGGCGCCCTTGCGTTGCCGGATTGGGCCGACAAGCCTACGATCCTCGCCGCTACTTACGGAGTGGTGTTGTAGGCGCTTGACCTGGCCGCCCTTCGAGCCACCGTACTCAGCGCGCCAGCGATAGAACGTCACCTCCGTCACGCCGATCGACCGTATCGCCTCCATGACCGGACGACCCTGCGTCGTCACAACTTCGACCTGCCGCGGCTTCGCGACGATCTCTTCAGCTGTGTGCCTCTTCCTCGGCATTGTGCAGTCCTCCAAACGGCCCAAAGCCATACCTCACGGAGAACCACTTCTCAGGGGGCAGACCACTTCTTATTTCGCAGCTGTCGAGCCCGCGAGATTAACCTCGGTGGTGCCAATTTGAGTGCCGCGCTACACATTCTCCTGCCCTGACTGCCGAATAAGCTGAGTCTCATCGGGAGGAGAAACGTATGCCGTCAGTTCGGTACAGATGCGCCGGCCTGACGGTCGACGCCGGCAGATCAGATGCAACACTGCTCGAAGTATCGATCGCACATAAGATCACCCACTGGCATGAATGCGGTGGCAACGGTCGCTGCACGACGTGCCGCGTCCGCATTCTGGACGGTGCATCACACCTGTCGGCACCCACCAGGCATGAGACGGAGCTCGCGCAGGCTCGCGGCTGGGACCCGACGATCCGACTGGCGTGTCAGACATCCCTGATTGGGGATGTTACGCTGGAACGGATCGTGCTCAGCGAGGCGACTGCGAGCCAGCTTCAGGCCGAAACCGTCGGTCGAGAAGCCGGTTCGGAGCGACAGCTGGCAATCCTTTTCTGCGACATGCGTGATTTCACCGCCTTGGCGGATTCAAATAGCGCATTCGATGTCGTCCATATTCTCAACCGCTTCTTCGAGGCTCTCGGAGACCCAATCCTCCTCAATGGCGGCATCATAAGTCATTACGTTGGAGACCAAATCTGCGGGCTATTCGGACTGGATGATCGCGATCCCGCCCGGATCTGCAGTGGAGCGATACGAGCTGCGTTCGGGATGGTGGAGGCGATTGACGCGCTGAACGAGGAGCTCGCCCAGTCCTTCGGGCTTCAGATCAGGATCGGAATTGGAGTGCACTTCGGCAATGCCATTGTCGGCGATGTCGGCCATCCGACCCTCCGAAGGTTCACGATTATCGGCGATGCCGTAAACATTGCGAGCCGGATTGAGGCGATGACAAAGGAGTTGGGGGCCATGATCCTCATCTCGCGAGCCGTTGCTGAAAGGGTTGCCGACGGGGCGCTTTCAATCAACGCCACCAAGATGGTCCAGCTGCGCGGAAAGCGGAACGACATCGAGCTTCTCGCCGTCGCTGGCTTCGCCGACCCGAGCCCGTTCGCGCCGGCGCAACGCTCGGTCAGGCGGCTCCTCGATGACCCTACTGCTTTTGCCGCACGGTTCTACGCGAACCTGTTTGCCATGCGACCCGAGCTGGAACGTCTCTTCGTCAACGGTACGGGTGCGCAAGGCGCGATGCTATCCCACATGCTGCGAAGCGTGGTCTCGGGTCTTGGGAGACGCAAGCATGTCACCGTCGGGCTTCAGACACTGGGTCGAAAGCACGTCGCGTACGACGTCGAGATGGATGACTACGGCACGTTCAGGACGGCCATGCTCAAGACAATCAGCGACGTCCTGGGGGCGGGCTTGACCCGCGAGATCGAAGTGTCCTGGGCAGAGACCCTCGATGTGATTTTGGGTCTGATGAAAGAAGGAGCCTCCGCGGGGTTTCATCGAAGTTGAACAAGGTCAGCTGCTTACTCATTCTCGAACAGTTTCGACTCACCAAACGCCACAATGCGGCAGCGGTCTAGAGACTGGCCGGCCCTCATGCAGTGGTCCGATTGCGATGTTAGTTCATGATCAGCGCTGACGCGACGGTTGGAGTGGCCGGCGGAGCTGGTCGGGGTTGCGCAGCCGGCCACAGTGCGACCTCGGGCGCTGGCGGTCTGTAGCGGAGGGCCGAGTGTGGGTGGACGGTGTTGTAATGCCGCCGCCAGGTTTCGACGACGCTTGGCTTCTGCGAGCGTGTAGAAAATGCCGTTGAGCAGTTCGGTCTTAGGTAGCAAGCGCACCAATTTGGTGGCTGGCTGGGCAGCGGCGGTTCGGCTCCAATAGACGCATGGTCGAACTCTTGGTTGTTCAGACGCTGACTGAAGCGCGCCGAGATCCTCGGGCGGATCAGGGCCTACGAGGCTCAGATTGCACAGGCGAAGCACGATCTGGCGCATGAGTTCAAGAACAGGCGAGATTGCCGATATCTGCGCCCATCACCTCGACGAGGACGGGGCGCTATCGACGCGTGACCTGCCGACAACCTCGCCTGGCTCGTCCACCGAGCGAGGGATCGAGCCCCACATCCCGGTCTTCGAGAAGTCGGAGCGCCAGGACGGCACCTTCAGCCGATCAGAGTCACCTACGACCACGACCAGGACGCCTATGTTTGCCCGCCGGCAAGCTGTTGAGAAGCGACAGAGAACCTATCGGGATCCGCGTCGCTTGCCGATCAGGACGGACTGATGCGTTATCGCGCAAGCATGACTGCGACGCCTGCTCCCTGAAGCCTCGGTGCTGCCCGAACATCCCGTAAGGGTCAATGCCCGGCCATGACTCCCACCGCGCTTCGGAAGCCGACACGATGCGGATCCACAGCGAACCTACTCGGGAAGATTCGGTGCTGCGCGACTACCCCAGCGAGATGACGGCCGTCGTCTGCCGCGAGCCCGGCCAGCTCGCCCTGGAGACGCGGCCCGTGCCGGAGCCCGGCCCGGGCGAGGTGCTGGTGCGTATCCGCTGCGTCGGCGTCTGCGGCACGGACATGCACATCTACAAGGGCAAGCACCCCTTCCTCGCCTATCCCCGCGTCATGGGCCACGAGCTCGGCGGCGAGGTCGCCTGGGCCCCCAAGGGCAGCGAGCTGAAGGCGATCCCGTCTACGTCCTGCCCTATCTCTCCTGCGGCCACTGCGTCGCCTGCCGCAGGGGCAAGACCAATTGCTGCACGAACATCCATTTGCTCGGCGTGCACTGCGACGGCGGCCGGACGGAGTTCCTCGCGCTGCACGAGACGAACGTCTTCAAGGCCGAGGGCCTCAGCCTCGGGCGAAGCGGCCATGGTGGAGTTGCTCGCCATCGGGGCGCATGCCGTGCGCCGCGGCGCGCCGGGGCCGCAGGCCCCCGTGCTAATGGTCGGGGCCGGGCCTATCGGCATGGGCGTCATGATTTTCGCCGGGCTCACGGGCGCCGAGGTCACCGCGCTCGACATGCGCGCAGACCGGCTCGCCTTCTGCCGAGAGCGCCTGGACGTGCCGCACGCGGTCGCCTTCGGCCCCAGGACAAGGACGAGCTCGCGTCGCTCACCGGGGGCGAGTTCTTCGACGTGGTGTTCGACGCCACCGGCAACCTTCAGGCCATGGAGCGCGGGCTCGACTTCGTCGCCAACGGCGGGACCTACGTGCTGGTTTCCATCGTGCGTGACAGGATCGCCTTCTCCGACCCAGAGTTCCATAGGCGAGAAACCTCGCTGCTGGGCAGCCGCAACGCGACGCCGCAAGATTTCGAGACGGTGATGCAGGCCTTCCCCGCCGGCAAGGTCCCCTCCGCAGCGCTGGCCACCCACGCCGCCCCGCTCGCGGACCTTCCCTCGGTGCTGGACGGCTGGCTCAGGTCCGACGCGGGGGTGATAAGGCGATCCTCAGCGTGTGAGGCCGCAGGGTGCGATCAGAAGTGGGCCCAACAGTCGAGATGCGTTCCCCAAGGTGCACCCGGAGCCTTCTTCGTTCCTGCCCCGGACACGCGAGATTGCCCCAATGCGGAATTTCAGCATGTCACGTCTGCAGGTATTGCCGCTCACGCCAAGTCTAATCATCGTCAACCCGCCCCCTGCACCTCGTGGATGTAGGTCGTGAGGGCGACGCTCGCGTTGAGCATGTGGGCGCGCATGCAGCGGGCGGCCTCCTCGCCGTCCCCGCGGGCCATGACGCGCAGGATCTCGCCGTGTTCGTGGTGGCTTTCCGCCACCCTCATGTCCCTGCGGAGCTGTGTCCGCCGGAACGCGGAGAGGCGCGATCGGATTCCAATGGCCTGCTCAACCATAAACTGGTTGTGAGTCGCCCTGTAGATCGCCTCGTGGAAGCGGCGGTTGAAGTCATCATAGGCGTTCAGGTCTCCGTTGCGAACCCAGACGACCGACGCCTCGTGCATGAGCTGCAGGTCGCTGCGCTCGACTGGTGAGATCCGGTAGGTCGCGAGCCGCACGCACATCGCCTCGACCTCCGCCGTCGTCTCGAACATGTCCATGATCCGCTCGGGCGACATCATCGCCACCGTCACTCCCCGGCGGGGCCGGATGTCGACCAGCCCGGCCACGGCGAGCTGGCGCAGAGCCTCCCGCACCGGCGTGCGTGATGCGCCAAAGCGGCTGGCGATCTGCTGTTCGTCGAGCGGCGCGCCTGGCTTCAGGGCGCCGGTCGCGATTTCGTCGGCGACCGCCTGCCTGATCATGTCCGAGAGTAGGCCCTTCTCGTCTCTCTCATGTTCGCCTGATGCTGGCTCCTCGGGCGCTCGTGATGCGATCATCGTCATGTTTCAGGCCTCTTGTGTATGCGCGTGAGCCGACTGCAGCCCAACGAGTATGCACGGCGGCTCCTAAATCGTCAAAAAGCACTTTTCAGGGCGGTTAGATCGTGCTACTGCATACACAGATGAGAGATCGATTGGCGTGTGCATACGTTCACGCCGTTCGTGAAGCTCTTCGAATACAAAAAGACGCCACAAGGCGCATTACGCAGGCGTAGGGGCTTTTGCACGGGAGCGTGCGGGACAGAGCCCGATCCATCACCGCGAGCCACGAGGAAACAGCCCATGAGACCGTTCGAGGAACCCGTTTGCCTGCACGCCAGGCGTGGCCTTCATCAGGGGAGGCCGGCATGGTGATCCTTGGGACGGCGTTGCTCGCCGGCTGCTATCTCGTCGGCGTGATGCTCGGCGACGTCCTGGGTGCCCTGATCGGCGTGAAGGCGAATGTGGGCGGCGTGGGCATCGCCATGATTCTGCTGATCGCCTCCCAGCACCTCCTGCGCAAGCGCGGGCTTCTGAAGCTCGACACCGAGGAGGGCATCACCTTCTGGGCGCTCATGTACATCCCCGTGGTGGTCGCCATGGCCGCCACGCAGAACGTCATCGTCGCCGCCAAGAGCGGTCCCGTCGCCCTGCTGGCGGCGGCCGGCTCCGTCGCGCTCTGCGCCTGCGTCATCGCCGTCATCAACGGCGCCATCCACCGCAAGGCGGCCGACGCCGCCTGGCAGGCTGGCGCGCCCGCCGCCGATCTCGAGTGAAGGGGAGAACGATCATGCTCGACATCCTGACGCATGCGGTCGTGGACAACCCGCTCGTCGCCGCCTTCGCCTTCATCGGCATCGTGGTCTGGCTGTCCAACCTCGCGGCCCGCCACCTGACCGGCGGTCGTGTGCACGGCTCGGCCATCGCTGTGCTCGCCGGCCTCGCGCTCGCCTATTACGGCGGGCTCGTCACCGGCAAAACCAAGGGCATGGCGGACCTCGCCTTGTTCAGCGGCCTCGGCCTGATGGGCGGGGCCATGATGCGCGACTTCTGCATCGTGGCCACGGCCAGCGAGGTCCATGTCGACGAGGCGAGGAAAGCCGGCTGGCTGGGGTTCATCGCCCTGTTCCTCGGCACCATCCTGCCCTTTCTGGTCGGCGTCTCGGTTGCCCTAGCCTTCGGCTACCGCGATCCCGTCGCTCTCACGACGATCGGAGCGGGCGCCGTGACTTACATCGTCGGTCCCGTGACAGGGGCAGCCATCGGCGCCACGTCGGACGTCATGGCGCTCAGTATCGCCACCGGCGTCGTGAAGGCGATCATGGTCATGATCTTCACGCCCGTCCTCGCCGGCTTCATGCGGCTCGACAACCCGCAGGCGGCGATGGTGTTCGGCGGCCTCGCCGGCACGGTGAGCGGGGTCAGCGCGGGGCTCGCCGCCACGGACCGGCGGCTCGTTCCCTACGGCGCGCTGGTGGCCACCTTCCATACGGGACTCGGCTGCCTCATGGGACCTTCGGTCCTGTACCTCGCCGTCAAGTGGGCCATGGCCTGAACCGCCGCCCGCAGTTCCGCTCGACCACACGGAGAACCCGACCATGCGCGACTGGAACACCCAGGCCCGTTCCCGAGAGGCGCGCCTTGCGCGCGCCTCCCACCTCGCCAGCGGCAAGGCGGTGGCCGCCGGCGACGCAGTGGCCCTGCTCGAGGCCATCCTGGAGCCGGGCGACCGGGTCTGCGTGGAAGGCAACAACCAGAAGCAGGCCGATTTCCTCGCCGCCGCCCTCGCCAGCGTCGATCCGGCCCGCGTCAACGGCCTACACATGGTGCAGTCGGTGCTGGCGCTGCCGGAGCACCTGGACGTCTTCGACCGCGGCATCGCCTCGAAGCTCGACTTCTCGTTCTCCGGCCCGCAGGCGGCAAGGCTCGCCAAGCTCGCCTCCGCAGGCCGGATCTCCATCGGCGCGATCCACACCTATCTCGAGCTGTTCGGCCGCTATTTCGTCGACCTGACGCCGGGCGTCAGCCTCGTCGCCGCCCAGGCGGCGGATGCGGCGGGCAACCTCTATACGGGGCCAAACACCGAGGACACGCCGGTCATCGTGGAGGCGACCGCCTTCCGGCACGGCATCTTGGTCGCGCAGGTGAACGAGATGGTGGAGAACGTCCCACGCGTCGACATTCCCGGCGGCTGGGTCGACTTCGTCATCGAGAGCCCCCGCCCCCACTACATCGAGCCGCTCTTCACGCGCGATCCCGCCCAGATCTCGGAGATCCAGATCCTCATGGCGATGATGGCCATCCGGGGCATCTACGCCGAGTACGAGATCGACCGGCTCAATCACGGCATCGGCTTCGACACCGCCGCCATCGAGCTGCTGCTTCCGACCTATGCCGAGTCCCTCGGCCTCAAGGGCAAGATCTGCCGGCACTGGGCGCTCAACCCGCACCCGGCGCTGATCCCGGCCATCGAGGCCGGTTTCGTCGAAAGCATCCACTCCTTCGGGTCGGAGCTGGGCATGGAAGAGTACATCCGAGCGCGCTCGGACGTGTTCTTTACGGGGCCTGACGGCGCGCTTCGCTCAAACCGCGCTCTGTGCCAGGCCGCCGGGCAGTATGCCTGCGACATGTTCATCGGCTCGACCCTGCAGATCGACCTACAGGGCAACAGCTCCACGGCGACGCTTGGGCGCATCTCCGGCTTCGGCGGCGCGCCGAACATGGGCGCAGACGCGCGCGGACGCCGCCACGCCAGCCCCGGCTGGCTGAAGGCGGGGCGCGAGGCCGGCGTCTCCGGCGGGATGCCCCGGGGCCGCAAGCTCGTGGTGCAGATGGTCGAGACCTTCCGCGAGCACATGGCCCCCGCCTTTGTCGATCGCCTCGACGCGTGGGAGCTCGCCGAGAGCGCCGGCATGGCGCTGCCGCCGGTCATGATCTACGGCGACGACGTCACCCACATCCTCACCGAGGAGGGCATCGCCAACCTCCTGCTGTGCCGCAGCGAGGAGGAGCGCGAGCAGGCTGTCCGCGGGGTGGCGGGATACACCGCCGTCGGGCTCGGGCGCGACAGGCGCATGGTTGAGAACCTGCGCGACAGGGGCGTGATCCGCCGGGCCGAGGACCTCGGCGTCGACTCGTCTCTTGCCACGCGCGACCTGCTGGCCGCGCGCTCGATTAAGGATCTCGTGCGTGCGTCAGGCGGTCTCTACGACCCGCCTAAGCGCTTCCGGAACTGGTGAGGACCGCCATGGAAACCCTCGATTTCGAATACAGAGGCGGCCGCGTCGCGGCGGCTCGCAACGCCCCGGTGGTATCGGGCGTGCTCGGCTCGGGCAACCTCGAGGTGCTCGTCGAGCCTGCAGCCCTGGGGGGCGCCTGCGCCATCCGCGTCGAGACAGCCGCCGTCGGCTTCGGCGCGACCTGGAAGGCCGTGTTGGACGACGCGTTCACCCGATGGCCCCTGGCCGATGTCCGCATCTCCATCAACGACGCTGGCGCGACGCCTGCGGTCGTCTCGCTACGGCTCGACCAAGCGCTCAAGGCCTACAACGGGAGGAGCGCATGACTCGCAGCTGGTACGAGAACACCGCGCGCGGCCGGGTGGACGCCCTGCTCGACGCCGGCAGCTTCGAGGAGTTCCTGCCTCCGGCCGAGCGGGTCACGAGCCCCCATCTGCGCCAGCTCGGAGCGCCCAGCGCTTTCGACGACGGCGTCGTCGTGGGCCGGGGCAAGATTGGCGGGAGGCAGGTGATGGTGGTCGCGCAGGAAGGCGCGTTCATGGGCGGCGCGGTCGGCGAGGTCCACGGGGCCAAGATCGTCGGACTGCTGGAGCGGGCGCTGGACGAGCGGCCGGAGGCCGTCCTGCTCCTCGTGGAATCCGGCGGGGTTCGCCTTCACGAGGCCAATGCAGGGCTGATCGCCATCTCGGAGATCATGCGCGCGGTCCTGCGCCTGCGCGGCGCGGGCGTCCCCGTCCTCGTTCTCGACGGGGCGCAGTATGGCTGCTTCGGCGGCATGGGAATCGTGTCGCGCTTGTGCGACGCGGTCATCATCAGCGAAGAGGGCCGGCTCGGCCTCTCGGGCCCCGAGGTGATAGAGACGACCTGCGGCGTCGAGGAGTTCGACTCGCGTGACCGTGCGCTCGTCTGGCGGACGGTGGGTGGCAAGCACCGCTATCTCCTGGGTGAGGCCGCCGTCCTGGTCGCAGACGATGTCGAGGCCTTCCGCGCGGCGGTGCTGGAGCGGATCGGGCGGAAGCCCGACCTCAGCCTTGAGGCGATTCAGGCGGAGCACGCCTGGCTGGGCGATCGCCTGGCGCGGTTCGGCGACTGCCATGACGCGACAGACATCTGGGCCCGACTTGGCATCGCCGTTCCCATGCGCCTGCCGGTGCTCGACACGCCTGACTTCCTGGCCGCTACCGCTGGACGGAGAGCCTGATATGGATGCGGAAATTCTTCTTCCCCGCCTGTTTCCCGCCGGGCACGAGGTCGTCTTCGACGGCGAGTTCTTCTCCGGCACGGCGCGGTGCGGGGACCTGACCGCGTTCGTGATCGGCGCGCGGAACAAGGCGCCGATCGGGATCGAGCTCGCCCATCGCATGGCCGGGGCCGTGCTCGGGACCATCGAGAAGCAGGCCGGTGCACCCATCGTCCTGCTCGTCGACACGTCCGGGCAGCGGCTGAGCCGCCGCGACGAACTCCTCGGCATCAACGGCTACATGGCCCACCTCGCCAAGTGCCTGGAGGTGGCGCGCAGCCGCGGGCACAGGACGCTCGGGCTCGTCTACGGCGAGGCGGTGAGCGGCGGCTTCCTCGCCACCAGCCTCCTGGCCGACGCCTGCTTCGCGCTGCCTGAGGCGGAGATCCGCGTGATGAACCTTCCCGCCATGGCGCGCGTCACCAAGATCCCGCTGGAACGGCTCCAGGAACTCAGCGTCACTTCGCCCGTCTTCGCCCCCGGCGTGGAGAATTATTGGCGCATGGGGGCCATCGCGGAGATGTGGACGGGGAACCTTGCGGACCATCTCCGCACGGCGCTCGAAGGGCTCGGCCGCGAGGACCGCCGCCGCATCGATGGGGAAGCGCGCGGAGGACGGCTCATGGCGCGCAAGGTGGCCGACCGTGTCCGCCACGACCGTGTTCGCTAAGACCGTGTCCGCCGAGACCGCGTTCCCCTTGGCGCGGCCTGACGCACCTCGCCGGCACGGCTGGGCATGGCTGGCCAGCGACTGGCCCCGCCACCTCCGCACCCCCCTCCCGCCGGACGACGAGGCCCGGGTCCGCGCCTGGAGCGAAGCGGGACATCCGGTCGTCGTGGCTGGCCGAGGCTGCGGCGACGGCGACGATGACGTCCGCCTGGGCCTGGCGACTCCGGACAAGACACGGATCGCCCTTCACCTGGCGCGCGCGGGCGTGGCGCGCCTGCGGCCCGCGCCAACCCTCGAAGAGGTGAACGCTAGCCTCGCCACAGTAGGCTGGCGAGACAGCCTGCGCGTGGTCGCGGAGGTTTGCCGTCCGGCAGGCCTGAAGACGCGCGTCTATGGCTCCGTGGCGTGGACCCACTGGTCCGGCCTCTCGTTCCTGCGCCCTGGCTCCGACGTCGACCTCCTGCTGGAAATCGGGCCGGAGAGCCGGCTCCCCCGGATCGACGCGGCCTTGCGCTCCCTTCTTATGGTTTCGGACGGCCCGCGCCTAGACGGTGAGCTGGTACTCCCTGGGGGCCTCGCGGTCGCTTGGCGCGAATGGGCCGCGAGACCGGCCGAGGTGCTCGTGAAGGGCTGCGGAGCGCCCCGGCTCGTGCCCCGCCGCAACATCGTCCGGAAGATCAAGGAGCAGGCCGTATGATTCGTTCCGCCGCGCTCCGCAGCCCTTTGCAGGCTATCGATACCGCCGTCGTTGGCCGGGCCGCCATCCGCGCCCTCTATGCCGAGGTCGCCCTTTATCCCAAGCCTGGCCTCGTCAGCCCGCGCGATAGGGGGGCCCACGACGACATGGACATGGGCACCTTCCTGAGGAGCCTCTTCGCCCTTCGCGGCTACTTCAGGGACATCGCCGGCGCCGGCGCAGGCGGCGCATCTTTTTCGGAGCTGCAGGCCCTTGGAAACGAGGCGGAGCGCAGGATGCTCCGCGCCACGGGAGGCGTGAACACGCATCGCGGCGCCATCTTCAGCCTCGGCCTACTGGCGGCCGCGGCCGGCGGCCTCCTCGCGCGCAGGCTCTCCGTGCAGGGCGACGCGCTCGGTCGCTTCGTGGCCGACAGCTGGGGCGCGGACCTGAGGCGGGCTGCGACCGGTGCACCGGAGAGTCATGGCAGCCGGGCCGTGCGCGCTCACGGCGTTCCCGGCGCGCGCGAGGTCGCGGCACGGGGTTTCCCGCTTCTCTTCCGCGTGGCGCTTCCCGTGCTGGACCTGACCGTCTCGGAGGTGATCGATCACGAGGACGTGCCGGTGCAGTGCCTTTTCGCGATCATGGCCGAGCTCGACGACACCAACCTGCTCCACCGCGGCGGCCGCGAGGGTCTTGCCTTCGTCAAGGGTGAAGCAAGCGCCTTTCTCGAGTCGGGCGGCATCGCTCATCCGCAATGGCGGGAACGCGCCCTCGCCCTGCACGAGGCCTGCATCGCCCGTCGGCTCTCGCCGGGCGGTGCCGCCGACATGCTGGCGGCTGCCTGCTTCGTGCGCCGGCTCAGGACCACCTTCCCGTGAGGCTCGGCATCCTCTGTCCCGGCCAGGGCGCCCAAAACGCCGGTATGGTGGACCACCTACGCGGACGGCCGGAGGCCGAGGCTGTGCTGGCGTCGGCAAGCGCCGTCTTGGGCGTCGACGTCGACGCGCTCTTGTCCGGTCCCCCGAAGGCGCTCTTCGAAAACGTCACCGCGCAGCCCCTCATCTGCGCCGTGGGGCTCGCGACGTGGGCGGTCCTGCGGCCCCGCCTGCCGCAGCCTGCCCTCTTCGCCGGCTACAGCCTCGGAGAACTTGCCGCCTATGGCTGCGCCGGAGCATTATCGATGGAAGCCACGGTTCGACTTGCTCGCGAGCGTGCCTTGGCGATGGACAAGGCTTGCGCCGAGCCGTGCCGGATGCTCGCGGTGAGAGGCGTACCCCTGCCATCCATCGAGCGGCTCTGCGCCGAAGCGGGAGTGGAGGTCGCGATCGTCAACGCGGAGGACCGTATCGTAGTCGGCGGCCGGTTGGATGCCATGGATGCTTTCGAGAAGCTCGCCGACTTGGCCCAAGCCGGCCTCGCGCCCTTGCCGATCGGCATCGCCTCCCACACGACGCTGATGCAGTCGGCGGGCGACGAGTTACGAAAGCTGCTGGCCGATGGTCTCGATACGCCACCCCGCACGCCCGTCCTTGCTAGCATTGACGGCATGCCGGTCGTGTCGGCTCGTCAGGCTGTCGACACTCTCTCCCGGCAGACCTCCGAAACAGTCTGCTGGAACCTCTGCCTGGACGCCCTGCGCGAGGCGGGCTGCACTGTCCTCCTTGAACTCGGCCCGGGCTCAGACCTCGCCCGCATGGCCCACGACCGCATGCCGGAAATCCCCGTGAGGTCGGTCGCAGAATTTCGAAAGATTGAGGCCGTTGTTGAATGGGTAGAGCGGGCAGGGTGATCTGTACTTGGCGTGGAGGCCGGGTTCCAGTCAATCGGCCCACTTCCGGGCGCGAGGCGGACGCCATGAAAACCGGGGCACCTATCCAAACAGTCGTGCAAGGTTTGGTCGCCGAACCGCGTGCCACCGCGCGATCGGGCACTTTTGAGTTGCGGAGTTGCAGGCCAGAGGCTGCTTGCAGACGACTTTCTCGGAAAGCCAGAAAAGCAGTTGCCGCCAACTTTCGACGATCCTGGCGGGCCTCCCTGAACGATTGCGGGATCTAGCGGAACTCGCCTCGCGATTCCGCCACGCCCAGCTGCTCGGTCGCACTTCTCTCTGACTCAGCGAGTTCGGCCATGGCGGCGATAGGCGGACTACGCCGCGCGGCTTCGATCACGGACCGCAGGAGGCCAGGGAATCGCTCTTCGAGCTCATGGCGCAGGGTGATGTATTTCGACGTGCCCACAATCTCGGTGCGGGTGATGCCCGCCTCGCGCAGCTTGCGCAAGTGATAGGAGAGGTTCGACGCCGACGCGAGCGGCGTGAAGGCCGAGCAGCGAAAAGCCATCTCGTTGTCAGAGAGCCTCAGCACGATGGCGAGTCGCGTCGGCTCGCCGAGTGCTGCCAGGACCTCCGCCGGATCGATGGCCTCGACAGCGGGGTGGGGCAGGTCTTTGGCCATGCTGAATGCGTCTCACTCACGAACTTCAATGATCATTGAAATTGCGCTTGACCGCATCGTTGCGATCAAGTTCAATGATCGTTGAATTTATCATCGGATCATCCCTATGTCACGGCTCCTTCCCTTGGCCGCCGGCACTTTTGCCGTCGGAACGGAAACCTTTGTGATCGCGGGCATCCTGCCCGAGATCGGCTCGGCTCTTGGCGTGCCTGTCGCCACAGCGGGCACCCTGGTCACGGCTTTCGCCTTGACCTACGCGATCAGTTCCCCCGTGCTTGCCACGCTGCTCGGCAACGTGCCCCGTCGCACGCTTCTCCTCGCAGCGCTCGGCGGCTTCACCCTTGCCAACCTCCTGGCCGCCTCGGCCGAGAGCTTCGGGCTGCTGTTGGCAGCCCGCATCGCCATGGGCCTCTGCGCGGGCCTGATTACGCCCACAGCCAATGCCGTCGCCGTGGCCCTGTCGCCGCCGGAGCGGCGTGGACGGGCGCTGGCGCTCGTCAGCGGCGGGTTGACGCTGGCTATGACAATCGGCGTGCCGTTGGGCACGGTGGTCGCGGTGCTCGGCACCTGGCGGTATTCCTTCTTGCTGGTGGCTGCGCTCGGGGCGGCCGCCTTCCTGGGGGTCTTCGCTGGGTTGCGGCAACCGATACCGCTGGCGGTAACGACGTTCCGCCAGCGCCTGGCCGTGGCGCGGCGGCCTGGTGTCGCCCGGGCACTCGCGATGACGTTGTTCTGGGCGCTCGGCGTATTTTCATTCTACACCTACCTCGCCGTGTTCCTGGCCCGCTATGCCGGCGTCTCGGGGTACGGTCTCTCAGCGACTTTTGTGCTGTTCGGCGCCCTCGGCGCACTCGGCAACAGCATAGGCGGCCGCTTGTCCGACCAGCTCGGCCCGCTGGCCACGCTCCGCGTCGCACTGGGCACGCTGGGGTTGTCCCTGCTCGGCCTCGGCCTGGCCGCGGCCTGGGCTCCACCCGGCGTCGCATTCGCCGCCATTGTGCCGCTGATCGGCCTCTGGGCGGTGGCTGGCTGGTGCGTCAACGCTCCCCAGGCCTCCCGCCTCGCCGCGCTGTCTGGCGAGGCGCCCTCCGTGGCTCTCTCCCTGAACGCCTCGGCGCTCTATGTGGGCACCGCGGCGGGAGCCGTCCTTGGCTCCATCGTCGTGCAGTACGGTGAGATCTGGCATCTCGGCCTGCTCGCAGCGGCCTGCGAAGGCGCGGCGTTGCTCGTCCTGGGTTTCTCAGCCAACCTCGGCCGAACGACCTCGACCGGGAGGCCCGGCGAGACGGCCGACCATCTCGCAGGGCCGGTCGACGCGAGCTTTGTTCCGCAGCAATTCGCCACCGCTGGGCGCGGCGACGCATAAGGGCGCGCTGTCCGAGCGACCATCAATAGTAACCCCGCCGGCCAGGTTCTTTTTCGGACCTGATCAACCAGACTTGTCGCCCGTCTGCATCGCCGACATGTCCATCCACATCGCGCCCAAGGCATGACCGTCCGGATCGGCCAGGTCGCGTGTGTACATGAAGTCATGGTCTTCGATGGGGTTAATGTCAGCGACGCCGCCATTCGCCGCGGCTGCATTGCTTATGACATCGACGGCGTCGCGACTATCGCAGGATAGGGCCAACATCACCTCGCTCGACCCTTTGGGTGGGATGGGGCGACTCGTGAAGCTGCGCCACTTGGCATGGGTGAGCAGCATGAAGCTGATGGCCTCGCTCCACACCATGCAGGCAGCCGTCTCGTCGCTGAACCGTGGATTGCTCCTGAATCCAATCGCCTCGTAGAACGCCATGGACGCCTTCAGATCAGTAACCGGCAGGCTCACAAAGATCGAATTTCCCAATGTCTTTCTCCTTCCCCGACGGGTGGCCCATTTCGAGCGAGTGGCGTGTAGCGCGAGCTCTTTCTTGAAGACGCATGAGATCGCGCAAACCGACATCACAAATCTCGTCTCCCGCACTTCTGAGCGCCCTTCACCCTCGCAGGCCGGGTTCTGCTCATCGGTCCGAGCAGGGTTTAGGCTCGGCGGTCAGACGGAAGCAAAAAGCTGATGGGAAGGCAGGGCGACGGCATATCGTCGCCCGTTGCATAGAAGCGCAGACGGTTTTCGCCATCGACCGTTCCCGGGTCAATTCGAAGCGACCACGGGTTGGCTACGTATCCCACCCATTGATCCGCTCGTCTTCGATCTCCTCAAAGGTCGTGCCGCTGCTCAGCAGCACCGCCTTTTTGCCCGTGAGCCCCTGCCAGCGCCGGACCGCGACGTCGACGTAGATGGGGTCAAACTCGATAGCCCTTCCCTTTCGTCGTGTCTTCTCCGCCGCGATCAGGGTGGTTCCCGAGCCACTGAAAGGGTCGAGAACGATGTCGCCCTTCTTGGAGGCATCTTTGATGGCGTCCTGCACCAGGGCGCACGGCTTCACGGTCGGGTGCATGGCAAGCTCCGTCATTCGGTCCCGTTTCAGTGTGTTGACGCCGGCGTACTCCCAGACATTGGTGCGGTAGCGGCCGTGCTTGCCGAGTTCGATGGTGTTGACGTGTGCGCCGTCTCCCACTTTCCAGACGAAAACCATTTCGTGCTGGGATCGATAGAGCGAACCCATGCCGCCATTGTCCTTGACCCAGACGCAGATGTTTTTCAGTTCCGAGTACACCGCCTCGCCAGCAGCCAGCATCTCCCACGAGTGGCGCCAGTCCATACACTGAAAGTGCAAGGAGCCGTCGACGCTCACCGCGGCGAGATTGCGGAAGACCACCTGCAGGAAAGCAATGAACTCTGCCCGGGTCATTTCACCGGAGGCCATGGCGAACTCCCGGTGCTTGACTGCGCCGGCGCCTCCGACATGGCCGTCGATCTTCACGTTGTAGGGTGCGTCAGAGAACACCAACTGGGCACGATCGGAGCCCATCACCGTGGCAAAGCTCGCGGGGTCGCGTGAATCGCCGCAGAGCAGCTTGTGTGAACCAAGCAGCCACAGGTCGCCTGGACGGGATACCGCGGAACTTTGAACTTCAGGGACTATGTCGTCGTCAGCCGCTGGGGCATTTTTCGCACCCTCAGCATAGCCGTCGATTTCCGCCGTGCTAAAGCCGGTGATCTCCAGCTCGAAGGCGAGATCCACGGCGGAGAGCTCTGCGAATTCGATCTCCAGAATCTCAGGATCCCAGCCCGCGTTCAGAGCGAGCTTGTTGTCCGCCAGGATATAGGCTCGCTTCTGCTCGGCGCTAAGGTGGTCGAGGCGGATGGTGGGCACGACGGCGAGCCCGAGCTCCTTGGCGCCTGCCAGGCGGCCGTGCCCTGCGAGGATCTCGCCGTTCTCATCGACCAGGATCGGGTTCGTGAACCCGAACTCGCGGATCGAGGCCGCGATCTGATGGATCTGTTTCTTGGAGTGCGTTCGGGCGTTGCGCCCCGCCGGCTTCAACGAGCCGATCGGGCGTTCCTCCACGTGCAGATCACGGTACACGCCGTCGCGCGAGCGCGACGGTTTGGCTGGTTTGGTCATGCTAGCTTCTCGCGTTGGGGATTTCGATCAGGGCTTGCGGCGCGGCTTGCGCATCGGCTTGGCGTAGGGCCGCAGCCACTCACAGCTGAGATAGCTCCGCAGGCTCGTGATCAGGAGTTCAACCTCGAGGGGCATCTCATCCGCCCCCTCACGAAAGTACTTGAGTTCGAGGGACTGCAGCGTGGCCCGCGCCTCCGCCCTGATCTTATCGATCTCGTCGAACTTCCGATCGAGGTGCCGCAGCATGGGACCGTCGCCCGATGCCGCAATCTGCAGCATCTTGCTCACCAGGACTTCCCGCTTGGTCCTGCGGGTCTTCTTTCCATTAAGGGTGATGTCGACCAGCGTCTGACCGGCCAGAAAGAGGTCGTCCTCGGCCACCCGGGATGCGGGCGTCCTTGGCCGACCGGCCGGATTGCCCGACACTCCCCTGATGAAGCGGCCACGGTGGTCGCGGGTGGACTCTCCCGATCCAGAACTATCGTCGCTCATTTCACTTCTCCACTCTCATGGGACCAGGTGCTCTGGCCTGCGGGTGAAGAATTGAGGGGAATGAACCTGTCGCGCACTCACGATAATTCGCGAGAATTTCCGTGAGCACCGTTGGGCCCCGCGCTTGGCTACGGCGACCGGTAGCGGCAATTAGAGGAGGCCCATTTCAGATAGGCGATTCCGCAGCGTCTCGGGGGTCATTACAGCCTTCTTGCCTTTCAGTTTTATCCGCTTGGCTGCAAAAGCCAGAGCGCGTTCGTGCGCAGAGAGCTCTGCCTTTGGCAAAACCCATCTTTGTTTGCGCGCGCGTTCTGCCTTCCGTTTGTCCCATCTCTGCATCGTCGCCAGCGCCTGGTGGTAGAAGCTGGCGGCCACTATTATCAAATTGGGATTGAGGGGCCTGCGGCCGCGCTTCGCCTTGGCCTCACCCCGTAGAGTCCGGATGAGATAGCTCTGCAGATCTTGCGGCAACGCCCGTCCTGGATTGTTCTCCAAAACAAAGGCGAGCTCCGCCTTCGACAGAAATTTCGTCCTTGCGAGCCGTAGCTGGGCCGCAGCGATACCGCCAGGCCCGAAATCACGATAGAACCCTTCACTCGATGTCGAGAGGTGGCTCAGGTCGATGATGTCTTGGCTCACGTGACTGACTCCGTTGCGGTTCAGGGACGAGGCTGACCCGATCACGCGACGAAATCTATTATCATTTGCGAGGGCCCTTCTCGGCTGCGAGATTTGGCATAGAAGCTGCCACAGCCAGTCCTTGCGAGCCTGCGACGGCCTTCCATCCCAACCTGCCGCCCATTTTATGAGCCGCACGTTGGCTATGATGGGTCAGCACCTGCGCGAGCCTCTTTTGGACCTCTTCCTCACCAGATCGCCACCTGTATTGCACCTGATCTGCACCTGTTCGCGTCCAGTTCCGCCACAGCCGCGCTTAGACGCTAAGTCTCTGAACTAACGTTGATTTTTCTACACAATGTGGCCCGCAAGGCATTGAAAAAGCCGAAAAGGCCAAAGAACAGGTGTTTTTGAGTTCGGAGACAGGTTCAGGTGGACTGTGTGCACCGCCACCAACCTCGCTATCACATTGAGATCTCCTTCTTTCTTGCGGATTTCCCCAAACGGCAGGGATGCTGTTTGGGCACGTCTGTTCGCGTCTTGCGCCGCAAGCTTGGCGGCGCCGGGCTTGGACATTGCGACCCTGGACGGCGTCGCGGGTGTAGCGCCCGGCCTCCGAAAACGACTCGTGGCCGAGGATGGCCATGATCTCTTGCGAGGCGGTCCTGGCCTCCTCTGGCGGGTTCGTAATTGGGCTCACAACGCCGTCGTGCGTCCCGGCCGAGGCGCCCATACCGTAGCCAAAGGACGACCAAGACGGCATAGTGCCGGGATGACGTCGTTTCGCTACATCCCCGCCCTAGACGGCGTGCGCTGCCTTGCCGTGACCGCCGTCCTGGTCGGACATTCCTTCCGGTCGCTGGTCGAGATCGCCAACCAAGGCGTGAACGTGTTTTTCGTCCTGTCCGGGTTTCTCATCACCGGCGTTCTGCTCAAAGAGCACCATGACACCGGACGCATCCGGCTCTCCGCGTTCTACATGCGCCGTGCGCTGCGGCTTTTTCCTGCGCTCTGGCTCATGCTCGGCACATTCATGGCCGTGGCATTGTTTTTCTTCCCGCAAAGGGTTCCGGAACTATGGCCCGCCGCCTTGGCCGGGGCTCTCTACGTCATGAACTGGGTCAACGCCTTCGAGCTGTTCCCCACGACGATGTTCGCGCACACCTGGTCGCTGGCCATCGAGGAGCAGTTCTACCTTCTTTGGCCCCTCGTCCTGATCGCCAGTCTCGCCTACGGCCGCCGTGTCGCCCTTGCCGCCGCTGTCGGCCTTGCTGCCGCATCCGCCGCATGGGCGGCGTGGCTTTGGTATTCAGGCGCGCCGGCGCACCGCACCGACAACGGGTTCGACACCCGCGCCTGCTTGCTGCTGGTAGGCTGCGCGATCGCGCTCGGGCCGGAATTGGTGCGGCAATGGATCGCCCGTCTTGCGCGCCCGCTCCTGCCCATCCTGACGCTGGCCCCGTCCTCTATGTCGGCCGCATCAGCTACGGCGTGTATCTCTTCCACTATCCGATCTCGTATCTCGCCCCCAGCCGCACCCAGAGCGCGCCTGTCATCCTCCTTGTGACGGCAACCTCAACGCTCATTCTCGCCAGCGCGTCGTACTATTGCGTGGAGCGCCCGTTCCTGCGGTTGAAACGGAGGTTCGAACCCCATGGCCGGGCCGCGAACGCCTCAAGGTCGTCAGACCAAGGCGGCAAGCTGGCGCAGTCGGCGTAGACGGCCCGTCCTGGCCTGAACAGACGCTGAGCTCGCAGCTCGTTCACCACAGCCAGCCGCTCGACGGCGAGGCGGCGGGCTTCAGGCCCGGCGGCGGCTCGAAGACGGAGTCCGCACGCGCGTCGACAGGCCCCTCTCTGCCGCATGGAGGTTCTGCAGAAGCGTGCACACGCGAACCGCTGAGGGCGGGACCTCGCGAAGCGTCCACGATAGCGGCGAACTAGCTTCCGATTTGCTTCTTGGGCTCTGCCCGGAAGCCAAGCACTCCTCCGGACAGTATCAATCGGCGAACTGGCCCTTCCACCCGGTGGAAGACGTAAACGGAAAATCCGACCGTGATGATGAAATACAGGGCGAAATCGAGGTTTTGAGACAAAACGACGCCCGTCGACCTTTTGAATAGCATCCACCAGGCGAGAATCGGCAAGTGCAGGATATACATTGCATAGCTGGCTTCGCCCAGCTCATTGATATATTTGTTGTTGAGAATGACGTAACTGCGTTTTACGCCGGAGGCCCCAAATATGATGCAACCAAACAGGGGGATCATGAGCAGATCGTCAGTCCAAAAACCCAAGGGTTGCATGAAAAGGACTGCCAACATCAGGATCACTCCGCCGAGAAACAACGCTGAGTGAGATCCGTTCGACAGGCGTGCCTGCGAAAAGATTCTGCCCAGAGTCATCCCGAAAGCGAAGCTCGGTATGTGAAAGACAGGGAAGTAGGCAAAGAAATTGAAAGTCGTTGACCGGAACTCCGATCCCGAGGCGTACCTGAACCGCAAGTAGGCAACCAACGCGATCAGCGCCATGAACAGTGTAAGCAGAACGGAGCTCCGGACTTTGGCCGTCACCTGCCAAAGGAAGGGGAACATCGCGTAAAACAGCGCTTCCACTGAAAGTGACCATGCAGCAATATTCCAAGCTACAGCCGCCATTGGAAGCCAGGCTTGTAACAGCAAAGGAACCAGAACCAGGCCCGTGCTGAATTCCCCTCGCGATCCGTAACCGATGACGACATTGGTCAGGAACATTGGGAGGGCTATCAACAGAGCAAGGTAGTAGGCTGGCAAAATACGAGCCGCGCGAGCCAGCCAGAACCGTTTATGCGGGACCGAAAGGCCGGATCCTCTCCCATAATTGTATGCCAGGATAAACCCGGACAGTACGAAGAAAAAAGTCACAGCTGAATGAATTTGAAAAAGGGCGTTTTGCAGTATTCCGGGTGCAAATAACTTATCGGGCCCATAATGTCCTACAACCACAAAAGTAGCAGCAAAAAATCGGAGGGCTGTCAGAGTGGGGAGGCTCGACTTATTTTCAGCATTCAAGAGGGTATGACCTTCAAGCTATGTCGACCATCTAGTGCTCGGCATTGGGGGAACCGGCTAACCCTTGTCGTGAACGAACGAGCATAGCTGATTCGCCGACGGGGCATTCGTGTCGGCTGGTCGCAGTTCCTCACGCACTGGCCGAGAGACCGGCCGCCTCGCGGCAAGGGGCGGAGGGGCCCGCCCTCGCTCTCCGGATCTCCGGTCAGCCCTTACGCGAGCGCAGGGGAATGTTGAAGATCCCGAACAGGAACGCCGCGAAGCCCAGCTGCAGCGCGATGACCATCAGGCTGAAGCTCATGATGACCACGCGGGGGATCAGCGGATCGACGAGGTTTCCGAAGCTGACCTTGGCCCAGGCCTCGACCGCGAAGCCGAACAGGGCGAAGCCGGCCAGCAGGATCAGGCCGGCGGCGATCAGCAGGCGGTCTGTCGAGATCGTCCGCACGAGCCACTCCGAGCGCGGGCCGGTGGGGAGCATGCCGGTCTTGGAGGCGTAGTAGCGCGACAGCGCGCCGAAGGTGGTCAGCTGTACGCCGACCACGACCATGAAGCACGCCGCGACGAAGGAGTTGAGATCGAGGGCGACACGGTTCGCGACGACGAGCGGCCCGGCCATCAGGCCCAAGGCGAGCAGGCCGCCCAGCGCCATCAGCACCAGCCCCGGATACACGAACAGCCATTTCGGGCTGTACATGAGAAGGAACTTCAGGTGCCGCCAGCCGTCGCGCCACGTCTTCAGGTGGGGCGCGCGGCTGCGGCCGTCGGGCTTCAGCGTCGTGGGGACCTCGGCCACCTTCATGCCGCTGATGCAGGTGCGCACGACCATCTCGGAGGCGAACTCCATGCCGGTCGTCTGGAGATCCAGCGAGCGGATGGAATCCGCGCGGAAGCCGCGCAGGCCGCAATGGAAGTCGCCCACCGGGATGGAGAAGAACATCTGGCCCAGCATGCTGAGCACGGGATTTCCGAGGTAGCGGTGCAGGACGGGCATGGCGCCGGGCTCGATGCCGCCCTTGAACCGGTTGCCCATGACGAGGTCAGCCCCTTCGCGCAGGCGATCCACGAAAGGCTGCAGGTGGAGGAAGTCGTAGCTGTCGTCGGCGTCGCCCATGATGATGTATTGGCCGCGGGCGGCCGCGATGCCGCCGATCAGGGCTGCGCCGTAGCCGCGGCTCGGCACGGGGACCACACGGGCTCCGGCCCGTTCCGCGATCTCGCGGGAGCCGTCGGTGCTGCCGTTGTCGGCGATGATCACCTCGCCGCGCACGCCTGAATTCCGGAGATAGGCGAGAGCCTTGCCGATGCAGATCTCGATGGTTTCCGCCTCGTTGAGGCAGGGCATCAGGATGGTCAGCTCCAGCGGCGCCGCCGCCGTGTCGACGCGTCTCTCCATCTCGTCTGCCATCATCGCGCCGGGCGTCCCGCTCATCGAGTATATTCAACTTGTGCGAGAGATGATCTATAGAGAAATACCCCAGACCTTGCAATCTTAGCGTTTGGATCGCGCAAGATAAGCTTAACATTATAATGAGTTAATGAAGCTGGTTTCCTTCGTGAAGCAACCGGAATAGAATGTCGGACATGGACAGGAGCAAACCTCCCGCTTCCGCCCGGGCGTCCGCGCCCGCGCCGCTGGAGTTCGCCCGGAGCCCCGTCACGGACCACGCCGAGGCCCTTTTGCAGTCTTTCCTTTCGCCGGCCCGCCGCATCGTCCGCCTGTTCAGCCACGTCTCGTTCCCCCGCTTCCTGGGCGTAGGAGCGGTCGGCTTCCTGATCGACGCGGCGATCCTGTTCGTGCTCATCCGGGGTGCGGGCATGCCTCCCGTGCCAAGCCGCGTCGCGTCGTTCAGCGTCGCTGTCGTGTCGACGTGGCTGCTGAACCGGATGTGGACGTTCGGGGAGAGCCGCTCGTCCCGTCCGCTGCCCGAGTTCCTGCGCTACCTGGCGGTGCAACTGTCGGGCGGCGCCGTCAACCTGGCGATCTTCGCGCTGGTGGCTTGGGCCTTGCCGGATCCGCTCGCCGGGGCGGCGCTGGGGCTCGTGGCCGGCTCGGCCGCCGGACTGGTGCTCAACTACATCGGGGCGCGCTTCGTCGCCTTCGCCGTCCGCTCGGACCCGGTGATCCGGCCATGAGCGTGCGCGAGATGCGGACGCCCGGCTGGCGGCTGCCGGCCCTCGCGCACATCCTGCTGGGCGCGGCGATCCTGCTCGCCCCCGCCGCGGTCAACCGCTCGCCGTTCCTGTTCTACGACACGTCCCATTACCTCGAGATCGGCCGGTCCATCGTCTCGCGCCTTCCGGTCCTGAAGGCGCTCGCAACGGAGACAACCGGGCCGCAAGTCCCGTCGGCCGCCGCGGAGCGGGCCGGCGCGCCTGGCAAGGCTGCCGCCGCCACGCCGGGGGATGGCGAGAGGGAGCATCCCTCGCTGAGCTACAGCGGCGGACGCTCGCCCTATTATTCCGTCGCGCTCTACATGCTCGTCCGCATCGGCGGGCTCTGGGCGCCCGCCATCGTGCAAGGCGCGCTGGCCTCGACGTTGCTGTGGCTCACCGTGATCGCGGTGCGCCGGCGCCGATCCGAGAGCCTGTTCTACGCGCTCTCCGCCGGCCTGACGCTGGCGACCACCCTGCCCTACTCCGCGGGGATGCTGATGCCGGACGTTTTCGCCGGCTTCGCGCTGCTGTCGCTGGCCCTGCTCGTGCTGGGCCTGGAACGCTGGCGGACCGCCAGCCGGCTCGGCCTGGCGCTCCTGGCGGGCGCGAGCTTCGCGATGCATGCGACGATCCCGATCGTCTGCGCGGTCGGGCTTGCGGCGCTGGCGCTGATGGCATGGCTCTCGCGCTGGCGGGGCGCATTCACGCTCCAGAGGGCGGCCTGGGCCGCGACGCCGTTCGTGCTGGCCGTCGTCGCCTCACTGGGCTTCGGCGCGGCGTCCCGGGCCGTGCTGGGGGACAGCCCCAGGAGCCCGCCATTCCTGATGGCCCGGGTCCTCGCGGACGGGCCGGGCCGGGCCTATCTTAAAGAAGCCTGCCATCCCGAGCCACGCTTCGAGCTGTGCCGCTTCGAGCGAAACACCTTCGTCACCGCCGACGATTTCCTGTGGGGCGTGGAGCCCGGCGTCGGCGTGTTCAACACCGCCGACTATGCCACCCGCACGAGGCTGCAGGCCGAGGAGATGCGCTTCGTGCTGGGCACCCTGGCGGCTTATCCGCTGGCGCAGGCCGCCGTCTCGGCGCGGCATTGGCGCGACCAGTTCCTGGCGTTCGGAGTCGGGAACGAGCTCCAGCAGGCGGCGCTCAGCTGGAACAGGATGTCCTTCGAGAATCTCATTCCGGACCAGGGGCCGCTGTACCGGTCGGGGCTTGCCTATCGCGGCCTGTATCCGTTCGCCGAGGTCGACTGGCTGGTCTGGGCCAGCACGGTCCTGTGTGCGGTCTGGCTCGTCTACCGGATCTCGGGCGCGGATGTGAGGGCGGAGCTCAGGCGGTCCTGGCGGGAGTCGCCCGGAGGCGGGTCGCTGCTCGCGGCCGCGGGATTCGGGCTGGTCGTCGTGCTCTTCGCCAACGCCGCCCTGTGCGGGATGTTCTCGGGCGTCAGCGACCGGTATCAGGCCCGGATGATCTGGCTCGCGCCGCTCTACGCCGGCCTCTGCATCGCCCGGTGGGGCCTTTTCAGGCGGCCCCTCACGAGCGTCGCGGCGGCCAGCGAGGGCCTCTCGCCTCAGGGCTCGCCGGCGCGAAGTCTCCAATAGCGCAGAGGCCGGACCACGCTGGTGATCCGGCCTCGGCAAGGCGGCTCGGCAGATCCCTGAGGCGTCAGCGCGACGACAGCGTCAGCTTCTGCGTACAGACCAGGGATTCCGGGAACTGGCAGGGATCGCCGGGCGCGGTGTAGGCGATGCGCTGGAAGACCGCGGTGGCCGGGAGCGTCGTGGGCAGGAACGGTCCCATCCAGGGTTCGCTGCGATTATAGGTCGAGAAGATGATCATCATCGGGTCCTGTGGGATTTCTCCCTCGCCAGCCTTGATCTGCTTCACGAGCACGCCGTTCTCATACCAGGAGAGTTGCTTTTCCGTCCAAACGAAGCCGACGTCCACGAAGCCGCCCGTCGCGTCCTTGCCGAGTACGCCGGCATTGATCTCCTGCTGGCCATGGTCCTTGGTGGCCGGGGCGAACAGGGAGAAACCCGTGTTGATTCCCGAGCCCTCGGCCGGCTTGAAGCGCGCCTCGAAGACGCCGAACCTGTATTTCTGGCGGCTCTGCACCTCGCCGCAGATGTAGCCGCCGCCGGCGGCCGCGCCCTTCTCGATCAGCGACAGCGCGATGCCGCCATTGGTCAGCCTCACGGCGCTAGCCTTCCAGGAACAGTCGAAGGTCCCGCCATTCGACCAGCCGTCCGAGATCTGCCAGCGCTTGACGGAGAAACCGGTGAACTTGTCGACGAATGAAGGCTCGGTCGTCTGTGCGAAGGCGGCGCTGGATGCGAGCAGGCCGGCGACGCAGCCCGCGAGGCGAAGAGCCGTCCTGGCCCGCCGGCGGACGCGGGCGGACTGCTCTCCCGAATGCCCGTACGCCGCCGCAAACGGGCCGCGACCAGTATTGGAATGTCCGATTTGCAGGTTCAGTGGTGTCATGCGCGTTGTCCCAAGGCTGCTCGGTTGCCCCAGCCGTACTTTTAGTTTTAGCGTGTAAAATTGAAGTTTACTTCGACAACTAAAAACCAAGACATCGTTGCCATCTGGTTGCTCCGATTGCTCAGATCTGCACGATCGAACAAAGCGTGGCAATTGGTAGTTGCGCTTTTACACAACTTTCACGCGATTTTTGATAGGTTTCGTTAATACTGAGGGTCCAAGGAAAGGGCGGCCGGCCAACGGACCCGTCCGGATCCGTCCGGGCCCGACGCCGGCCTCGACGGCGGCCCTGCGCGGCTGACGGGCAGCCCACTACTCGACAGGGTTGTAGCCTTCCCCTAGTTTCCCCCGGGGAATTCACGACAAGGACCTTCATGCAGGCTAAGGACGCGCGACCGAGATTGACCCGCCGGTCTCTGATGCGGTGGCTGGCGCTCCTGGCCCCCGGCGCCATTATCCTGCGGCAGGCCGTCGGCGAGCCTGCGCCGAAAGCCGCCCGGGAGGCTTCGCCGGGCCAGGCCATTGTTCTCGTCGACGCGCAAGGCGTCGTCCTGACCAGCGACAATGGCGAACAACTCGTGGCCGGAGGCCCGGCATGACGCGCACGCTCGCCGACTACCTGGCCAATCCGGACGCCGGGCTGGCCCAGTCCCTGTCCGACCTGCTCGGCTACATCGACCCGCATCTGCCCCCGTTCAACGCCAGGGGCGACGCCTTCAACGCCTTCGACGGCGTGGGCTATGGCACCAACAAGTTTGCCAGCAGGTCCTACACCTTCACCAGCGCCGACGTCGGCAAGCCGTTCTACTGCGCCAGCCTGGGCCCCATCCGCAGGACCGTCGCGTCGGTCAATCCGGGAGGCGAGCCGCATTCCTGCATGCTCGACGCGGTGCTTCCGCGCGGCGCGGACCTGGACTGGATCATCGGCAGCGATGACACGGCCGCGCTGCAGGCCGCGTTGGACGCGGCGGGAAGCGACGCCTCGGGCCGCAGCACGGGGAGCGCCGACAACAGCCAGAACGGCGCCACCTTCGGCCGCAAGGTGCTGCTGCGCTCCGGCCGGAACTACCTGGTGCGCAACACGGCGGAGAACTTCGGGTCGGGTCCCGACAACCTCGCCGCCCTGGTCGTGCGCCGTCGCTCGACGCTGGCCGGGCAGGGCTGGAACTCGCGCATCTTCGTTTCGCCCGACAGCTACGGCCACGCCATCACGAACGAGGGCGCCGGCCGCCCCGGCACGCCCTGGCCGGACCGGGCCTATGCGGACTTCATGCAGCTGGCGGATTTCGGCCTGAACTGCTTCGGGAACTATGGCGGCAAGAACGGGCTGGACGGCATCCACTGGGCGGTGTCGTTCGACGGTTACCTCTATGTCGACGCCTACAACCGCATCCAGAACGTGTTCGTCTGGGATGCGCAGCGGGACGGTTTCTATCTGTCGGGGCGCGGCGAGTTCTTCATGAGCGGGTGCACATCCTACCACGCGCGCCGCTACGGCTATCACTTCCGCAAGCTGCTCGACGGCAACGTGGTGCAGAGCCACTCCGGCGGCGCGGAGATGACGGGCATCCGGGTGTTCGGCTGTAACGGACTGCGCTTCACGGGATGCAAATCGTTCTTCTGTGGCCGCAACGGGGGCGTGAACGACGAGGATTCAGCCGCCTGGGTGCTGGAATCAGACGATGGCGCGGGCTTCGTGACCCTGGTGAATTGCGAGGGCCAGGAGACCCGGGGGTCCTCGGTGGTCATCTCGACTGGAAACAACAGCTTCCAGGCGTTCCGGGCGACGGATCCCGGGCGCAACAATCCGATGCTATCGTCCGGGGAGCTTCCCGCCATTCGCGCCGGATTCCACCTGAAGGGCGGCGCGCGCTCCAACGAGATCAACGGCGTGCCGCAGGCCGGCGTGCAGTACACGCAGACGCCGAACTTCACCGGCACGCATGCCCTCTATATCGGCGGCAACGTGCGCGACACGTTCGGGGACGTCTTCGTGCAGCCCGAGATCCTCGCCACCATCGAGAAGCCCGTGGCGGTGACCGGAATCGAGCGGAACGACGCCATCGTGGTCGTTTCGCCCGGTCATGGCTTGGCGACGGACGATCTCGTCCGGCTCTGGGGCCAGGATGGCGCGGCAGCCCTCGAGGGCCGGCCTGTCCGCGTCAGGGCGATCGACAAGGATCGCTTCGCTCTGGTCGACGTTCCGCTCGCGGGGTTCGATTCAGGCCAGCCCTTCAAGCGTTTCACGAAATGCCCTCAAGGCGGCTTGGGCGCAGTGAACGGGCGCAACAGGCTGGCCAGAGTGGATCGCGTGGCGATGACCTGAACGAGCCTGCAGACCGGAAACCGGCGAAAAGGCGCGTCTTGACACAAAATTCGTATCGGCGTGCGAGACTGGCACGACTCGAAGGACCCCGTGAATGAACCAGTTTCAGCACGAATTCGAACGGCGCGGCCCCGCTCGGCGGGACTGGCACGTGGATCACCTGCTGTTCCTCGCGGTCTCCTACCTGTCCATTCTCGGCATGGTGCTGAACGAATATTGGGGCCCCATGCCGATCGGCATGGCGATCCTGGGCTGGATGGTGCTCTGCGTGGTGCGCCTTCCCGGCACGGTCCTCGGCTTCAGGACCATCGGCTGGTTCATCTGGATCGTTCCGCTCTTTGCTTTGGCATCGGCCCTGTGGTCTCAGGAGCCCAACCTCACGGTGCGTAATTCCGTCTGGCTGGGGATCACGACAGCCATTGGCGCGCTCATCGCCATTCACATCAGCGTGCGGGAATTCATCATCGGCGTGATGTTCGTCACGTTTCCGATCGTCGTGCTCAGCATCTTCTTCAACCAGCCCTATTACGACTACCTGACTGACACCGTCTCCTATGGCGGCATCTTCGGCACGAAAAATGCGCTGGCGATGGCCTGCTCCCTGCTCGTGCTGAGCGCTACGGCGATCAGCCTCGACCGCGAGAGCATCCGGCTCCTGCGCTGGTTCAGCATCGGAGCGGTGTGCGTCGGCGTGGTGATGGCCCTGCTGTCCCGATCGATGGGCCTGACGATCCTGATGATCGGGTCAGCCGTCATCATCTACATGGTCACGCTCGGCCGGTTCTTCGCCTGGCGGAACAGATCACGCTATGTCGACGTATTTCTCGTGCTCGGCGTGATCGCGGCGGTCGTCGGCATCATCGGCATCACCTTTTTCCAGGACCAGATCCTGGCCATGCTGGGCAAGGACTCGACCCTGACCGGCCGCACCCTGCTTTGGGACAAGGCGCTGAGCGTCATCCCCGAGAACCCGGTTCTCGGTGTCGGCTACCAGGCCTACTGGGTGTGGGGCTATCCTGTCCCCGAGCTCATCTGGGCGCAGTTCAAGATCGGCGCGCGGTGCTGCTTCCATTTCCACAATCTCTTCCTGGAGATGGCGGTGGAACTGGGCGTCCTGGGCGCCACCCTCGTCGGCGTCGTGCTGCTGTTGATCTCAGGCAAGATCCTGAAGGCCGTGCGCCGGGATCCGCAGTCGATCACGGGATTCTTCCTCGGCTTCTTCGCGCTCGCCTTCCTGCTGGACCTGAACGCCGTGACGCAGTTCATGCAGTTCAATCCGCTTTACCTCATCCTGACGACGAGCGCGGTCTATGCACATCTCCTGAACGCCGAGACCGAACCGGCGCCAGTCGTCACGAGGCCGATCCGCCGCGATGTCATGATCGCCAACCAGTGACGCCTGCCAATTCGGTGCGCCTCACGCGCCATGCGACAGTGTAGAGCGGCCGCGCGGTTCCATACTTGAAGCCAATCAGCTCAGACGAATTAGAATTAAGCTTAAGGTTTACCATCACCGGAGCCGAAATTCCGAAGAACTTCCATGCGCGGGTTCGATCTGGTATTGAGCGCAAGCGGAAGTTGTGAAAGACATCGGCCAGTTGTGAAGGACATGCTCGATCATGACGCCTTCCGACGACGCTTCGGGTGCGAGGAAACGAACTCGGCGGGCATCCTCTGGCGGGCCCCGGTCCACCGGACCTGTTTTGGACAGCGAGGATCAACGCGTGCCTGACATGACGATCGACGCCGGCGCGGCTCCCGTCTCGAACCGCGGCGGCCAAGCCGCCGGCAGCGTGGGCCAAGCCGCCGGCAGCGTGGGCCAAGCCGCCGGCAGCGTGGGCCAAGCCGCCGGCAGCGTTGTCGAAGCCGCCGGCAACTCCGGAAGCGCCGCCGGCAGCCCGGACAAGACCGCCAATCCGTCCGCCGCCGCATCCACGGAACGTCCGTTGGTCGTCGATCTCGATGGCACCCTCATCCGCAGCGATCTGCTGCTCGAATCCTTTTTCGCGCTGCTCGGCAAGGACCCGCTGAAGGCGCTGTCGTGCCTGGCGGCGCTGCGCGAGGGCAAGGCCTCGCTCAAGAGCAAGCTCGCCGATGCGGCCCTGGTGGAAGTGGCCACGCTGCCGCTGAACGAGGACGTGCTGGCGCTGATCAAGCGGGAGAAGGCCAGGGGCCGCCGGGTCTATCTGGCCTCGGCCTCCGACAGGCGCTATGTGGAGCGCCTCGCCGAACACCTCGGGCTGTTCGACGGCGTGTTCGGGTCCGGGGACGGCGTCAACCTGGCCGGGGAAGCCAAGGCCGAGCAGCTCTGCCGAGAGTTCGGGGAGAAGGGCTTCGACTACATCGGCGACGCGCCCGTCGACGAAGCGGTCTGGCGGCGCTCGCACGGCGTGCTCATCGCCGGCGCCAGCACGGGACATCTGGCGGCCGTGCGCCGCTGGGCCCCGCACGCCGAGGCCGTGGGGACCCGCTCGACCTCGCTGAAGCCCTATGTCAAGGCCATCAGGGCGCACCAGTGGCTGAAGAACGTGCTGGTGCTCATCCCCGCGCTGGCGGCGCACGAGTTCGGCGCGCCGCTGGTCGCCTCCATCGCCGCCTTCTTCGCGTTCAGCTTCTGCGCCTCCAGCGTCTACATCCTCAACGATCTCGTCGACCTCGACAGCGACCGCGCCCATCCGCGCAAGCGCAGCCGACCTTTCGCCGCGGGAACCATTCCCATCATCCGGGGGGCGGCGCTGTTTCCGATCATGCTGGGCGCGGCGCTGGTGATCGCGCTGTTCCTGCCCGGCAAGTTCGTGCTGGTGCTCATGGGGTACTTCGCCCTGACCTGCGCCTATTCCTTCGTGCTGAAGCGCCAGGCCATGGTCGACGTGGTCACGCTCGCCTGCCTCTACGGCGCGCGGCTGCTGGCGGGCAGCGCGGCGGCGGATGTGCCGGTCTCCGCCTGGCTCGCCGCCTTCGCCATCTTCGTGTTCATGTGCCTCGCGCTGGTGAAGCGCTGCTCCGAACTCTCCGACCGCATCGCCTCGGGCAAGTCCGATCCGCCGGGGCGCGGCTACCGGCTGGGCGACCTCGCCATCTTGCAGAGCATGGCGGTGGCGAGCGGCTACGTCGCCGTGCTGGTGCTGGCGCTCTACTTCAACAGCCCGGCCGTCACGGTCCTCTATACCCACTACAATCGCCTGTGGCTGATCTGCGTGCTGGTGCTGTTCTGGGTGAGCCGCACCGTGCTGCTGACCCATCGCGGCGAGATGCACGACGATCCTGTCGTCTTCGCCGTCACCGACCGCGTGAGCCAGGCAATCGCGCTGGGATGCGTCGTCGTCGCCTTCGCGAGCCTGTGATGCGGGACAAGCTTCGGCTGGCCGGCGCGTACGCCTTCTTCGCGCTCGTGGCCACGGTGGTGAACCTCGGCGGCCAGTGGGTCCTGCTCACCGGCGGATCGAGGATGGGGTTTCCGCGCGAACTGCTCATCATCCCCGCGCTGGTGATCGGCACGGGGCTGGGGCTCGTCGTGAAGTATGTCCTGGACAAGATCTGGATCTTCGGCGACGTCTCGACGGGAGTGGCGGCGCACGCGCGGAAGTTCTCGCTCTACACGGTGATGGGCCTCGTCACGACCGCCATCTTCTGGGGCACGGAACTGCTGTTCGCCTCGCTCGATCCCAGCGGGAACCTGCTGTATCTCGGCGGCGCCATCGGCCTGGCGATCGGCTACGTCATCAAGTACCAGCTCGACCGCCGCTTCGTGTTCGATCCTGCGCCGCAACGGGGAGGCGCCGCGTGACGCTGTCCGGCTGGGGCCGCTTCCCCTCCCTTCCCTGCCAGGAGCTACAGCCCGACGACGAGGCGCAGACGCGCGCCGCCGTGGCGGACAACGCCAGCCTGATCGCGCGCGGCAATGGCCGCGCCTACGGCGACAGCGCGCTCAACCCCCACGCCACGGTGACGATGCGGCGCGTCCAGCGCCTCGTCTCCTTCGAGGAGGAGACCGGCCTGCTCGTCTGCGAGGCGGGGACGCTGCTGGCCGATCTCGTCGCCCTCTTCGTGCCCCGCGGCTGGTTCGTTCCCGTCACGCCCGGCACGAAGTTCGTGACCATCGGCGGCATGATCGCCGCGGACGTGCACGGCAAGAACCACCACAGCGCCGGCTCGTTCGGCACGCACGTGCTCTGGCTCGACCTCGCCGTCGCGGACGGACGCGCGCTGCGCTGCTCGCGCGAGGAGAACGCGGAGCTGTTCGCGGCCACGGTCGGGGGCATGGGGCTGACCGGGGTCATCCTGCGCGCGGCCTTCCGCATGATCCGCATCGAGACGCCGCTGATCCGGCAGGAAACACTGAAGGCGGGCAATCTCGCCGAGGCAATGGACCTTTTCGAGAGCACGGCGTCCGCAACCTACTCGGTCGCCTGGATCGACTGCGTGGCCAAGGGGCCACGGCTCGGCCGCTCGGTGCTGCTGCTCGGCGAGCACCTGGCGCTGGCCGACGCCCCGGCGGAGCTTCTCAAGGCGGCCAAGGCGAAGAAGGATGGCGGCGGGCTGCGGGTGCCCTTCGATTTTCCCGGCGTCGCGCTCAACCGCTTCAGCATCGCGGCCTTCAACGAACTCTACTACCGCCGCGCGCGCGCCGGCACGCAGATCGTGCCGCTGGAGCCTTATTTCTACCCGCTCGACGCCATCGGCGACTGGAACAGAATCTACGGTTCCAGCGGCTTCATGCAGTACCAGTTCGTGCTGCCGAAGGCGGCGAGCCGCGAGGGCATGGCGGCCATCCTCGGCCGCATCGCGGCCCAGGGCACGGGCTCCTTCCTGGCCGTGCTGAAGCTGTTCGGCGCGCAGGACGGCCTGCTCTCCTTCCCCATGGAAGGCTACACGCTGGCCCTCGATTTCCCCGCCACGATCGCGAACCTGAACCTGATGATCGAGCTCGACGCCATGGTCGCCGATCACGGCGGCCGGCTCTACCTCGCCAAGGACGCGCGCATGGGCGCGGGAATCCTGAAGCGGGGCTATCCCCAGCTGGCGCGCTTCGCCGAAATCCGCGACGCGCACGATCCCGATCGCCGTTTCCGTTCCGTCCAGTCCGAAAGGCTAGGCCTTTGACAGCCCCTGTTCCCGCCTCCCCGCTCGTCCTCGTCATCGGCGGGGCCTCCGACATCGGACGGGCCATCGCCCGCGCCTACGCGACCTCCGGCGCGTCCGTGATCCTGGCCGCGCGCAACGCCGCCCGGCTCGAGGCCGATGCCCAGGACATGCGGCTGCGCGGCGGCGGAAACATCGCCACCGCGGAGCTCGACGTGCTCGATCTCGACGGCCACGAGGCGTTCCTGGACGGCCTGCCAGCCCTGCCCGACATCGCGGTGAGCGTCGTGGGGCTGCTCGGCGAGCATGCGGCCTCGGTCGCGGACGCCAAGGCCGCGTTGCTGGTGATGAACACCAACTATGTCGCCCCCTCCCTCCTGCTCGGCGCGATCGCCAACCGGATGGAGACGCGCGGCTCGGGCGTGATCGTGGGCGTCAGCTCCGTCGCGGGCGACCGGGGCCGCGGCAGCAACTACGTCTACGGCTCGGCCAAGGCGGGCTTCACGGCGTTCTTGTCGGGCCTGCGGGCGAGGCTCTCGCGCACGCCGGTCCGCGTCGTCACGGTGAAGCCGGGTTTCGTCGATACGCGCATGACGGCCGGCATGAAGCTGAACCCGGTGCTGACGGCCAAGCCCGACGAGGTGGCCGAGGCCGTGCGCCGCGCCGTCTCGGGCAAGGCCGACGTGATCTATGTCCGGCCCATCTGGAGGCTGATCATGACGATCGTCGGAGGATTGCCGGAAGGCCTGTTCAAGAAGACCAGGTTCTGAGCGTCATGGGCGGACGCGACATCAGGCACGAACTGGCGAGCGAGCACGCATGACGCTGCACATGCGCGGAGAGAACGCGGTGATGACGGAGCGCGGGGCCTGGCGATGGCGGGACCTGGCGAGGGGCTTCCTGCCCTGCGTCACGGCGCCGCTTGCCCGCCCGCTATGGATCGCATCCGTCACGGCGGCAAGCGTGATCGCGGTGTTCTCGCTCGTGAGCTATCCGCTTTTCCAGCTCATCGCCTTCGGCGACGGAGCGCTCTTTTCGCTGGCGGCGCTGTCCGACTCCCCCTGGCATTTCTTCTGGCAGAGCTTCGCGACGCGGGCGACCGCCTACCTGATCTCCGGCCTGCTGCCCTCATTCGTCCTGGAGGCGACGGGCCAACCCGGCTGGACGCTCGCGACTTACGCCATCCTGTTCGGCGGAATGCCCCTGTTCTCGCTCGCGGGCGCCTACCTGGCCCTGCCCGCCGGTGAGAAGAGGCAGATCACCTGGCCCTGCCTGTGGTTTTCCGCGGTCGGGATGCTCACATTCGGTTTTCCCACCGAAACCTGGATCATGGCGGCGGTCTTCTGGCCGCTGCTGTTCGTGCTGCGCTATCGCAGGGGACCCTGGAGCCTGCTGGGCGCGGGGCTGCTCTCGCTGGCTTTCGCCTTTTCGCATGAAAGCTTCGTGCTGTGCCTGCCCGTGCTGCTGCTCGCCGCACGGCCCGGCGAGGGCATGCTCGCGCGCTGGGCGATCGTGATCTGCGCGACGGCCGCACTTTTCGCCGTCAAGAATCTGGTCGTGCCGGTGAACGTGCAGATCATCAGCGCCGTGGCCAACAACGCCGCGAACTTCCTGTCGGCGATGAAGATCGCGGGCGACCCCATCTTCCTGCGACTCGCGCTCGGCGCGGTCCTCGGCGCCGCAGCTGTCTTCGCATGGAACGCGAGGACGTGGAGGGGATCTGCGGCACGGCTGGCCGTGCTGGCCGGATTGGCGCTCGCCATCGCGGCGGTCGTCTTCGCGAACCTCGACGAGATCCCGACGACACGCTACCTCGCGCGCACGCTGGTCGCGATCGCCCTGCCCTGCTTCGGGATGGCGGCGCTGATGGTGCGCTTCGTGACCCCCGCGACCGTACCGAACGCGCGGGAGAACGACAGCGCCGTCCTCCGGCTCCCCGACTGGGCCGGGGCCGCCGCGGTTGCGGCGTCGCTCGCCATGGCCGCCGTCCACCTGGCGCATGCCGGCGCTTTCGTCGCGCGTTTCAGCGCGCTGCGCGCAGACTTGCGGGCGATGGCCGGCGGCGCGGTCCAGCCTCCGCCGGAATCCGACTACCGGCTCGTGCCGCGCTCGGCGGGCGCGCCGAAAGCGGTCGATCCGGCCGCCTGGGAACTGACCTGGTACTGGGCGACGCCGTTCCTGACCGTGCTCTCGGCGAAGGATTTCAAGCCGCGTCACCTCGTGGTGCACGCCAACCACACCTACAGCCCCATGCTCTGCGGAGACGAGCGCCTGCTGTCGCGCCTGCCGGCGGAAACGGTGGCGATGCTCAAGGACTACACGTGCCGGATCGCCAACAACGGGGAGCCGCCGTGACCGGTCCGCACCGGCGGCACCGTCAAGCCGCCGAAAAATCACCCTCCGCTGTGGCCGAGTTGTCGCTTCTTCACCACGTTTTGTTGCATCATGGCCTGTATACAATTCAGAACTGTCGAATCCCGGTCGGTTGTACGATAATGAAGGTTCGAGACATGGGTCCTGCGTAATCCCCGGCGCACTTGAATGACATGACCGGGCCCCGGGCGTGCAGTCCGGACCTTACCCAGCATTGAATGCGTTGAAGCGTTCTGGACAGCTTGTGGAGCTGCCTGAACCTGGCGCGAGAGGAGATCGAATTGATGCTCAAAGTCGGACCGCCCTCGGTGAGCTCGGCGAATTACGGCTCCGCGCAGTCCGACGGTGGCCTTCCGATCGTCCGCATTGTCGTCGAATTCCTGTTTCTCCACGCCCGTTTCATCGGTCTCATGGCGCTGCTCGGCCTCGCGGGCGGCGTTTTCTATGTCGCGACCGCCACACCGTTGTACACGGCCACCAGCACGCTGCTGATGGACGAGAACAAGGTCGACCTGTTCCAGCGGCCCTCGGTGGTGTCCGATCCCATCACCGACAACGCCTATATCGAGAGCCAGATCGAGGTCCTGCGGTCGGAGACCGTGGGGCGCGAGGTGGTTCGGATGCTCGGGCTCGGCGAGGAGCCCCCGGCCAAGCCCGCCACGGGCGTGATGGCGTGGTTCGCCGCCAACGGCATCACTCCTTCGGTCTGGAAAGAAAACCTCAAGCGCGTCCTGGGCCTCAGCGACCCGCCCGCGGAGCCCTCGTCCGAGCCCCAGGACACCGAGGGGCAGATCGCCCTGAGCCTGGTGAACCTCGTCACCGTGAAGCGGCTCTCGGGAACCTACGTCGTCACGGTGTCCGTGACCGCGCCTTCGGCCGCCTTCGCCCAGCAGCTCGCCAACGCCCTGCCGGAAGCCTATGTGAACGCCGACCAGACCGCCAAGCAGGCGAGCACCAAGCGCGCCGTGATCTGGCTCGACGACAGGCTGCGCGAACTCCGGCAGAAGAGCGCCGAGGCCGAGCAGGCCGTGGAGAACTTCCGTCGCGATCGCGGCGGCCAGGCCGCCGACCGCGGGCTCGTCAACAGCCAGCTGCGCCAGCTCGAAAGCACGGCGCTGAGCTACAAGAACCTCTACGACAACCTGCAGACGCGCTATCTGCAGGCCGTCCAGGAGCAGTCCTTCATCTCCAGCAAGGCCCGCGTCATCAGCAATGCGACGCGGCCGACCTCCCGTAGCGCGCCCCGCACGTCGATCTCGCTGGCCATCGGCCTCATCTTCGGGCTGGCGGCCGGGATCGCGTTGAGCCTCGCGCGCGAAGCCCTGTTCCCCGCCGTGCGCAGTTCCTCGGCGCTCGAGGCGGCGACAGGCGTCCAGTGCCTGACGGTGCTGGAGAACCTGCGGCGCTCGCAGCATTTCTGGTCGCGGCTGCGCCTGGGATTGCGGACCAAGGGGCCGGTGAACTTCGTCCGATACGTCGTGACGAACCCGTTCAGCCGGTTTTCCGAAGAAATGCGGCGTCTGTCGATCAACCTGCGCCAGCGCCGCGCCAATCCGGACCGGGCCACCCTGCTCGGCATCGTCTCCCTCCACCCCTCGGAAGGAAAGACGACGATCGCCTCCAACCTCGCCCAGACGCTGGGTCTGTCCGGCGCCAAGACGCTGCTCGTGGACATGGACGTCCGCAACCCCTCGCTCAGCCGCGCCTATGGCCCGCCGCGCGACGCGGCGAGCGTGTTCGACTCGGTGGAGCAGCTCAGCAACGTCTGGCGCGACCCCCTGGGGCACGTCGACATCCTGTCGAGCACCAACCGGGTGGATCTCGCGCACAACACGCGGCTCTTCGAGTCGAAGGTGCTCGAGCGAAACTTCGCCAAGCTCCGCCAGCACTACGAGTTCATCATCCTCGACCTGCCGCCGCTTCTGGCCGTGGCGGATGCGGACGCGCTGAAGCACATCGTCGACGCCTTCGTGCTCGTCGCGGCCAGCGGACAGAGCAGCGCATCCCAGCTCGAGGAGACCCTCAACAAGTTCGATCCACAGCGGTCGCAGACGATCGGCGCCATACTCAACATGGCCGAGGTCGGCAACGCGATGAGCTACTACGCGTACAACGTCGAACGATGAGACCGGCGGGACACCCGGCGGGGACCACGGCGAGGACGCCGGACCTGCGTCCTCGGCTCCATTCGACGCCGCGTGCGGACAGGGCGTGAGGCGGGAATGTCGGGCGCAGCCGCCTCGATGACGGACGACGATGCGACGCGCTCGCGCGGGCGCGACGTGCTCATCGTCATCCCCTGCCTCAACGAAGCCAGGTACATCGAGAGCGTCATTCGCACGCTGCAGTCCGATCCCGGTTGCGCGGATGCGCTGATCGTCATGGCCGATGACGGCAGCCGGGACGACACCGTCGCGATCGTCGAGCGCATCGGGCAGTCGGATCCGAGAGTGCGGGCGCTGGCGTCGGACGCCCACCGCGGCATCAGCGCCGTGATCAACAGGGCGGTGCGCCGGTTCGGCGCGGGCCGCCGCTGGCTGGTGCGCATCGACGCCCATGCGGAGTATCCGCCCTGCTACGCATCGAAGCTCGTGCGAAAGGCCGTGGAGACCGGGGCGGCGTCGGTCGCCACCCCCATGGTGACGAAGGGCACGAGCTGCTTCCAGGAGGCGACCGCTGCGGCGCAGAACTCCGTGCTGGGCACCGGCGGGGCCGCGCACCGCGTCACCGGGCGTGGCGGCGGCTGGGTCGACCACGGCCACCACGCGCTGATGCGGCTCGACCTGTTCACGCGCATCGGCGGCTATGACGAGAGCTTCACGCACAACGAGGATGCGGAGCTGGACCGCCGCATCGGGCTGGCCGGCGGCCGGATCTGGCTCGCCGAGGAGTTGGCGCTGGTCTATTACCCGCGCGGCTCCAGCAGATCCCTGTTCCGGCAGTACTTCTATTATGGGCGCGGCCGCGCGATGACCCTGGCGCGGCACGGGGGCAAGCGCCACTGGCGGCAGGTCGCGCCGCTGGCCGTGGCGCCGGCCGTGGCGCTCGCCCTCTTGTCCCCTCTGGCCTGGCCTCTCGTCCTGCCCGCGGCGGGCTGGGCGCTCGCCTGCCTCGGCCTCGGGCTGACGCTGGGCAGCCGCTCCAGTCCCTGCGCGTATGCGGCCGGATATCCGGCCATGCTGATGCACCTGGCGTGGTCGATGGGCTATTGGAAACAGGTGATCCTGGGTCCGCGGCCCGGCGCGGCCCCGGAGCCTCTCTCGCTTGCGCAGGAGGACGCGGTCGACGGCGCCCTGCAGCGCCGGGCGGGTTGACGAACAGAGCGCCGCCATCGTGACCAGGTCAGTCTGCTTCATCTCGCGCCAGCGGATCGTCGGGGAGACGAACGGCAGCTCCAGCTATGTGCTGAGCATCATCCGCTACCTCACCCGCCGCGGGCTGGAGGTGCATTACGTCTGCCCGACCCCCTCCGTCTTCGGGCGCTGGCCCTATCTCTACCTCCGGCCGGAGATGGCGATGCTGGCGAGCTACCGGATCCGCGGCGGCGTGAAGCTGGGGCGGCTGGTGCTGAACCCCGACGTGCGCGTGCTCGGCCGGGCCGTGCTGGCGCTGATCGACGTGTTCACGGCGCGCGCGGGGCTGAAGCTGCCGCGTCTCGGCCGGGTCACCGCCCCGTCCATGTACACGCCGCAGCCGCTGAGTCCGGAGGACCGGGCGTACCTGCAGCACCATGCGGCCCCGCACGCGGACGCCATCCTGTGCGACTACGCGGTCACGACGCCCTGCATCGAGGTCGTCGGCCGGCCCGAATCGCCCTCCGCGGTGATCATGCACGACCTGTTCTCAGCGTTTCATCCGCACATCGCGCTGCAGGACGAACTCGCCCTGCTCTCGCGCGCCGGCCTCGTCGTGGCGATCCAGCCGGAGGAGGCCGAAGCCGTGGCCGCGGCGGCGCCGGGGCAGGACATCGTGGTGGCGCCGATGGCGATCGCCCCCGTGGCGCACGCGCAAGCGGGCGATCCGGACCGGCTGCTGTTCGTGGGCAGCCACACGCCCGCCAATGTCGAGGCGCTGAACTGGTTCGTCGACCATGTCTGGCCCCTGCTGAAGGAGGCCAGGCCCGGGCTGCGCCTCGACGTGGCCGGCACCGTGTCGCGCGGCATGGGCCCGGTCCCGCCCAGGGTGAACCTGCTCGGCCTGGTGCCGGACCTGAAGTCGGCCTACGAGAACGCAGGCCTCGTGATCTCGCCACTGCGGTCGGGGACCGGGCTGAAGATCAAGCTGATCGAGGCCATGGGCTGGGGCAAGGCCGTCGTCGCCACGTCGGTGACGACGCAGGGCGTGCACGATCTCGTTTCCGGCGCGGTGAGGGTGACCGACGACCCACAGCGCTTCGCCGCGGAGATCCTGGCTCTGGCGGGAGACGACGCCCGGCGCAGGGAGATGGGCGAGCGCGGCATCGCGCTGGTGCGGGAGTACTTCAACGAGGACCGCTGCTACGCGCGCATCTACGACCACCTGACGGGCGGGACGGCCGCGCAGGCGCAGCCGATCGGGCGGGCAAGGGCCGTCTGACGCGCTGGCGAGGCCCGCGGGCGAGCCTCCCCCCTGCCCCGGTCACGCCTTTCGCAGGACGATGCGGTTGAGCCAGGGGTCGTCGACGATCAGAGCGCCATCCGAAGCGGCGGTCGTGGCGACGTTTGCGAGACCGGCCTTCGCCGCAGAGAACGCCTCGTCGTCGGCGGCGATCAGTTCCAGCCAGTCCAGCCCCGCCGAGGGGCGCTCGCGAGGGCCTGCGCCCCTGCTCGACCAGATGTTGGCGGCGATGTGGTGGTGGTATCCGCCGGACCCGAAAAAGCTGCCGCCGGGGTAGCGCGTCACGAGCGGCATGCCGAGGGCGTCGCGGTAGAACGCCTCCGCCTTCGGGATGTCGCCGACGCGCAGGTGGACGTGGCCGACGCAGGATCCCTCGGGCATTCCGCTCCAGCGCGGCTCGGCCACGATGGAGACGAGCGCGTCGAGATCGAGCGCCTCGGTGGCCACGACGATCCCGTCCGCGTTGCGACGCCATTCCCCGGGCGCGCGATCGCGATAGACCTCGATGCCGTTGCCCTCGGGATCGGCGAGATAGATCGCCTCGCTGACGAGATGATCGGATGCGCCCTGCAGCCGTGCGCCGGCGTTGGCGGCGTGCAGCAGCCACTGGGCGAGGTCGCGGCGGGTGGGGAGGAGGAAGGCGGTGTGGAACAGCCCCGCCGTGCGAGGATGGCCGGGGGCCGCGGCGGGATCGGACCGGAGCTCCAGCAGCACCGTTGCGCCCGCGCCGAGCCTGATCTGGTCCGGGGTGCGGTCGATCAGGCCGAGGCCCAGGATCTTCTGGTAGAAGTCGCCGACGCGCTCCAGATCCCGCACGACCAGCGAAACGCGGCCGACATGCAGCGGGGTCTGCACCGCGAACAGGTTCACCTCGTCGTCGCCGGAGCGGCGCGATCCCGCGTCCCGAAGCTGCTGTCCCGACATGGCGGCTCTCCTTCACCCATGCCGTGCGGGCGCGCGGGCGCCTGCCTGGCGCGATCCACGGCGGCTGGCTGAGTTTGTAGCAGGAAACGCCGCCCCGGTGGCCGCAATCCGCTTGGAGCGGCGCAAGGACGACCTTGCGGGCAGGCCAGACCGCGCCATCCCGAGGCGCGGCGCATCCGGTCAGGCCCAGACGTCCTCGCTGGTGATGCGGACGGGATTGACCGTCGTGCCGTCCAGCACCAGGCACGTCAAAAGCCCCGTGGCGTAGGCGCCGGTGTCGATGTTGATCCTGTTCGGGAGCACTTCCGGGCTGGCGACGGGCGAGTGGCCGTGCACCACGCGCTTGCCGAAATCCCGCGTGCTCGAGAGGAACGGCTTGCGGATCCACAAGAGATCGCGTTCCGATTGTTCGTCCAGGGACACGTCCGGCCGCACGCCGGCGTGGCAGAAGAAGTAATCGCCCGAGGTGGCGGCGGTGGGCATGGTGGCCATGTATTCAAGGTGAGCCTGGGGGATCCCCGTCGCCATGGCGTCCCGGACCTCTCGCAGAAGGGCATAGTCGGAAATATTGATGCCATAGGACATGAGAGTGGTGACGCCGCCGTTGCGCAGCCAGCCTTCCAGCGAGGCCTCGGAGGTCATGCTGTCGAGCAGCATCTGCTCGTGATTCCCTCTCAGCGCGACGAAGGGCACGGGAAAATCGCCCGACACCAGGGCCTGGACGATGTCGGCCGAGCCGGGGCCCCGGTCGATGACGTCGCCGAGCAGCACGGCGAGCGGACGCTCGGACGGCGCCTGCCGCTGGTCGAGGCCGACGAAGTCACGCAGCTTCTCGAAGAGATCGATGCGGCCATGCAGATCGCCGACAGCATACACCCGCATACCCGGGGCTGGACTTGTCAGCCGCATGGCGTCAGTCGACTTCCTCCGCAACAATCCCCACATTCCCGGCCTCTTCCTCGGCAAGACCGCCGCCGGATACGCGACCGCTTTTCCCATGCGAGCGACTTGCGTCGCCTGCAACCCAAAGCTTACCTTATCCATGCCGCCAATTGTGCGGCAAGCGTTGGACGACAAGGGTGCGCTTCGTGCCATGCCTTCGGCGAATGCCGCTGGCCGGGCGACGAGCGCTTCCGGTCCGACGCTTCCGGTCCAAGTCTGAATGCGTCCGGCCGATCGAGCCGGCTCCGCGCCCCCGTGGTCGGGTAGAGCGTTGGTAATCAATATGGCGCATACCGATGGCGTCATCATGCCTCGTCCCGGGGATCGACATGACTTTCAATCCGGCCCACGCGCGAACGATCGCGGTGATCATCGCTGTGAAGGACGGCGCGCAGTGGATTCGCCGCTCTGTGACGTCAGCCCTCGCCCAGCCCGAAGCCGGACAGGTCATCGTGGTGGATGACGGCTCATCCGACGACACCGCCGCGCTGGCGCTGGCCTGCGATGACGGAACCGGCCGGCTGATGGTCGAACGGCTTCCCGTCAACCGTGGACCGTCCGCCGCCCGCAACCACGCTCTCGACCGCGTCGCCACGCCCTTGCTGGCCATCCTCGACGCCGACGACTTCCTGCTGCCCGGCCGCTTCGAAGCCATGCTGGCGCAGGGCGGCGCGGACTGGGACCTGCTCGCGGACGACCTCATCCTCGTGCCGGACTGTCTACTCGCGAAGGCCGGGGGCGCGCTTCCGCAGGAGGTGACCCGCCCCCTCGCCGATCCCGGATCGGCGCTCGGGCTGCTCTCGGCCACGGCCTTCGTCGAGGGCAACATCAGCCGGCCGGAACGAAGCCGCCGCGAGCTCGGGTTCCTGAAGCCGATCATGCGCCGTGACTTCCTTGAGCGGCACAGGTTGCGCTATGCGGAGGACGTGCGCCTGGGGGAAGACTACCTGCTCTACCTCGAGGCGCTGATCGCAGGAGCCCGCTTCCGGCTCGTGGGAGCCTGCGGCTACGTCGCCGTGGAGCGAAGCGCCAGCCTGAGCGGCGCTCACGGGGCCGCGGACCATGGCAGGATGATCGCCGCCGACACGGCGCTGCTCGCGCGCACGGGCGGCATGCCTGACCTGCAGCGGGCGCTGCGCGCCCACCGCGCCATGGTTCAGCGCAAGCTCGATCATTGCCTGATCCTGGAGATTTCCAGGAACCAGGGACGCCTCATTGCTCTTCTCCACCTCATCCGCGTGCCGGGCTCCGCCTGGGCGATCCTGGGGGCGACGCTGCGGGGCAGGGTAGGAACGGTGGAGCAGAAATCCGAGCCAGGCGTCCAGCTCCTGATCGGTCCGGCGGGGCTGCGATGACGGACGAGACCGGGAGCATGGGTTCGGAGCCGCAGGCGCCGCCACCGACCGTGTCGGTGGTGATCGCCCATTACAACGGCGCTGCGTTCATCGAGGACACGCTGGATTCAGTGCGGCGCCAAACGATCGCCGGTCTCGAGATCATCGTCAGCGACGACGGCTCGACCGACGGCAGCCTGCCGATCATCCGGCGCATCGCGCAGGAGGATCCCCGCATCCGCCTCCTGGAGGGTTACGGCAACAGCGGACCGGCGGGCGCGCGCAACAGGGCCCTGGCGGTCGCCAGGGGCGAGTGGATTGCCGTCGTCGACGCCGACGACCTGCTGCATCCCAGGCGGTTCGAGCTCCTGCTGGCCGCAGGCGAGCGCGACGGCGCCGACATCGTCGCCGACAACATGATCGCCTTCGATGACGCCCGCCTGGCGCCCTGCGTCGCCGTTCTCGGGCAGCGCGCACGCTCGGCTTTCACCATCGACGCGCCGCTCTACATCCGCGCCAACGCGCTCCGCGGGAAAATCGCGGCGCTCGGCTACCTGAAGCCGATGATCAGGCGAGAATGGCTTTCGGGCGTGCGCTACGACGAAACGCTCCGGATCGCGGAGGATTATGACCTGATCGTCCGCATCCTGCTGCGCGGCGCGCGCTTTCGATGCTACCCGACGCCGCTCTACTTCTATCGCCGTCACGCCCAGTCGATCTCCTTCCGTCTCTCCCCGGCAAAGCTGGCGCCGATGATCGAGGCCGACGAGGCGATGCGGCGCGAACTGACAGAACAGGCGCGGATGACGCCCGAGCTAGCCGCGGCCTTCCAGGAACGGGCGGCCACGCTGATGTCCAGCCTCGACTTCGAGATGCTGGTGCACGCGCTGAAAAAACGCGCCTGGGGCGCCGCAGCCACGATTTGCCTGCGCCGGCCCCGCGCCATGGTGCGGCTGGCCGAGCCCTTCAAGTCGGCGATTCGCAGGATGGGCGGTCCGAAGCGGCCGGCAAGCGGAGGACGCCCGCACATCTACGTGCTTGGCGCCGATCCACAGCCAATTTCGGAGCAGGCCGGTGCGACGGACAACAGCAACGCCGCCATCGGGCCCGGAGACGGGGCGGTGACGTTCATCCCCGTGCGCCCGCAGCCGCTCACCATGGCGGCGGAGGGAGACGAGGCGCTCGGCCTGGTGTCGCAGGCGGTGGCGATCGCCAACGCGGCGGCGCTGGCCGCCTGCCGCATCGAGGTTCTCTCGGAAGAACTGCTGGACTGGGCGGCGTTCTGCATCCAGCCCGGGGCGCAGTGCATCCTGCTGGGCTAGGGCGAAATCCGGCCGGCTGCGTCGAATTGAACGCCGCGAGGCGCTGAATCGGCGCGTTTCGCGGTCCAAACCGAGCTTCCGCTCGGCTTAGACGGGGCTCCGCCGTGCGGCCCGCCCGGTGGTTCCGGCGGCTCAGCACGCTCGTCGAAGCTTGGTCTGTGCGTTGGAGCACAGGCGTGGCGAAGGGAATGCTCCAAATGGAACCATTCGGGTATTTGCATCTTTAGGTTGTAGGTTCCTTTTGGTGTGGCCACACTCTTGCATCTCCCGATTGCAACAGTTGAAAGCGTACCAAGCTGATCGCGAATTGCGTCATCTCGGGTCAAGCAGCTCTGACGTAATAATGCCATGGATGTGCGTTCAGCATGCGTTCAGCTTGGGGTTGCAAAGACGTGGAAATTCATCGCATATCCCGTGCCGGCCGTGTTCGAGGAGAGTTCCCAGTGATGGTTTCGGATACTTGGCGCGCCACGTTCGGTTCGATGACGCGGAGCGCCCTTCCGGGGTTGCGCGTGCTCAGGACGTACGCCGTGGCTGCGGTCGGGCTGGTCCTTGCCTCGACCGCCGCGCGCGCCGAGTACACGCTGCAGCCGGGGGACACGCTCGATTTCGCCCTGCTCGGCATGACCGACCTGAAGCAGCGCAGCACGATCGGCCCCGACGGTGAAATCAGCCTGCCGCTCGTCGGGCAGGTCAAGGCCGCGGGCCAGACGCTCACCCATCTGAAAGCCACCGTGAAAGGCCTGCTCGCCAGCCGGCTTTACCGGCAGATCACGACGGATGGCCGCGAGAACATGATCGTCATCGGCGGCGAGGAGCTCTCGCTCGATGTCGCCACGTACCGCCCGATCTATGTGAGCGGCGATGTCCTCAAGGCCGGCGAGCAACCCTTTCGTCCGGGCATGACCGTGCGGCAGGCGGTGTCGGTCGCCGGCGGCTTCGACATTCTCAAGCTGAAGCTCGGCAATCCCCTGATCGATCCCATCGACTTCAAGGCCCAGCTGGGCGCGGACATGGCGGAATATGCGCGCGAACAGGCCCGGACGGCGCGGATCCAGGCGGAACTCGCGGGAGCCGCGGAGTTGAACCTCGATTCGATCACCGCGCCCGGCTTGCCCGCGGCGACGATGGAGCGCATCAAGGATACGGAGCGCAAGACGTTCGCGGCCCGCACGGCCGATCTTAAGAAAGAGATGGACTGGCTGCGTGACACCATCGGCACGGCCGAGAAGAGAATGGCCACGCTGGGCGAGCAGCAGGACAAGGAGCTGGAAGGCAACCGCGAAGATCTCGCCGAGCTGGAACGTGTGAAGGAGCTGGTCTCCCGCGGCTCCGCCCCCATCACCCGCATCATCGACGCCCGCAGGACGTCGCTGTTCTCCGCGACACGCGTGCTGCAGACCACCATGTCTGCGCAGACCCTGGAGCGCGACCGCGACGAACTGAAGCGCAAGATCGTCAAGGTCGCCGACGAGTACCGGATGGCCCTTCTCAACCAGGCCCAGGAGTCGACCCTGAAGATGGCCACGCTGAGAGCGCGGATGGACGGCGTGAGGGAGAAGATGGGAATCGCCTCGGCTCCCCGCCTGGTGCAGACGGAGGCCGCCAAGCCGACGCTGGTCATCTTTCGCAAGGATGGCCAGGGCATCGAACGGATCGAAGCCGCGCTGGATTCCGAATTGACCCCCGGAGACGTCGTGGAAGTCACAGTCCCGGTGTCCGACATCCTGAACCTGTCGGCCCAGACCGCCGAGGCCGTGCCGACGAGGTGATCGAGACGCGCCGAACTATTCGGCGTTCGTGAAGTTGTAACAAGTTCACGTCACGGCTGCCGCCGCGAGGCGCGACGCCGACCCGATTGGAGAGCGTCGCGGCCGCAAGTATAGGCGGTCCACGATATTGGCGTCTTTTGCCGAATCGCCGCAGTTTTTCTCCCCCCTACTTTGCCGCACTGCAACAATCCGACTAACAGCGAAACGCGGCTGACCGCCACGTTGGTTGCATTTCCGTACACGGTTTCCGTGATGCACAACTTATAGTATGCATTTCGGCAACACTCGGGTGCATTTACATGCTTCAACCTGTGATTGTGTATTGCAGCAATTTCTTCCCTCGGTTAAAGTTTCCCTAACAGAAAAGTACGCCTTCGAGTTGTACGTTCCGCGCTCCATCCGGGAGGCGGCCGACGCGCGAAGCCCGCATCCGTACGCTGTCATGACGTCGCCTCGCGCAGCCCTCCTGGGATCGAGCATCGAAGATGCAGGACATTTCCGAACTTCAGGGTGTCTCCTACGCATCGCCGGCCCAGGCGAATTTCGGTGGGTTGTCGAAGCGTTTTTTCGACGTGATCGTCGCGTCCTCCGCCCTGATCGCGCTGGCGCCGCTTCTGGTGCTCGTCGCGATCCTCATCAAGCTGGCGGACGGGCACTCGACCCTGATCAGGCACCAGCGCGTGGGCCAGTTCGGCCGGTCCTTTTGGTGCCTGAAGTTCCGCACCATGGTGCCGAACGCCGAGGAGATGCTGCACAACCACCTCGCCCGCGACCCCGTCGCGCGAGTGGAATGGGAGCGTGACCGCAAACTGAAGCGCGACCCCCGGATCACCCCGATGGGCCGCGTGTTCCGCCAGCTGAGCATCGACGAACTCCCGCAGCTGATCAACGTGCTGCGGGGCGAGATGAGCCTCGTCGGACCGCGCCCCATGGTGCAGGACGAGATCGCGCGGTGCGGCGCTTCCGCCAGCGAAGTGCTGATGGCCCGCCCGGGCCTGACGGGTCTGTGGCAGGTGAACGGCCGCAACGAGCTGCCCTTCGAAGCCAGGATCGCGCTCAACCGGCAGTACGTGCGGAACCACTCGTTCCTGCTGGATTGCCGGATCCTGCTGATGACGATCCCGGTCGTCGTTTCCCGGCGCGGCTCCTACTGAGAGCCGTTGCCTCTCCGGTCCGTTCGCGCCGGCGCCGCTCAGAGCAGGTGAACATTGCGGGAGCGTCCGCCACCTTGTAACGGGGGCGGGTGGCGGGATCGGCTCGGGCAGATGGGCTTGCGGCAGGCGGGCTTGCGGCAGGCGGGCTTTGATCCCACCCCGGCCCCTCCCCCCGCGGGAGAGCCGTGCCCGCGGTCTATGCGGGCCTCTGCGGGGCGATCGCCGAATCGGGCGACATCATCTGGAAACCTGTGCGGGCGGGGAACCTGCGGCGCCGAAGGTCAGTCCTTTCGGCCCGATTGGGGTTCTTCCTTGTGCATCAGGCCTGCGGCGACGAGCACGGATCTGCGGGCTGCTGCGTCGAAGGCGACGACGGCCACGCCATAGGCGATCTGAAAGAGGGCCCAGCCGGTCAGCGCGTGCACCACCGGCACGAAACCGCCGTAAGCGGCTACGCCCAGCCCGACGCCGAGCCCCACCGACGCGATCGCGACGCCGAAGACCGTGACCCAGCGCGACAGGAAGGCGCCGCCGAGAATGATCAGACCGTAGAGCACGAGAGTCTCGTTTCGCATCAGGGTGGTACTCCTTGTCCGGAGCTCCCGGCCCTCTTTGTTCTTGATGACGTAACGCGAGGCTAGCCCGTTATCGTTAATGATCCGTAATCCGCGCAATCAATCGACAAGTTGATCTGCAACGGGGCTGCCCGACTCCCCCTCGAATGGCTGCATTCGTTCCACAAAACCGAGACGGCCCCTGACCCGAACTTCGGTTTGTCGCTCACTGCGGACCATCGCGGCGGCACTTCGGCGGGGTTTCTGACTTCGTCCCAACGTCGTCCCGAATCACGTCGGAAACACGGTCACTCACGACGTACCGCTGACAAAGGCGTCGTTTCGGCGGGATTTCCGAACGTTTTCGCGCCACGAAGTTTCGCCGCAAGGCCTCCCGTACGCCCCCGATGTGGCGTCGCCAGCGGTCCTTTCAAGATGCGCTGCCGGCCGCGAAGGGCGATGAAACGCCACATCGTGCTTGATCAATATGATTAACGTGAATCACTGAAATTGAAGCGAATTAACTTTTAAAAGTTAACGTATTCGGCTGCGAAGACGCTGGCGTTCTCACAATTGACAACGTCTTAAACATGGTATTCAAGAAGTAATACACTTTTAACGTGTCTCTCTGCTGCGTCCAGGAACGGTTCGTCGATGAGCGTCTCCAACCGCCAAGCCCGGCTCCCCCGCAGCACGGACCTGGGCGGTGCGCGGCCGGTCGCGGGCCATGCGGGACTACTGGGGCTCGCTGCGGCCGCCGTGGACCTCACGCTCTGCGTGTTCACCACGCTGCTTCTGAACAACGCCTGCGGGGCGGGCGCAGCCTGCGCCCGGCTGCACGACCAGGCGGACAGGATCGGGCTGGTGGCGGGCCTGCTGTTCGTCTGCTTCGGCGTCGGGAGCCGCTGCTACGCCCGCGCCGCGCTGTTGCGGCCGCCTTTCGCGCTGCTGGTGGGAAACTGGCTGAAGACGCTGGCGCTCGTCGGCGTGTCCGGGGCGTTCCTGATGACGGACGCGGCGCTGCTTGCGCCCACGGCCGCCCTGCTCGGCTTCCTCGGCCTGATGGCGCTGCTCGCCGGGCGCGAGTTGATGGCGCTCGTCCTGGCGCTGGCCTATCGCAACCGCGTGCTCTCTCCCTTGCGCACCCTGGTGTTGGCCCGCTCCCAGGACGATGCGGAGGCGCTGGCGCGCCGGATTGACGGTGAAGAGGAATGCCGCCCCGTCGCCTGCCTGCCGCATGACGCGGGCGACGCCTTGCTCGAGACGCTGCGCCAGGGCGGCGTCGACCGGGTCGTGGTCCAGACCGGCGGCATCGCGCGCGAGGAGGTGGCGAACCTGCTGCAGCGCTTGAGGGCCTTCCCGACCCCTGCGCATTTCCTGGCGGGGGCTCCGCGGCTCGGCGCCTTCCAGCGCCCGGCGGACGAGATCGGCGCGCTGCCCGTCTTCGCCGTGAAGCGCAGGCCGCTCTCCCGGCTGGAGCGCGCGGGCAAGCGCGCCTTCGACCTCGGCGTGGCGAGCGCCGCGCTGTTTCTGCTCGCGCCGTTGCTGCTCGGGACCTCGCTGGCGCTGCGGTTTTCGGGCGCGCCCCGCATCCTCGTGCGCCGCAGCTGCACGGGGTTCGACGGCCGCGCCATCCACCTCCTGTCGTTCGCTTCGCTCGATGACGCAGCGGACGGAACGGCGGCGACGCCGGGCCTGATGCAGCGCACGGGCCTCGCCGGGCTGCCGGGGCTGCTCAACGTGATCGGCGGAGACCTGTCCCTGGTCGGTCCACGGCCCCTGCCGGCCGGCGCGGGCGAGCCCGACATGGCGGTAGCGCGCTTCGCCGCCTTGCAGGGGCTGAAGCCCGGCCTGGCGCATGACTTCGTCGTCGAGAGCCCGCTGGGCGGCCCGCGCCGCCGGCCCGACCGGCAGCGGCTGCGCCTCGACGACCTCGCCTATCTCGACCAGTGGAGCTTCGGGCTCGATCTGGCCGTCCTCGCTGCGTCGCTCGGGCGGCACTGCATCGTGCGGGCGCGGCACGGAGCGTAGAGCGCCCCAGCTGCCGCCCAAAGCGCGGCCGCCCGAGGATCGCCACGTTTGCCCGACACACAGAGCTCCGGCGCAAATCCCCGCGCAGTGGCCGGCGCCGTGAGCGGCGTATATTCTGTTCATGAAGGCGCGGCCGCCGTTGCGGTTTTCCCCCCCGACGCCAATATGCGGATGCCATGAGCCTCGACCGTCGCACGTTCCTGCAGCTCGCCGCTGCCCTCAACGCCGCAGCCGCCTGCGGCCTCACCAGCGCCGAAGCCGGCGCGGCCGAAAGCACGCCTTCGTTGCAGTTCGGCAAGGGCGAGCCCTTCAGCTACGCCGCGCTCAAGGCCATGGCGAAGGAGCGCGCCGCCAAGGACTACGTGCCACCGCCGCGCCCGAACCCGGAGATCGTGCGGCAGATCGACTACGACGCCCACGGCAAGCTGAAGTACAAGCTGGAATCCGCGCTGTGGGCTGATGGCGGCAGCGCCTTTCCCATCAGCTTCCAGCACGTCGGCATGTATTTCCCCAAGACCGTGCGCATGCACATGGTGGAGAAGGGCGTCTCGCGCGAGGTTCTGTACAACCCCGAGACCTTCATGGGCGGTCCGGAGCACGTCGCCCGCAAGCTGCCGCCGGAACCCTCCGCCTTCGCCGGGTTCTGGGTGCACGAGACCAACAAGTCGCCGGCCTGGAAGAAGGCCGAGCCGTGGGCGACCTTCCTCGGCGCGTCCTATTTCCGGGCGGTGGGCGAGCTCGGCCAGGTCGGCCTCTCCGCCCGCGGGGTGGCGATCGCGCCGGGCACGGCCAATCCCGAGGAGTTCCCGGACTTCACCAGTTTCTGGTTCGAGCCCGCCGCGACCGAGAATGATCCCATGATCGTGAACGCCCTGCTGGAGGGCCCCAGCCTGGCGGGCGCCTACCGCTTCGCCTTGAAGCGCACCAAGGGCGTGCTGATGGAGATCGAGGCTGCGCTGTTCATGCGCAAGCCGGTCGAGCGGCTCGGCATCGCGCCGCTGACCTCCATGTTCTGGTTCTCCGAGACGAAGAAGCTGACCGCGGTGGACTGGCGGCCGGAGGTGCACGACAGCGACGGCCTCGCCATGTGGACCGGCAGCGGCGAGCACATCTGGCGGCCGCTCAACAACCCGCCGCAGATCATGGTGTCGAGCTTCGCCGACAGCGCGCCGCGCGGCTTCGGGCTGCTGCAGCGTGACCGCAACTTCGACCATTACCAGGACGGCGTGCGCTATCAGCTCCGGCCGTCCGCTTGGGTGGAGCCGATCGGCGACTGGGGCAAGGGCGCGATCCAGCTCACCGAGATTCCCACCGACGACGAGATCCACGACAACATCGTCGCAATGTGGGTGCCGGCGGAGCCCGCCGCGGCAGGCAGCAGCTTCGACCTGCAGTACCGCCTGCATTGGATGGCGGACGAGCCCTACCCCACCGACCTCGCCCGCTGCGTGGCGACGCGCCTCGGCAATGGCGGCCAGCCCGGCCAGCCCCGCCCCAAGGGCGTGCGCAAGTTCATGGTGGAGTTCGTCGGCCCGCAGATGGCCCGGCTGCCCTTCGGCGTGAAGCCGGAACCGGTGCTCTGGGCCTCGCGCGGCGCCTTCTCCTACATCTACACCGAGCCGGTGCCCAACGACGTGCCCGGCCACTGGCGCGCCCAGTTCGACTTCACCGCCGAAGGCAAGGAGCCGGTCGAGATGCGGCTGTTCCTGCGCAATGGCGAGGAGATCCTCAGCGAGACGTGGCTGTACCAGTACCACCCCGGCTGAGGCGCGCTCCGGGGCGCAAGCCCTTGGCTGTGGAATTTCAGGGTGTTCCAGAGCCTTGGCGGTCCTTCGAGACGCGCCCTGCGGGCGCTCCTCAGGATGAGGGGCTTGGGTGGGGCCGTTACAATGAGGGGCTTGGGTGGAGCCGGTCCGTCCAAAGCTTTTCAATAGTCCTCATGCTGAGGAGCCCCGGCCTGCCGGGGCGTCTCGAAGCACGGCTCACGATCGGGAGCGCCTGAGAGCGCCGGACCACTGGCGGTCCTTCGAGACGCGCCCTGCGGGCGCTCCTCAGGATGAGGGGCTTGCGTGGGGCCGTTACAATGAGGGGCTTGGGTGGAGCCGGTCCGTCCGAACACGACCCATGGTCCTCATGCTGAGGAGCCCCGGCCTGCCGGGGCGTCTCGAAGCACGGCTGACTCCAGGGCCATCGAGCCGAACCCGCTTGCCGCCCCGAAGTGTTATGTTATAACAAAATACTCGAGGCGCAGCGCTGACGCTTTCGCACGGTGCATCCCCCATGCCGCACGATCACGCCCATCCTCACGACCATTCCCATGGCCATCACGCCCGCGCGCGCGCCGTCGCGGCGCCGGCCGGGTGGTCGCTGCTTCGCGCCTCGGTGGCCGAGCGGCTGGCGGGTTCCGCGGTGCTGCTCGCTGCGCTCTGGGCGCTGGTGATCTGGGCCATGCAACCGGGAGTGCAGCCTTGAGCGCGGGCAAGGGCGGGGCGATCCGTTTCCAGGACCTCACGCTGGGATATGACCGGCATCCGGCCGTGCATCATCTCGACGGGCGCATCGAGGCGGGCAGCCTGACGGCGATCATCGGACCCAATGGGGCGGGAAAGTCGACGCTGCTCAAGGGCATCGCCGGGGCGCTGAAGCCGCTCGGCGGGCGGGTGTCGCTCGAGGGCGAAGGCGCCGGGACGGCGCAGCGCATCGCCTACCTGCCGCAGGCGGCCGAGATCGACCGGACGTTCCCGATCTCCACCTTCGATCTCGTCTCCACCGGGCTGTGGCGCGAGACGGGGCTGTTCGGCTCCGTCGGCAAGCGGGACCGCGACGCGGTGATGGAGGCGCTGGCCGCCGTGGGGCTGACCGGCTTCGAGCAGCGGCCCATCGGCACGCTCTCGGGCGGGCAGATGCAGCGGGCTCTCTTCGCGCGGCTGCTGCTGCAGGACGCGGGCGTGATCCTGCTCGACGAGCCGCTGACCGCCATCGACGCCAAGACCGCGGCCGACCTCGTGGACCTCGTGCGCCGCTGGCACGACGAGAGCCGCACGGTGGTGGCCGTGCTGCACGACATCGAGCTGGCGCGGCGCGTCTTCCCGCAGACGCTGCTCATCGCGCGCGAGCCGGTGGCCTGGGGCCGCACCGAGGAGGTGCTGACCGCGGCGAACCTGCTGAAGGCGCGCGCCATGCTGGAAGCGCACGATCCCGACGCCGCCGCCTGCGCCAAGGCGGCCTGACATGTCCCCCTACGACCTGCTGGTCGCGCCCTTCGCCGAGTTCGAGTTCATGCGCCGCGCGCTGGTCGGCTCGCTGGCGCTGTGCCTCGGCGCGGGGCCGATCGGCGTTTTCCTGATGCTGCGGCGCATGAGCCTCGTCGGGGACGCCATGGCGCACGCCATCCTGCCCGGGGCGGCGGTGGGCTATCTCGTGGCCGGGCTGTCGCTGAGCTGGATGACGGCGGGCGGGCTGGTCGCGGGCTTCGCCGTGGCGATCCTCGCCGGCGTGGTGGCTCGCTCCACCGTGCTGAAGGAGGACGCCTCGCTGGCCGCCTTCTACATCATGTCGCTCGCCATCGGCGTGACGCTCGTGTCGCTGAGGGGCTCCAACATCGACCTGCTGCACGTGCTGTTCGGCACGGTGCTGGCGCTCGATGACGACGCGCTCGTCCTCATCGCCGCCATCGCCACGGTGACGCTCGCCGGGCTCTCCGTGCTCTATCGCCCGCTGGTGCTGGAATGCGTCGATTCCGGGTTCCTGCGCTCGGTGAGCCGGGCCGGCGGGCCGGTCCACATCGCCTTTCTCGGGCTCGTGGTGCTGAACCTCGTCGGCGGGTTTCACGCGCTGGGCACGCTGCTCGCCGTCGGGATCATGATGCTGCCGGCCATCGCGGCGCGGTTCTGGACGGTGAACATCGGGGCGCACATCGCCGCGGCGACGGCGATCGGCTTTGCATCGAGCGTGGCGGGGCTGCTGCTGTCGTTCCATGCCGGACTGCCCGCCGGGCCGTCCGTGATCATGGTCGCGGGTGGGGCCTACGTGCTGTCGATGATCTTCGGCACGCAGAGCGGGCTGGCGTGGCGGTTGTTCCCCGGCCGGCACCTGGAGGCGTGATGGGGATGGGTGGGTCTTTGTGTGCTCCAATCCCAAACATGCTCCTCATGCTGAGGAGCCACGGACTTGATCCGGGGCGTCTCGAAGCACCGCCACCCTTTCGGCGCCGAGCCTCCCTCAGGGTGAACACGACCATTTGCCGTGCTTCGAGACGGCCCGGACCATGGTCCGGGCCTCCTCAGCATGAGGATCGTTGGTGCGTATGAAAGCAAGGGGCAGTGAAGCCATGCTGATGACGCCGACGCGCCGGACCGCCGTGCTGGGCATGGCCGCGTTCGCGGTCTTTAGCCTGTGGGCCCATCCCTCCCGCGCCACGGAGCCTGTGCCTGTGGTGGCGAGCTTCTCCATCCTCGCCGACCTCGTCCGCCAGGTCGGCGGCGAGCGCGTGGCGGTGACGGCGCTTGTGGGACCGAATGGCGACGCCCACGTCTACCAGCCGTCTCCGGCGGACGCGAAGACGCTGGCTTCGGCCAGGCTGGTGGTCGTGAACGGGCTCGGCTTCGAGGGCTGGATCCCGCGGCTGGTGAAGGCCTCGGGCTCGAAGGCCGAAGTCGTCACGGCGAGCGCCGGGATCAAGCCGCTGGAGATGGTGGAGGACGGGCACCCCCACGCGACCGATCCCCACGCCTGGCAGGACGTGGCGAACGCCAGGCGCTATGTCGCGGTGATCCGGGATGCGCTGAGCAAGGCCGATCCCGAGGGGGCCCAGGCCTATGCGGCGAACGCCGCCGCCTACATCGCCCGGCTCGATGAGCTCGACGCCGAGGTGCGGGCGGCCGCGGCGCGCATCCCTGCCGAGCGCAAGCGCATCATCACGACCCACGATGCCTTCGGCTATTTCGCGGCGGCCTACGGGTTCCAGTTCATTGCGCCGCAGGGCGTTTCGACGGAATCGGAGGCTTCGGCGAAGGACGTCGCGCGCATAATCCGGCAGATCCGGGCGGAGAAGATCCCGGCCGTGTTCCTGGAGAACGTCAGTGATCCCCGGCTGATGGAGCGCATCACCCGCGAGACCGGCGCGAAGATCGGCGGGCGGCTCACGTCCGATGCGCTCTCCGGGCAGGACGGCCCTGCTGGCACTTACATCGACATGATGCGAAACAATATAAGGGAACTGAGCGCGGCTCTTTCGAGCTGACGTCACCCGATCGACCGGCCGGCGCGGCTGGGCGTCCTCCCGACGCCCGGCAGGCCGCCGTTCCTTCCTGCAATGGACATGACCATGACAGACAAGATCCCCGTCACCGTCCTCACCGGCTATCTCGGAGCGGGCAAGACCACGCTTCTCAACCGCATCCTCACCGAGCCGCACGGCAAGAAATTCGCCGTGATCGTGAACGAGTTCGGCGAGATCGGCATCGACAACGACCTCGTGGTCGGGGCCGACGAGGAAGTGTTCGAGATGAACAACGGCTGCATCTGCTGCACCGTGCGCGGCGACCTGATCCGCATCATCGACGGGCTGATGAAGCGCCGCGGCAAGTTCGACGCCATCATCGTCGAGACCACCGGGCTGGCCGACCCTGCGCCGGTGGCGCAGACCTTCTTCGTCGACCAGGACGTGTCGGACAAGGCGCGGCTCGACGCGGTGGTGACGGTGGCCGACGCAAAGTGGCTCTCCGACCGGCTGAAGGACGCGCCGGAGGCTAAGAACCAGATCGCCTTCGCCGACGTGATCATCCTCAACAAGACCGACCTCGTCAGCGCCGAGGAACTAGCCGAGGTGGAAGGCCGCATCCGCGCCATCAACCCCTACGCGACCCTGCACCGGACACAGCGCGCCGCCGTGCCGCTCGACGCCGTGCTCGGCCGCAACGCCTTCGACCTCGACCGGATCCTCGAGATCGAGCCGGCCTTCCTCGAGAGCGATGACGGCCACCATCACCACGACCACGATCACGACGACCCGAACCATGTGCACGGGCCGGGCTGCGGGCACGACCACCACGAGCATGGCGGGCTGAAGCACTATCACGACGAGGACATGCAATCGGTCGCGATCAAGCTCGGCGAGGTCGACCCTGACAAGTTCATGCCTTGGATCAACGACCTCACCCAGCGCGACGGGCCGAAGATCCTGCGCTCCAAGGGCATCCTCGCCTTCAAGAACGAACCCAAGCGCTTCGTCTTCCAGGGCGTGCACATGATCCTCGACGGCGACCTGCAGCGCGACTGGAAGCCGGGCGAGACGCGGGAATCCAAGGTCGTGTTCATCGGCCGGGACCTGGACCAGGAGGCGATCCGCAAGGGGTTCGAGGCCTGCGCGGTGCAGTAGTACGTTGCTGGTCATCCCCGGCGGCGCGCAGCGCCGGGAAGGGGATCCAGGAGTGTGCTGCAGCGACAGTGACGGCGCCCTTGAGCCCCAAAGATCGAGGGTCTCGACCCCGACTCCTGGATCCCCTTCCCGCGCCTGCGGCGCGCCGGGGATGACCGGCGTTGGTTGCGGTCATCCATCATGGCCGTTGATCGCGCCGTCCCATATGAGGTGGTTCGTTCCGCATGAAAGCCGAGTAGAACTCCTTGTCCGCTCCCACTCCCTCCATCACCTCGCTCACGCAGTTCGTCACGCCCTTCCAGGCGGCCGCCCATGTCAGCGGGGCGGCGCTCCTGAAGGGGACGGCCGCGCTGGCGCTTGCCGACGGCACGATCGTGCTCGATCCCACCGGCGCGGAGCAAACGATCTCCGCCCATCCCGACGGCGGCATCCTCGTGACCGCGACCGACGGGGCGGGCCTCGTCACCGGCGGGGACGACGGCAAAGTCCGGCGCACCGGCGCGGACGGTGCGGTCAGCGACATCGCCGACGAAAAGGGCCGCTGGATCGACGCGCTGGCGCTGGCTCCGGGCGGGGGGATGGCGTGGTCCACCGGCAAGCGGGTGACGGCGCGCGACGACAAGGGGCGGCTGCGCCAATGGGAGGCTCCCAGCACCGCGCAGGGGCTGTGCTTCGCGCCCAAGGGCTACCGGCTGGCGGTGAGCCACTACAACGGGGTGAGCCTCTGGTTCCCCAACACCGAGAGCCCGCCCGACGTGCTGCCCTGGAAGGGCTCGCACCTCGACGTGACCTGGTCGCCGGACGGCCGCTTCGTCATTTCCTCCATGCAGGAGAACACGCTGCATGGCTGGCGGCTGCCGGAAAAGGCGGACATGCGGATGTCCGGCTATCCCTCCAAGACGCGCTCGCTGTCCTGGTCGCATGACGGGCAGTGGCTGGCGACATCGGGCGCGGACGCCGCCATCGTCTGGCCGTTCGGCTCCAAGGAAGGGCCGATGGGCAAGGCCCCGCGCGAGTGCGGCATCCGGCCGGCCAAGGTGTCGCGCGTGGCGTTCCACCCCGGCGCGCTGGTGCTGGCCATCGGCTACGAGGACGGCTTCGTGCTGCTCTGCCGGCTGAACGACGGGGCCGAGTTGCTGGTGCGCAAGTCGGACGAAGCCAATGGCGCCATCACCGCCTTCGCCTGGGACAAGCAGGGCAAGCGGCTGCTGTTCGGCACCGATGGCGGGGCCGGCGGCATCCTCGCTCTCCCGGCCTGAGCGATGGCCGGCCGGCTCGGCTCCCTGCTGGATCGGTTCCGCCCGGCGAGGCCGGATGCGGAGGATATGGAGCGCGTGCGCGGCTGGGTGCGGGCGTGCCTGTCGCTGGGCGAGGACGACACCGTCGCGGTGAACGAGATCGCCTGCACGGATCCGGCCTGTCCGGGGCTGGAGACCGTGATCCTGGTGATGCGCAAGGGCGAGAAGACGCAGGCCTTCAAGTCCCCCGGCAGCCTCGTGGTGCAGACGCGCCCGGGAATCGAGAAGGCGCTGGCTGGATGAGGGCCGGCGCTCCCATGGTCCTCATGGTGAGGAGCCCCGGACCAGTCCGGGGCGTCTCGAACCACCGCATCCGGTTTGGCGCTCGGGCGCTGCAGACGCTCCCGGCCGTTAGCCGTGCTTCGAGACAGCCCCGGATCAGGTCCGGGGCTTCCTCAGCATGAGGAGCTTGGGGGCTTGGGGGCTTGGTTAGGGGCTTGGAGGCTTGGGAACTTGGGGCTTGAGGGCTTGCTTGGGGGTTTCGTGCCGGCAGGGTCGCTCCCATGGTCCTCATGGTGAGGAGCCCCGGACCTGTACGGGGCGTCTCGAACCACCGCATCCGGATGGCGCTGCGGGCGCTGCAGACGCTCCCGGCCGTTAGCCGTGCTTCGAGACAGCCCCGGATCAGGTCCGGGGCTTCCTCAGCATGAGGAGCTTGGGGGCTTCTTGCCTCTGAGAGCTAGACCAGCGCCACCGAGCGGCGGGCCTGGAGCTCGAGGCTGGCGATCAGGAGGCGGTCGACCTTCTCCTTCAGCGCTTCCACCGTGAAGGGCTTCAGCGCGTAGTCGAACAGGTCGGGGAACATGTTGGCGTGTGGGGAGCCCGGCGGCTGCGTGGTCATCAGCAGGAACGGCGTCATGCGCAGGTTGGGCGAGGCGTCCATGGCGGCGCGCAGTTCGATGCCGGTCATCGGCTGCATCACGTAGTCCGACACGACGATGGCGTAGCTGTTCGCCTTGAGGCGCTCCAGCGCCGCGGGGCCGGAGAGTACGCAATCGACGCCTGAGAAGCCGATCTGGCGCAGGCATGACGTCACGATCCGGCCCGTGACGGGGCTGTCGTCGACCACGAGCGCCGGCCTGGCATACAGTGACATCGTCGTCCCCATTGCAACTCCGGCTATCGTGGCAGATCGCGCTTAACGAAGTGCAAAGCCGCCGCTTCGCTTTTGAGCAGCTGCGACGCTCACGTTTGTGCCGCGGCGCGGCTTGGCTCATCCTCCCTGCGGGCCGCCATCAAGCCGATGCGCCGAGATCGAGGCGCCGAAATCGAGCGCCATGTCGGCGGCGGCCGTCCCCGTTCGTCAGGTGAGACGAGGAGTTCCCCGATGCAATACGCCCTGCTCTGCTACCATTCCGAAGATGTCGTCTGCTCCTGGAGCAAGGAGGAGGACGACGCCCTCATGGCGAAGCTCTCCGTGGTGCAGGAGGAACTCGCCCGGCGGGGCAAGCTCGGCCCCGTGGTGCGCCTGCTGCCCACTCATACGGCGACAACGCTGCGCAAGGACCACGAGCCGGCGCTGGTGCTGGACGGGCCCTTCGCCGAGACGAAGGAGCAGTTGCTCGGCTTCTACGTGCTGGAGTGCGCCGACCTCGTCGAGGCGCTCGACATCGCGCGCGCGCTCGGCAAGGTCAATCCCGGCGGGGCCTACGAGATCCGGCCGATCCAGCTGTTTCATCCCGGAGCGATGGGCGCGTGACCGATCCGGCCTGGATCCACTCGGCGCTGACGGCGGCGCGGCCCAAGGCGGTCGGCGCGCTGCTGCGCCATTTCCGGGACCTCGACCTTGCGGAAGAGGCTTTCCAGGAGGCGTGCCTGCGGGCGCTGCGGACCTGGCCGGGCAATGGCCCGCCGCGCGATCCCGCCGCGTGGCTGATCTTCGTCGGGCGCAACGCCGCCATCGACACGGTGCGGCGGCGCAAATGGCAGCAGCCCCTGCCGGACGAGGAGCGAATCTCCGACCTCGAGGACGCCGAGGGCGCGATCGTGGAGCGGATCGACGGCGGGCAGTACCGGGACGACGTGCTGCGGCTCATGTTCATCTGCTGCCATCCCGACTTGCCCGCCACGCAGCAGATCGCGCTGGCGCTGCGCATCGTCTCCGGGCTCAGCGTGGCCCAGATCGCGCGCGCCTTCCTGGTGGGCGAGAGCGCCATGGAGCAGCGCATCACCCGCGCGAAGGCCCGCATCGCCAAAGCCGACGTGCCCTTCGAGACGCCGGGCGCGGCGGACCGGGCGGAGCGGCTCGCGGCGGTGGCGGCCATGCTCTACCTGCTGTTCAACGAGGGCTATTCCGCGCCCGAGCGCGCCGGGGGCGGCGCTCCGGCCCGCGCGCCGCTCTGCGACGAGGCCATCCGGCTGGCGCTGCTGCTGCTGCGGCTGTTCCCGGCCGAGCCCGAGATCATGGGGCTGGCCGCCCTGATGCTGCTGCAGCACGCCCGCACCGCGGCGCGCTTCGACGCCGAGGGGCAGGTGATCCTGCTCGACGACCAGGACCGCTCGAAGTGGAACCGGGGCATGATCGCCGAGGGTCTCGCCCTCATCGACAAGGCCATCCGGCATCGCCTGCCGGGCGCCTACCAGCTCCAGGCCGCCATCGCCGCGCTGCACGCGCAGGCCCGCACCCCGCAGGAGACGGACTGGGCGCAGATCGACCTGCTCTACGGCACGCTGGAGCGGCTGCAGCCCTCGCCTGTCGTGACGCTCAACCGAGCCGTCGCGGTGTCGAAGGTGAGCGGGGCCGCGGCGGCGCTGGCCATGATCGAGCCGCTGGGCGACCGCCTCGACGGCTACTTCAACTTCCACGGCATGAGGGGCGCCATGCTGCTGCAGCTCGGCCGCCGCGACGAGGCGCGCGTCGCCTTCGACCGGGCCATCGCGCTGGCGCGCACCGCGGCGGAGGCGGCGCACATCCGCACGCATCTCGACCGCATCATGGCGGAGAACGCTGCAACCGCGGGCTGACCCGGTTCCCATTTGCAGCCCAGCGGCTAAGATGCCCCCTCCCCTGGCCCCGGCCGGCAGCGGCCCGAGGCTCGTCTCGTTCACAGGTGCAGGCATGCTGGATCACGTCGGTTTCCCCGTCTCCGATTTCGACCGCTCGCGCGATTTCTACACGCGCGTGCTCTCGGTGCTGGGCTACGGCCTCGTGATGGATGTCGGCGACGCGGAAAGCGGCGGCGGACGCCATGCCGGCTTCGGCTCGCCCGGCAGGCCGCAGTTCTGGATCACCGAGGGCGAGCCCATCGTCGGCCGCCTGCACGTGGCGTTTTCAGCCGAGGACCAGTCGGCCGTGGACGCCTTCTACAAGGTCGCGATGGGCGCGGGGGCCACGGACAACGGCCCGCCGGGCCTGCGCCCGCACTACCACCCCAACTACTACGGCGCCTTCGTGTTCGATCCCGACGGCCACAACATCGAGGCCGTCTGCCACGAGCCAAGCTGAGGCGCGGGCTGAACCCCTCATCGCGAGGAGCGCAGCGACGCGGCGACCCAGAGGCCGGGCGGCCTCACCAGCGCAGCTCGCGCCCCGCCCCTGGATGGCTTCGCTGCGCTCGCAATGACGGCAAAAAATGAAGGCGGGTTGTCGGGGCGCGGCGGACGCGTTCGTCATGGGGGTGTAAGCGTTCCAAGCGGGAGGTGTCTCATGGAACAGAAGGCGATCAAGGTCGGCCCCTACCTCATGTTCAACGGACGCTGCGAGGAGGCGCTGGAGTTCTACCAGCGCGCCATCGGGGCGGAAATCGTCACCATGATGCGGTTCAGGGACAACCCGGCGCCGACGCCGCCCGGCATGCTGCCGCCGGGCTCCGAAGACAAGATCATGCATGCGAGCTTCACGGTCGGCGGCGACACGCTGATGGCCTCCGATGGCGAGTGCGGCGGCGACGTGGAGTTCAAGGGCGTCTCGATCAGCCTCAGCACACCCGACAAAGCGACCGCCGAGCGCATGCTCCAGGGCCTCGCCGAGGGGGGACAGGTGCGCATGCCGCTCAGGCCACCTTCTTCTCGCCCAGCTTCGGCATGCTGGCGGACCGCTTTGGCCTGTCCTGGATGATCATGGCCGAGCCCTGAGGGTTCGCGCATCCGTCATCGCCGCTTCAACAAAACAGGGAGGATTCCATGGCCGGTTCCGTCCACATCCTGCTCGGCACGCGCAAGGGCGCGTTCATCCTCGACGGCGACGCGGAGCGCCGCAATTGGCGGCTGCGCGGGCCGTTCTGCGAGACCTGGCCCATGAACCACGTCGTCGGCGACGCCGAGACGGGGACCATCTACGCCGGCGGCGGGAACGAGTGGTTCGGCCCGGCGGTGTGGAAGTCCGACGACCTCGGCGAGACCTGGACGCATTCCAGCCAGGGCCTCGCCTACGAGGCCGGCGAGCAGCCGATCACGGCCGTGTGGAGCCTCGCCAAGGGCGAAAACGGCACGGTCTACGCCGGCGTGTCGCCGGCCGGGCTGTTCCGCAGCGACGATGGCGGCCAGTCGTTCGCGCACGTCTCGGGCCTGCGAGAGCATCCGACGAGGCCCGAGTGGAACCCGGGCGGGGCCGGCCTGATCCTGCATTCGCTCGTGCTTCATCCCGAGGACGAAAAGCAGATCTGGATCGGCATCTCCGCCGCCGGCGTGTTCTACACGGCCGACGGCGGCAGGACCTGGGAGCCGCGCAACCGCGGCACGCGGGCCGACTATGCCCCTGAGGACCAGCGCTATCCGGAGTTCGGGCAGTGCGTGCACTGCGTCGTGATGGCGCCGGGCAAGCCCGACCGGCTCTACCAGCAGAACCATTGCGGCATGTACCGCAGCGATGACGGCGGAAAGAACTGGCAGAGCATCGAGGCCGGGCTGCCATCCAGCTTCGGCTTCCCCGCCGCGGCGCATCCGCGCGATCCCGAGAAGCTGTTCCTCATTCCCCTCAACGGCGACCAGAAGGGCCGCTTCATGCCTGAGGGCCGCACGGCGGTGTACTGCACCGGCGACGCGGGCGGGAGCTGGACCGACCAGCGCGACGGCCTGCCGCAGGACACCGCCTATTTCGGCGTGCTCCGCCAGGCGATGGCGACGGACCGGCGCGACCCCGCCGGTGTCTATTTCGGCACCACGTCCGGCGAGCTCTACGCCAGCGCGAACGAGGGCCGGAGCTGGACCTGCATCGCGCAGCACCTCCCCGCGATCCTCTCGGTGGAGACGCTTGAGACGGGGCGGTAACCAGTGGTCGCGGGACCCCCATGCCCCTCATGCTGAGGAGGCCGCAGGGCGGTGCATGCAACGACCGGAAGCCGTGCTTCGAGACGGCCCGGACATAGTCCGGGCCTCCTCAGCATCAGGAGATTGGAGGGGTCTACCCCATTCCGCTCATGCTGAGGAGATTGGAGGGGTCTACCTGGATGCCCCTCATGCTGAGGAGGCCGCAAGGCGGCCGTCTCGAAGCACGGACCATGGTGTGGAGCAGAGAAGGGCCCGCGACGACCAGGAGCCGTGCTTCGAGACGGCCCGGACGAGGTCCGGGCCTCCTCAGCATGAGGAGATTGGGGGGTCTACCCCATTCCGCTCATGCTGAGGAGATTGGAGGGGTCTACCTGGATGCCCCTCATGCTGAGGAGGCCGCAAGGCGGCCGTCTCGAAGCACCGACCATGGTGTGGAGCAGAGAAGGGCCTGTGACGACCAGGAGCGGTGCTTCGAGACGGCCCGGACGAAGTCCGGGCCTCCTCAGCATGAGGAGATTGGGGGTCTACCCCATGCCCTCAGCATAAGGGCGTCAAGGTGGTATCGTCGGTAAGATCCGTGTCCACGATCGGTTGAGCGAGCCATGCCAGAACCCGTCCATGTGCGCCTGCCGCTGCTGCTGAACACCATGTTTCCCACTGCGGAACGTGTCCTGGACCTGCAGGTCCGCACGGTCGACGAGCTCTTCGACGCGCTCGACGAGCGCTGGCCGGGGATGCGCGACTGCCTGGCCGATTCCAGCCCGGCCGTGCGCCGGCACATCAACGTCTTCGTGCGCGGACGGCGGGTGAAGCTGAATGCCGAGCTGCCGCCCGGCTCGGACGTCTACATCCTGACCGCCATCAGCGGAGGCTAGCGCGCGGCGCTCCGGCGGGTTGCGTCGGCCTGTTGCATCGTCCGGTTCTTGGGGCTACGCCCGAGTCGCCGCCGCTGCGGCCTGCTGGAGGACGGGATGGGCGAGAGCAAGCTGCGCGAGGCCGTGTGCCAATTCGGCCGCTCGCTGTTCGAGCGCGGGCTGACGCCGGGCTCGTCCGGCAACATCTCGGTGCGGCTCGACGACGGCGGCTGGCTGGTGACGCCCACCAACGCCTCTCTCGGTTTCCTCGATCCCGCGCGGCTGTCGCGGCTCGACGCGACGGGGCGGCTGGTGTCGGGCGACGCGCCGACCAAGGAGATCCCCCTGCACACGGCGCTCTACGACAGCCGCAGCAAGGCGCGGGCGATCGTGCACCTGCACTCCACGCATTCCGTGGCGCTCACCATGCTGCCGGAGATCGACCCCCGCGCGGCGCTGCCGCCGATGACGCCCTACTACCTGATGAAGGCGGGGCAGACGGCGCTCCTCCCCTATTTCCGCCCGGGCGATCCCGCCGTGGCGGACGCAATCCGCGGGCTCGCCGGCCAGTACTCCTCGGTGCTGCTGGCGAACCACGGGCCGGTGGTGGCGGGCGACACGCTGGAGGCCGCCGTGTTCGCCACCGAGGAGCTGGAGGAGACGGCGAAGCTCTACCTGCTGCTGCGCAACCTCAATCCACGATATCTCACGCCGGCGCAGGTGCAGGACCTCGTCTCGCATTTCGGGCTGGAGCTGCCGGTCCACGACCATCCGCACGAGCATGGAGAGGACGCGCGCGAGTAGCCGTCCCGGCGATTGGCGCATGCGGCGCCGGCGTCTATGATGCCGCTTCGATCAAGGGCGGAACTGGTGACATGGCATCCTTCCTGAATCAGCTGTTCGGCCGTCTCGCGGGCGGGTCCGGAGGCGAGGGCGCGGAGCAGGCGGGCGAAGCGGTCGAGTACAACGGCTACCAGATCCGGCCCACGCCCTTCTCGGAGGGCGGGCAGTACCAGACGGCGGGCGTGATCGAGAAGTCGACCGACGACGGCACGAAGAGCCATCGCTTCATCCGCGCGGAGAAGCACCCGACGCGGGAGGACGCGGAGGCGTTCTCAATCACCAAGGGCAAGCAGATCATCGACGAGCAGGGCGACAGGATCTTCGGCTGACGCTCACCCCTTGGCCTCCGCGGGCGAACGGCGGAACAGCCCTTTCATCGCGTTCCAGACGGGCGCAATCACGTAGCCGACCAGCGGAATGATGAGCGCGCCCAGCGCGAGGCCGAACAGGCCCGAGCCCGCCGCCGTGACGAGCCACTCGGCGACGGCCGGCAGCGCGGGCGCGATGCGGCCGGCGGCGAGCGAGAGGTCGTGGATGGCGTGGCCGAGCCAGGGCAGGCCGTAGACCTCGAGCCCATGCACGATGATGCCGCCGCCGACCCAGACCATGGCGGCGGTGCCGATGGCGGCGAGCACGCGCAGGAACACCGGCATGCCGCGCACGAGGCCCCGGCCGACCGCGCGCGACAGAGAGCCGAAGAGCCCGGGTGAGCCGTTGCGCGCGAGCGCCACGCCGACGTCGTCGGCCTTCACGATGAGCGCGACCACGCCATAGACCGCCAGGGTGATGCCGATGCCGACCACGGCGAGGATCACCGCCTGCGCCCAGAAGCTGGCCTCGGGCACCGCGCCCAGCGTGATGGCCATGATTTCGGCGGAGAGGATGAAATCCGTCTTGATCGCGCCGGAGACCTTCCTGTCCTCCAGCGCCCTGGCGTCCGCCGCCCCGGCGAGCCCCGCCTCGTGCTCTTGTGCCTGGTGCGGGAACACGGCCTGCATCACCTTCTCAGCGCCCTCGTAGCAGAGGAACGCCCCGCCGAGCATGAGCAGCGGCGTGACGGCCCACGGTGCGAAGAAACTCAGCGCCAGCGCGGCCGGCAGCAGGATCAGCAGCTTGTTGCGCAGGGAGCCCGCCGCGATCCTGGCGACGATGGGCAACTCGCGATCCGCGGCGAAGCCCACCACGTAGCGCGGCGTGACGGCGGCGTCGTCGATGACCACGCCCGCCGCCTTGGCGCCGGCCTGGGCGGCCTGCCCCGCCACATCGTCCAGCGAGGCGGCCGCCACCTTGGCCAGGGCTGCGACATCGTCGAGTAGGGCGATCAGGCCGACGCTCACGGGGCACCCTGCGATTCGACCGGGCGGGACGCCGGCGCGCCAAGATAACCGCGGAACGCGCGAAGGCGGAACCCGCCGGGCGTGGAGGCCCGCGGCCCGCCTCGCCAGGCCGTCAGGCCGCCTCGAGCGCGGCGATGTCGATCTTGGTCATGGTGAGCATCGCCTGCATCACCCGCTTCGCGCGGGCGGGGTCGGGGTCGCCGAGCAGCCGCGGCAGCGCGCTGGGCACGACCTGCCAGGTCACCCCGAAGCGGTCGGTCACCCAGCCGCAACGCTGGGGCTGTCCCCCGTCGCAGAACGCGTTCCAGAGCGCATCCACCTCGGCCTGGTCGGCGCAGTCGATCATGAACGACACGGCGTGGCTCGCAGCGGCGGGAGAGCCGCCGTTGAGGGCCAGGAAGCGCCTTCCGGCGAGATCGAACACGACCATCAAGGCCGACCCGGCCTTGCCCGATGGGCTGTCGGAACTGTTGCGCTGGACCCGCACGACGGCGGAGCCCGGCAGGAGCGAGACGTAGAACTGCGCGGCCTGCTCGGCCTGGTCCGCGAACCAGAGGCAGGGGCAGATCTTCTCCGAGGTGCTGGCCACGGCGTTTCCTTTCATGCTGGGGACCGCTTCGGGCCCGTGCGGCGATGTCCCGAGGACGTCTTACGGCGTCCGCTCCCGACAAGCACGGACCGAAAAGCAGGCGGGGATGCGGCGGCCCCCGATCGGCGCCGGCCCGCGCGCTAGCCGAAGAACGCGCGCAGCCCGGCCAGGGGATCGGGGCCGATCAGCAGGGCGTGGCCCTGGATGACGAACCACGCATAGAGGATGGCCGTCACGATCGCGGGACCGGCCAGCGCCGCGGGCCGAGCCGGACCCGTCCGCCGGGCGATCATCGCGGCGAAGGGGATGATCGAGGTCTCCTGCGCCAGCGCGCGCCAGCGCTCCTCTCCGAGCCGCCGCCGCGCCTTGCGGTCGAGCAGCACGAAGCCCGCCACGGAAAACGCAGCCATGACGCCGAACAGGATGACCGGCACGAGGCGTCCGTTGGCGGGAATGTGGGCCGCCGCCCAGAGCAGGAACCCCCACAATACGGGGTGGCGCGTGATGGCGGCCGCGGGGCCGGGCGTCTCGCCCTTGCGCCAGGCGATCGACAGGGGATTGGGCTCGGACAGCCCGGCCACGATGAGGAACAGGGCGAAGGGCATGACGAGGAACGGCGCCAGCCACTGCCAGGCGGCGGGCTCCCAGAGCATCACGACGTCAGCCCGGCGCGCGGCGACCACCACCCAGGCCAGGAGCGCGAGCGACACGGCCGAGTAGCCTGCGATATAGGCTCCGCGCCCCCAGCGCGCGACCAGCGCGGGGCGGACCCCGGGGGCGGAAGGCAGCAGGTGGGCGGCGAGGAACGCCGCGAGCGCCAGGAGGAACTCCGTCATGCCCGATGCATCGCCGGGCTTCCGTCCGGGGTCGTTGTCATTCCGCAATCAGGCGTCCGGCAGGCCGCGCTTGCAACCCCCGGTCAGCGCGACAAGGATGCCCCTCGCCTTCCCGCCCCGCCGGAGCAATGATGCCCGCATGACGATTGTCGCATCCCTTCCCCGCCACGCCGCCCATGCCGCTTGATCCCGTTCATGCCGCCGGCCCGGAGCCCGCGACGGCCTATGCGCTGTGCGGCGGAGAGGCCGGCGTGCGCCGTCTTGTCGAGCGCTTCTACGACCTGATGGACGAGCTTCCCGAAGCCGCCGCCTGCCGCGCCATCCATCCGCCGGACCTGTCGAACAGCCGGGAGAAACTATTCGCCTACCTCACGGGTTGGCTGGGCGGGCCGCCTTTGTTCGTGCAGCGGCATGGACCGCCGATGCTGCGGGCGCGGCATCTGCACGCCGAGATCGGCTCGGACGAGATCGCGGGTTGGCTGGCCTGTTTCCGCCAGGCGTGGCGAGAGACGGTTCTAGACGCCGCGGTGACCTCCGCGGTGATGCCCCGGGTGGAGGCGCTGGCCTTGCACATGCGCAACCAGGCCCCCCCGGCGCAGAAGGAGTGAGCGGCATGGATCTCGACGCCCTGATGCTCGCGCGTATCCAGTTCGCGTTCACCCTCATCTTCCACATCGTCTTTCCCGCCATCTCCATCGGCCTCGCCAGCTATCTCGCCGTGCTGGAGGCGGCGTGGCTGTGGACCGGACGAAGTGTGTTCCTCGATCTCTTCAATTACTGGAAGAAGATCTTCGCCATCGCCTTCGGCATGGGCGTCGTCTCCGGCATCGTCATGAGCTACCAGTTCGGCACCAACTGGAGCGTCTTTTCGGACAAGGCCGGGCCGGTGATCGGGCCGCTGATGGGCTACGAGGTGCTGTCCGCCTTCTTCCTGGAGGCCGGCTTCCTCGGCGTCATGCTGTTCGGCATGAACCGCGTGGGCAAGGGCCTGCACATGCTGGCGACGGCGCTGGTGGCCGCGGGCACGGCGATGTCGGCGTTCTGGATCCTCTCCGTGAACAGCTGGATGCAGACGCCGCAGGGCTACGCCATGAACGCGGCCGGCCAGTTCATCGTCGAGGACTGGTGGGCGGTGATCTTCAACCCCTCCTTCCCCTACCGCTTCGTGCACATGGTGCTGGCGGCATACCTGACCACCGCGTTCATCGTTGGGGCCGTCGGCGCGCTGCACCTCCTGCGCGACAACCGCAATGCCGGGGCCCGGGTGATGTTCTCGATGGCGATGTGGATGGCCGCGCTCGTCTCGCCGGTGCAGATCATGGCCGGCGACATGCACGGCATCAACACGCTGGAGCACCAGCCCGCCAAGATCGCCGCCATCGAGGGGCACTTCGAGACCCAGGCCGGCGCGCCGCTGATCCTGTTCGGGATGCCGAACATGCAGGAGGAGCGCACCAACTACGCGCTCGAAATCCCCAAGCTCGGCAGCCTGATCCTGACGCACACCCTCGACGGCGTGATCAAGGGGCTCAAGGAATGGCCGCCCGAGCAGCGGCCCTATGCGCCCATCGTGTTCTGGAGCTTCCGCGTCATGGTGGCGATCGGCTTCGCCATGCTGGGCATCGGCCTGTGGAGCCTGTGGCTGCGCTGGCGTGGCAAGCTTCACGACGCTCCGTGGATGCACCGCGCCGCGCTGCTGATGGGCCCTTCCGGCATCGTGGCGGTGATCGCCGGGTGGATCACCACCGAGGTGGGCCGCCAGCCCTACACTGTGTACGGCCTGCTCACGACCGCGCAGTCGGTCTCGGCGATCGACAAGGCGGCGGTCGGGGCCTCGCTGATCGCGTTCATCGTCGTGTATTTCGCGGTGTTCGGGGCCGGCGTGTTCTACATCCTGCGGCTCATGAACCAGCCGCCGCATGTGGGCGAGGAGGACCTGCCTCCCGGGCAGCCCCTGCGCGCCAGCGGCATCATGCCGGCGCCGGCGATGGACGCCCGCGACGCCATTCCGGCGAGGTGAGCGACGATGATGAACCTCGACCTCCCCTTCATCTGGGCCGGGCTGATCGCCTTCGCGGTGCTCGCCTATGTCGTGCTCGACGGGTTCGACCTCGGCGTCGGCATCCTGTTTCCCTACGTGCACGAGGAGCACGAGCGCGACGAGATGATGAACTCGGTCGCGCCCGTGTGGGACGGCAACGAGACGTGGCTGGTGCTGGGCGGCGGCGGCCTGCTGGCGGTGTTCCCGCTGGCCTACGCGGTCATCATGCCAGCGCTCTATGCGCCCATCATCGCCATGCTGCTGGCGCTGATCTTCCGCGGCGTCGCCTTCGAGTTCCGCTGGCGGACGCAGCGCGGCAAGTTCCTCTGGGACTGGGCCTTCGCCGGCGGGTCGACCATGGCCGCCTTCGCCCAGGGCGTGGCGCTGGGCGCGCTGGTGCAGGGCATTCCGGTGGCGAATCGGGCCTATGCCGGCGGCTGGTGGGACTGGCTTACGCCGTTCAGCCTGCTCACCGGCGTGGCGCTGGTGTTCGGCTTCGCGCTGCTCGGCGCGACGTGGCTCGTCTACAAGGCCGAGGGGCGGGTGCAGGAGGAAGCCTACCGCTTCGCCGCCGTCACGGGCATCGCGACGCTGCTGGCCATCGCGGCGACGAGCCTGTGGACGCCGTTCCTGAACCCCACTTTCATGCAGCGCTGGTTCGCGTGGCCGCAGGTCCTCTACACCGCGCCGGTGCCGCTGATGGTGGGGCTGGCCGCGCTCGTGCTGTTCTGCTCGCTGGCCGCGCGGCGGGAGCTGGCGCCCTTCCTGGCGGCGCTCTCGCTGTTCGTGCTGTCGTATATCGGGCTCGGGATCAGCTTCTATCCCTACATCGTGCCGACATCCGTGACGATCTGGGATGCCGCCGCGCCTGACAAGAGCCTCGGCTTCCTGCTCGTGGGCGCGGGCGTGCTCGTGCCGCTGATCCTGATCTACACGGCCTATTCCTACTGGGTGTTCCGCGGAAAGGTGAACGCCGCCGGGGGCTACCATTGAGCGACCCCCCGCCAGGACCGAAGCGGCCCCCCGAGGACGCGGCGCAGGGCGGGTTCGCCGACGACGACGATCGGCCGGCAGGGTGGCTGAGCCGCATCCTCTGGTTCGTGGGACTATGGGCCGCGAGCGTCGCGGTGCTCGGCGTGGTCGCGTACGTGATCCGCGCCGTGTTGCGCTGAGGGCAGGGTCGCGCCGGGGACCATGACGGTGGACCGGAGCCCTCCAGCGTCCTCATGCTGAGGAGGCCCGGACCTGGTCCGGGCCATCTCGAAGCACCGCGGACGGTGGGGAGCTTCAAGGAGCGCCAGACCAGTCGCCATCCTTCGAGACAGCCGCTTCGCGGCTTCCTCAGGATGAGGACCATGGGTGAGGACAAGTCGGGCTTCTTTGGTTTGCTGTATCCCTGGACATGCTTCGCGAAGGCCGGTGCTCACCGGAGCCCTCCAACGTCCTCATGCTGAGGCCCGAAAGTCGCTTGAACGCGACCGGAGCCCTCCAGCGTCCTCATGCTGAGGAGGCGCGGACCCGGTCCGGGCCGTCTCGAAGCACCGCTATAGGCGGGGAGCTTCAAGGAGCGCCGGACCAGTCGCCGTCCTTCGAGACAGCCGCTTCGCGGCTTCCTCAGGATGAGGACCACGGGTGAGACCAGGTTGGGCTTGTTCGGTTTGCTGTATCCCTGGACATGCTTCGCGAAGGCCGGTGCTCACCGGAGCCCTCCAACGTCCTCATGCTGAGGCCCGAAAGTCGCTTGAACGCGACCGGAGCCCTCCAAGATCCTCATGCTGAGGAGGCCCGGACAAGGTCCGGGCCGTCTCGAAGCACCGCTATAGGCGGGGAGCTTCAAGGAGCGCCAGACCAGTCGCCGTCCTTCGAGACAGCCGCTTCGCGGCTTCCTCAGGATGAGGACCATGGGTGAGGACCACGGGTGAGGCCAGGTTGGGCTTGTTCGGTTTGCTGTATCCCTAGACATTCTTCGCGAAAGCCGTGAACGCCTCGGCGAAGTCGGGGTGCCAGCGCGAGAGCGGCGGCCGGTTCTCGACGATGTCGCCCGCGGCCCAGAGGATGCGGCGTTCGTCGAGCGAGCGCGGGACATCGTTGTCCGGGCACAGGATGTAGAAGTCTCCCGCCTCGATCTTCTGCAGCATGAAATCGGCCGTCTGCTCGGGCGTCCAAGCGGCGGCCGGCTTCTCCGTGCGGCCCTTGGCCGTGAGGCCGGTATAGACGAAGCCTGGGATGAGCAGGTGCGCCCGCACGGCGCAGTCCGGCGTATTGCGCAACTCGTGCTCGAGCGCCTCGGTGAAGGCCTTCACGCCGGCCTTGGAGACGTTGTAGGCGGGATCGCCGGGCGGGGTGGTGATGCCCTGCTTGGAGCCGGTGTTGACGATCAGTCCCGGCTGCTTCTGGGCGATCATGGCCGGCGCGAAGACCTGGACGCCATGGATGACGCCCCACAGGTTCACGCCGAGGATGCGCTGCCAGTTGTCCAGCGGCGAGAACAGCGCGCTGCCCGGCTGGACGCCGGCGTTGTTCATCAGCACGTCCACCCGGCCGAAGCGGTCGCGCACGGCGGCCTCGAGCCGCTCCACCTCCGCGCGGACGCTCACATCCGTGGCGACGCCGAACACCTCGGCGCCGGGGACCGCCGTCTCCAGCCGGTCGACCGCGTTCCAGAGCGCGTCGCCGCCGAGGTCGGCGATGCAGACGCGCATGCCCGCCTCCGCGAACCGCGTCGCCGCGGCGAGCCCGATGCCGCTCGCGCCTCCCGTGACGACGGCGACGGAGCCTGATGCGAGGGCTGGATGGGACATGGCGCGATCTCCTGCGGACGGGAACACAGGCATCTGGCGTTCGGGCGGCGGCTGTCAACGCGGACGAGCGGGCCGGCCGCGGCCCTCCCCCGAAAAAGGCGGTCAGTAGTCGAACGGCGGGGCGAAAAGGCAGACGATCGGCCCCGGCTGGATCTGCTTGCGCCACGCGCCCCGGCGGCAGACATGGAAGTCCCGATCCTGCGAGCGCAGGGCCTGGTTGTAGGGCACCACTTCTCCGTTCGGCGCGACGAGCCAGCCCCTGGGCGAGGCGCGCACGCTATCCGGCTCCACGCGCTGGCAGTCGTCGACATCGCAGCACGGCTCCCCGGTGGCCGGGTTCGCGGAGCCCGTGTACCAGTCGTGGGCGCGCGCACGCGGCGCGGCCAGCGCCTGGACGGCCAGGCAGGCGAGCGCCGCGGCGGCCAGGCGCCTGGAGGCCGCCGCGGCATTCCATGCGCGAGGTTTCATCATCATGCACGACAAAGTAGCACGAATGCCAGCCGCGCCGTCCAGCGGTACGGGCGGGAGCAGGCCTCAGCGCGGCGTGGGGAGGACGCCTGAAAAGGACAGGCCCGCCGCCAGGACGCTGATGAACAGCACGATGACCGACCCCATGAACCAGCGCAGCGTCCGCGCATACACGACGGGGTCGTCGTCCTCGACCTGAAGCGAGCGCCACAGCGCGACCATCTGGCCGAGGATCGACAGCACGAGCAGCCCCACCGTGGCGACCGCGTGCCAGCTCCACGCGCCTTCGGCCTCGAAGGCCCAGAAACGGACGAACAGCAGCGAGAAACCGAGCAGGACGGTGATGGCGGAGATGATGCCTTGGCGATACCCTGTCGGGAGCATGGTTCGTCCGTTCAGCAGGAATTAAGCCGGAGCAGGAAGACTTGTGGGCAGGAAGACCTTGGGAGCAGGAAGACCTTGGGAGCAGGAACCAGGCCGCGGCTTCCCGTCATGCTAGCGCTTGTCCGCGCCGGAGGCGATCACTGTCCCGGTCGGCTGGCAAGTGCGGGTTGTGCGCAAATTCACATCCCTGCGCCGGAACCGCTGGCATCTTGCGGCTGAAAGGAGCTTCGCCATGTCGATCATCGAGCGCTATTTCCTCAGCCATCCCGCGACGGTCGGCGAAACCTATGCCGAGCATATGCGCACAGCGCTGAGCTTCGCCGTCCCGCTCGCCAAGGCCTCGCTGGCGGCGTTCGTGCACGCGTTCCTGCCGTTCCTCTTCGTGCGCACCGCGAGCACGACGGTGAAGCAATTGCACGAGCGCATGACGCGGCGCTGCGCGACGTGCCCCGCCGGCAAGCTTCACCGGCCGGATCTGTTCCCCGCCCCGGCGCGCGAGAGCTTCCAGCCGGGCTGGGACCCCGTGATCTAGGTCCTGCCGACCCGAGCGGCCTACAGCGCGATCGTGACGCCCTGGAACCCGGGCGTCGGGAAGGTCGCAACATAGCGCCACGCCTGCATCAACGCGGGATCGTCCCAGCGCAAGGCGCTGGGCGTGCGGCCATTGAAGACGAGCTCCTTCGGCCGGACGGGATCGTGCATCAGGATGCGGGCGATGGTCTGCGGGTCGGGATGTCCGGCTCCCGAGCCATCGGAGGAAAACGCGAAGCGCGTGCAGTCGACCAGGGAGAGCAGCGCCGTGGAGGTGGCCGATTTCGCGCCGTGGTGGCTCAGCTTCATGCAGTCGACCCGCAGCGGACGGCCCTCGCTGGCGCCGAGCGCCCGCAAGGCCTTCTCCAGGCGGCCGGGGCGGGCATCCCCGGCCAGGAGCACGCGCTTGCCGCCGTGCTCCGCGATGAACGCGATGCTCGACGCATCCGCCGGGGAAGGATCCTCCACCAGCGGCTCCGCGGCGAGCGCCTCGACATCCGGCGCGCCGCACGCAACCTGCTCCGGCGCGGCGTCCCGCCCGGGGCCTGGAGAGCCCGGGACGAGCCCCGCGGCTTCGATGGCGCGCCGCCAGTGCGGCTCCAGCGCCGCGAGATCGCGGTCGGACGGGGAGAGCAGCGTGAGGGAGAGGCCTCCCGCCAGGTGGACGGGCGCGGCCGTCGCCTCGAGCGAAACGGGACCGCCGCCGAACGGCAGGTTCCAGCGCTCCAGCCAGCCGCGTTCGCGGATGCTCTCGGAGATCACGTCGCTCTGCTCCGGCGGGCAGGACTCGTGCTGCTGCGGCTTGCGCGTCTTCGCCGTGGCGAGGTGGTGGTAGCCGTTGAACCAGATCTCGCCGGGTTCGAGGCCGGCTTCGGCCTCGGCCATGAGGGCGGCCGCGCCGCCTGCGTGCCGCGCATCGGCGTGGGTGATCACGAGCAGGTCGCAGCGCGCGAGCCGCGCAAGGTGGTCGCGCAGCGAGCGATAGGCGTCGAGGTCGCCAAGGTCGACCAGCGCATGTCGCCGGTCGCGTCCCTCGCCCCAGGCGAGCGCGATGGCGTCGCCGCCGCCCGCTCCGTGGAGAGTCATCGTGAACGCCGTCACCGGCCGGCCCGGCCAGCGGCGTGGCTGAGGTCCGCGCCGCTGCGCGCACAAGCTCCCAGCGGGGAGGCCAACCTCGCCCCATGCGGGGACGCCGGCTTTCGTCGCGTTTGCCCCGAAGCGGGTCGTTCTCCCGAACGCGCGAGCGGGTCCGCAAGAGGACCACCCATGATACTTCGCTCCCGATCCTGGCCGAACGCCGCAGTGGAAGCTTAGATCTGATCTTTCGAAATCGGTGTGAAAGGCTTCACAGTCCCGTCGCATTCCACATGGCGGAACTGCCTTTCAGGCCGCCCGCAAGCATTGGCCGGGCATCGCCGTGCAGTCGGGACCCGGCTGAGCGCAACGGGAATGTCCCGTTACAGCCCCGGCCGGGGCCTCATCTTCCGATTACGCTTTAAGCTTTAGCCTTCAACGCTTAAAATCGGCGATGCGGCTGCTCAGCCGAGGCCGCCCATGCAGACATATTTGACGTCGAGGTAGTCCTCGATCCCGTAGTAGGAGCCTTCCTTGCCCATGCCGGACTCCTTCACGCCGCCGAAGGGCGCGACCTCGGTGGTGATCAGGCCCTCGTTGACGCCGACCATGCCGTATTTCAGCGCCTCGGAGACGCGGAACGCGCGGCCGAGATCGCGCGTGTAGAAATAGGAGGCGAGCCCGAACTCGGTGTCGTTGGCCATCTGCACGGCCTGCTCCTCGGTCTCGAACCTGAACACGGGCGAGAGCGGGCCGAACGTCTCGTCGCGCGCGACCAGCATGGCGGTCGTCACGCCCGTCAGGACCGTGGGCTGGAAGAACGAGCCGCCCAGCGCGTGGCGCTTGCCGCCCGCGACCACCTGCGCGCCCTTCGAGACGGCGTCGGCGATGTGCTCCTCGACCTTGGCGACCGCCTTGGCGTCGATCAACGGGCCTTGCTGCACCCCGGCTTCGAGGCCGTTGCCGACCTTGAGCGCGTTGGAGGCGTCGGCCAGCTTCGCCACGAAGCGGTCATGGATCCCGGACTGCACGAGGAACCGGTTGGTGCAGACGCAGGTCTGGCCGGAGTTGCGGTACTTCGCGATCATCGCGCCCTCGATGGCGCGGTCGACGTCGGCGTCGTCGAAGACGATGAAGGGCGCGTTGCCGCCGAGCTCCATCGAGACCTTCTTCAGGGTCTTGGCCGACTGCTCGACGAGCATCTTCCCGATCGGCGTGGAGCCGGTGAAGGTGATCTTGCGCACCAGGGGGTTGGAGGTGAGCTCGCCGCCGATGGCGCTGGCCGAGCCCGTGAGCACGTTGACGACGCCGGCGGGGATGCCGGCCATCTCGCACAGCACGCCCCAGGCCAGGCCCGAATAGGGCGTCTGCGAGGCCGGCTTGATGACGATCGTACAGCCCGCCGCGAGCGCCGGGCCAAGCTTGCGGGCGATCATCGAGGAGGGGAAGTTCCACGGCGTGATCGCGCCGACGACGCCGACCGGCTCCTTGGTGACCAGGATGCGCCGCCCCGGCCAAGGGGAGGGAATGACGTCGCCATAGACGCGCTGCGCCTCCTCGGCGAACCAGCGGACATAGGCGGCGGAGAAGTTCACCTCGCCCTTGGCCTCGGCGAGGGACTTGCCCTGCTCCCGGGTCAGGAGCCTGCCGAGCGGCTCGACATTGGCCTCGATGAGGTTGGCGAGCTTGTGCAGGATGCCGGCGCGCTCCTTGGCGGTGCGGGCGCGCCAGGCCGGCTGCGCCCTGTCGGCCGCGGCGATCGCGCGGGCGGTCTCGGCCTTGCCGCACTCCGGCACGTGGCCGAGCGTCTCGCCGGTCGCGGGGTCCGTCACGGGGACGGTGCGGCCATTGTCGGCGGCGATCCAGGCGCCGTCGACATAGGCGGCGTCGCGCTGGAAATCGAGTGCTTCTGCCATGGTGGAACCTCCGCTCGCAAACCTGTCCGGCGACGGGCCGGCAGGCGAAGATCTAGCGCATCGCCGCCGCGCTGGCGACCTCGGGCTGAGGGTTGGCGCAGCGCGCGCGCCCGGCTCCCCGCCCGCGCGCGATGACCCTAGTCGCCGGACGGCTCGTCTCGCTATCATCGGGCAACCGCAGGAGGAGAGCCGACCATGCGCATCAGGGCCGCCATGCTTCGGGCCATGGGCCTGCCCCACCCCTATGCCCATTCGAAGCCGCTCGACATCGTCGAGGTCGACCTCGCCGGCCCCGGGCGCGGCGAAGTGCTGGTCAGGATCAAGGCCGCCGGGCTCTGCCACTCCGACCTCTCCGTCATCAACGGCGACCGGCCGCGGCCCATGCCCATGGTGCTCGGCCACGAGGCGGCGGGCATCGTCGAGGAGGCGGGCGAGGGCGTGGACGGCCTCGCGCAGGGCGACCATGTCGTGCTCGTCTTCATGCCGAGCTGCGGGCATTGCCTGCCCTGCGCCACGGGCCGGCCCGCGCTCTGCGAGCCCGGCGCTCGGGCCAACGGGGCGGGCACGCTGCTGCGCGGCGAGCGCCGGCTGTCGTTCTCGTGCGATCCGGTCAACCACCACATCGGCGTGTCGGCCTTCGCCGAGTTCGCCGTGGTGTCCCAGGAATCCTGCGTGAAGGTCCCGCCATCCCTGCCGTTCGAGCAGGCGGCGCTGTTCGGCTGCGCCGTGCTGACGGGCGTCGGCGCCGTCGTGAACACAGCGCGCGTCCCGCCCGGCAGCTCGGTCGCGGTGGTCGGGCTCGGCGGCGTCGGGCTGAGCGCCGTGCTCGGCGCGGTGCTGGCCGGCGCGCGGCAGGTGATCGCGGTCGACCTCTCCGACGAGAAGCTCGCCTTCGCCCGCGAGCTCGGAGCCACCCACGCCGCGAACGCGGGCGACCCTTCCGCGCTGCAAGCGGTGAAGGACCTCTCCGGCGGGGGCGTCGAGTTCTTCTTCGAAATGGCAGGGGCGGTGCCGGCCCTCGAATTCGCCTACGCCGCGACGGGGCGCGGCGGCTCCACCATCACCGCCGGCCTGCCGCATCCCGAGCGCAAGCTCGCCATTCCCGCCGTGAGCCTGGTGGCCGAGGAGCGCACGCTGAAGGGCTCCTACATCGGCTCCTGCGTGCCGCGGCGCGACCTGCCCCACTTCGTGTCGCTGTTCCAGACGGGCCGCCTGCCCGTGGACCGGCTGCTCACGCACACGCTGCGGCTGGAGGACATCAACGAGGGCTTCGACCGGCTGCATGCGGGCGTGGGCGTGCGGCAGGTGGTGACCTTCGCCTAGAGGTTCCGCTCAGCGCGTCTCGCTGTAGCTCATGAAGGCGTCGTGCACGATGCCGATGTGGGCGCGCATGGCCGCGACCGCGGCGGCCTGGTCGCCCTGCAGGATGGCCTTCACGATCATGTCGTGCTCGCGATAGGAGCCGGCGAGGCGGCCGTGGGCGCGGAACTGGGCCCGCCGGAAAGGCGCCACGCGGGCGCGGGTCATCAGCGCGAGCTCGGCGAGGTAGCCATTGTGCGAACCGGCGTAGATGGCCGTGTGGAAGGCGTCGTTGTGCTCGCGATAGGCGGTCTCGGCCCCGTCGTGCACCAGCTTGCGCAGGCCGTGGTGGATGCTCTCGAGGTCGCGCCGCTCCTGCACGGTCATGTGGCGCGCGGCGAGGCCGGCGCAGAGCGCCTCCAGTTCCGCCATGGCGACGAACATGTCCTGCAACTCGCCCGGCGTGGGGAGCGCGACCACGGCCCCGCGATGCGGCCTTACGCTGACGAGGCCGGAGGCCGAGAGCTGCCGGATGGCCTCGCGCACGGGCGTCCGCGAGACGCCGAAGCGCGTCGCCAGCTCCTGCTCGTCGAGCGGCATGCCCGGCTCCAGCGCGCCGGAGACGATCTCGTCGGCGAGCTGGACGCGCAACGCCTCCGTCCGCGTCCGTGGCGGCGTGCCGGCGGCGGACGATGGCGGGCGGGAAGGGGCGGCGTCGCGCGGCATGGCGTCGGGTCTTGCGAAGGACCACACCGGAATACCAAGCGCGGCGGCGCGTGTCATGGCGCATCTCGCGGGCTCTGCCGCGGAAGGCAGGACCCGCCCGGCGGCCCGCTCTGCGTGCGTGCAGTTCTGGCCATCGTTGAATCCCCCGCCCGAGCCGTTAAGTTGACCCTCGTTGTTTGATACCGTTCATCGCGCAGCCGCAGGGCAATCGATTCGTATGCTGTTGCTTTCCATCACCCTGCTGCCCTTCCTCGGCCTGGCGATCTGGGTGATGAAGCTCGAGCGCTCGGCGTCGGCGATCGCAGCCGGCCTGCTCAGCTCGGCCAGCTTCCTGATGCTGCTGTCGCTCGTTCCCGTCATCGCGGCGGGACAGACCGTCTCGGCCGCATGGGACTGGGTTCCGCAGCTCGGGCTGCGCGTCGCGTTCTTCGCCGACGGGCTCGGCCTGTTCTTCGCCGGGATCATCCTGGGAATCGGGCTGCTCATCATCGCCTACGCGAGGGCCTATCTCGCCGACGCCGAGGACAGCGCCAGGTTCTTCGGCTGCCTGCTGCTGTTCCAGGGGGCGATGCTGGGCGTCGTGCTCAGCGACAACATCCTCCTGCTCGTCGTCTTCTGGGAGCTCACCAGCCTCAGCTCCTTCCTGCTGATCGGCTTCTGGAGCGGGCGGGCGGAGAGCCGGCAGGGCGCGCGCATGGCGCTCATCGTGACGGGCACGGGCGGGCTCGCTTTGCTGGCCGGCATGGTGCTGCTCGGGCATGAGGCGGGCACGTTCTCCGTGTCGGAGCTCCTTTCGCGCGGCGACGTGGTGCGCGCCTCGCCCCTCTACGGCGCGATCCTCGCGCTCACGCTCATCGGGGCGTTCACCAAGTCGGCGCAGTTTCCCTTCCACTTCTGGCTGCCGCACGCCATGGCGGCGCCGACGCCGGTCTCGGCCTATCTCCACTCCGCCACGATGGTGAAGGCGGGCGTGTTCCTGATGGCGCGGTTCTGGCCGGTGCTGGGCGGCACGGAGGCCTGGTTCTCCATCGTCACCACGGCGGGCCTCGCGACCATGCTGATCGGCGCGTGGATCGCGCTGTTCAAGGACGACCTCAAGGCGATCCTCGCCTATTCCACGGTCAGCCATCTCGGCCTGATGACGATGCTGCTCGGCTTTTCGACGCCGCTCGCCGTCAGCGCCGCCGTGTTCCACATCCTCAACCACGCCATCTTCAAGGCCGCGCTGTTCATGAGCGCGGGCATCGTCGACCACGAGACGCACACGCGCGACATCCGCAAGCTGGGCGGGCTTTTCGCGGTCATGCCGGTCTGCGCCACGCTGGCGCTGGTCGCCGCCGCGGCCATGGCCGGCATCCCGCCGCTCAACGGCTTCATCTCCAAGGAGATGATGCTGGAGGCGGCCGAGGCCACGAGCGCGGTGACGCAGAACCAGCTCGTCGCGGTCCTCGCCACCCTGGGCGCGCTGCTGTCGGTCGCCTACTCCGCGCGCTTCGCGTTCGGGACCTATCTCGGCAAGGCGAAGCTCGATCCCGAAGCGATGAGCCACGTGCACGAACCGCCTGTTGCGCTGTGGGCCCCGGTGGCGCTGCTCGTCGCCCTCGCCATCGCCGTCGGCCTCGCGCCGCAGATGCTCGCCGGGCCGCTCGTCTCCTGGACCACGGCGGCCATCGTCGCGGATGGCAGGACGCCCCATGTCGAGCTCTCGCTCTGGCACGGCTTCACGCCCGCCCTGTTCATGAGCGCCGCAGCCGTGGCGGGCGGTCTCGTGGCCCTGGCGGGCTGGGGCCGGCTCGACGGGTTGCGGAGGGCCTGGCCGCGGCCAGAGGCCAAGCGCATCTTCGACGATCTCGTCTCGGGGCTCGTGCGGGCGTCGCGCGCCGCCGTGGAGATCACCCACACGGGCGAGCTTGCCCGGGCGATGCTGGTGATCACCGCGACGGTGGTCGCGGTGGCGGCGGCGGGCTTCTCGCAGTTCCCGCACGAGGCGGGCGGCCGGCCGATGTTGCCGGTCACCTGGCCTGCGCTGGTCGGCTGGCTCGCCCTGATCGTCGCCTGCGTCTCCGTGGCGGCGGGGCACGGCAGCCGGCTGTTCGCGCTGGTGGTCACCAGCGTCGTGGGACTCATCGTCTCGATGGCGTTCCTGCAGTACTCCGCGCCGGACCTCGCGCTGACGCAGATCTCGGTGGAGGTCGTCGCCACCATCCTCCTGCTGCTCGCGCTCAACCTGCTGCCGCGCATCACGCCTCGCGAGCGCCGGCTGGGCGTGCGGCTGCGCGACGGGCTGGTCGGCGGCCTGGCGGGGCTCGGCACGGCCGGCCTCGCCTACGCGGTGATGACGCGCGACCACGCGACCATCGCCGGCTACTACCTCGACAACGCCAAGCCGCTGGGCGGCGGCACGAACGTCGTCAACGTCATCCTGGTGGATTTCCGCGGCTACGATACCTTCGGCGAAATCATCGTGCTCTGCATCGCCGCGCTGGTCATCTACGCGATGCTCGACACCGCCATGCGCGGCGCGGCCGCGCGGCGGCTGGATGCGATCAGGATCCAGGTCGAGTCCGGCGACGCCCACCCGCTGCTCTTCGTGCTGGCGACGCGGGTGCTGCTGCCGCTGGCGCTCGTCGTGGGCGCGTTCATCTTCCTGCGGGGACACAACCAGCCGGGCGGCGGCTTCATCGCCGGGCTCGTCGTGGCCATCGCGTTCCTGATCCAGTACATGGCCAGCGGCTATGCCTGGGCGGACCGGCAGCGCAGGGTCGAGGCCCACTCGCTGCTCGGCGCGGGCGTGCTCATCGCGGGTTTCACCGGCGTGGCGGCGTTCGCGTTCGGCAAGCCCTTCCTGACAAGCGCCTTCGGCTACCTGACATGGCCCGTGGTCGGCAAGTTCGAGATCGCCTCGGCGATGGCGTTCGACCTCGGCGTGTTCCTCACCGTGGTCGGCACCGTGATGCTGGCGCTGCGGCAGATCTCGCGGGTCGAGGCCAAGGCCGAGCGCCGCGCCGTGCCCGAGGGCCCGTCGGACATCCGCCTGCCGCCGCTCGCGGTGGAGCCTGCGGCTTCGGCCGCCTCCACGCTTCCGCGGGAGGCCTGACATGGAGCTGCTCGTCGCCAGCGGCATCGGCGTGCTCACGATGGTGGGCGTGATCCTCCTCCTGAGGCGGGAGAGTTTCCCGGTCGTGCTCGGCCTGACCTTCCTGTCCTATGCGGTGAACCTGTTCCTGTTCGCCATGGGGCGGCTCACGGTCAACCGCCCGCCGATCGTGACGCCGGGCGTGACGCTCTACGCCGATCCCCTGCCCCAGGCTCTGGTGCTGACCGCCATCGTGATCTCCTTCGGCATGACCGCGCTCATCGTGGTGCTGGCGCTGCGCGGCTTCCTCGAGACCGGCAGCGACCATGTGAGCGAAGCCGCCCTCGACCAGCCGGGCGCGGAGGACGACCTATGAGCGGGCCAGCCGATCACTGGATCATCGCGCCGGTGCTGCTGCCCGCCATGACCGCGGCGTTCCTCATCCTGGCGCTGCGCCATTCCCTGAAGCTGCAGCGCGTCGTCTCCATCGCGGCCCTGCTGGCCGTGCTGCTGATCGCGCTTCGCAATCTCGTCGAGGTCGGCGACGGGGCGGTGCTGCCCTACCGCCTGGGCGACTGGCCGGCCCCCTTCGGCATCGTGCTGGTGCTGGACCGGCTCTCGGCGACGATGGTCCTGCTCGCGAGCGTGCTGGCGCCGCTCGTCGCCTGCCATGCGGCGAGCGGCTGGGACACGCGGGGGCGGCACTTCCATCCGCTGTTCCAGTTCCAGGTGATGGGCGTGAACGGCGCGTTCCTCACCGGGGACGTGTTCAACCTGTTCGTCTTCTTCGAGGTGATGCTGATCGCCTCCTACGGGCTGATGCTGCATGGCGGCGGCCCGCGACGGCTGGTGGCGGGCTTCCAGTACGTCGCGATCAACCTCATCGGCTCCACGCTGTTCCTGTTCGCGGTGGGCGTGATCTACGCCGTCACCGGCACGCTCAACATGGCCGACCTCGCCGTGAAGGTCCCGGCCGTCGCCACCGGCGACACGGCGCTGCTGGCGGCCGGCGGGCTGATGCTGATGATGGTGTTCTGCCTGAAGGCCGCGCTCGTGCCGCTGCACTGGTGGCTGCCCACCGCCTACTCGGCGGCGAGCCCGCCCTCGGCGGCGATGTTCATGATCATGACGAAGGTCGGCGCCTATGCGCTGCTGCGCGTCGGCACGCTCGTCTTCGGCGGCGAGGCGGGCGCGCTGGCGAACCTGGCGCAGCCCTGGCTGCTGCCTGCAGCGCTCCTCACCATCGCCGCGGGCGCGATCGGCGCGCTCGCCGGCCGCACGCTCGCCAGCCTCGTGTGCTTCTCGACCGTCTGGTCGATGGGCTCGCTGCTGGTGGCGCTCGGGCTGTTCGACAGCCAGGGGCTGGCGACCGCGGTCTACTACGCCCTGCACAGCACCGTGGCGGGGGCCGCCCTGTTCCTGCTGATCGATCTCGTCCGCGAGCGGCGGGGCGCGTGGCTCGACCAGCTCAAGGCCTCGCCCGCCTTCCTCGGCCAGGGCTGGCTCGCGGCGCTGTTCTTCGTCGCCGCCATCGCGGTGGCGGGGCTCCCGCCGCTGTCGGGCTTCATCGGCAAACTGCTGATCCTGGACGCCACGCGCGCCTCGCCTTGGGTCTGGTGGATCTGGACGGTCCTGCTCGTCTCCAGCCTCGTCGTCATCGTGGCGCTGGCGCGGGCCGGCAGCGTGCTGTTCTGGAAGAGCGGCGGCCCGGAGGACGAGCGGATCGCGCCCGTCCACGCCGGCGGGTCCGGCGTGCGGTTCGCCTCCGTCTGCGCGCTGCTCGCGCTCACCGTGCTGCTGGCTGTGTTCGCCGGTCCGTTGATGAACCACGCCACGGCCGTGGCGGGCGACCTGCTGCAGCCGTCCCGCTATGTCGACGCGGTGCTCGGGCCGTCCGCATCGCGCACCGCGAGGCTGGGGCCATGATCCGCAAGGCGCTGCCCCAGCCCGTCCTGACGCTGCTGCTCGCGGCCGTCTGGCTGCTGCTCGTCAACGAAGTCTCCGCCGGGAACGCCGTGCTGGGCCTGGCGATCGGACTGGCGGTCCCGCTGCTGACGAGCCGCTACTGGCCCGACCGGGCGCCGCCGCGGCGGCCTTTCCTGCTGATCGAATATGGCGCCATCGTGCTGTGGGACATCGTCATGTCCAACATCCAGGTGGCGGGCCTCGTGCTGCTGCGGCGCGGCGACAGCCTGACGTCCCGTTTCGTCACGGTGCCGATCGAGCTGCGCACCGCCGAGGCGATCGCGGTGCTGTCGGCGACCATCACCATGACGCCCGGCACGGTGAGCGCCGACCTCTCCTCCGACGGCAGCAAGCTGCTCGTGCACTGCCTGCAGGCCGACGATCCCGACGAGGTCGTCGCCGAGATCAAGTCGCGCTACGAGCGCCGGCTGAAGGAGATCTTCGAATGATGCTGTCCGCGACCAATTTCGCGATCGCCATCGTGGGGCTCGCCGCGCTGCTGAACGTCTACCGCTTCATCAAGGGGCCGGACATCCTCGACAGGGTGCTGGCGGTCGACACGCTCGTCATCAACACCATCGCCCTGATCGTGCTGGCGGGCATCCGCTTCGCCTCGCACACGATGTTCGAGGCCGCGCTGCTCTTCGCCATGGTCGGGTTCGTCTCGACGGTGGCGTTCTGCAAGTTCCTGCTGCGCGGCAACGTGCTGGAGTAGATGATGGCCATTCTTGCAGAAGGCGTCGCCGCGGCCTTCATCGTCATCGGGGCGTTCTTCCTCTTCGTCGGGTCCTTCGGCCTGGCGAAGCTGCCCGACCTGATGCGCCGGCTGCACGCGCCCACCAAGGCGACGACGCTCGGCATCGGCTGCATGCTCATCGGGTCCATGGTCTGGTTCGCGGGCGTGAAGGGCGATCCCTCCCTGCACGAGCTGCTGATCACCCTGTTCCTGTTCATGAGCGCGCCGGTGACCGCGCAGATGATCGCCAAGGCGCACATCCTGCGCGACGCAGGCACGCAGCGCGCATTGCCCCCGACGGGCTGCGAGGCGAGCTGGGCGACGATGCAGCGCGATCCCGATGCGGCCCCCGTACCCGGCGACCTCAGGCCCTGAGCTCCCGCGAGAGCGGCCCTCGGTTTCCGCGGATCCTGAACGAATAACACGGAGGGTACCACGCTCGGCTCCACGGGGATCCCTCAACGTGGCATGCGAAGAGGAGACTTTCGCATGCCGATCTTCCTGCCCGAAGGGCTTCCAGCCATCCAGACCCTGCGCAGCGAGGGCCGGCCGCTGTCGGCGGCCGCGAACCCCGGCGCGATCAGGATCGCGCTGCTGAACCTCATGCCGGACAAGATCCGCGCCGAGACGCAGTTCGCGCGCCATCTCGCGACGCCTGACCGCTGCGTCGAGCTCGTGCCCGCCAAGCTGCGCACCTACCGCGTGCGCCATGCGGAGTCGCATGTCGAACGATTCTACACGGACATCGACGACGTTCTGGCGAGCGGCGTCGACGCGCTCATCGTCACGGGCGCGCCCGTGGAGACCATGCCCTTCACGCGGGTCGACTACTGGAGCGAGCTCACCGACATCCTCGCGCAGGCGGCGGACGCCGTGCCGCAACGGCTCCATGTCTGCTGGGCGGCGCAGGCGGCCCTGTTCGCCTCGCACGGGATCGAGAAGCGGGCGCTGCCCGCGAAGGCGTTCGGCGTGTTCGAGCAGCGCGTCGTCCGGCCCGACATCGACCTGATGAGCGGCTTGGGCCTCGGCTTCCCCGTGCCGGTGTCCCGCCACACCACGGTGGACGCCGCGGACATCGCCGGCGGGGAAGGCCTCACCCTGCTGGCCGACTGCCCGGAGACGGGCCCGGGGCTGGTGGAGAGCCGGGACGGCCGCGACGTCTACTCGTTCAACCACTTCGAGTACGACCCCGCGGCGCTGGGCGACGAGTACCGGCGCGATCTGCTGAACGGGCTGAACATCGCCCGGCCGAAGCAGTATTTCCGCGACGGCGATCCGGCTCGCGGCCCGGATTTCCGCTGGGGCGCGACGTCCCGGCGCTTCTTCCGCAACTGGCTGGAGCGTGTCGCGCGCCCCGCGAGGCCGGCGAGGCCGCAAGGCCTTTTCGCCTCATGCACCCTGCCCGGCGGCCCGTGACGCAGCACGCTATCCACGGTTCCCGGCCGCGTTTCGACGGAATTTCAAACGCTCGGGTCCACGGCGCGGCGTCACAAACGCACCAGCCACACGGCGCAGAGAACCCATGAGGAGATGACAATGAGCACGATGATCGAGGACAGGACCTCACCGAGAATGAGAGCCACGGCGGCGGGGATGGTCCTCGCCGCATGGGGCGGGATCGCCAGGGGGCTCGGCCGCCTGCGCAGGGCCTGGGAAATCCGGCAGGCCTCCGCCGCCATGTGGAACATGCCCACGGAGATGCTGAGGGACATCGGCCTGGAGGCCTGCGAAATCGACTGGGCCGTCCGCCACGGCCGGCCCGAGCGGCGCATCTCCCGGTCGCGCTATGACGCAGGGCAGTGAGGCCATGCTCCACACCGCAGAGAGGCCGGCCGCGCCGCAAGGCCGGCCCATCGTCATCGCCCTCCATTGCTCCGGCAGCTCCGGGCGGCAATGGAGGGCGCTCCAGTCGGCACGGGATCTCGGCGTCATCGCGCCGGACCTGATCGGGTCCGGCGCGAGGCCGGCCTGGGGCGGCCTTCGCCCGTTCTCGCTCGCGGAGGAGATCGCGCCGGTGCTCGGCGTGGTCGCCGCGGGCGCGCCCGTCCACCTCGTCGGCCACTCCTATGGCGGCGCGGCGGCGCTGCGGCTCGCGTTGCAGCAACCCGCGGCCATCGCGAGCCTGACGCTCTACGAACCCTCCGCATTTCACGTGCTGGAGGCCGGCGGCCCCGCCGCGCAGGCCGCCCACCGCGAGATCTCGCAGGTCGCCTCCGCCTGCGTGGATGGCCTCCTGTCCGGCGACTACGCCGCAGCAGCCGAGCGGTTCGTGGCCTATTGGGGCGGCGGCGAGGCCTGGAGCCGGATGAAGCCCGAGGCCCGCCGGGCCATGGCCGCCTCGCTGCCGACGCTCGTGCTGCATTTTCGCGCGCTGCTCGGCGAGCCGACGCCGCTCTCGGCCTTCGCGCGTCTGCCGTGCCCCGTGCTGATCCTGCGCGGGGACCGCAGCCCCGCGCCGTCCCGCTGCGTCGCCGACCTCCTGGCGCAGACCATCCCCGGCGCGACCCGCCGCATCCTGCCGGGATGGGATCACATGGCGCCGCTGAGCAAGGCCGACGAGCTCGCTGACGTCATCGTGGAATTCCAGCGGACCGTGGAATGCGCAGCGAGCGCGGAGCCCGGCGAGCAGGCGGCCTGAGCCTCGCCGCCCTTTTTTCCGCCCCCGGCGCTTCGGCCCGGGGGCTTTTTCGTGGGCCGGCCGCTCCGGCTTTATTCCGCATCGGCGCGGTTTCCACGCGGAGCGCCCTGTTTCCACTCTCGGTTCCACGGGGTCTCACACGCGACGCGGCGATGGTTCTTCCAGCGGGGCGACGACGCTCCGTCCCTTAAGTCCGTCAAGTCCTTCCAGTTCTCAAGGAGACCAGAGATGACCCACGCCGAAACCACCACCACCACGACCCGCACCACCGCCGCGCCGATGACGGCCAAGCCCCAGAAGGCGCCGCCGGTTCCGCGCAACGGCGTCGAGACCCCCACGCTGCTCGCGACGATCAACGCCGTGGGCGCGCAGCCCGAGCTGGCCAAGTTCCAGTTCCGCGCCACGAACCGCTGGATCAGCGGCACCAACAGCCGCACCACGATCTCGACCTTCACCGGCGCGGGCGGCGAGCACATGCACAAGCAGGCCACCGTTGCGGACGGGGACCACCCCGCGGTGCTGTGCGGCAAGGATGTCGGCCCGACCCCCGTGGAGTGGCTGCTGCATGCGCTCGCCACCTGCCTCACGGCCGGGATCGGCAACATCGCCTCCGTGCGCGGCGTGACGCTCCAAAAGGTGGAGTCGATGCTGGAGGGCGACATCGACCTGCGCGGAATCCTCGGCCTCTCGCCGGATGTGCGCAACGGCTACGAGAAGCTGCGGGTGACCTTCGTCATCGACGGCGACGCCCCCAAGGAGAAGCTCGAGGAGATCGTGCAGCAGGCGACCGCCCGCTCCGCCGTCTACGACGTGATCACCAACGGCATCCCCGTCTCGATCGTCACGCGCGCCGGCCGCGACTGAACCCCCGGGGCCGCGCCCCTGCGGATCTCCGCGACGCCCCGGCGCCCGGCGCCGGGGCGTCGCGGAGCCCTTTTTCCCAAGGTCCACCCATGAGCCATCTCACCGACATCGTCATCATCGGGGCGGGACAGGCGGGGCTCGCGACGAGCCGCTGCCTCGGCGACCTCGGCGTCCCCCACGTGCTCCTGGAGCGCGGACGGCCCGCGCAGCGCTGGCGCAGCGAACGGTGGGATTCGCTGCGGCTGCTCACCCCGAACTGGATGACCCGCCTTCCCGCCTGGCGCTACGCCGGGGACGAGCCCGACGGCTTCATGCGCGCCGCCGAGGTCGCGTCGTTCCTGGACGCCTATGCACGCTCCTTCGCCGCGCCCGTGGTGGAGGAAGCGGAGGTGCTGCGCGTCGAGCAGCGCGACGGGCTCTTCACCGTCGCGAGCACGCGAGGCGTGTGGCGCGCCCGTGGGGTCGTCGTCGCCACGGGCCATTGCGACAGGCCCGCCGCGCCGCCCTGCGCCGCGGCGGCGCCGGGCTCCATCCTGCAGGTCACGCCGGATCGGTACAGGCGGCCTGAGGACCTGCCGGCGGGAGGCGTGCTCGTGGTGGGCGCGTCGGCCACCGGGGTCCAGCTTGCGGAAGAGCTGCACCGCTCGGGCCGGCCGGTGACGCTGGCCGTCGGCCGCCACACCCGCGTGCCCCGGCGCTATCGCGGCCGGGACATCATGAGCTGGCTGGACGAGGCGGGCATCCTCGACGAACCGCTCGCGCCGCAGGCCGACCTGGCGGCGGCGTACCGCCAGACCTCCCTGCAGCTCGTCGGCTCGCCGGAGGGGCGGGCCGTGGACCTGCTGTCGCTGCAAGGCATCGGCGTCCGGATCGCCGGGCGGGTGGCGGGGGTCGAAGGCGGCACAGTCGGCTTCGGCCCGGACCTCGAGGAGCATGTCGCCCGCGCGGAAGCCAAGCTGCGCCGGCTGCTGCTGCGGATCGACGGCCACATCGCGACGCAGGGCGTCAAGGCGGCTCCGGCCGAACCGGTCCAGCCTGTGGCGACGGGTCCCGGTCCCCGCGAGCTCGACCTGGAAAAAGAGGGCATCCGCGCCATCGTGTGGGCGACAGGGTTCCGGCGCAGCTATCCGTGGCTCAAGATCCCGGTGCTCGACGCCGCGGGGGAGATCCGCCACAGCGGCGGCGTCACGCCCTGCCCCGGGCTCAGCGTGATCGGCATGCCGTTCCAGAGCCGCCGCAAGTCGACCTTCATCGATGGCGTCGGGGCCGACGCGGAAGCGCTGACGCGCCGCATCCGCTTCCAGCTCCTCGACAGCAGGAGCGCGGCCTGAGCCTTTCGGCCTCACGCCGTTCATCCGGGCAAACAAAAACCGGACCCGATCGCTCGGGCCCGGTTTTTTCGGTCGCGCTCACTCCGCAGCTTCAGGCCATGCGTGGGCTTGACCGTATTCGTTCGACATCTTGCTCGAATTCGATTCAGACGCATGTGTTTCGGCTGAAATCGCGTCTGTTGATCGCATGCATTCCACAAAGTGATAGATCTCGCTGACGTGACGGCGAGATGCCTCTGCCGACGGTCCCTTCAGGATGTCCGGCCAGTTCGATGATGTGCTATAAAACACAATCCCGAATGTTGCGCTCATGGTAGGGGTCCCTTTCCGCTTGACTTCGCACTGCCCTCTTGGGCTGTGCCGATCATCATGCGGACGGGATGGAGCGGGCGTGGGAATGCCCGCATGAATGGCGGCGACGAGCGTGGAATTTGGCGGCGGGCGGTGTTCGGGGCCTGAGCGAAGTCTGTTCCCGCCCGCACGCGACGACCGATGAAAAGGCCCTGGCGGGGTTAAGACCTGGCGCGGTTAGGACCTGGGACGGATCGATGAGCGGCAGCCTGAAGATCGGCGTTCTCGGAGAGCTGCAGGTGTGGCGCGACGGCGAGGCCGTCGAGCTGCCGCCGTCCCGCAAGACGCGTGCGCTGCTCGCCTACCTCGCCGTCGTCGGGCGCCCGCAGCGGCGCGAGAAGCTGTGCGAGCTGTTCTGGGACGTCCCGGACGATCCTCGCGGCGCCTTGCGCTGGAGCCTCTCCAAGGTCCGCCTGATTCTGAACCACGACGGCAAGGAGCGCCTGACGGCGGACCGCAACATCGTGCGGCTCGACACAGCGGACATCGACTTCGATTTCGCGGAGGCGGCCTCCGTGCGGCCCGACGAGGTGGCCTCTCTGGACACCGACCGGCTGGCCCACCTGGCCGGGCGTTTCCGGGGCTCCTTCCTCGAAGGCCTCGCTTTGCCCCGCTGCCCGGAGTTCGAGGCCTGGCGCACCTATCACGGCAACGAACTCGACGTGCTGCGGCTGCGCACGCTGCGCACCCTGGTGGACCGGTTCGCGGACGAACCCGAACGGGCGTCGCCCTACCTGCACACGCTGCGCACGCTCGATCCCGACGACGACGCGCTGGCCCGGCGGGCCGAGGCGCTGGCGGACGCGGCCCGCCAGAACGCCCGGGTGTCGATCCCGGCGCGAACCGAGCCCGCGCCTTCTCCTGCAGTGGCACAGCCGGGCGAGAGCGCCGCCGGGGAGCCCCCTGGCGAGCCCGCCTCCCTGTCGACCGACGAGCAGAAGGTGCGTTTCTGCACCACGCCGGACGGCGTCCGCCTCGCCTATTCCATCACCGGCGAGGGGCCGCCCATCCTGCGCGCGGCGCACTGGATGTCCCACCTTCAGCACGATCTGCGCAGCCCCGTGTGGCGGCACTGGATCGAGGGCCTGTCGCAGCAGAACCGGCTCATCCGCTACGACGCGCGCGCCAACGGCATGTCCGACTGGGCCGCGGCGGAGGTGTCGCTCGATGCGATGGTGTCCGACCTCGAGACGATCGTGGACGAGACCGGGCTGGAGCGCTTCACCCTGCTCGGCATCTCGCAGAGCTGCGCCGTCTCGGTCGCCTACGCCATCCGCCACCCCGAGCGAGTGACGGGGCTCATCCTCTATGGCGGGTATGTGAAGGGCTGGCGCAAGCGCGGCAATCCCAGCGAGATCGCGACCCGCGAGGCGCTGGCCACGCTGATGCGCGTCGGCTGGGGCCAAGACAACCCGATCTTCCGGCAGCTCTTCACGTCGCAGTTCATCCCGGGCGCAAGCCCGGAGCAGATCGCCAGCTTCGACGAGCTGCAGCGCATCACCGTCGCGCCGGAGAACGCCTGGCGGCTGCAGAACATGTTCGGCGACATCGATGTCTCCGACCTCCTGGACAAGGTGCGCGTTCCCACGCTCGTCCTGCATGCGCGCCGGGACCACGTCGCGCCCTTCGAGTCGGGGCGCGCCTTCGCGACGTCGATTCCCGGGGCGAGGTTCGTGGAGCTCGACAGCGCCAATCACGTCCTGCTGCGCGACGAGCCCGCCTTCGATGTGTTCCTGCGCGAGGTGCGGGCCTTCTCCAGCGCGGACGCCACGGCGGCGCGCCCGGCGGCGGTGATCGAGGGACGGCGACAGGTGACGGTGCTGACGGCAGAGATCATCAACCCGCTGTCGTTCCTCGACTACACCGACCCTGAAGTCGACGGCGAGGATCTCGATGCGCTGCGCGCGCGCGTCGCGGAGGCGATCGCCAGGCATGGCGGCGCTCTCATCGACAGCGCTCACAACGAGCTCACGGCCGCCTTCGGCGCGGAACAGGCGAGCGAGGATCACGCCCTGCAGGCATGCCGAGCCGCGCTGGACATCGCCGCCGCCGTGGAGGCCGAGGCCGACGGCGCCATGCGCGCGCGGATCGGCATCGACACGGGCGAGGCGGTCGTGCGCGCGGGCAAGGGCGCGGGAACACGGCCCGAGGTCACGGGATCCCCGGTGACGGTGTCGCGCCGTCTCGTGCACGCCCTGCAGCGCGCCGTGATCGCGACGACCGGCAGGGCGCACGACGCCGCCGGCGGCCATGTCGAGATGAAGCGCCTCGGCCATGACGAGGCCCCGTCGTTCCCGCTGGACTGGCGGGTGTTCGAGCTCATGTCGGAGCGCCGGGCCGTGTCGCGCTGGCGGCTGCGCGCCAGCGATGTCGAGGGTCTCCTCGTCGGCCGCGACGCCGAGATGCGCATGCTCGGGGAGGCGGCCCGCTCGGCCGGACAGGGGGCGGGACAGGTCGTGGCGGTCACGGGAGACGCCGGGCTCGGCAAATCGCGCATCACGCACGAGTTCCTGTCCCGGCCCGAGGCCGGCGGGCTCCAGGTCGTGGAGGCCGGGGCGCTGGAGCTCGACGCCACCGTCTCGTGGGCGCTCGTCAAGAACCTCTTGCGCTCGCTGTTCTCCATCGACCATGGCGAGGAGGCCGCGGACGCCGCCGCGCGGGTGCGGGACGCGCTCGGCGCCGACGCGGCGGCCCTGGAGACGCCGCTGCTCTTCGTGCTCGACCTGCCCATCGCCGACGATGCCTGGGATGTCCTGCCAGCCCCCGGCCGGGCGCGGCGCGTGCAGGATGCGGTCATCCAGGTGCTGCGCAACGCCGCGCAGCGCAGGCCGCTCGCCCTCCTGATCGAGGACGTGCATTGGGCTGACGAGCAGAGCCTCGAAGTCGTGCGCGGCGTCGTGGACGCCACGCCCAGCCAGCCGGTGCTGACGATCATCACATCACGGCCGGAGGGCCGGCCGCTCTGGCTGGAGGCTCCGGCCGTCCGCCCGATCCGCCTGACGCCGCTCGAACCGGACGCGACGCGGGCGTTCGTCGGCAGCATCCTGGGGCCCGACCACAGCGTCTCGGATCTCGCCCGGATCGTGGCCGAGCGCACGGGCGGCATCCCCCTGTTCGTCGAGGAGGTCGTGCGCGAACTGGCAGAGGGAGGCCAGCTCAGCGGGCGACGCGGCGCCTACACCGCGCGCGGGGCGGTGGACGGTGTCGTCGTGCCCACGACGGTGCAGTCGGTCATCGCCGCCCGGTTCGAAAAGCTCGGCGAGGCGGAGCGGGCCACCCTGCAGGCCTCGGCGGTGATCGGCCGGGAGGTTCCCGTCGAGCATCTCGCCGCGATCGCCGGGCTCGATGCGTCCACCCTGCAGCAGAGCCTCGCGGCGCTGCAGGCCGCCGGGTTCCTGGTGGAGCAGCAGCGCGCTCCCGCCCTCGTCCTCGCGTTCCGCCACGCGCTGATCCAGGAGGTCGTCTATCGCGGCGCGCTCGGCAAGACGCGGCGCAAACTCCATGCGCGGCTGGTCGAGACGATCGAGCGCGGCGCGGAGCGGGACGACTCCGTGGAGCGGCTCGCCGAGCATTCCCTGCGCGCCGAACTCTGGCAGAAGGCCGCGCACTACCTGATCAGGGCCGCGCAGAAGGCCCTGTTCCGCTCGTCCCACATCGCCGCCATCGCCCATGTCGAGCGCGGGCTCGAGGCGCTGAAGCGGCTGCCCGAGACGCCGGACCGGTTGCGGCTCGAGCTCGACTTCCAGAAGGCCCTCGGCCTCGCCTGGATGGCCGCGCGCGGCTGGGGCTCGCCGGAGGTGGGCAAGGCCTGCGCCCGGGCGGAACAGCTCTGCGACCTGCTGGGCGACCGCTCGGAGCTCTTCGTCGTGCTGCGCGGCCGGGCGCAGTACTACATGATCGGCGGCCAGCCCGCCGCGGCGCAGGAGGTCGCGCGGCGCTGCCAGGACTTGCTGGGCGAGATCTCGGCGGGGGCGCAGGATGCGGGCCTCGTCATCGAGACGGACCACATGGTCTGGACCAACGGCTTCTTCATGGGCGACTACGACGCGGCCCTCGACAGCGCGGAGCACGCCCGCCGGCTCTACCGCGCCGAGGCGCACCACGGCCTGACCTACCGCTATTCCGGCCATGACCCCGGCGTCTGCTGCCGCTGCTTCGCGGGCATGGCGTCCTGGCAGAAGGGCCGGCTGGAGCACGGCATGGCGCAGTGCCGGGAGGCGGTGGAGCTGGCCGAGCGGCTCTCGCACCCGCTTACGACGGCGATCGCCTATTGGGGCATGAGCTATCTCCACATGTTCCGCTCCGAGCCGGAAGAGGCGCTCGCCTGGGCCCAGCGCGAGATCGAGATCTCCGACGCCTATGTTCTGCCGCTGATCCAGTCGCAGGGGCGCTTCCAGGCGGGCTGGGCGATGGCCCAGCTCGGCGAGCGCCGCGAGGGAATCGCCGCCATGAGCGAGGGCGTCGACGCGATCCGCGCGACGGGCGCGGAGATGGGGCTGCCCTACTTCCTCGCGCTGCTCGGCGAAGCCACGGCCAAGGCCGGCGACGAGCGCCGGGCCCTGGCGCTGATGGACGAGGCCATCGCCAGCGCCAGGCGCAACGGCGCGCGGTTCCAGTACTCAGAGATCCTGCGGCTCAAGGCCGAGATCCTCGCGGGATCGGGTGAGGACGCCGGGCAGGCCGAGGCGCTGCTGCGCTTCGCCATCCGCTCGGCCGCGCGGCAACAGGCGCTCATGCCGGAGCTGCGGGCCGCGAAAGACCTCGCCCGGCTGCTCGACTCCAGACGCCGCGGCGCGGAAGCCCGCGACGTGCTCGCGCCCTACGCCGGCGTGATCAGGGACATCGGCGGCGGCCCGGCGATGCGCGAGACCGTCGACCTCTGCTGAGGCACGGCCCCGACGCCGCGCCTCAGCGGGCGGCCCAGAGCAAGCCGCGCTGCATGATCGTCTTCATCTCCGGCACGTCGAGTTCATAGGCGCGGTGGCCGAGCGAGCAGTAGAACACGCGCCCCTGGCCGTACTTCTTCTTCCAAACCACCGGCATCACCACGCCGTCGATCCACGGCGCGTGCTCGCCGGTGAAAGTCGTCGTCGCAAGCACCTCGTTGGCGGGGTCGACGTGCATGTAGTACTGCTCGGAGCGGTAATCGAAGTCGCCGATGCCCTGCATGATGGGGTCGTCCGGCTTCGTGACGTCGACGCGGTAGTCGATGATGTTGCCGGGGTGCGCGACCCACTGGCCGCCCACCATGAACTGGTAGTCCACGGCGTCGCGGAAGGCGTCGCCCATGCCGCCATGGTGCCCGCCGATGCCGACGCCCGAGGCCACCGCCGCGCAGAGCGCCGCGGCTTCAGGCTTCTCGATCTTCGACATCGTGTAGATCGGCACGATCAGCGAAAGGTCGTTGATGGCTGGATCGAGAAACGCCTCGGTCGAAGTCTCCATCCGCACGTCGAAGCCCTCGGCCTTCAGCCAGCCGCGGACGATGGAGGCGCACAGGTCGGGGTCATGCCCCGCCCAGCCGCCATAGACGATCATTGCCTTGCGCATGCTCATTCCTCTCAATCCAGCTGGCCGAGGCCAAGGCCCGCCGGCATCATGGCCGGGCGCTCGACACGGGTTTCGATTTCGACGCGGCGGCCCTGGTCGGAGGAGGTCTGGAACGCCTCCATCACCTCCAGCGCGTGGAAGGCCAGCGCCCCGTTGGCCCGGTGCTCTCGGCCCGACGCGATGGCGGCGGCCATGTCGGCCACGCCGAGCGAGCGGAAGTTGCCGTCGGAATAGCCGTGGCTGAGCGGGATGTCTTCCCACTCGCCGCCGGTCTTCGCCACGCTCACCACACCGCCGAAGCGGTTGGGATCGGGCACGCAGATGCTGCCTTCCGAGCCGTAGATCTCGATCGGCGTATGCCGGTGCTTGGGCACGTCGAAGCTCATGGCGATGGAGACCAGCGCGCCGGAGACGAACTCCAGCGTGCCGGCGACATGGGTGTCGACCTCGACGGGGATCAGCGTGCCTTTCATGGGCTCGCTGGTGATGAGGCGCTCCTTGCGGATGCGCGAGGTCGAGCCCATCACGCTCGCCACCGGCCCGAGCAGCTGCACGAGGTCGGTGATGTAGTAAGGCCCCATGTCGAGCATCGGGCCGCCGCCGCGCAGGTAGTAGAAGCCCGGCGATGGGTGCCAGCGCTCGTGGCCCGGGCACATGAAGAACGCGCTGCCGCCCAGCGGCGTGCCGATCGCGCCCTCGTCGATCAGCCGGCGCGCCGTCTGGTGGCCGCCGCCGAGGAAGGTGTCGGGCGCGCAGCCGACGCGCAGCCCCTTCTCGGCCGCGAGGTCCATGACCTTGCGCGCCTCGGCCACGTTCACGCCGAGCGGCTTCTCGGAATAGACGTGCTTGCCGGCGCGCAGCACCGCCATGCTGACGTCGGTGTGCGCCAGCGGCACGGTGAGGTTGATGACGATCTCGATGTCGTCGCGCTTCAGCATCTCGTCGACGCGCATGCCCGGCACGCCGAACTCGGCGCCGCGCTTCTGCGCCATGGCCGAGCGCATGTCCGCGACGGCGCGCAGCTCCAACTGCGGGAAGTTCCTGGCGGCGTTGAGGTAGGCGCTGCTGATGTTGCCGCAGCCGATGACGCCGAACCCGATCGTTCGCATGGTTAGTCTCCGATCTTTCGAGGCGAGCCGCCGGCAGCCGGCGGCGGTGTGGTCAGCCCTTCACGGCTCCCGCGGTGAGGCCGGCGACGATGTGCTTTTGCGCCAGCAGGAACATCAGCACGGTCGGCAGGATGGTGAGGGTGATGAAGGCGAGGATCAGGTTCCACTCGGACGAATATTCGCCCTGGTAGACCATGATCCCCAGCGGCCAGGGATACATCGCGTCGCTGTTCAGCATCACGAGCGGCAGCAGGTAGCTGTTCCAGCTGTGCACGAAAGCGATGGTGCCGACGGTCGCCAGGATGGGGCGCGACAGCGGCAGCGTGACGTAGCGGAAGAAGTTGAGGTAGCTGCAGCCATCGACGAGCGCCGCCTCCAGCAGCTCCTCCGGCAGGTCCTTGAAGAAGCGGCGCAGCAGAAGCACGCTCATCGCCAGGCTGAAGGCGACCTGCGGCAGCACGACGCCGAGATAGGTATCGAGCAGGCCGAGGTCCCGCACGCGGATGAACAGCGGCAGGATGGCGGTGGAGGCCGGGAACAAGAGGCCCATGGTGAGGTAGTTCAGGAGCATCGTGTCGCCCCAGAACTTGATGTGCGCGAACACGAAGGCCGCCATCGAGGCGGTGATCAGCACCAGCAACACGGTCAGCGTCGAGATGATCAGCGAGTTCGAGATGAGCTGCCAGTAGCGGCCCGAGAACAGGATGTCGGCGTAGTTCTTCCACTCCCACGCGCTGGGCATGCCGAAGGGATTGGTGCGCAGTTCGCCCAGGGACTTGAAGCCGCCGAGCACGGTGGCCAGCAGCGGCACCGCGACGAACGCCGCGACCGCCGCGAGGAAGAGCGCCTTGTACAGCGCGCCATAGGGCGAGCCGCCATCGATCGTTCTGCTACTCATCGCGCATGAACCAGCGTTTGTACGTGAACGCGACCGTCACGCAGATGACGAAGAGGATGACGCCGATGGCGCTGCCATAGCCCACGCGCATGCGCGTCACGCCGTGCGTGTAGAGGAAACTCACCATCGTCTGGGAGCTGTCCGCCGGGCCGCCGCGCGTCAGCGGCATCACGAGGTCGAAGAGCTGCAGCGAGCCCACGATGGCGAAGAACACCGAGAGACGGATGGTGGGGTAGAGCATCGGGATGACGATGAAGCGGATCTGCTGCCCGCGGGTCGCCCCGTCGATGCGCGCGGCCTCGATCAGGTTGCGGTCCATGCCCTGCAGGGCGGCGATGAAGAGCATCATGTGGAAGCCGAAATACTTCCACACGATGACGACCAGAATCGCCGCCATGGAGGTCTGCGTCATCGCCAGGAGGTGCGGGGCCTCGGCCCCGAACAGGCGATAGATCGCGGCCAGCAGGCCGTAGTCGCCGTCATAGACGAAGCTGAAGATCAGGCCGGTGGCGATCTCCGCCAGCACATACGGCATGAAAAACAGCATGCGCAGGGCGACGGAGCCGCGGAAGCGCTCAGCGAGCATGATGGCCAGCGAGAGCGCCAGCGGAAGCTGGATCAGCAGCGAGACGACGATGATCAGGCCGTTGTTGCGCAGCGCCAGCCAGAAGGCGCGCGTGTCGAACACGGCGAGGTAGTTGCGCCAGCCGACCCAGTTGGTGGGCCGGCCGAAGCCGTTCCAGTTGAAGCCGCTGTACCAGGCGGCCTCCGCGATCGGCAGGACGACGAAGATCGTGAACAGCAGCAGCGCCGGCGGCAGGAACAGGACAATGGCCGGCAGCTGCCCGTCCCGCCTCCTTCCCCGCGACGCCGCCGTGGCCATGAATCCGTTCCTGGATGCGTCAGCGCTGGGGCCGGAGACAGCGAGAGCTGCGCCCGGCCCGCCGGAAGTCCGTGACGGCACTCAGTTGCCCTGCTTCCAGGCGTCGTTGACGGCCTTGGCGGCTTCCTTGGGCGTCATGCTGCCTCCGGCGATCTCCGCCGAGGCGTCGTTGATGACGCGGCCGACCGACGGTCCGAGCATCTGGTCGTAGAAGTTCTGGTGGAACTTCGACTTTTTCAGGTTGGCCGCGATGTTCTTCATGAAGGGGCTGACGATGCCCTCCTCCGCGCCGTTGTAGACGGGCACGATGAAGTTGCCGGCGGCGAGCTTGGTCTGCACGTCCTTGGAGACGAGGAACTTCAGGAAGTCGACCGTCTCCTTGGGCGAGCCCTTGGTGACGAGCCAGCCATTGATGCCGCCCAGCGTGTCGTTGGGATCGCCCTTGCCGCCGGGCACCAGCGGGAAGTCGAACCAGCCGATCTTGTCGTCGGGGAGGCCCTGCTTGTCGGCCGCCAGCGCCTTCTGCGTGTGGTAGACGTTGCTGATGACGAGCGACATCGCGCCCTTGCCGTCGCCGAAGAAGCCGACGGCCTGCGGGTTCTTGAACCCCAGGAAGCCGTTCTGGAAAGGCTGGAGGTCGACGAGCTGCTTGTAGAGCCCGGCCGACTTCACATAGGTCTCCGATTCGAAGCCGCCGTCCTCGCCCTTCATCGCCGCCGCGATGGCCGGCTTTCCGCCGACGCGCACGGCGAGGTGCGTCCAGTAGAAGTGCAGCGGCCACTTGTCCGCGCCGCCGACCACGAGCGGCGTGACGCCGGCGGCCTTGATCGTCTTGACGGCCCCCAGCAGGTCGTCCCAATTCTTGATCTTGGCGGGATCGACGCCTGCTTTCGTGGTCAGGTCCTTGTTGTAGATGAAGCCGACCTGCGACATCCCGTAGGGCACGCCGTAGTTCTTGCCGTCGAGCTTGAAAGCCTCCACCGCGGCGGGCGTGAGGTTGTCGGTGTAGCCCTTCATGGACTCGGTGATGTCTTCAATCACCCCGGCCTCGACCTGAGACTTCAGGACTCCGCCGCTCCAGCTCCAGATGATGTTGGGCTTGTCCTTGGACTGCAGCAGCGTGGGAAGCTTGGCCTTGTAGGCCTCGTTCTCCAGGAACTGCATCTCGATCTTCACGCCCGGGTTCTTCGCCTCGTAGGCGCGGGCCGTCTCCTCCCAGATCTTCACCTGGTTGGGGTTCACCTCCAGGTGCATCCACTTGATGGTGGTCTGCGCCAGGGCGGCGTGCGAGGCGAGCGAAAGGCTCAACGCCAGGGCGGCGGCGGGGTACCTGAACTTCACGGGCGTCCTCCGATAATTCCGCGAATTTTTCGCGATGTTTTTTGCAGTCGTTTTTTTTTTTATGTGCGGGACTGTAGGAGGCGCTGCTGAGGTGCGCAACTCAAAATCAGATGGGCGAGCTTGGCCACGACAGTGCGTCGGCGCGCCGTCGTGAGGCGCGTCCGCGCGGCTCCCGGCCGCTCACAAAGGCCAGCCCGGTCAGGCCGAGAGGCTCTGCCCCGTGCGCGTATCGAAGGCGTGCAGCCGGTCCATGTTCAGACCGAAGCGGGCGCGATCGTTGATGGCGATGGGATCGGTCGCCGGCACCGTGGCGCGCAGGTTGTGCGAGCCTGCCCGCAGCGTCACGACCTTCTCGACGCCATGGTTCTCGACGTCGTGGACCATGGCGGGGAAGGGCTCGTCCGGGCCGACGCGGATGTCCTCGGCGCGGATGCCGAGGGTGACGGGGCCCCCGCCGCCGGCCAGCTTCTCCGCCAGCCTGCCGCTGATGCCGAGCTCCATCTCGCCCGGCACGACGATGGCCTTGCCGTCCGCCGTCTCCGCCGGGAACAGGTTCATGGCGGGCGATCCCACGAAGCCCGCGACGAACACGCTGCAGGGCGTGTTGTAGATCTCCTGCGGCGTGCCGATCTGCACGATGCTGCCGCCGTTGAGCACGGCGATGCGGTCGCCCATCGACATGGCCTCGACCTGGTCGTGAGTGACGAACAGGAAGGTCGCGCCGAGCTTGGTCTTGAGGTCCTTCAGCTCCGCCCGCAGCGCCTCGCGCAGCTTGGCGTCGAGGTTGGAGAGCGGCTCGTCCATCAGGAAGATGCGGGGGTTGCGCACGATGGCGCGGCCGATCGAGACGCGCTGCATCTCGCCGCCCGACAGGCGCTCCGTCTTGCGGTCGAGCAGGTGGTCGACGCGCACGATCCTTGAGGCGCGGGCGACGCGCTCCTCGATCTCGGCCTTGGGGTAGCGGCGCGAGCGCGCCTTCAGCGGGAACTCCAGGTTCTCCCGCACGGTGAACCGCGGATAGAGCGAGTATTGCTGCAGCACCAGCGCCACGTCGCGCTCCGCCGCGCCCCACTCGACGACGTTCTCGTGGTCGATCTCGATCGCGCCGGCGTCGGGGCGCTCCAGCCCCGCGATCAGGCGCAGCGTCGTCGTCTTGCCCGCGCCCGTGGGGCCGAGCAGCACGAAGAACTGGCCGTCTTCGATCTCGAGGTCGAAGTCCTTCAGCGCGGCGTGGCCGCCGAAGGACTTGCTGACGTTCCGCAGCCGGATGTGCGCCATGGTCAGTGCCTCTCGACGCGGGCCAGCGCCTGCCCGGTTTCGGCGCTGAAGAAATGGGTCTGGCTCTCGTCGAGCCGCGCCCAGACGGTGGCCCCTGGGCCGGCGACGAAGCCGCTCGGCGTGCGCGCGCGCAGGAACTGCGAGCCGAGCTTGAGATCCACGATGTCGTAGGCCCCCAGCGGCTCGATGATGTGCGCCTCGATGGCCTCGTAGCCGGGCGTCGGCTCGTTCCGGAGCAGCACCGCCTCGGGACGGACGCCGAGCATGAAGCCCTGCGCCGCGCCCGCGTCCCGCGGCAAGGGACCATGAAACGGAAAACCGGTCGCATCGTCGCCCAGCACCACGCGCACCACGCCGGCCTCCTCGCGGATGCGGGCCGGGAACACGTTCATCACGGGACTGCCGATGAACTGGGCCACGAACAGGTTGGCGGGGTGGAGATAGACCTCCGTCGGCGTGCCCACCTGCTGCAGCACGCCCTCGTTCATGATCGCCACGCGGTCGGCCAGCGACATGGCCTCGATCTGGTCGTGGGTGACGTAGATCGTCGTCGAGCCGTTCTCGATGTGCAGGCGCTTCAGCTCCGTGCGCATGCTCTCGCGCAGCTTGGCGTCGAGCGCGCCGATGGGCTCGTCCATCAGCATCGCCTTGGGCCGGCGCACCAGGGCGCGGCCGATGGCGACGCGCTGCATGTCGCCGCCCGAGAGCGCGGAGGGCCTGAGCTTCAGCAGCGGCTCGATGCCGATGGCCTTGGCCACGGAGCGCACCTGGCTCTCGATGGTGGCGCGGCTCTGCCCCGTCGCCCGTAGCGGGAAGGCGATGTTCTCGAACGCGGTGAGGTGGGGATAGAGCGCGAAGAGCTGGAACACGAAGGCGATGTCGCGGTCCGCCGAGCGCAGGTTCTGCACGGCCTGCCCGTCGATCAGGATGTCGCCGGTGTCGATCTCCTCGAGCCCCGCGATGGCGCGCAGCGTCGTCGTCTTGCCGCAGCCCGACGGGCCGAGCAGCACCACGAACTCGCGGTCTCGGATGTCGATGTTGAGCTTGCGGATGATGTAGCTCGCGCCGAAATACTTCTCGACGTCGCGCAGGATGATGTCGGCCATCTTACTCAGCCCGCTCCTTGCGTGGCGCCGGGCCGAAGCGGGCGAAGACCGTGAACAGCACGAGCCCGAGCAGCGTGATCGCCACGCTGTAGCTGTGCAGGATCCGGCTCCACGGCTGGCAGAGCGCCACGAAACCGAAGATCATCAGGAACATCGACAGGGGCACGATGTACCTGTTGTTGAACGCCCTGAACTCGTCGCTCACGGGGACACCCTCGCTGCTCTCGTCATTTGCGGATCGCCCCGAAGGTCACGCCGCGCAGCAGGTGGCCGCGCAGCACGAAGGTGAAGACGGCGACGGGCAGCAGGAACAGCAGCGTGCCGGCCGCGATCACGGTCCAGTCGGTGATGCCGGAGCCGAGCTGCGCCGGGATGAAGGGCGGCGCCGTCTGGGCCGAGCGGTTCGTCATCATCAGCGCGAAGGCGTACTCGTTCCATGCCGTGATGAAGCAGAACACGGCGGTGGCCGCGATGCCGGTGGCGGCCTCGGGCAGCACGATCTTGAAGAACGCCTCCAGCCGCGTGTAGCCGTCGACGAGCGCGGCCTCCTCGTACTCCTTCGGAATCTCGTCCATGAAGCCTTTCATGAGCCAGACGGAGAAGGACAGGTTGAAGGCCGTGTAGAGAATGATCAGGCCGAGGTGCGTGTCGACCAGCCCGACCGCCCGGTACATCAGGAACATCGGGATCGCGACGACGACGGGCGGCAGCATGCGCGTCGAGAGGATGAAGAAGAGCAGGTCCGCCTCGCCCGTCACCTTGAAGCGGGAGAAGCCGTAGGCCGTGATCGTGCCCATCGCGACCGCCACGAAGGTGCTGGAGATGGCGATGATCAGGCTGTTCATGAAGCGGTCGGGATAGGCGGAGAGCTGCGTCCCGCCGCCCACCTTCAGCACGCGCTCGCCGCTGTCGAAAATGCGCTGCTCCCACCACGGAGCCGCCGCGTAGGTCTCCTTGTCGACGGGCCGCGAGAGCTGCACGCGCTTGGTGAACAGCTTGAGGAACGGCGTGATCTCGGGGGTGAACATCACGGTCGGCGGCACCGTGGTCGCGAGGTTGCGCGGCTTGAAGGCGGTCGAGGCGATCCAGTAGATCGGCGACAGCACGAGCAGCGTGATCACGATCACCGCGGCGATGGCGAGGCGGTTGAGCGCCTTCTGCGAGGTGGAGCGGACGGCGGCCATCTCAGCGCTCCTTCACCTGGTTCAGGTACTTCACGTAGATGTTGGTGATGCCCAGCACCATGATCAGGATGATGTAGGCGAGCGCGCAGGACTTGCCGGTCTGCCACTCCTGGAAGGCGAGCTTGTAGAGCTTGATGGAGATGAGCTCGGTCGTCGGCTGCGTGCTCATGATGAAGGCGAGGTCGAACGTCTTGAACGCCTCCATCGTGCGGAAGATGATCGCGATCAGCAGGAGCGGCGAGACGAGCGGCAGGGTGATGCGGCTGAAGGTGTACCAGCCGCTGGCGCGGTCGATGGCGGCGGCCTCGTAGAGGTGCTTCGGCACGGCCGAGAGCCCCGCAAGCGACAGCAGCATCACGAAGGGGGCCCACATCCAGATATCGGTGATGGCGACCGCGTAGAGCGCGATGTCGGGGTCCGACAGCCAGGCGAAGTCGCCGAGCCCGAACACGTAGTTGATGACGCCCCAGGACGGGCTGTAGAGCAGCTGCCAGAACAGGCCCACGACCGCCGCCGACATCATCATCGGCAGCAGCAGCAGCGTCGTGATGAAGCCCTTCCAGGGGATGGTGCGGTTGAGCAGCAGGGCGAGCCCGAAGCCGACGATCACCTGGCCGGAGACCGACAGGATCACGTATTTCGCGGTGACCGCGAAGTTGGACCAGACGTAGTCGTCGTTCAGCAGGTCGCGATAGTTCTGCAGGCCGACGAACTCGGCCGGAGCGCTGCCGGCGGCGCTGAAGTTGAAGAAGGAATAGCCCAGCGAATAGATCAGCGGAAAGATGTTGAAGACGATCAGGAACAGGATCGTGGGGATGATGAACAGGTTGCGGATGCGCAGGTCGCTCATGCCCCGGACGCGCGCCGGCGCGGTCTTGCTGCGCAAGCCGTCATTGTCGATGGCGATCACGATCGAACTCCTTCGGATGCACGGACCGCTCCGGCCCCATCGGGGATGGGAGCGGGCCGCCGCCGATCGGGGGAAGGCCGGGAGAGCAACGCCTCCCGGCCCACGTCGCTGAGCTCAGTAGCGCTTGTACTTCTTGAACGTCGCGTCCCAGTCGGTGGCGACGCCGTTCAGGGCCTCTTCGGCCGTGCCCTTGCCGCCGACGACGAACGGATAGAGCCGCTGGTTCATCTGCGTCAGGAGTTCGGCGTATTCGGGCGTGGCCCAGAAGTCCTTCACCATCTGCATGGACTGGTAGAAGGCCTCGTTGTAGGGCGTCGCCTTGCGGAAGGCGTCGGACTGGAGCACGGCGGTGCTGCAGGTATAGCCGCCGAGTTCAGCCCACTTCTGCTGGGTGGAGTCCTTGATGAACCACTCCAGGAACTTGATCGAGGCGTCGCGCTTCTTCGAGTAGGAGACGATCGAGATGCCCTGTCCGCCGAGCGCGGCGAAGCGGGCGCCCGTCGGGCCGGCCGGGTTGGCGAAGAAGCCCGTGTCCTTCGCGTGGGGATTGGTCGCCGGGTTGGCCAGCGCCGGGAAGAACGCGAAGAAGTTCATGCTCATGGCCGCGAGGCCTTCGGTGATCGCCTGGTTGTTCTCCAGGAAGAACACCTTGCCCCAGCCCGGGGGCGTGTACTTGTAGAGTTCCTTGTAGGCCTTCAAGCCCTCGATGGCGGCAGGCGAGTTGACCATGCCGTTCACCTTGTAGGTCTTGTAGTCGCCGAGTTCGCCGCCGTAGCTGAAGATGGTCTGCTCGACGCCCATGGCCAGCGCGTCATAGGAGTTGTCGGTATAGAGCGCGATGCCGTAGCGCTTCTGGTCCGGCCGATAGAAGAACTCGGCGATGTCGCGCATCTGCTTGTAGTCCTTCGGGACCGTGAGGTCGTAGCCGTACTTCGCCTTGAAGGCGGCCATCTCCTTGGGGTCCTCGAACCAGTCCTTGCGGTAGGCCCAGCCGTTGGCGTCGCCTTCCAGCGGAATGGCCCAGTACTTCTTGCTGCCCGGGGGATACTCGGCATAACCGGCCACGGTGGCCGGCAGCATCAGCTTCTCCAGGTTGTTCTTCTTGAAGAAGTCGGTGAGGTCGACATAGTGGCCGTCCGTCGAGCCCGCGCCGAGCCACTGGCTGTCGCCGACGACCATGTCGTAGGTGCCGCTCTTGGCGGCGAACTCACGGAACGTCTTGGTCTGGAAGTCGGACCACGGCGTGGTCTCGATGGTGACCTTGACGCCGGTCTCCTTGGTGTACTGGTTGACGAGTTCCTGAAGGTAGTTGGCCGGATCCCACTCCGCCCAGAAAATCGTCAGCTCCTCGGCGGCGGCCAGCCTGGCGGTCGAAACCGTCAGGGCAGCGCCCATCAACAGCGACGTAAACGTTCGTCTCAGCATTACGTCCTCCCGTTTGTCCGCTGCCAACTACTTCGGGGCGGCAGCGCGCCAGTCCGGTTGTCCGGCTAGCCCCCATCTTTCTTTCCGAGCGCCGGCTTTTCGCCGGGCGCGTGAGAAATCCTGTCTTCGGGCGCGGCGCGCTGTGAGGACCGCCTGGCGGCGCGCCGGGCCTTCGCCGCGCGCGCCTCCGCGTTCTCCTCCAGCGCCGCGCGGACCAGCGCGCGGGCGGCCCAGGTGGCGACCGACGTGGTCTCCTTGCCGTCGAGGCCCCAGATGTCCTTCAGCACCACGATAGACTCGATTCCGAACATCAGCGAGAGCGCCTGGGCGAGGCGCTCCATCGAAGCGTTGCTCATCTCGCCCTTCAGCGGGGAGACGGCCGCGCGCAAGAGGCCGCGGCGGTTTCCGCGCACGACGCGCGGCTCGTCGCCCATCAGGCCGGCCTGGCGGCGGGACCACTGCTCCAGGGCCAGCAGCAGCGCGGCGCGATGCGTGACCTCGAACTCCTGCATGCGGGGATAGGCGGTGGCGAACAGGGATTCGACGCGCTTCTGCACGTCGGCGACGTCGGACTTCCACATCAGGATCGGCCCCAGCGCCTCGTCCACCGCGGCCTGCATCATGGCGGCCTGGCTGGGGAAATAGCGGTAGGCGGTCGCGCGCGAGACGTTCGCGGCCTCGGCCACGTCGCTCACCGAGGGCACGATCCCGCTCTGCATCAGCCTCATCGCCGTCTCGTGCATGATCTTTTGCATGCGGGCGCGGGGCCCCTTGGGCGACCGGGGCTTGTCGCTGTTCGCTTGACCTGAGACACCCATACAAATACGATACGGTCGTCTCATTTTGGAGGCAAGAGCAAAAAGCGCCGTCCACCGTTGCCCACACAACGGCATGCCAGCGCAGCGTCCGGCAGGTCATGGGGCGCGGCGGCCTGCGAACCGGGAGGGCGCTTTGCTTCTTGGCCCCCGCGCGGATGCCGGAGGGACCCGGCCCCACGACAGCATGGGCGTCCGATGCAGCGCATCCTCATCGTCGGCACGGCGGACACCAAAGCGGAGGAGCTCGATTTACTCCGCCAGGCGGTGCGCGAGGCCGGCGGCGAGCCTTTCGTGGTGGACGTCGGCGTCGGCGAGGCGCGCTGCGCCGTCGATGCTGACAACGCCGCCGTCGCCGCCTGCCGCCCGGGCGGCGGAGGGCTGCCCTCCCAGGGCGACCGCGGGGCGGCCGTCTCGGCCATGGCGGAGGCCTTCGCCGGCTTCGTCGCCACGGTGGGCGAGATCGGCGCGATCCTGGGCATCGGCGGCGGAGGCGGCACGTCCATCGTGACGACGGGCATGCGCGCCCTGCCCATCGGCGTGCCCAAGGTGATGGTCTCCACCATGGCGTCGGGCGACGTCTCGGCCTACGTGGACATTTCCGACATCGTCATGATGCCGGCGGTGACCGACCTCGCCGGCCTCAACCGGATCAGCCGCGCCGTGCTGCGCAAGGCGGCATACGCCGCGGTCGCCATGGCCCAGGCGGCGCAAGGGGCGGACGCGACGGCGGAAACCAGGCCCGCCATCGGGCTCACGATGTTCGGCGTGACCACGCCCTGCGTGACGCAGGTGGTCGAGCGCCTGCGGGACAGGTTCGACTGCCTCGTCTTCCACGCCACCGGAACCGGCGGGCGCACCATGGAGAAGCTCGCCGACAGCGGGCTGCTCTCAGGCTTCATCGACGCGACCACCACAGAGGTGGCGGATCACCTGTTCGGCGGCGTGCTCAGCGCCGGGCCGGACCGCCTCGGCGCGGCGGCGCGGACGCGGCTGCCCTATGTCGGATCCGTCGGGGCGCTCGACATGGTCAACTTCCAGGCGCCCGAGACCGTGCCCGCCCGCTACGCCGGACGCCTCTTCTACCGGCACAACGCCCAGGTGACCCTGATGCGCACCACCCCGGAGGAGAACCGGGAGGCGGGACGCTGGATCGCCGGGAAGCTCAACCAGTGCGAGGGGCCGGTGCGCTTCCTCATCCCCGAGAAGGGCGTCTCGATGATCGACGCGCCCGGCCAGCCGTTCCACGACCCGCAGGCCGACGCCGCGCTGTTCGACGCCATCGAGGAGACGCTGGTCCAGACCGAGCGTCGCCGGCTCTTGCGGCTGCCTTTGCACATCAACGACGACGCCTTCTCCCAGGCGCTCGTCGACCATTTCCTCGACATCGTCGGTTAGGAGCGCCAGATGCCGGCCATCGCCCGACAGGATATCCTCGACCGCTTCGCCGACATGAAGCGCCGCCGCGTGCCGATCGTCGGCGGAGGCGCCGGCACCGGCCTCTCCGCCAAGTGCGAGGAGGCCGGGGGCATCGACCTCATCATCATCTACAACTCCGGCCGCTACCGCATGGCGGGGCGAGGCTCCGCCGCCGGGCTGCTCGCCTTCGGCAACGCCAACGAGATCGTGCGCGACATGGCGCGGGAGGTGCTGCCGGTCGTCCGGCGCACCCCGGTCCTGGCGGGCGTCAACGGCACCGATCCCTTCGTGCTGATGCCGCAGTTCCTCGCGGAGCTGAAGGGGATGGGCTTCTCGGGCGTGCAGAACTTTCCCACCATCGGCCTGTTCGACGGCGTGATGCGGGCGAGCTTCGAGGAGACGGGGCTCGGCTACGGGCTCGAGGTGGACATGATCCGCCAGGCCCACGAGCTCGACCTGCTCACCACGCCCTACGTGTTCAATCCCGACGAGGCGAAGGCCATGGCGCAGGCCGGCGCCGACATCGTGGTCGCCCATATGGGCGTCACGGTCGGCGGCTCCATCGGGGCCACTTCCGCGAAATCGCTGGAGCAGTGCGCGCGAGAGATCGACGCCATCGCGGAGAGCGCCCTGAAGGTGCGGTCGGACATCACCATCCTGTGCCACGGCGGTCCCATCGCGCTTCCAGCGGACGCCGCGACGGTGCTGCGCAGTTGCTCCGTCTGCCACGGCTTCTACGGCGCGAGCAGCATGGAACGCATCCCCGTGGAGGAGGCGCTGACGGAGCAGACCCGCAAGTTCAAGGCCCTGACGTTTTGACGGCCCGGTCTCCCTCGATGGAAACCGGCGAAACGAAGTCGAGGAGGACGCCCATGGTGAGAACGTATCGAAGCGCCGTCATTCACGCGCCCATCGAGTCGGTCTGGAACGAGATCCGCGACTTCAACGCCTTGCCGCTCTGGCACCCCTCCATCGCGCGCAGCGAGATCGAGGACGGCCGCGCGAGCGACAGCGTGGGTTGCGTGCGAAGTTTCTACCTCCAGGACGGCGGCTTCCTGCGCGAGCAACTGCTGGCGCTCTCCGATTGCGAGCACAGCTTCACCTACAACATCCTCGTCTCGCCGATGCCGGTGAAGAACTATGTGGCGACCTTCAAGCTCACCCGCATCACCGTGGGCGAGAGCACACTCGCGGAGTGGTGGGCCGACTTCGACGTCACCTCGAGGACCGAGGCCGAAATGGTCGCCGAGATCGGCGACGACGTCTTCGTCGTCGGGTTCGAGGCCCTCAACGCGCGACTGAAACGATGACCTGATTGAACAAGAAGCGGCAGCCGCGCAGACGGCGCTGCAGGGTGGAAACAAGGAGAGACGACCGCGATGAAACTCGGCTTCAACCTGCTGCTCTGGACGACGCATGTCGTGGACGAACACGCTCCCCTCTTCGACCGTCTGAAGGCGACCGGTTATGACGGGGTCGAAATCCCGGTCTTCGAGGGCGACGGCGCGCACTACGCCAGGCTGGGCAGGCGGATCCGCGACGCCGGCCTGGCCTGCACCACGGTCGCCGTCATGCCGTCCGGGCGCAACGCACTGTCCTCGGACGCGGCCCAGCGCCAGGGCGCGCTCGATCACATGAAGTGGGCGACCGACTGCTCGGCGGAACTCGGCGCGCCGCTGCTCTGCGGGCCCTTGCACCAGCCGCTGGGCGAGTTCTCCGGGACCGGCCCCACCGAAGCGGAGAAGCGCTTCTGCGCCGAGGTGCACAAGAAGGCCGCGCAGTACGCCGCCGGCCGGGGCGTGGCGCTTTCCGTCGAGCCGCTCAACCGGTTCGAGTGCTACTTCCTGAACACGGCGGCGGATTCGCACGCGTTGGTGCAGGCCGTGGGCGAGCCGAACTACGGCTATCTCTACGACACCTTCCATTTCAACATCGAGGAGAAGAGCCAGTCCGGCGCCATCGCGGCGACGGCCTCCTCCATCAACCACGTCCACATCTCCGAGAACGACCGCGGCACGCCCGGCTCCGGCCAAATCGACTTCGCGGCCGTGTTCTCGGCGCTGACGCGTGCGGGTTATGATGGATGGCTGACCGTGGAGGCGTTCGGCACGTCGCTGCCGGCCCTCGCGGCCGCCACCAAGATCTGGCGGCCGCTCTTCGACAGGCCGGAGGACGTGTACGAGGGCGCCTACCGGCTGATGCGCGACGGCGTCGCGGCGAGCCGCAGATCCGCCTGAATGGGAATGAGCAAGAACTGGGAATAGACGAACTGGGAATGGGACAGCCCGCACTGACGGGCGGGGCGCAGGCTCGACAGGGCGCGCCGTCGAGAACGGGAGGATCATCATGGCGCATGACAACGCATACCCGAAACTGCACAACGCGATGTGGCCGGGGCTGGTCGGCAAGGGACCGGACAGCGAGCCGCCGATCGGCCTCGACACGATGCTCGACCTGACCGCGAAGGCCGAGGTCGACGGCGTGCGCTTCGACGGCGTGGACCTGTTCCTGGCCGACCCGCACACCAGCATCGATTCCACGCCGGACGACATCAAGCGGCTCGCCGACAAGATCGCCACGCGAGGGCTCGCCGTCGGCTCGCTCGTCGCCCCGGTCTGGCCGCCGGTGGGCGGCGGCTCGGCGATGGGCAGCGCGGAGGAGCGCAAGCGCTTCGTGCAGGTGGTGGACAAGGCCTGCCGCATCGGCCGGCAGCTGCGCGAGATCGGCATCCGCCCCTCCGGCGTGGTGCGCATCGACAGCGCCACCGGCGTCGACGCCTGGGCGGCCGACCCCGCCGGCAACACGAAGCTGATTGCGCAGACCTTCCGGGAAGCGTGCGACGTCGCGGAAGCGCAGGGCGAGCGCCTCGCCGCCGAGGGCGAGATCTGCTGGGGCGGAATGCACAGCTGGACCGCGATGCTCGACACAATGGAGCAGGTGGGCCGGCCGAAGACGCTGGGCTTCCAGGCGGACATGGCCCACACGCTGCTCTACACGATGGGCTACAACGCGCCCGAGGCGCGGCTGCTGCCGGAAGGCTTCGCCTGGGACGACCGCGACGTCTTCCACGCCGCCCTGAAGAAGCTCACCGACGCGCTGCGGCCCTGGACCATCGACTTTCACGTCGCCCAGAACGACGCGACGGTGAAGGGCATGGGATCCCACGACAAGACGGGCCGGCACTGCCCGGTGAACGACCCCAACGGCAAGCTCGATATCGTGGAGGACAGCGGCTACTGGCTGCGCGGCGCGGACGGGCAGCCGACGCGGGCCTTCCGGCACATCTGCTGGGACGGCTGCATGTTCCCCAACAGCATGATGCTCGACCAGCAGACCTGGAACGACGTGCTGGGGGCCATGATCAAGGTGCGCGACGCACATGGCTGGAACCAGTGAACGGGGACGGGGCGAAGCCATGAGCACGAAGAAGATCCTCAACGTCGGCATCGTGGGCTACGGCTTCATGGGCCGCACGCACGCCAACGCCTTTCGCCAGGTCAGCCAGTTCTTCGACCTGCCCTTCCGGCCGGTGCTGAAGGCGGTGTGCGCGCGCAACGCGGCCAACGTGGCCGCGTTCGCGGAGCAATGGGGCTACCAGTCCCACGAGACCGACTGGCGCAAGCTCGTCGAGCGGCCGGATATCGACCTCATCGACATCGCCACGCCGAACGACACCCACGCCGAGATCGCCATCGCCGCCGCCAAGGCGGGCAAGATGGTGATGTGCGAGAAGCCGCTCGGGCGCAGCGCCGAGGAGTCGGCGCGCATGGTCGCGGCGGTGGAGGCCGCCGGCGTCGCCAACATGGTCTGGTACAACTACCGCCGCGTGCCGGCCGTGACGCTGGCCAAGCACCTCGTCGACTCCGGCCGGCTGGGCAAGATCTTCCATTACCGGGCGAAGTTCCTGCAGGACTGGACGATCTCGCGCGACCTGCCGCAGGGCGGGCCGGGACTTTGGCGGCTCGACGCCAGCGTTGCGGGCAGCGGCGTCACGGGCGACCTGCTGGCCCACTGCATCGACACGGCGATGTGGCTGAACGGCGGCATCAAGGACGTCTCGGCGATGACGGAGACGTTCATCACCGAGCGCCAGCACACGCTCACGGGGGCCGTGCAGCCCGTCAGCATCGACGACGCCAGCGCCTTCCTGGCGCATTTCCAGAACGGCTCCCTCGCCACCTTCGAGGCGACGCGCTACGCCCGCGGCCACAAGGCGCTCTACACGCTGGAGATCAATGGCGAGCACATGTCGCTCGCCTGGGACCTGCACGACCTGCATCGCCTGCAGGTGTTCGACCACGGCGACGAAGGCCAGCTGCGCGGCTGGCGCTCGGTGCACATCACCGACGGCGACCACCCCTACATGAAGCACTGGTGGGTGCCCGGCCTGCAGATCGGCTACGAGCACACCTTCATCCACCAGGTCGCCGACTTCCTGGAAGGATTGTCGACGGGCAAGCCCGCGGCGCCGACCTTCCGGGACGGTCTTGCCACGGACCACGTCACCGACGCGGTGCTGAAATCCGCAAGGTCCCGGCGCTGGGAAAACGTCGCGGGCGGCTGAGGCGCGGCGCGGGTTCGTCGCCCAGGCCCGGCATCCCGGGCATGGGCGACGGAAGGCGCCCGGTCAGGCGGCGCCGCGCAGCTGCACGGGCTCACTGTGGTCGATGCGGGTGCCGAGCACCTTCAGGCATTCGCGCATGAAGGCGGCGAGCCCCGGCCAGCCCTTGGCCGAGACGAGGTTTCCATCGACATGCGCGCCCGTCGGGGGCACGTCGACATAGATGCCGCCGGCCAGCCGGACCTCGGGCTCGCAATATTGCAGGGCGGCGCAGCGCTTGCCCTTGAGCACGCCGTCCACCGCCATCAGCACCTGCACGCCGTGGCAGATCGTGAAGATCGGCTTGCCGGTCTCGTGGAAGTGCCGGACGATCGCCTGCACCCGGGGATCGATGCGGATGTATTCGGGGCCGCGGCCGCCCGCCGAATACACGGCGTCATACTCGGCCGGATCCACGTCCGCGAAGGTCTTGTTGAGCGTATAGAGGTGCCCGAGCTTCTCGGTGTAGGTCTGGTGTCCCTCGAAATCGTGCAGAGAGGTCTGGATGTTCTCCCCGGCCTTCTTGCCGGGGCAGACCACGTGCACGGTGTGCCCGACGGCGTGCATGGCCTGCTCGAACACGAAGATCTCGTATTCTTCGCTGAATTCACCCACCAGCATCAGAATCTTTTTGCCCGACATTGCGTGACTCCTTGGCGTTTCCACCAGCAATCGTAACCGATGAGCCGGAGACGCCAACCGGAATCTGTCCGCCGGGACGCGAGAACCAAGGGAGACTTCGCCCCAATCCGTGCGTGCGTGACTTTTGGCAAGTCAGCCCGCCTTCGGCTCCGCGTAGAGCCCGGCATGGCGGTCGCGGAGCACGTTCTTTTGCACCTTGCCCATCGTGTTGCGCGGGAGGTCGTCTGCGAAGAGCACCCGCTTCGGCTGCTTGAACTTCGCCAGCCGGCCGTCCAGCGCCGCGAGGACGGCCGCTTCGTCCACCGCCGAGCCGGGGCTGCGCACCACGACCGCGGTGACGCCCTCGCCGAAGTCGGCGTGCGGCAGGCCGATGACGGCGCTTTCGAAGACGCCGGGGATGGCGTCGATCTCCGCCTCGATCTCCTTGGGGTAGACGTTGAAGCCGCCGGTGATGATGAGGTCCTTGCCGCGGCCGACGATGTGGACGTAGCCCTGCGCGTCGATGAGCCCGAGGTCCCCCGTGATGAAGAAGCCGTCCGGCCGGAACTCGGCCGCCGTCTTCTCCGGCATGCGCCAGTAGCCCTTGAAGACGTTGGGCCCCTTCACCTCGATCATGCCGATCTCGCCGGCGCCGAGCACCCGTCCGGTTTCGGGGTCGGCGATGCGCAGGGACACGTCCGGCAACGGCAGGCCCACCGCGCCCGGGACGCGGGCGCCGTCATAGGGGTTCGACGTGTTCATGTTCGTCTCGGTCATGCCGTAGCGCTCGAGAATGGCGTGGCCGGTGCGCGCCTGCCATTCGCGGTGCGTGTCGGCCAGCAGCGGGGCCGAGCCGGAGACGAACAGGCGGATGGGGGCCGCCGCCTCGCGCGTCAGGCCGGGCTGCTGCAGCAGGCGGACGTAGAAGGTGGGAACGCCCATCAGCGCGGTGGCGCGCGGGAAGCTGCGTAGCACCTCGGCGGGATCGAACCTGGGCTGGAAGATCATCCGCGCGCCGGAGAAGAGCACCACGTTCGTGGCCACGAACAGGCCGTGCGTGTGGTAGATCGGCAAGGCGTGGATGAGGACGTCGTCCCGCGTGAAGCGCCAGACGTCGATCAGGGTCAGGGCGTTCGAGACGAGGTTGTCATGCGTCAGCATGGCTCCCTTGGAGCGGCCCGTGGTTCCCGAGGTGTAGAGGATGGCGGCGAGGTCGTCGCCCGCGCGCGGAACCGTGGCGAAGTCCGCCGGCTCCCGGGCCGCCGCATCGGCGAGGCTTCCCCGCCCATCCGCGCCCAGCGTCTCGACCGCCGCGCCGACCTTCGCCGCCAGCGGCTCCATGCTCCCGCGGCGGGCGGGATCGCAGACGACGACCTTCGGCTCGGCGTCGCCGATGAAGTAGTCGAGCTCCGCCGGCGTGTAGGCGGTGTTGAGCGGCAGGTAGACCGCGCCGGCCCTGACCGTGGCGAGATACACCACCAGCGCCTCGACCGACTTTTCCACCTGGACCGCGACCCGGTCGCCGGGGCGCACGCCCCGGGCCGCCAGCAGGTTGGCGACGCGCCCCGTGCGCGCGAGAAGATCGCCATAGGTGACCGCGCCGTCCTCGGCCTCGATCGCGACGCGCCCGGGGTCCTGCACGGCGGCGGCGAGGCGGGTGAAGAGATTGGCGTCGGTCATGGGCGTCACCGGGTTTTCGGGGGCCGTGGGGCGGCTTGTCGTCACGGCGCGGAGGGCGGGCCGCGGGCGGCCGGCGTCATCGGAGACGATGACGCACGCCGGGCCTTTGCGCCTGCCGATCCGAGCCTTCGAGTGTGCGTTTAACCCGTCCGCGCCCCGACGCGGAAGTGCATCTTCCACCAGGAGAACGGCAAAGGCCAAACAGGGCGAGCAAGGCCCCGGCAGGCTCGGCCACCAGGACTCACGCACCACCCTGTCGGAATCGCATGACGGGAAGGCTCGACGGCCGCGGCCGCCCTCACTCGCCGGACGAGGACGCGTCCTCGCCGGAGCGGCGCAGGGATTGCCCGATCACCCGCTCGTAGACAGCCTCGGGATCGCCATAGGCGTCGCGCGCGAACTCTTCGAGCCTGGCGCGATCGCGGACGATGACCTTGCCGCGCCGATTGGTCACAGCATGCTCTCCCTCGAGGATGTGCATGTCCATGGTGATGCCGGCGCGGCGCACGCCGAGCATTCGCGACAGGAATTCGTGGGTCAGGGCCAGAGTGTCGTCTCGCACGCGGTCGTGGCACATCAGCAGCCAACGCGAGATGCGCTCCAGCACCGTGTGCCTGGCGTTTGTGAGAGCCGTGAAGGCGACCTGGACATTGTAGGCGTGTGTGTAGAGCAGGAGGATGCGCCTCAATTCGACGCTCTCGTCCATGGCTTTCAGCAGGTCGGCGGAGCCGATCCGGTACGCGTCGCCGGGTATCTGGATGAAGCTCTCGAAGACGCCGACCTCCGCTCCAAGCGCGAGCCCGAACCCGGCGACGCCGTCCCGGCCGGCGACGCCAACCTCCACCGCGTCGCCGTCGCTCGTCCGGGCGATCGTCGAACACAGGGCGGATTCAAGGAAATAAGCGTATGGGATGCGTTCGCCCGGCGTCTCCACGGGATCTCTTATGCGCAGGGAGACACGCTCTAGATGAGGCTCCAGCTTGAACAGATCAGCAGGAGATAAGGAGCGAATAAGCAAATTTTCGTACTTTGCTTGATTGTTTTCCAGCGTACCCTCCCCACCTACAGCAAGAGAACCTCTCGTTTCTCCAAAGCAAATGTCCTATACTTCCTGCTTCTGCCACGAAGCGTGGTAGCACCGGAATATAATTCGCTTGCTCGAAATCGTACAAACATCGCCGTATTCTGCTAGTGCGCGCCATGACGAGTTATTTTTTCGACGTCCAGACACCCTGGGAAAGCATCCTTGATCCCGAAGGAGGCGAATGGCCGTCCCTGTTCGCTGCGGAACAGGAGGCTTTCGCCGTCGCCCGCGAGCTTTGGGCGGAGGGCATCCGCAGGGGCGAGGATCGGCAGGGCTGGGCCATCGAAATCCGGGACGATGACGGCGTCTCGCTCTTTCTTCTTCCGTTCTCGGGAGTGCTGGCCTGCAAGACCGGAGCGTGACGTCCGGACGGCCGGCCGTCGGGACAGAGGCGACTCCGGGTCGCGTCACTTCGCTGCCGGGAAGGCCTTTTCCGCCTCGTGAACTTGCCTCCTGGCGACCTCGCACCCCTGTGAACCGCCGTCCGGAACGCAGTCGCACGCGCTCGCGCCCGAACATGCAACCTTGGGAAATTTTGTCTGATATTTACAACTGATTAGATATTTATCAATTATATGATCGCGAAGATCAAGCAGCCGTGACGCTGCGTCTGTTTGCAAGAGTACGCCCGATGGTTCATCCCGCCTCTGCTGTGTCGACAGAACGCACGTCCATGGACCTTGAAGACCGCATCATCTTCACCGGCATCACGCAGGAGACGCGGCAGCAACTGAAGAAGATGGGACCGACCGTCGCCCGGCACATGCCGTCGGCGCTCGATGCGTTCTACACCCATCTCGACCAGTTTCCGCAAACCCGGCAGATGTTCCGGACGACGGACATGAAGTCCCGGGCGCGGACGGCGCAGCTCTCCCATTGGGAGCGGATCTGCAACGGCCAGTTCTCGTCGGACTACGCGGCCTCGGTGCAGCGCATCGGCAGCGTTCACGCGCGGATCGGGCTCGAGCCGAAATGGTATGTCGGGGCCTACGCCTTCGTCAGCGGCCACGTCATCCGCGCCATCGTCGCTGACGCCGAGCAGCCGAAGGGTTGGCTGCGACGCGCGCCCAACCCCGACATGGCCGAGCAGATCGTCGCGTTCGTGCAGGCGATGCTCCTCGATGTCGAACTGTCGCTGAGCGTGTACTTCGACCTCGCGGAAAAGGCCCGGCTCGCCTCCGAGCACGCCCAGGCCGAGATTTCGGCGAAGGCGGTCCTCGACGCCCAGGAGAGCGTCGTCTCCACGTTCGGGCGCGCTTTCACCGCGCTTGCGGAGGCCGACCTCAGCGTGCGACTGGAGGAGGACGTGCCCACCACGTTCGAGCCGATGAAGCAGGACTTCAACCGCGCCGTCACGTCGCTGGGCGAGGCCATCCAGCTCGCGCGAACGATCTCGTCGCAGGTGGCGGAATCGGCGGAGGACATCCAGGCCGGAGCGCACGACCTGTCCTCCCGCACCGTGCAGCAGGCGACGTCCCTGGAAGAGACGGCGGCGACCACCGAGGAGCTCGCGGCCTCCGTGAAGGCCTCGGCCCTTTCGTCACGGCGCGCGGCCGACCTTTCGAGCGAAGCCATGGGCGTGGCCCAGGAAGGCGGGTCGATCGTCAGCCGGGCCGTGGAGGCCATGGCGCGGATCGAGACCGCGAGCCAGAAGATCTCCGACATCACCGACGTCATCGACGAGATCGCGTTCCAGACGAACCTGCTGGCCCTCAACGCGGCGGTCGAGGCGGCCCGCGCAGGCGATGCCGGAAAGGGTTTCGCGGTGGTGGCCTCCGAGGTGCGGACGCTGGCGCAACGCTCGTCCGAGGCCGCCAAGGAAATCACCGCCCTCATCAACGCCTCCGTGTCCGAGGTCGAGCAGGGCGTGCGCCTCGTGCGTTCCGCCGGCGACGTGCTGGACAAGATCGTGGACGCGTCGCGCAAGGTCGCCCAGACCGTCGCCGACATCTCGCAGGCGACCAACGAACAGGCCAACGGCATCGAGAGCATGAGCCAGGCGGTCGCCGATCTCGACCAGATCACGCAGCAGAACGCCGGGATGGCCGAGAGCAGCGCCGCGTCCGCGGCCTCGCTGGGCGACCAGGTCGAGCAGCTTTCAGCCGCTGTGGCGCGGTTCCATATCGAGGACTCCGGCGGGACCGCCAGCCTCAGGAGCGTCGCGCGAACGATGCGGCATGGGCAGGCCAAGCCCGCGCCGGCGCGCCGCGCACGGGCGTAGGACGTCGGAGGCAAAAGCCTGTGGCAAGTCTCTGCGCGGGAAAGTCTTCTACGCGGGGGTAAGTCTTCCGCGGGCGCTGTCGACGGTCGCTCAACTCTTCGGCGAAGAGAGCGGGGTCACTCCGCGGCGGTCGCGACCTGCCGGGTGGAGGCGGCCACCGCCGCTTCGGCGGCCCTGACGAAACGCGCGCAGGGTCCGCTGGGCCCCACGCTCTGGCGGCTGATGCGGGCGCCTTCGAGCAGCAGCGACAGGGTGTCGGCCAGCAGGTCCGGATCGTCCGCGCCGGCCGCGCTGCACAGCGAAGCCAGGCGATTGCGCTGCGCCACCTTGAACGCCTCGATCACGGCCCGGGCGGGATGATCGTCCTCGTGCAGCTCGACAGCCGTGTTGGCGAGGTCGCAGCCCTGCCCTTCCATGCAGACATAGTCCGCGGCGAGCCTGATCCAGGCCAGGAGCTGGGCCCGGGGATCTCCGGGGTGAGCCTCCTCCAGGGCGGACCATTTCTGGTCGGCCTTGTCGGCCTGCAGGCGAAGACATTCGGCGACGAGTTCGTCCTTCGAGCCGAAGTGGCGGTACAGCGTCATCTTGTTGGTGCCGGCGGCCTCGGCGATGGCGTCGACGCCGATGCCACGGATTCCGTGCTTGCGGAACAGGCCCGTCGCTGTATCCACGATGCGCTGGCGCGGGCGCACTTTGCCGCAGGTCTCGTCCAAGGATCCTCCTCCAGCCCGGTTTTCACGACGCACCCCCTTGACGAGGGTGTTACCGGTCTGTAACTTCCGGACTGTTACTGACAGGTAACACCCTCTCCAATTACCGTCAACAACGATCAAGACATGGGGATCCCAAGGCGCGGCCGCCACACAGGCCCGCGCCGCTGGCATCCTTTTCGCAGCAGGAACGAGCCATGGCCAACCGCGACGAACTCACCCTCGACGAGGCTTTCGCCGACCCGCTCATCCAGGCGCTCATGCGGGCGGACAAGGTGGACAGGGCGCGGCTGCGGACCGAATGGGCGTCCCTGATCTCGCCGCTTGCGATGCGCACCCCCGGCGCATCGTCGCGCCCAGCCGCGGAAGGGCCGTTCCCCGGCCTGCCCGCCGGCTGGGACGAACTGGTGCGGGACTGCCTGTGCCAGGCGCTGAAGGACGGCGCAGCCGGCGGCGCGACGCGCAGGGCGGGGACGCGCTGATGGTCGGGTTCTTCATCAGCCGGCCGATCTTCGCCTCGGCCATCGCCATCATTATGGTGCTGGCCGGGGGCGTGGCCTATTTCCTGCTGCCCGTCTCGCAGTTCCCGGACATCACGCCGCCCCAGGTCGTGGTGAGCGCGCGCTATCCCGGCGCGAGCGCACAGGTCGTCGCCGACACCGTCACCACTCCGCTGGAACAGCAGATCAATGGCGTCGAGGGCATGACCTACATGTCCTCCTCGTCGTCGAACGACGGCAGCGCCAACATCACCATCACGTTCGACGTCGGCTATCCGCTCTCGACAGCTGCGGTCGACGTGCAGAACCGCGTGTCGCAGGCCTCGTCGTCCCTGCCCGCGATCGTCAACCAGTCCGGCGTGACCATCAAGAAGCAGAACCCCAACTTCGTGCTCATCGTGAACCTGACCTCGCCGGACGGCTCGGTCGATCCGGTCGCGCTCAGCAACTACGCCTTCCTGCAGATCGTCGACCCGCTGAAGCGGCTGCCCGGCGTCGGCGACGTGCAGATCTTCGGCGAGCGCCGCTATTCCATGCGCATCTGGCTCGATCCCGACCGCATGGCCAATCTCGGCATCACCGCCGTGGACGTGCAGAACGCCATCAACGAGCAGAACGTCCAGGTCGCGGCCGGCAAGATCGGCCAGTCCCCCGCGCCCGCCGGCACGCCGTTCGAGCTCCAGGTTAACGCCGTGGGGCGGCTCAGCGACCCCGCCCAGTTCGGCGAGATCGCGGTGCGGGCCAATCCCGCCAGCGGCGCGATGGTGCGCCTGAAGGATGTCGCGCGCATCGAACTCGGCGCGCTGCAATACGCGTCGTCCGCCTATTTCGGAAAGGATCCGACGGTGGTGCTCGCCGTGTTCCAGATGCCCGGCTCCAACGCGCTCGACCTGCAGGCGCGGGTCAAGGCGAAGATGGACGAGCTCGCCACGCGCTTCCCCAAGGGCATCGAGTGGGCGATGCACTACGACACCACGCGCTTCGTCTCCGCCTCCATGCACGACGTGCTGGTGACGCTCGGCGAGGCGCTCGTGCTCGTCGTCGCCGTCGTGTTCATCTTCTTGCAAAGCTGGCGCACGACGATCATCCCGACCATCGCCATCCCCGTGTCGCTGATCGCGACCCTGGCGGTGATGCACGCCTTCGGCTTCTCGCTGAACATGCTGAGCCTGCTCGGCATGGTGCTCGCCATCGGCCTCGTGGTCGACGACGCCATCGTGGTGGTGGAGAATGTCGAGCGGCAGCTGGAGGCGGGGCTGAAGCCCCTCGCGGCGACCCGCGCGGCCATGCGCGAGGTGACCGGCCCCATCATCGCGACCACCGCCGTGCTCATGGCCGTGTTCATTCCGGTGGCCTTCATCCCCGGCGTGGCGGGACGGCTCTACAACCAGTTCGCGCTGACCGTCGCCATCTCGGTCGGGATCTCCGCCTTCAACTCTCTGACGCTGAGCCCGGCGCTCAGCGCCGCCTTCCTGCGCCATGGCGGCCCGCCCAGCTTCGCGCCGTTCCGCTGGTTCAACAGCGGCTTCGATGCGGCGTCGCACGCCTATGCGCGCGGCGTCGGCCACCTCATCCGCTGGCGCTACGCGCTGCTCGCCCTGTTCGTGGCGGGGCTTGGCGCCACGGTGGTGATCTGGCAGCGGGTGCCATCGACCTTCCTGCCGGTCGAGGACCAGGGCTATTTCTTCGTGGTCGTGCAGCTGCCCGACGGCGCGTCGCTCGAGCGCACGAACGCCGTGGCCAAGCAGGTGCGCGACATCCTCCAGGCGACGCCCGGCATCGACATCGTTGGCTCCATCAGCGGCCTGAACTTCCTCACCAGCGCGGCGCAGTCCAACTCCGCCGTGGAGTTCGCCATCCTGAAGCCATGGGACGAGCGCGGGCCCGAGCAGAACGCCTCGGCCATCGTGGCCGGCGTGCGCGGCAAGCTCCTGTCCATCCCGGAGGCAATCGCGCTCAGCTTCGACCCGCCGTCCATCCCCGGCCTCGGCGCCACCGGCGGCTTCGAGTTCCAGGTGCAGGACCTCACCGGGCGCGGCAGCGCCGCCCTGAACGAGGCGACGCAGGCCCTGATCGCCGAAGCGCGCAAGCAGCCCGAGATCAATGGCCGGCAGGTGTTCTCCACCTTCAGCACGTCGACGCCGCAGTACAATTACGACCTCGACCGCAACAAGGCGAAGCTGCTCGGCCTCAACCTGCCCGACGTGTTCAACACGCTGCAGATCTATCTCGGCTCGCTCTACGTCAACGACTTCAACCTGTTCGGGCGCACGTTCCGCGTCACGCTGCAGGCCGACCAGGCGGCGCGCGCCTCCGTCAACGATCTCTCCCGGCTGTCGGTGCGCAACGCCTCCGGCGGCATGGTGCCGCTCGACACGCTGGGCACGCTCGTGCCGACCGTGGGGCCGGAGACCGTGCCGCACTACAACAACAACACCTCGGCCAAGATCAACGGCGCGGCGGCGCCGGGCTTCTCCTCGGGCCAGGCCGTCGCGGCCATGGAGCGGGCGGCCGCGGTGGCGCTGCCGAAGGACTTCGGCTACGAGTGGACGGGCATCACCTACCAGGAGCTGAAGGCGGGTTCGATCGCGACCATCGTGTTCGCGCTCGCCATCGTGTTCGTGTTCCTGATCCTCGCAGCGCAGTACGAGAGCTGGTCCATGCCGTTCATGGTCCTGCTCGCGGTGCCGCTGGCGCTCTTCGGGGCGCTGCTGGCGATCTACGTGCGCGGCATGCAGATCGACGTCTATTCGCAGATCGGCTTCGTCATGCTCATCGGACTCGCGGCCAAGAACGCCATCCTGATCGTGGAGTTCGCCAAGCGGCGACGCGAGGAAGGCCTGAGCATCGTCGAGGCCGCGATGGAGGCCGCCCGGCTGCGGCTGCGCCCGATCCTGATGACCGCCTTCGCCTTCATCCTCGGCGTGGTGCCGCTGATGCTGGCGACGGGCGCGGGCGCGGCGAGCCGCCAGTCGATCGGCACCACCGTGTTTGGCGGCATGCTGGCCGCCACCATCCTGACCCTCGTCTTCGTGCCGGTGTTCTACGCCACGATCGAGGATTTGCGCGAACGCTGGGGGGCCCCGGCCGACGCGCGCCACAACGGCACGGAGCCGCACGGGCACGCGCCCGCGCCGGCCGAGTGATGCGGAGATCCCCCATGCGCCTCGTGAAACCCATCCTCATCATCGCCATCGTGGCCGGCGGCGTCGTGCTGTCGCCCCGCATCGGCGACCCCCGCCGCTGGTTCAACGAGCCTGCCGGCGCGACCGCGCCCGCCCCCGCCATGCAGGCCATGCCGGTCCCGGTCTCCGCCGTCGTGAAGAAGTCCCTGGCGGTCACGCTGGATTATTCGGCGCGCACCGAGGCGGTGGCCCGCACGCAGCTGCAGGCCAAGGTCTCCGGATACCTGCTCGCCCAGCTCGCCCCCGACGGGAGCGACGTGAAGGCGGGCGACCTGCTCTACCGCATCGACAGCCGCGACTACGACCTCGCGCTGGAGCAAGCCAAGGCCCAGCTGGAACGCGACACGGCGTCGCTCGACTACCTGAAGTCGAGCCTCGACCGCGGCACGGACCTCGCCAAGAGCGGCTTCCTCTCCAAGGACGTCTACGACCAGCGCACCAGCGCCGTGCGGCAGGCGGAATCGGCCCTGGCCATCGATCGCGCCGCCATCAAGACGGCCGAGCTGAACCGGGCCTACACCGAGATCCGCGCACCGTTCGCGGGCCGGCTCGGCCGCAACCAGGCCTCCATCGGCACGCTGGTCGGTAATGGCGGCACGGTCCTGAACTCACTCGTCCAGATCGACCCCGTCTATGTCAGCTTCAGCCCCAGCGAGACGGACCTCGCGCTGATCCAGAAGGCGCGCGCGAAGGGCGAGGTGCCCATCGAGGTGACCGTGCCGGGGGGCGTCAGCCGCCGCGGAGCGCTGACCTTCATCGACAACGCAGTCGACGCCGCGACGGGCACGATCCAGGCCCGCGCGACCATCCAGAACGCCGACGGCTCCCTGCTGCCGGGGCAATATGTCCGCATCCGGGTGCTGGTCGGGGATCAGCCGGACACCCTGCTGGTGCCGCAGGCGGCGCTCGGCTCGAGCCAGTTCGGCAAGTTCCTGTACGTGGTGGGGGACGGGGCGAAGGTCGAGCTCCGCCAGGTGCAGGCCGGGCGCACGGACGGGGAGTTCGTCGCCATCCTCTCTGGCGTCGCCGAGACCGACCAGGTGATCAGCGGCAACCTGCAGAAGATCGGCCCCGGCATGCCGATCCAGCCCGTGCCCAAGGCCGTCGCGGCGAACTGACAGGCGCGAGCACGTGCGCCTCGCCGGTCCGGGCAGCGGACCGGCGGGACGTGCTCACCGCGCGTCGGAGCTCGCGTAGCGCAAGGTTGTCTTCCGCAACTCCAGGGGAGCCTCCAGGAAGCGGTACGACAGGGCGGCCAGGACCAGGGACAGCGCCAGGACGATTGCGAATTGCTGGGGTCCATAAGGCAGCGGATCTGCATGGAAGTGCAGGCGAAGCCGGAGGACGACGCCCGTGACCGGCAGGTGATAGAGGAAGAGCCCGTAGCTGATGCGCCCCAGGGCCACGAGCGGGCTGCTTTCCAGCAGGAGCCAGGGCCAGCCCGCCATGGACCGCGCCGCGAGGGCCACCACGGCGCCGAGCAGGAGGTTCATGGCGAACTCGCCGAGGATCGTCGTTCGCTCCCAGGCGCCGTGTCCCGCACCCGCGAGCCAGGCAATCGTGAGCACCAGCGCCAGGCTCACCAGGGCGGCTGGCCCGAGAAACGGAACCTCGATCCGCCTCCACCGCATCGCGGCCAGAAATCCCCCGACACAGAAACTTCCGAGGAAGGCGGGGGCGAGAACCGAGATCGTCACGGAATTCCACCCGAGAACGCTTCCCGCGAGTTCATAGAGGGGTTCGGCCGCGACCATGCTCACGAGCAGCGGGACGATGTAGCCGTCGGGGGCCATCAGAAGCACGACCGGGAAAACCAGGCAGAACTGCTCCTCGATGTTGAGGCTCCAGAGGTGGTTCAGCGACCCCGCGCCCCACGAGGAGGTGGTCGCGACGAAGATGTTCGTCGCCTGGCCGAGATGCCACCAGATGCTCTCGCCCATCGGGAAATTGACGATCCGGCTCACCAGGATCGTGAGGACCAGCGGCGGCAGAAGTCGCAAGGCGCGCCGTGCATAGAAGATCTTCAGGAAGTGGCCGGTGGTGACCTCGCCCCTCTGCCTCAGGGTTCGCCCGCGAAGCAGAATGCCGCAGATCAGGTATCCGCTGAGCACGAAGAACAGCTTCACGCGCCATTGGCCGAGCAGCCCGAACGGGAACCACGTGTGGGTCGCGACGACGCCGAGAGCCGCGATGCCGCGCAGGCCGTCGAGTTGCGGCATCCTGCCGGCCAGTCCACGTCTCGCGCCCGGATCGGCCGTGAGCACGCGGTATCGGTCCGCAGGCTCCACCAAGTCCGGCCGGTAATGAAAATGAAACGCCATGTCCCGAACGAGCTCCGCAACCCAGAGTGTTGCAGAACTCAACTGGTTTCAAGACTTTATCTTACCAAAACTTCTGGATTAAAAGAATTGGCTTAATTTATACGTTAACTTTAATTGTTAATCCCTCATGTCCGACATGGACCCTCTCCGACATCTGGAGCACGAATAACCTGCGGCGTCCGGGGAAGCGAGCGCACACGGCGCCGTGACGGCGCACAGCCGCGAGCCGTGTCGCCATCGTCGTGGCGATCCCGACCCGTTCTCCCGCTCTCACGTGGTCCGCTCAGAACGCGACCTTGTCGCCGCCCTTGAGCTGCAGGATCTCGCGCGCCTCGGTCGGCGTCGCCACGGCGAGGCCGAGCCCCTCGATGATCTGGCGCACGGAGCGGACCTGCTGGGCGTTGGATTCGGCGAGCTTGCCCGGCCCGGCCCAGAGCGAATCCTCGAGGCCCACGCGGACGTTGCCCCCCATGGCGGCCGCCTGCGCCGCGATGGCGAGCTGGCTGCGGCCGGCGCCGAGCACCGACCAGCGGTACTGGTCCCCGAACAGGCGGTCGGCCGTGCGCTTCATGTGCATGACGTCCTCGGGATGCGGGCCGATGCCGCCGAGGATGCCGAACACCGTCTGCACGAACAGCGGCGTCTGCACGAGGCCGCGCTCCAGGAAATGCGCGAGGTTGTAGAGGTGCGCCGTGTCGTAGCACTCGAACTCGAACCGCGTGCCGGCGTCGCCGAGGGTGCGCAGCACGAACTCGATGTCCTTGAAGCTGTTGCGGAAGACGAGGTCGCGCGAGTTCTCCAGCGCCGGCTCCTCCCAGTCGTGCTTGAAGTTTTTGAATCGCTTCAGCATGGGGAACAGGCCGAAGTTCATCGACCCCATGTTGAGCGAGGCCACTTCCGGCTGGAAGGTCTCCGCCGGCTTCACGCGCTCCTGCACCGTCATGTAGGGCGCGCCGCCCGTGGTCAGGTTGACCACGGCGTCGGTGGCCTGCTTGATCTGCGGCAGGAAGCGGGCGAACGCCTCGGGCGTCTGGTCCGGCTTGCCTGTCACGGGATCGCGGGCATGCAGGTGCACGATGGCGGCGCCGGCCTCCGCCGCGCCGATCGCCGCGTCGGCGATCTCCTGCGGCGTGACGGGCAGGTAAGGCGACATCGACGGCGTATGGATCGCCCCCGTCACCGCGCAGGTGATGATGACCTTGTTGCTGGACGCCATGGACGATTGCCTTTCCTGGAGGGGACGCCGCCACGGCGGCGCGTTGCAGCCTGCGTCACAGCGCTTCGACGTTCCCGTCGACGCCGAGCGACTGGCCCGAGATGTTGCGGCCCGCGGCCGAGAGCAGGTAGGCGACCGTCCCAGCGACGTCGTCCGCCGTCACCATGCGGCGCAGCGAGACGCGGTCGAGATAGGTCTTCTCCATCTCCTCGTAGGTGACGCCCGCCTGCCGGGCGCGCGCCTCGATGACGCCGGTCATGCGCGGGCCCTCGACGATGCCGGGGAGGATGGCGTTGACGCGGATGTTGTCCGGGCCGAGCTCCTTGGCGAGGCTCTGCGTGAAGCCGATGACGCCCCACTTGGCCGCCGCATAGGGCGTGCGGAAGGCGTAGCCGAACCGTCCCGCGGCGGAGGACAGGTTCACGATCGCGCCCCCGCCCGCCGCCTTCAGCAGCGGCACGGCGTGGTGGGCGCAGAGGAACTGCCCGGTCAGGCAGATGTCGATGGTGCGCCGCCAGTCGGCCGGGGTGATCTGTTCGACGCCGCCCGTGGGACCGGCGATGCCGGCGTTGTTGACGAGCACGTCGAGCCCGCCCAGCGTTCCCGCCAGATCTCCGAACAGCCGCGCCACGTCCTCTTCGGACGACACGTCCGCCTTCGTCGCGCCGGCGCCGGGGTGAGCGGCCGAGAAGTCCGCCAGGAACGGCTCCGACACGTCGCAGATGTGCACCCTGGCGCCATGCGCGATGAGCGTGTCGCTGATCGCCCGCCCGATGCCGGACGCACCGGCCGTGACGAGAACCCGCAGCCCCGCCGGGAGCGCGAACGTCTGGGGAGGACTGGTGATCGTGGTCGCGGACATCGGGAACTCCCATCGTCAGGCCCGCCGTCACACGGGGCCATGACGCGCATGAAAACGAGGCGGACTGAATCGCCCGCGCGGCGGGATGCAGAATGGGTCCGGCGGGGAGGGTCCGCAAGGTCCGGCGAAGGGGAGCGCGCTTTCAGCCGTCCGTCTTCAACGCGTAGCGCAGCACCGTCTCGGCCACGACCGAGCGGCGGTGAGCCAGCGCCGCGGGCGTGTCCATCTCGGTCTTGAAGATGCGGGAGAAGGTGGCGCGGTTGGAGACGTTGAAGAAGCTCAGCGCCGAGATGGTCATGTGCAGGTCGAGCACGTTCAGCCCCGGTCGGAACACGCCCTCCTCCACCCCGCGCCGGTAGATCTCGTCCAGCACCGTGATGACGGAGACGTTCAGTCCCTGGATCCGCTCGGAACGGGCGAGGTGCGCGCCGTTGTGGATGTTCTCCACCATGACGATGCGCACGAAATCGGGGTTGCCGTTCTGGTAGTCGAAGGTGAACTCGGCCAGGCGGCGCAGCGCATCGGCGGGAGCGAGCCCCTCCAGGTTCAGCCCGCGCTCGATCTGGCGGATGCGCGCATAGGCCTCCTCGAGGACGGCGATGTAGAGGCCCTCCTTGTCGCGGAAGTAGTAGTAGATCATCCGCTTGCTGGTGGCCGTCTTGGCGGCGATCTCGTCGACCCGCGCGCCACTGTAGCCGCGCTCGGCGAACTCGCGCGTGGCGACGTCGAGGATGTCGCGGCGGACCCGTTCAGGATCGTTCGTGCGGGAGGGCGCGCTCATCTCGTTCATCGGTGCTCGGCCCATTGCTGCTCGGCAGGCCGCGGGACCCTAGAGCATGACGCGTTTCCAAAGAACACCTCTGCGCTCGTGTCCGACAATCGCATGCCGTCTCGAAGAGCCGTGTTCCGCCCTCTCGCGGCATGTCGTGGCCGCGGCTCCTTCCGGACAATGTACCAGTTGGTTCATTTTTGCCGTTGACTGAACGTACCAGTTAGTACAACGTCTGCAACCGAAAAGTCGAGCAACGACGATCAGCGGAGCGCCGCCAAGGCGCACCACCGCACGGGATGGAAGCGTGGGCTACAAACTCGATTTCAGCGTCGTCTGGGATGCGTTGCCCTCCCTGCTGGCCGCCTGCCTCGGCACGCTCGGCCTGGCGATCGGCGGCATGCTCCTCGCCATCGTCGTCGGCATCGGCGGCGTGGTGCTGCGCGACAGCCGCATCAAGGCCCTGCGCTGGGCCGTGATCGCCTTCGTCGAGCTCATCCGCAACACGCCTTTCCTGGTGCAGATCTACTTCATCTTCTTCGCCCTGCCCCTCGCCGGCATCAAGCTGGCGCCCACGCCCACAGCCATCATCGCGCTCGGCGTGAATGGCGGGGCCTACGCCATCGAAATCATCCGCGGGGGCGTGCAGTCGATCGGCAAGGGCCAGATCGAGGCGGGGCTGGCGCTCGGCCTGCATCGCGCCCAGGTGTTCCGCCTGATCGTGCTGAAGCCGGCGCTGCGGGCGATCTTCCCGTCCCTGACCAGCCAGTTCATCCTGCTCACGCTGACGACCAGCGTGACCTCAGCCATTTCCGCCTACGAGCTCACCTCCGTGGCGCAGATCATCGAATCCGACACGTTCCGCAGCTTCGAGGTCTACTTCACCGTCACGCTGTTCTACCTCGTGATGTCCTGGCTGATGATGAGGATGTTCGGCCTCGTCTCCCGCCGCTACTTCAGCTATCCCGTGAGGTGAGCCGTGGGCTGGAGCGAATTCCTCTTCCTGCTGCGCGGCCTGCAATGGACCGTCGCGCTCTCCGCCGTGGGGTTCCTGGGCGGCGCGGTCGCCGGGCTCCTGATCGCGCTGGCGCGCACCTGCGGCCTCAAGGCGGTGGAGCGCGCGGCGGCCGGCTACATCGCCGTGTTCCAGGGCACGCCGCTGCTGATGCAGCTCTTCGTGACCTATTACGGCCTCGCCCTCGTCGGCCTGAAGCTGGACGCCTGGGTGGCCGTGTCGATCGGCTTCACGCTGCACGCCAGCGCCTATCTCGGCGAGATCTGGCGCGGTTCGATCGAGGCCGTGCCGAAGGGGCAGACCGAGGCCGCCAAGGCGCTCGCGCTCGGCTACGTCTCGCGCATGAAGGACGTGATCCTGCCGCAGGCGATCCGCATTTCCCTGCCGGCCACGATCGGGTTCCTGGTGCAGCTCATCAAGGGCACCTCGCTCGCCGCCATCGTCGGCTTCACCGAACTCGCCCGAGCGGGCAGCATCATCTCCAACCAGATCTTCGAGCCCCTCACCGTCTTCGCGATCGTGGGGGCCCTCTACTTCGCCCTGTGCTGGCCGCTGTCCATCGCCGGCGCGCGCCTCGAACGCCGCTTCGCGAGGGCCGCGCGCTGACCCTCGTTTCCACCCCCCGCCAGAACAAGCATCCCAAGGAGGAAAGACCATGACTCGCCTGACCCGACGCACCATTCTCGCCGGCGGCGCGGCGCTCATCGCCGCGCCCGCGCTCATCACCAGCCGCGCCTTCGCGGTGACGCCGCAGGAGATCAAGAGCCGCGGCAAGCTTCTCATCGGCATCCAGGGCGACAACCCGCCATGGGGCTATGTCGACAGCTCCGGCAAGCAGCAGGGCTTCGACTCCACGATCGGCGAGCTCTTCGCCCGCGAGCTCGGCGTCGACCCGGAGTTCACCCCGCTCGCCGTCGCCAACCGCATCCCGGCGCTGACCACCGGCCGCGTCGACATCCTCTTCGCCACGATGGCCATGCTCCCCGACCGCGCCAAGGTGGTGCAGTTCAGCAAGCCCTACGTCGCCAACGTCATCAGCCTCATCGCCCCCAAGGCGACCGAGGTGAAGACCAACGCCGACATGGGCAAGCTCGTCATCGGCGTGCCGCGCTCCAGCGTGCAGGACACGCAGGTCACCAAGAATGCGCCGGAAGGCACCACCATCCGCCGCTTCGACGACGACGCGGCCACCATCCAGGCCCTGATTTCCGGCCAGGTCCAGGCCGTCGGCGGCAACATGTTCTACGTGCAGCGCCTGAATCAGGCCAAGCCCGACACCTTCGAGAACAAGCTGGAGTTCACGAAGCTCTTCAACGGCGCCTGCACACGACTGGGCGAGAAGGAGATCAACGCCGCCGTCAACGCCTTCGTCGACAAGATCCGCGCCAATGGCGAGCTGAAGGCCGCCTATGACAAGTGGATGAAGGTCGAGGTTCCGGCGTTCCCCGACAGCCTCGAAGGCATCCCCTTCGTCGTCAGCTGACCTGGAAGAGGCAGGGCCATGGCCATTTCGACGACGCCTTCACCCGGGATCTCCACCCCGCCGCCGCGGTCTGCCGCGGAGGGCGGGCCGATGATCGCCATGGAAGGCGTCGAGAAGTGGTACGGGACCTACAAGGCCCTGACGGCGATCGACCTCACGGTCCGCGCGGGCGAGAAGATCGTCCTGTGCGGACCGTCGGGCTCGGGCAAGTCGACCCTGATCCGCTGCATCAACCATCTCGAGCCCTATTCGGCCGGCCGCATCAGCGTCGACGGGATCGTGCTCGGCGACGACGCCCGCACCATCGATGCGGTGCGCCGCGAGGTCGGGATGGTGTTCCAGCAGTTCAACCTGTTCCCGCACCTCACCGTGCTGCAGAACTGCACGCTCGCGCCGATGCGCTCGCGCGGCCTCTCCCGCAGGCAGGCGGAAGAGATCGGCCGGCGGCTGCTGGCCCGCGTCCGGATCCTCGACCAGGCGGACAAGTACCCCGCCCAGCTGTCCGGCGGCCAGCAGCAGCGCGTGGCGATCGCCCGGGCGCTGTGCATGGAGCCGAAGGTCATGCTGTTCGACGAGCCCACCTCCGCCCTCGATCCCGAGATGGTGAAGGAGGTGCTGGACACGATGATCGGGCTCGCCGAGGACGGCATGACCATGATCTGCGTCACCCACGAGATGGGCTTCGCCCGGCAGGTGGCCGACCGCGTGATCTTCATGGCGCAGGGCGAGATCGTCGAGGAGGGCGCGCCGGACGCGTTCTTCCGCAATCCCAGGCATCCCCGTACGCGGCAGTTCCTGGGCGAGATCCTGGGCCACTGACGAGGTCCGGCACGTGAACCCGGCGGGCAGGATTCGAGCAGCATGATCAGCGGCACCACCACGATCGTGGCCCACCTGGGCTACCCGACGGAGTCCTTCAGGGCTCCGCTGATCTACAATCCCTGGTTCGAGAAGGCGGGCGTCGACGCGGTCGTCGTGCCGATGGGCGTGAAGGCCGAGGACTACGCCGCGTTCCTGCGCCCGCTGTTCCGCCTCAGCAACATTCGCGGCGCGCTGGTGACCATGCCGCACAAGGTCGCGACGGTCGGCCTCGTCGACCATGTCAGCACCGCGGCCGCCATCGCGGGATCGGCCAACGCCATCATGCGCCGGCCCGACGGCACGCTCGCCGCGGACATGTTCGACGGCGAGGGCTTCGTGCGCGGCATGCGGCGCAAGGGCGGTGATCCCCGGGGCGCGAGGGCGCTCGTTGTCGGCAGCGGCGGGGTGGGCTGCGCCATCGCCGCGTCGCTGGCCGCGGCGGGCGTCGCGGCGCTCGGGCTGTTCGACGTGCATGCGCCCGCCGCCGAGGATCTGGCGGACCGCCTGCGCAGCCACTACCCCGGCCTCGCGCTCGAGGTCGGCGGCCGCGACCCCGCCGGCTACGACGTCGTCGTGAACGCCACGCCGCTCGGCATGCGCGAGGGAGACCCGTTGCCGCTCGACGCGTCGCGGCTCGACCCTGCGGCGTTCGTCGGCGAGGTCGTGATGAAGCAGGAGATCACGCCCTTCCTCGCCGCGGCCCGCGCCCGGGGCTGCCGCATCCAGGTCGGCACCGACATGCTATTCGAGCAGATCCCGGCCTATCTGGAGTTCTTCGGCTTCCCCAGCACGACGCCGGACGTCTTGCGGGCCGTCGCCGCGCTGTCCTGACGAGCCCGCAGGGCCGAGACGTTCCGGCGTGGCCTCGGCTTAAGGTGCGGCTACTGCCGGCGGAGCTGCTGGCCGATCAGCGCCTCGTACTCCGCTTCCGGCGCGCCGTAGCAGCTCCCCGCGATCTCTTCGAGCTTCGCACGGTCCCTGATGATGATGCGGCCCCGCTTGTTGGAGAGCGCGCGTTCGCCTTCGAGCACATGCATGTCGGTGGTCACCCCGGCCCGGCGCACACCCATCATCAACGCCAGGAACTCGTGCGTCAGGTTGATCTGGTCGTCCGGCATGCGGTCGTGGCACATCAGGATCCAGCGGGCCGTGCGCTCCAGCACCGTGAACCGGCCATTGGCCAGGGCCGTGTAGGCGACCTGGCTGGCGTTCATCAGAGCGGAGCGGAGCAGGACCTGCCGCAGATCGAGATGCTCCTCCATGCAGGCGGTGAGATCATCGACGGCGATGCCGAACGCCTCTCCGGGAACCTGGATGAAGCTCTCCAGCGACGAAGTGCGGGCATGGTGCAGGACAGGGAGGCCGGTCACACCCTCGCGGCCGGTGATGTCGACCGCGATCCGCTCCGCGCCCGCCGTGGCGATTCGGCAGGCGATGCACGTTTCGCAGAAATAGACGGTCTCGATCGGCTCTCCGGGAGGCTGGACCGAGTGCTTGAGCGGCAACGTCACCCGCTGCAGAAGGGGCTCCAGGCGCTCGAAGCTCGCGTCCGACAACGATTTCAGCAGCAAATTGCGGGTGGACCGCGGAGAGGAAGACATGGCTGCTGCTGCTCCTGTCGGGGCAAGAGCGCTACTGTCTCTCAATGGCTGACGCCCTGAACTCGGCCGGCCACTGTACGCAAATGACCATGATGGCGATGAGAACAAGGGGCCGCCGCCTTTTGTACGAAGTCGCCCCTACAGCACTTTCGAAGAGCGGCGAAGCAACGCCATCACCGCGCCGGCCATTTCGGAATGCGCAGCCGGGACGCGCGCTCGCGCCTTGCGGAGGAAATCGGCGACCGGCGGGAGCGTGGCGCTGCCCGCGCCGCTGGCCGGACAGCGGCGGGGCGGAGCCGAGCTCCGCCCCCCCGCCCGTTCAGGCGAACCAGGCCCGCTCGGCGATGCGGCCGTTCACGAGGTCGAAGCCCGCATGCGGGACATGGCCCGCCACCTTCTTCGACGAGCCGTTGAGATAGTCGCTGATTGCGAAGCAGATCATGCCGCCGTCGTCCGCGATCATTTCCTGGCACCGGCCGTAGAGCTCCATGCGCTTGGCGTCGTCCAGCTCCACGCGGGCGGCGAGCACGAGCTGGTCGAACTCATCGCGCTTCCAGTTGCTGTCGTTCCAGGCCGAGTCCGACTTGTAGACCGTCGAGAAGGTCAGGTCGGCGGTGGGGCGCCGTCCCCAGTACACGGCGCAGAAGGGCTGCTTGAGCCAGATGTTGGACCAGTATCCATCGGCGGCGACCTTCTTGATGCCGAGGTCGACGCCGGCCTTCTTCATGGACTCCTGGTAGAGCGAGGCGCAGTCCACCGCCGTGCCCCATGCCCCTTCCGAGACCTGGAGGTCGAACGGGCTCGTGACGCCGGCCTTCTTGAAGTGGAAGGCCGCCTTGTCGGGATCGTAGGGCCGCTGCGGCATCGCCGTGTTGTAGTAGGGATTGCCGGCGTCGAGCGTGTGGTCGTTGCCGGTCTGCGCATAGCCGCCGAACACCGTGTCGATGATCTTCGCGCGGTCGATGCCGTACTTCAGGGCCAGCCTGAGATCCTTGTTGTCGAACGGCGAATCCGTGACCCTCGCCACGAAGCAGTAGCGGTTTCCGGTCCCCTTGGAGCGGACGATGTCGAGCTTGGGGTCCTTCGCCAGCAGGTTCACGGTGCGCGGATCGAGCCGGTTGGCGACGTCGATCTTTCCGGTCTGCAGCGCCGCGGTGCGGGCCGCCTTGTCCGTGATGTAGAGGATCTCCACCGCATCGACAAAACCGCGGTCCTGCTTCCAGTAATCGTTCTTGCGGGTGAGCGTGATGCGCACGCCCGGCTCGAACTTCTCCAGCGTGAAGCCGCCGGTGCCGTCAGGCTTGGACCAGTCCGTGAAGCCGTCGGGCACGACGAGGATGTGGTAGTCCGTCAGCACGTAGGGAAGGTCCGCATTGCCGCTCTCGAGCGTGATCTGGACCTGCGTCGGCGAGAGCTTCTTCATCTCCTTGATCTGCTTCAAGAGCGCCTTGGCGGGGGACTTGGTCTCCCCGAGATGAAGGTTGATCGAGTAGATCACGTCGTCGGCGTCGAGCGTCTTGCCCGACGAGAACTTCACGCCCTTGCGGACGTTGAAGACCCACTCGACCGCTCCGGGCTTGGTCTCCCAGCTCTCGAACAGCTCGCCCTTGGCCTTGCCGTCGTCGCTGAGCTCCACGAGGCCGTTCCAGATGGCCCAGCCATAGTTGATCGGGATCGAATCCGCGTAGGTCCGCACGTCCAGGCTGTCGCTGGCGCCGCCTCCCTCCATGCCGATGCGCAGCGTGCCACCCTTCTTCGGGGCCTGCGCCTGCGCGTGCGCTTCCGGCCCGAGCAGGGACGCGCCCGACATCGCGCCGCCGGCGAGGGCGGCCACTCCCGCCAGAAAGTCGCGCTTCGACAGCGCGCCGCGATCCAGCAGGGCCTTCAAGGTGTTGTATTCGGTCACGCTGTTCGCTCCTCGTTGGCCGGCTTCAAAGGGGGCAGGCAGGGTCAAATGCCGTTTGTCGTCTCTGCGATTGCAGCACACTCCCGGCAGCGCCGCCAGCCTCCGCGAGCCAAAAGGGACGCCGCTCGCCCGTCGTCCCGGAACCCGCCGACGCCGGCGCGAGCGGTGCGTCGGCCGGCGGGCCGGGACATCGGATTTCCCCGCTCTGGCGCGGGCGATTCCGGCTTCGCTCCAGCCGTCGATCTCCTCGCAAATTGAGTAAACGTGCTAAGCTGCCGCCCAGGGTTGCAGACACAACGGATCCGGATCGCGACGCGCGAGGCCAGGCGCGCCGCGGAGCGGTCGCTCACGCGCCGTCGCAAAAAACGATCGCCCCGAAGCCGCGGCGCACGAGATTGGCAATCAAGAAGAGCAGGGCCAGCCGTCAGCGGCCGGCCGAGGGAGAGATGCCGGATGGCCATCGCGACGAGGCGTGCCGATTTCCTGATGGCGCTTGCCTACGCCACCGACCTCGCCACGGGACATTCGCGCGACTTCGCGCTGCGGTCCTGCGTGCTGGCCATGCGGTTCGCCGAGATCGCCGGATGGGACAGGGAGACCCGCCGCGCCGTCTATCACCAGGCGCTGCTTCGCTACATCGGCTGCAACGCCGACACCCACCTGCTGGCGGCCGCCTTTGGCGACGAGATCGCCCTGCGCCGCGATCTGCAGCGCATCGACATCGGGAACAAGGCCGAGTTGGCGGAGACGATCGCGCGGGCGATCACGCGGAGCCTGGCGGGCGCCTCCCCGGCCGACCTGGCCGAAGCGGTCCAGCGCGGCCTCGCCGGCGCGATGCAGGTCAGCGTTCCCATCCTGTCGGGCCATTGCGAGGTGGCCAGGAGGATCGCCGAGCGGATCGGACTGCCGGACGACGTCTGTGACAATCTCGGCCAGCTCTACGAGCGCTGGGATGGAAAAGGGCTGCCCCGGGGCCTCGCGGGGGACGCCGTGAAGCTCCCCGTCCGCATCGTGACGCTGGCGCAGGACGCGATCGCCCTCGCCGAGGCCCACGGCTTCGAGACCATGAAGAGCATGATCGCGAAGCGCGGCGGCGGGGCCTACGAGGCGCCGCTCGCCGAGCTCTTCGTGGCCCATGCCGAGAGCCTGTTCACCGGCCTTGGCGATCCCGTCGACCGCGAGGCCATCCTCGCCCTGGAGCCGCCGCCCTTCGCGATGCTGGACGAGGCGTCGTGCGACGAGGCCTACCTGGCCATCGCCGACATGATCGACATGCGAATGCCCTTCACCTTCGGCCATTCGCGCGCGGTGGCGTCCGTCGCCGAGGCGGCCGGGCGGCTGCTCGGGCTGCCGGCGTCCGACATCCGGGACGTCCGCTGGGCGGGCTATGCGCACGACCTCGGGGAGCTCGCGGTGCCCGTCTCGACCTGGATGCGAGCGGGCGCGCTCACCGAAAGGGAGACCGACGACGCTCATCTCCACCCTTACTTCGGCGAGAGGGCGCTCGCCGCCGTGGGTCCGAACGGCGGTTCCGTCGCCGCCCTGGTGCTGCGCCACCACGAACGCCTCGACGGCAGCGGCTACCACCGCAGGACGCTTGCTCCCGATCTCTCCCCCGCCGCTCGCGTTCTGTCGGCGGCCGAAGCGTTCCAGACGGCTCGCGAGGCGCGCCCCCACAGGCCGCCGATGACAGACGCCGCCGCCGCAGCCCACCTGCGCGAAGCCGCGAGGGACGGCCGGCTCTGCCCCGAGGCGGTGGAGGCGGTGCTGACCTGCGTCGGGCAGCCCACCCGACGCGGGACGTCCGGCAGGATATCGGGACTGACCGCCCGGGAGATGGAAGTGCTGAGGCTGATCGCGGGCGGGCGCACGGCGAAAGAAGCCGCCCGCGAGCTCGGCATCGCGCCCAAGACGGCGGACAACCACATCCAGAATCTCTACTCGAAGATCGGGGTCACCACGCGCGCCGGAGCTGCGCTCTTCGCGCTGGAGCGCGGCCTCGTGCAGCACGAGAGGGTCGCGGCCTAGGGAATCCACCCCATGCGCCGCGTGAAGCCAGGGGCCACCCTCCGTGCATGACCGGTCCTGCCCGTCCGGTCCCCACGCAGGAGGAACGTCATGCAAGCACGCGTCATCAAGCTCGGACTCATCGCGGATCAAACCGGCCCGCTGTCATTCGTCGGGGCGGCGAACGCCAACGTCGCACGCCTCGTCGTCGACGAGTTGAACGAGCAAGGCGGGGTGCTGGGCCGGCCCCTCGAGCTGATCGTGGAGGATGGAGCCACGATCGACAGCGTCGCCGAGGCGAAAGCGACCAAGCTCGTCCACCACGACAAGGCCGATGTGATCTTCGGCGGCATCTACAGCTCGACGCGCCAGGCCATCAAGAAGGCCGCCGTGACCAGGGGGCGGACGCTCTACATCTACCCCGAGCAGTACGAGGGACAGGAGAGCGACCCGCTGATCTTCTGCACCGGCCCCGTGCCGGCGCAGCAGGTGGACCCGCTCATCCCATGGCTCATGAAGGAGACCGGCGCCAAGCGGTTCTACCTTCCGTCGGCCGACTATATCTGGCCGCACATCCTGAACCAGCGCGTCCGCGACGCCGTCACGCGCAATGGCGGGAGCATCGTGGGGGAAGAGTACTTCCCGCTCGACCATGCGGACTACGCCCGCACGGTGGAAAGGATCCTGGCCTCCGGAACGGACGTCGTGTTCAACACCACGGTTCCGCCCGGCGTCTCGCCTTTCCTGCAGCAGCTCCACGAGTCCGGCTTCACGCAGCGAGGCGGCCGGATCGTCTGCACCTATTTCGACGAGAACTTCCTGAACATGGTCCCTGCGGAGCACGCCGAAGGACTCTACAGCTGCCTCGACTATTACCAGACCGTCGAAGACCCCTTCAGCCGGTCGCTTCTCGCCCGGTACGAAGCCCGCTTCCCCGGTGCGGCCCTCTTCACCGGCGGGAGCGGATGTTCCGGCCTCTACAGGGGCATCAAGCTCTGGGCGGCCGCGGCGGAGGAGGCCGGGACCTTGGACCGTGACGCGGTCATCCGCGCGCTCGATCACGCCGCCCTCGCGAACGGGCCAGGCGGGGCGGCCTCAATGGCGCCGGGGCAGCATCACCTGCGCCTGAACATGTACATCGCCCAGGCCCGCAACGGCCGGTTCGAGATCGTCAGGAGCCTCGGCGCCGTCGAACCCGGCGAAGCCATCGTCGAGCCAGCTCCGCAGGGCGAAGCCAGGCGGGCGATCTGAATCGGCGCGTCGCCCCCCGCCTTCGGCCTGGCCGCCGCGTTGCGCGGCCAGGCTCCCCCCGTCAGGCGTGGCGCGCCCGCGCGAGCGCGGCGCCCTTGCCGAGAGCGTCCAGCTTTCGGATCGCGATCTCCCGGTCCATCGGCGCGAGGCCGCAATTCGTGCAGGGGAACAGCTTGTCCTTCGGGACGTATTGGAGCGCGCGGTCGATCACCTCGGCGACCTGCTCCGGCGTCTCGACGACGTCCGTTGCGACGTCGATGACGCCGACCAGCACGTCCTTGCCTTCGAGCAGCGCCATCAGGTGCGGCGGCACCCGCGAGTTGACGCATTCCAGCGAGACCTGCTGGATCCGGCTGCGCGCGAGAGCCGGGAAGAAGGCCTCGTACTCCCGCCATTCCTCCCCGAGGCTGCGCTTCCAGTCGAGGTTCGCCTTGATGCCGTAGCCGTAGCAGATGTGGACGGCCGTCGTGCAGGAGAGCCCGTCGATCGCGCGGTGAAGGGCCTCGATCCCCCAATCGGCAGCCTCCCTGGTGAAGGCGTTGAACGCCGGTTCGTCGAACTGGATGACGTCGACGCCGTCCGCCTCCAGCGCCCTCGCCTCCTCGTTCAGCAGGTCGGCGAAGGCCATCGCCATCTTGACCCGGTCGCCGTAGAAATCGTCGGCGATCGTGTCGATGATCGTCATGGGGCCGGGCAAGGTGAATTTCAGCTTCCGGTCCGTGTGCGCGCGGGCGAGCCGCGCCTCGCCATGCGCCCTCCCCTTCAGCCGCAGCCGGTCCACGACCTTGGGCACCATCGCGTCGTAGCGATTGTTGCGGATGCCCATCTTCACCTTGTGCTCGAAATCGATGCCTTCCACGAATTCGAGGAAGCCATGCACGAAATGCTGCCGGGACTGCTCGCCGTCCGTGACCACGTCGATGCCCGCATCCTCCTGCACCTTGAGCCAGAACAGGGTCGCGTCCCGCTTGGCCAGTGCGAGCTCATCTCCCGACAGCTTCCATTGCGGCCACAGCTTGTTCGTCTCGGACAGCCAGAACGGCTTGGGCAGGCTTCCGGCGATCGTGCTCTCGAACATGACCGACACTCCTTGGAGATGCTTCAGAGACTGGAAATACTGCAGGGGTCCTCGCGCGGATCGTCGTCGAGGTATGGAACCGAGGCATGGAACCGAGGCATAGAACAATGCCGCGCGTCGCGCCATCCGCCCGCCGCGCTCGCACCTTCGTCACGCGCGAGCCCTGGGGCCGCCCCGCTTCGCCGGGTCAGGGCACGAGCACGATCTTGCCGGTATGGGCCTTGCCGAGGAACGCCTGCTGCGCGCGCACGATCTCCTTCATCGGGAACGTCGCCGCCACGACGGGCCGGATCTCACCTTCCTCGATGGCGGCGACGAGATCCGGGAAGACCTGCGCGTCGAGCACCGTGCAGCCGCGCAGGGTCAGGTCCTTGAGATAGAGCGTCCGCAGGTCGAGGGTCACCAGCGGACCGGCGATCGCTCCGGCGGCGGCATAGCGGCCGCGGGGACGCAACACGTCCAGCAGCGCGGGGAAAGTGGGGCCGCCGACGACGTCAATCACCACGTGGAAGGCGTCCCGGCCGAACTCCGCCGCGAGATCTGCCGAGCGCGGCGCGACCAGTTCGGCCCCGAGCGCGAGCAAGGCCCCCTTCTTGGAAGGGTCGGCCACGGCTGTCACCGCCGCACCGCGGCTGGCGGCGAGTTGCACGGCCAGCGCGCCCACGCCCCCGGAGGCGCCCGTGACGAGCACGCGCTCGCCCGCCTGCACGCCCGAACGCGCGATCATGTTCAAGGCCGCCGAACCCGAGCAGGGGAATGAGGCCAGCTCGACGTCGGAGAGCGCCGTGCTGACTGCAAAGGCGTGCCGGGCGGGGACGCGGGCGTATTCGGCGAAGGCCCCGTCCCATTCCGAGCCGAAATAGGCCACCTCGGGCAGGCCCGTCTCCTCCGGCAGGAAGACCGGCTCCACGATGACCCGCTCGCCGATCCGGCTCTCCGGCACGCCTGGCCCGACGGCGACGATGCGGCCGCACGCATCGGCCCCCTGGATCCGGGGAAACCGGGGCACGTCGCCCCGCCACCCCGTCGTCCCGCCGTCGCCCGGGCCGTCGCCTGCGGCCTGGTCCGGATCCGCCGCGCCGGCCTTGGCGTACCACCCGATGCGCGTGTTGACGTCGGTGTTGTTGACCCCTGCGGCGCCGATGCGCAGGAGAACCTCGCCCTTCCCCGGCCGGGGCGTCGGCACGTCGTCCCGGACCGACAGCCTGTCGAAGCCGCCGAACCCCGTCAGGAGCACGGCGGTCATCGTTTCCGGGATCGCGCTCATGCCGCCGTCTCCGCCTTCGCCGGGATGGCGGTCCCGGGCATCTGCCGACCCGGCCGAGGCCCTGGCTGTGAGAGAGGCTCCAGTCTGGACCGATCCATGAAGCTTGACCAGCGCTCGGCGCGGTTCGGCACGGCTTCGAGACGGACGGTCCTGCGTGGGGTGCGCCCCTGCGAGGGGGCGAGCCCTGCGCGGCGAGTCCTGCCGGCCGGAGACGATCCGTGCTAAGGGCGTCCGGCCAGATGAGCTCCGCCGTCGCAATCCGGACGCCACCCGCATGACCGCCACGACAGACTGGAACGCCGCCCAATATCTGAAGTTCGAGGACGAGAGGACCAGGCCGTCCGCCGACCTCCTCGCCCGGGTGCCCCTGCAGCGGATCCGATCGGGCGTCGACCTCGGCTGCGGTCCCGGCAACAGCACGGAACTTCTCATCCAGCGTTATGGGGCCGCCGGGATCGTCGGCATGGACAGCTCGGCCGGGATGCTCGAGAAGGCGCGGGCCCGGTTGCCGGGGACTGGGTTCATCCAGGCCGACATCGCCGGCTGGACGCCTCCCGGACGCTTCGATCTCGTTTTCGCGAACGCGGTCCTGCAGTGGCTGCCGGACCACGAGCGCCTGCTCCCGGGGCTCGTCCGTCTGCTCGAACCCGGCGGCTGCCTCGCGGTCCAGATGCCCGACAATCTGGACGAACCCTCCCACGTCGCGATGAGGGAGGTCGCCGCACGGGGAGCCTGGGCGACGGCGCTTCGGCGCGCGGGGGAGGCGAAGGCGGAGATCGGGTCCATCGAGGATTACTATCGATGGCTTCGTCAGGCCGGCTGCACCGTCGACATCTGGCGCACGACCTATGTGCACGCCCTCAAAGGAGCCGGGGAGATCGTCGAATGGTTCAAGAGCACGGGGCTGAAGCCCTACATCGATCCTCTCGAGCCGAGCCAGAGGGCTGAGTTTCTCGCTCTCTACGACAATGAAATGAGGCGGAGCTACCCCGCACAGGCCGATGGAACGGTCCTGCTGCGGTTCCCGCGCCTTTTCATCGTCGCGCAAAGAACCGGCTGACGGCGCGCCGCGATCAAACCGGCGGCTTGCGCGCGGCGAAGCGAGCCCCTCCGAGGTCGCCGGCGCCGACGAGATCGACGAGCCGCACATAGGAGCGGTAGAAAGCGTCGTGGCCGGACGGCGCGCCTGCTGCGCGCGTCTCGTCCCGCAGCGTGCGGTACATCTCGAGGCGCTTGCGCAGGATGTCGGCCCATGCGGCGGTGAGGTCGACCGTGGTTTCAAGCCTGAAGCCGGCGTCCTCGATGAGGCCTCGATAGTCCGCGACGCTCTGCAGATTGCGCACGGCCTGGCCCTGCCAGAACAGCTCCGCGTCGTCAGCGGAGAGGGGGCGGTGCGCCACCCAGTCCGTGAAGGCGAAGCGCCCGCCCGGACGCAGCACCCGGAACGCCTCGCGGATGGTCTGGCCCTTGTCCGGCACGTGCAGGAAAGCCTCCTGGCTGATCACCGCGTCGAAGCTTCTGTCCGGCAGCGGCGCCCTGGTGACGTCGCCCTCCACGACGCGAACGCGATCAGCGAGCCCCACCAGTGCGGTCAGCTCCGCCGCCCCCTTCACGCGGGCCGGCGTCAGGTCGACGCCGGTGACGTCCGCGCCGTACTTCCAGGCGAGGTAGCGGGCGGGACCGCCGAGCCCGGCGCAGAAGTCCGCGACGCGCGATCCCTCCCCGATGGCCGTGGCTCGCGCCAAGGCGTCGTTCGCTTCCAGCCCGCCGTAATGATCCTGGTCGTAGGGGAACAGGTCGGGCGGGGAAACACTTTCCAGGGACCCCCGCCCGGCGCGCAGCTTCACGAGGATCATAGTCGAGGAGATCGGGTGCCGGCTGTAGAACCCAATCGCGCCGAGATCGACTTCGTCCATCAGTTCCTCCCGGATCGGTTCCGGCACCCCGGACGACCTCACGGCAGCCGCCGCGGCCAGCGGTGGGACAGCATGGAACATCCCAGGGTCCGGGGGCAATGCTGGCTGGCGGGGCAGCGGCTCGGAAGCCGCCAACGGCGTCGGCTCGCGGAGCCCGGGCGGCCTGCCGTCCTGGCCGACGGAAACTCTAGCTGCGGTGGACGGCAGGCTACTCTTCAACTAAAACGTGTATTTGCTTGCACAACGTTGATGAGTTGACGCGGAAGCGCTCACCCGGGACCTGATCTTGGCCGGGAACGCCCAAAGCCGGATCGGACGTCGTCCATTTCGGCAGCGGGGGGCGCGAGCGACGCAAACCGACGGAATGCAGGGAGGGAAGACACCACCCGCGCGTGACGGTCGCAATCGAAAGCCGTCAAGGCCGTCGCCAGCTCACACCCAGAGGTCAGAATGTCGAAGCTCCTGCTGAAGTCCGCCTTGCTTTGCGTCGCGCTCGGGCTCGCCGGCTGCCAGACGGCCAGCGTTCAGAACAAGGAAAACCTCCTGACGGCGGCCGGGTTCGTTCCACAGCCGGCGAACACGCCGCAACGCCAGGCGGCGATGAGGAAGCTGCCGCCGAACAAGTTCGCCCAGCAGACGCAAGGCAGTCAGATCGTCTACGTCTATGCCGACCCCATCGTCTGCCAATGCGTTTATTTCGGCAGCCAGGCCGCCTATGCGCAGTACCGCTCGATGGTCTTCCAGCAAAACCTGGCGGACGAGCAGCAGATGACCGCCATGATGGCGCAGAACGCCTTCGACTTCGGCCCTTGGGGACCGCCCCTGATGTACTGACGCCGGGTGGGAACTTGCCCAGGATCGGGCGACGCTTTTCGGCCATCTCGACCGAGCCCTCGAGGCCCCGGTTCCGCTCGCCGGAAGCCGGGGAGCAGGGCATGATGCCGGTCTCCGCGCGCGTGTGAAAAGGGAGCCCGTCGTGAGCAAGGTCAGGGTCGCTGGTTTCTCCGTATCGCTCGATGGCTTTTCCGCCGGGCCCGATCAATCGCTCGAGCATCCCCTCGGCAAGGGCGGGCCCGAGATCTTCCAGTGGTTCTTTCCCACCCGGACGTTCCGCGCCATGCAAGGCATGGAGGGCGGGGATACCGGCCCTGACGACGTCTTCGCGCACCGCGCCATGGAAGGGTTGGGCGCCTTCATCCTCGGGCGCAACATGTTCGGGCCGATCCGGGGCGCGTGGCCCGACGAGGAGTGGAAGGGCTGGTGGGGCGACACCCCTCCGTACCACGCACCCACCTTCGTGCTGACGCACCATGCGCGCCCGCCGCTGGACATGCTGGGCGGGACGACGTTCCACTTCGTCACCGACGGGATCGAGGCTGCGCTCGACCGGGCCCGGGCGGCGGCGGGAACGAAGGACGTGAAGATCGGCGGCGGCGTCTCGACCGTCCGCCAGTTTGTCCGGGCGGGCCTCGTCGATGACATCCACCTGGCCGTGGCGCCGGTGGTGCTGGGCCGCGGCGAGGCGCTCTTCAGGGATCTCGACCTGCGCGCGATGGGCTATCGCACCGTCGAGCATGTCTCGACCGAGCGCGCGACGCATGTCGTCCTCGCCCGCTGACCCAGGATCGCCGCTCGCGATTCCGCAAAGCGTGCGCGCGTAAGCCAATGCCTGGCCGCAGCACGCGCGCACAACGACCGGGGCAGGCGGTGAAGCGGCTCGGCCAAGCCCGGCGCCCAGCCGCCGTCCTTTCACGGACCAGCGAAATCGCTTAGGTTTGAAGATGACGGCAGCGTGGAGACGGTCATGTCTCGGGAGGCGCGCGTAAAACCCGGTATTGGCCCTGATCCGCAAGGGCCTTCCGGCGAATGGGGGACCGGAGGTCTCCTGCAGGAAGAGGACGCGAACGAAGTTCGGCTCCAGCATGGGGGCGGGCAGCACGCCGATGTCTCCGCCTTGGCCTCCGACCCGTGGGCCGCCGTCCGCAGGGTCCTGGCTGTCCTTCGTGAATCGCACGGTGATCTCAAGCCGGTTTGCCAAAGCATCGTCCAGGCGGCCCGGGCCGCGTGCGAAGCCGATGTCGCCTGTCTCGTTCTGCGTCAGAGCGGCGGCGGAACCGGCGACGCCGCGTTGGATCCGCAGTCCGCCGATCTCATGGCGGGCCTGACAGCCTTTTCGCTCGATGCGGCTGACGGCGAGGCCGCGAACGGGAGCGGCGGCGCCGACGGCAGCGAGCCCGGCGACGACGGAGCGCGGTGGCTCGCCGCCTCCGGCTACGAGACCCGCCTGTCCTTTCCGCTCCGGCACGGTGAAACCGACATCGGAGCCATGGCCCTGGCGCGAAGGGCCGCGTCTCCCTTCAGCCCCCGGCAGACCGAGGTTGCGGCGACCCTTGCGGAGCTGGCGAGCGTCGCCGTAGCGCAAGCCGGACTGACCGGCCGCGTGTCGGACCTGAGCGACGAGGTGCAGGAAGCACTGGCCTACCAGGAGGCGCTCGGCGGCGTGCTCAGCGTGCTCAGCCGATCGCCTTCGTCGCTGCAGCCGGTGCTCGAGACCATCGCCGACGCGGCCCGCCAGCTCTGCCAGTCGTTCGACGCCTCGATCATCCTGCGCGAGGGCGACACGATGCACGTGACGGCCCATAAGGGGCCGATCCCGATCGACTTCACGGACTGGCCGGTCAACCGCGACTGGGTCACCGGACGGGCGGTCGTCGACGGCGCGCCGATCCATATCGCGGACCTCTCGACCGACAACGACTATCCCGAGGGCTCCATCATGGCCCGCAGGCTTGGCCATCGCACGATCCTGGCCGTGCCGCTGCTGCGTAACGACGAGGCGATCGGGGCGATCGTGCTCCGCCGCCTGGAGGTCCGCCCGTTTTCCGACAGGCAGGTGAAAATCCTGCAGACCTTCGCCGACCAGGCCGTCATCGCCATCGCCAACGTCCGTCTGCTCGAACAGCTCCGCACCAGCACGGCCGAGCTGACGGAGGCCCTGCACCAGCAGACTGCGACGGCCGACGTGCTGAAGGTCATCAGCCGGTCCACCTTCGACCTGCAAACGGTCCTCGACGCGCTCGTCGAGACGGCGGCGCAGCTCGCGCGGGCCGATATGGCCGACATCTTCCGCAAGATCGGCGGCGAGGTGCGGTGCGCCGCCACATATGGCTACAGCCCGGAGCTGCAAGCCTACATGGACAGCAGGCCCTGGGACATGAGCCGCGGCACGGCCTTCGGGAGGGCCGCCGCGGATGGCCGGATCGTGCACATTCCCGACGTGTGGGCGGATCCCGAATACACCGCGGTCGACGCCTACAGGATCGGCGGCTTCCGGACCCTCGTGGGCATCCCGCTCCTGCGCGAGGGCGTCCTGCTGGGGTTGCTCTCGCTGGAGCGCAAGCGGGTCGACCCGTTCACGGACAAGGAGCTGGAGCTCATCTCGACGTTCGCGGACCAGGCCGTGATCGCCATCGAGAACGTCAGGCTGTTCACCGAGAGAGCCGACGCCCTGGAGCGCCAGACGGCGACCGCGGAGATCCTCAAGGTCATCGCCAGCTCGCGCTCGGACGTCCAGCCCGTGTTCGAGGTCATCGCCGACTGCGCGGTGCGCCTGACGTCGTGCTGGTCGATGCTGCTGACCACGTTCGACGGCGAGTTCCAGCATTTCGGGGCCGCGCGCGGCGCATTGCCCGGTTCGGAGGACTACGTCCGCGCGCAATATCCCGTCAGGCCCGAGTGGGACTCCCTGTCCGGGCGCTGCATCCTGCAACGCACGGCGATCAATACGTACGACGCCTGGGAAGACCCCAGTCCTGCGGTCCGCGAACGCGCCCGGGCTCGCGGCTACCGCGGGAGTCTCTGCGTGCCCATGCTGCTCGGCGACGCCTGCATCGGCGCGCTCTCGGTTTCGCGCAACACCCCGGGGCGCTTCGCCGAGGAGGACGTGGCGATGCTCAGGACGTTCGCGGACCAGGCCGTGATCGCCATCGAGAACGTGCGGCTTTTCACCGAGACGACCGAGGCCCTGCAGCAGCAGACCGCCACGGCCGACGTGCTCAAGGTCATCAGCCGCTCCACCTTCGACCTGGAGGCGGTGCTGCAGACCCTGGTCGAGTCCGCCGCGCGGCTCGCGGACGCCGACAAGGCGACGATCACGCGCGAGCGCGACGGCGTGTTCTACCGCGAGGAGTCGTATGGCTTCTCCGACCAATTCATCGGGACCGTCCGCGCCATCCCTGTGCGGCCCGAGCCGGGGTCGGCCTCGGGCCGCGCGATGCTGGAGGGCAGGATCGTGCACATCCCCGACGTGCTGGCCGATCCCGCCTACACCTTCGCCGAGGCCCTGAATTCCGGCGAGTTCCGCACGATCCTCGCCGTCCCCATGCTGCGCGAAAAGCGCCCCATCGGCGTCTTCGCGCTCACGCGCGGCCAGATGCGCCCGTTCACCGACAAGCAGATCGAGCTGGTCGCCACCTTCGCCGACCAGGCGGCGATCGCCATCGAGAACGTCACCCTGTTCGATCGCGTCGAGGCGCGAACCCGGGAACTCGCCCAGTCGCTCCAGGACCTGAAGGCCGCCCAGGATCGCCTCATCCAGTCCGAGAAGCTCGCCTCGCTCGGCCAGCTCACGGCGGGCATTGCGCACGAAATCAAGAACCCGTTGAACTTCGTGAACAACTTCGCCGAGGTGTCGAGCGAGCTCGTCGCGGACCTCAGCGAAATCCTGCGCGATGTCGAACTGGACGACGTGCGCAGCCGCGAGGTGGCCGACATCGCCGACGCGCTCGACGGCAACCTGCGCAAGATCGTGCAGCACGGCGCGCGCGCCGATTCCATCGTCCGCAACATGCTGCTTCATTCGCGCCGGGGAACGGGCGAGCGGCGGGCGGCGGACATCAACGCCCTGGTCGAGGAGAGCCTCGGGCTCGCCTATCACGGCGCCCGCGCGCAGACGCCCGGCTTCAACGTCAGCCTCGTGAGGGACCTCGACCCCACGGCCGGACACGCCGTCGTCGATCCGCAGGAGATCACGCGCGTGCTCCTGAACCTGCTGTCCAACAGCTTCCACGCCACCGCGAAACGGAAGCGCCAGGAGGGCGGCGGCTTCGAGCCCGTCGTCACCGTGAGGACGCGCGGGCTGGCGGACCACATCGTGATCACCGTCGAGGACAACGGGACCGGAGTGCCCCCCGACGTCCGCGCCCGCATCTTCGATCCCTTCTTCACCACCAAGCCGGCGGGCGAAGGCACGGGCCTGGGCCTGTCGCTGAGCCACGACGTCGTGGTGCAGCATGGCGGCGTCATCGAAGTGGACTCCGATCCGGGCGCGTTCACCGCGTTCACGATCACCTTGCCGCGCGACCTCCAGCCGGACGACAGGGCCACGCCATGAGCATCCTGATCCTCGTTGTCGACGATGAAAGCGACGTCGAACCGCTCTTTCGCCAGCAGTTCAGGCGCGAGCTGAAGGCAGGGCGGTTCGAGATGACCTTCGCCGCTTCCGGACAGGAGGCGCTCGATCGCATCGCGACCCTACCGCCCGGCCTCGACCTCATCCTGATCCTGACCGACGTCAACATGCCCGGCATGAGCGGGCTCGAGCTGCTGTCGCAGACCCGGCAGCTCAGGCCCGCCGTGCCGGTGATCATGATCACCGCCTACGGCGACGCCGACACGCGCCGGTCTTCGCTGGAACGGGGCGCCGAGGACCTGTTCGTCAAGCCGATCGACTTCGCCGCCCTGAAAACCAGGATCGATGAGCACGTGTCGGTTTGGGCCGACCCGCCCCCAACCGCTCCGGGGCCGGGCAGCCCATGACGAACGGCGCAGGAGGACAAACGCCGAAGGGCAGCAGCGTGACGACGCCGGCCGAGGAGCTCGAGCGCCAGGTCCGCCGGCTCGAGCGGGATCTCCTCGACACGCGCGACACCCTTCGCGAGTCGTCGGAGGCGCAGGCCGCGATGGGCGAAGTGCTTGGTGTGATCTCGCGCTCGCCAGGCGACCTGAAGCCGGTGCTCGACGTCATCGCCGCCACCGCCGCGCGCGTGTGCCTGGCGGAATACTCGCACATCTACATGCTGCGCGATGGCGCCTACCGGCTGGAGGCGTTCATCAATCCTGACGACCCGGAGTCCGCTCACCTTTCGAGCGGCCCGATCCCGCCGCAGATGCGTGGCTCGGTGACGGCGCGGGCGGCGCGGGAGCTTCGCACCGTGCACGTCCCCGACACGACCTCCGATCCCGAGCACGACGAGGGGCTTCTCAAGGGCCAGAAGCCGCGCACGGTCATCTCCGCGCCGCTCCTGCGCGAGGGCGTCGCGGTGGGCGTCATCACGCTGAGCAGGCGCGCAGTCGAAGCGTTCACGCCTCGCCAGATCAAGCTGCTCACGACCTTCGCCGACCAGGCGGTGATCGCGATCGCCAACGCCCACCTGCTCGAAGAGGTCCAGGCCCGGACCAAGGACCTCTCCGACGCCCTGCAGCAGCAGACCGCCACGGCCGAAGTGCTGCAGGTCATCAGCCGCTCCGCCTTCGACCTTCAGGCGGTGCTCGACACGCTGGCCGAGTCGGCACGGCGCCTGTGCCTCGCCGACCGGGCGGTGTTCGCCCTGCTGGAGAACGGCAAGGTGCACCTGAAGTCCGTGGTGGGGCCCGGGGACGAGGTGACCGATGCCTACTACGCCGCCTGGCGCGCCGTTCCAAAGGAGCCGTCCACGGGAACTCCGAGCGGCAGGTCCATCGTCACGGGACAGGTCGTGCATATTCCCGACCTTCTCGAAGATCCCGGCCTGTCGCATTGGGAGGGGTTCATTCGGGCTGGCAACCGCCGCGCGAGCCTGAGCATTCCCCTGATGCGGGACGACCAGGCGATCGGCGCCCTCAGCCTGGTGCGCATGGAACCCGGCCTCTTTTCGGAGCGCCACGTCCAGCTCGCGTCCACCTTCGCGTCCCAGGCCGTGATCGCCATCGAGAACGTGAACCTCCTGCAACGTGCCGAGGCGCGTTCGCGGGAGCTCGCCGAATCTCTGCACCACCTGAAGTCGGCGCAGGACCGGCTCATCCAGTCCGAGAAGCTCGCGTCGCTCGGGCAACTCACGGCCGGGATCGCGCACGAGATCAAGAACCCGCTGAACTTCATCAACAACTTCGCCGATCTCTCGAAGGACCTCTTGCAGGAGATCCAGGACGCCATCGCCAGGGCCGGCCCTGCCCTCGACCCGGAGACCCGCCAGGAGATTGCCGAGGCATCCTCCCTGCTGAAGGGGAACCTGTCCAAGGTGGTCGAGCACGGCCGGCGCGCCGACTCGATCGTCCGCACGATGCTGCTGCATTCGCGGGAAGGCAGCGGCGCGGCGCGGCCGGTCGACCTGAACAGACTGGTCGAGGAGGCTCTGAACCTCGGCTACCACGGCCTTCGGGCGGAGCGGCCCGACTTCGACGTGTCGTTCAGGACCGACCTCGACCCCGGGGTCGGCATGGTCGAGGTGTTTCCGCAGGAGTTCACGCGCGTCCTGTTGAACCTCATCGGCAACGCGTTCCATGCTGTCCGCGCGAAGCGCCTGCAGGCGGCGGGCGAGGCCTACCAACCCACCCTGGAGGTCTCGACGCAGGCGGGGACCGGCGACGTCGTGGTCCGTATCCGCGACAACGGGACAGGCATTCCCGCCGCCATCAGGGAACGCATCTTCGAGCCCTTCTTCACGACAAAGCCTGCCGGGGAAGGCACGGGGCTCGGCCTTTCGCTGTCTCACGACATCATCGTCAAGCAGCATGGCGGCCGCATCGACGTGGACACCGAGCCGGGATCGTTCACGGAGTTCGTCCTGCGCCTGCCGCGCGTCCAGCCGCCGATTGCGCCTGCCGGAGCGCGCCCGGCGGGGGAGCGGTCCCTCGCACCATCCCCGCCTCCCCTCGTGTCAGGGACGCCCGAGCGATGAGCACGCGCATTCTCGTCGTGGACGACGAACCCGACCTGGAGGAATTGATCCGGCAGAAATACCGCCGGGAGATCCGCGACAAGGAACTGGATTTCCTGTTTGCCCGCGACGGCGTCGAGGCCCTCGACGTGGTGGCCCGGACGCCCGATCTCGTGCTCGTCCTCAGCGACATCAACATGCCGCGCATGGACGGCCTCACGCTGCTGGCTTCCCTCCAGACCTCGTTCGACGGCCTTGCGACCGTGATCGTGTCGGCCTATGGCGACATGCCGAACATCCGCACCGCGATGAACCGCGGAGCCTTCGACTTCCTGACAAAGCCGATCGACTTCGACGACCTCAGCCAGACGATCGACAAGACGCGGCGTCACGTCCAGTCCTTGCGGCAGGCGAGGTCACTTCTCCTGGAGGCGGAGCGCGCACGCGCCGCCCTGTCGCGTTTCTTTTCGCCGAACCTCGCCCAGCGCCTCGCCTCGGATCTCGCGGCCACGGAACTCAGCGCCAGCAGGCGCGAAGTCACGGCGATGTTCACCGACATCGCGGATTTCACGGCTCTCGTCGACACGCTCGAGCCCGACATCCTCGAACCGCTGCTCAACGCCTATCTCGGCGAGATGACGGACATCGTCTTCTCCCACGGCGGCACCCTGGCCAAGGTGGTGGGAGACGCCATGCACGTCCTGTTCGGCGCTCCTGGCGAACAGCACGACCACGCGTCCCGCGCCGTGTCCTGCGCCCTGGAGCTGGACGCCCATTGCGAGGCGTTCCGTCGTGCATGGCGCGCACGCCGGGTGGACCTCGGGCCCACGCGGATTGGGATCGATTCAGGGGAGGCCATCGTCGGCAACTTCGGCGGCCAGCGATATTTCGATTACACGGCCTATGGCGACTGCATCAACACCGCATCCCGGCTGGAGATGGCCAACAAGACCTTCGGCACCCGGATCTGCGTGAGCGGCCGCGTCGTGGAACGGATCGCGGACTTCGCGGGCCGGCCGATCGGCTCGCTCATCCTGCGTGGCCGGAGCGAGCGGCTGCGCGCCTACGAGCCGATCCCTGACGAAGAGCGGGATGGCCTGGCCCATCGTTCCTACATCGAGGCCTTCGCGAAGCTCGAGATGGGCGACCCGGCCGCGATCCAGGCCTTCGCGAACCTGGTCGGGGCGCACTCCGACGATCCTGTCGCAAGCCTGCACCTTCGCCGTCTCCTGAACGGGGAGAAGGGGGTGGAGATCGTGGTCGCCTAGGCATCGCTCCCCTGCGCCATGCGCCGGGCCTGGGCGGCGGCTGGGCTTACTCTCCTCCAGGTTGCGGGAGTTGAAGTACCTGAAGCGCGAGCGCATGATTTGCGGCGTCGTCCTTGCACACGAGGAGAAACGCCATGTCAGATCTGTCGGACCCGGCAAGCTGGGATCCCTCTCTCGATGCAGTCGTTGCAGCGCCGAAGAACCACAAGGTGATCTTCGAAAATGAGCGGCTCAGGGTGCTAGAGGTCATCCTCGATTCCGATGAGGAGGAGCCGGTCCATCACCACAGGTGGCCTTCGGTGTTCGTGTTCGATCAGGTCCAGGGCCCCATTCATGATTTTTCGCCGGACGGTGTTCAGCTTCCCCCCAACCGGGACGTCATGAAGGCTATCCAGGCCTGGAACGGCGAGGGCTGCCTCGTGGTCCACATGGCTCCCCAGCCAGCCGGCCGTGTTCTGAACGCCTCGGGAAAGCCGGTCCACGGGATCCGGATCGAAATGAAGAACGCGAGGTGAGTTCGAGCCTTGCCGGGCGGCGGCGCCTTGTGAGCGCACTCCGCCCGCACCGCTCGTCTTCGGTTTCCACGCCTCCCGAGATTGCGCTCTGACGTCGGGTGTCCGCCCCTCAGGTCGGAACGAGGTTACGGATCATCTCCAGAGAATAGGTCTCGAACCCCGCCCCCCGATAGAGCGCGATGGCCGGGTCATTTCCCGACGCTGCGTTGAGCAGCAGCGCGCAGTGGCCCTGGTCGCGCGCGTGGCGCTCGGCGGCGGCGACCAGCATGGCGCCGATGCCCCTGCGCCGGTGGGTGCAGGCCACCGCGAGCTCCATGATGTAGGAGCGCGCCTGCAGGCTCGGGCGCACGTTGAAGTCCAGCGACACGTGCGCAAGGATCATCGTCCCGACCACCATCCCGTCCGCTTCGGCGACGAGGATCGTTCCGCCTTCGCGCGCCACCCATTTTTCACTTTCGACGAGACTCATTCGACCGGCATCCTCGGCGAGGTTGCGGTCGTGGGTGTAGGCCTCGCCCGCCACGTTCAACGCGTAGAGCAACGCCTCGACCGCGGGGCGGTCGCGTTCCTCCATGGGGCGGATCAGAGCGGGATCCGGCGCTCGGCGGCCATCGCGGCCGTCAGTCGTGGGCGTATTCATTTCGGTGCGATCTCCGCGAAGTCCTCCTGGAATTCCTTGAGCTCGGTCGCGTTGAGGTCCGAAACGGCCCAGAACGACAGGCCCGCCTGGCGCCAGCCGAGGAGGTTGTAGCCGTCGCGATGGTCAGCCCGGCTCTCGCTGCCCTGAGCAGGCCAGACGAACAGGTTGATGACGTGCCCGTTGCGTCGATAGACGAGCGCCGCCACAGGGCGACCGCCCACATAGTCCAGCCGGCCGCCGGCGAGGGGGAAGCCTCGCCCGGCGAGATCGACGACGGGGGGCGCGAAATCGACCTTTCCGTTGAACCACGGCTTGACCGTGTGCTGGTCCGAGGTCGCCACGTCGGTGAGATGGCTCACCTGGAGCGAACGGACATGGCTCGCCACGAGATCGCTCTCCAGTTCCGGCGGAATGCGCCACACGATGGTCATGACGACGAGGCTGGCCGCCAGCAGGCCGGCGGAAGGCGCAAGCGCCCAGCGCCCAAGTCGCGCCAGGATGCCGCCGGCGGCAGGACGCCGTCGCCGCTCGGCCGAGGCCGTGGCCGAGCGCTCGGCAGCGAGCGCCGCCTCGATGCGCGTGCGCAGGTGCGCGGGCGCCGCGGGGCGCAAGGCGGGGCTCGCCAGGGCGGCGCGGGTCGCCTGGATGGAGCGAAGCTTCGGCTCGCATGACGGGCAGTGCGAGACATGGTCCTCGCAGGCGAGCGCATGCGCCGCGTCCAGTTCGCCATCGGCGAAGGCGTCGAGCAGCGGCTCCCAGTGCGGGCAGTCGGGGCGTTGCGTCATGGCCGCGCCTCCGGCATTGCGGCCTGCCAGCGCGCCGCGAAGGCGCGCCGGGCGCGCGAGAGACGCGACATCACGGTCCCGATGGGCAGGCCGAGGACATCGGCGATCTCGCGATAGGAACAGTCCTCGATGTCACGGAGCACCAGGATCTCGCGGGTCTCCTCGGGAAGCTTGTCGAGAGTCTGGCGCACCCGTGCGTCCTCGTCCTGGCGGAGCAGCGTGTGCTCGGGGTCGCCCTCCGCCGCGACGAGGAGCACGGGATCCTCGTCGCGATCGGGCTCGGTCCCACCGGGCCGGGCAGCCGTCCGCGCGCGGTCCCGCTGGACCTGCTCCCGATAGGTGAAATGGCAGTTGCGCACGATGGCGAAGAGCCAGGCGCGCACGCTCCCGCCGCGGAACTCCCCCCAACTGCGGAAGGCGCGCAGATAGGCTTCCTGCGCCACGTCCTCCGCCACGGACGTGTCGTGGCACAGGAAGCGCGCGAGGTTGTAAACGGCGTCGAGATGCGGCAGGGCCGCCGCCTCGAAAGACGGCAGCGATCCGGCCGGGGTCGCGTCGGCCCGTCTGGCCCCGGCCAGCTTCCCCGCGAGGTTCGCAACGCCGCCGAAGCTGTGCACCGCCTGGTGCAGGAGGGCGGCCCCCGCCCGCAGCACGGACCCCGCGAAGGGTGGAGCGCAGCGGGCGGGAGTGATGAACGCGGCGGGGGTCATGAGGCGTGCACCTCTCCGGCGGCGACCCGGCCCGGAGACTGCACCAGCATTCCGGGGTCCTGCGGGCCACAGGGTGCGGCCAGCAGGACAGGCTCCCTCACGGCAGGAGCCCCTTCCGGCCCCATGGCGAACAGCGCCAGCAGCGCGCAGGCCCAGAGCACGAGCGGGCCGGCCATGCTGGCGCAGGTGACTTGATGGTCTTCCGGATTGTAGCTCATGGCGATCCTCCGGCCCTGTCTCAGGAGCCAGCCCTCACAATGACCTTGCCGGTCATGTGCGGATGAAGAGAGCAGAAATAGGCGAAGCTTCCGCTGGACGTGAACGTCATGGAGAAGCTGTCGTCAGTATCCAGAACCTTCGACTTGAACGCCTTCTCGGCTTCCACCACCGTATGCGGAATATCGTCGTGGTTCACCCATCGTACTGTCGTCCCGGGGGCGATCGTGATTTCCGCTGGCGCAAACGTGAAGTTGTCGATGCTGACCTCGATCGTCGGCGGGACGGCGGCGGTGGTTCCCTGGGCACGAAGTGCAGCCGGGCCGGACATCCCTGCGGCTGCGACGGCCAGCACGCAGAGCCATCGCCGGCGGGCGAAAAGGGGAGCGATCATGTTCTATCCTCCCGGTTCAGCCGATGAGCGGCTTGTCGATGATGGCGAGCGGCTCGCTGCCGTGCACGACGTCGACGGTGGCGATGCCCAGGTACTTCCGCAGTTCGCCCGCTGGAACCTTCATCGGCCCAGGCGAGGGAGCGGAACCGGGCGCCGGCTGCGGAAAGGCCGTGGAAAGGGCCGTGTGGAAGGCAACGTTGCCCTCGACCTTCTGCATGACCTGGTGGATGTGCCCGTTGAGCACGGTCACCGATCCGAAGCGCCTGAGAACGGTGAGCGCCTGGGCGGAGTCCGCCGTGCCCCACCCCCACTCCGCGTAGACGGTCCAGAGCGGAATATGGGCGAACACCACGATCGGCGTGGAGGAGGACAGGCTGGCGACATCCTGCTGCAGCCACTCCAGCTGCTCGGCCCCCAAGTTGCCGAGACCGCCGGCCTTCAGGTTCACGACGTTGACGAGGGCGATGTAGTGAACCCCGTTGAAGTCGAAGCTGTACCAGCCCGCCCCTTTGGCCTTGGCTCCAAAGCGGGACAGGTAGGCGCTGCCCTGCCCGTCATCGAGCAGGTCGTGCTCGCCGGGCACGTAGAACACGGGCAGGCCCGCTTCCTGGATGAGCTTTTCGGCATCGTCGAATTCCTTGTCGCGGGAGAGGTGGCTGATGTCGCCCGTATGGATCATGAAGGCCGGCTTGACGGGCAGCCTCTTGATGCGATCGACGGCCTCCCTCAGGGTGGCGAGCGCATCGGGGTTGGCGGGCTTGTCGAAGCCCACGTGGCTGTCGCTGATCTGCAGGAACGTGAACGGGTGAACGGGCTCTTCCGCCGCAAGGGCCGCCTGGAGGCCGACCGCCTGCGGCAACCCCGAGGCGATGCTCCACATGACGCCTGCTCCGGCCCACGTCATGCATTCGAGGAACCCACGCCGGTCGATGCCGTCGGCGTCGCGCGCGGGAGTTGGGGACTGTTCGGTGGTCATGGTCGCTCCGGGGTCAAGGGCGTGACGCTTGATGCCGCCACACAGGCCAAGACCGGCGATGGACCCGTTTTATTCCAACCCTCGGACGACCCGCCCCAACGGACGCAGGCTACGTCCGCTAATGGTCACTGCTCTCGAGCGTCAGCCGTCTCACGCTCCCAGTACGGCGGATCGCCGAACGCCTCCCTGAGATGCGCCACGAGCGCGCGGATCTTTCCGGTCGTGCCGAAGTCGCGCGGATGCGCGACGAACAGCTCGGCGCTCTGTGGGGCCCGGTCGAGCTTGACGATCCTGAGAGCGCCCTCACGCAGATCGTCATGGACCACGAAGCGGGGGAGGAGCGCCACTCCCAGGCCCGCGAGGGCCGCGCCGCGCATCATGAGGCCGTTGTTGAGCCGGAGAGCCGAGAGACACCGCACCACCGACGCGCCGCCCGGCCCCTCGAAGCGCCAGTCGGACTCCCGGCGATTGTAGAAAATCGCCCGGTGAGCCGAGAGGTCGCCGACCGATCGAAGCGGAGGCGCGTTCTCGAGGTAGGCGGGCGAGGCCACGAGGTGGCGCGAACTCTGCGCGAGGCGATGGGCGACCAGATAGCGCTCGGACACGGGTCCGTGCCGGATGACGGCGTCGAAGCCGCCGGCTGCCGCATCCACGAAGTGGTCGTCGAGATCGAGGGTCAGGTCGATCCGCGGATGAGCGCGGAGGAACGCATAGAGCGGCTTCTCCAGGTGGAGAATGCCGAAGCTGACCGGCGCCGAGATCCGCAGGGGTCCAACGAGTTCGCCGCTCCGCTGGGCGAGTTCGGCCTTGGCCTCCTCCGCCTCGCTGAGAATGCGACGCCCCCGCTCCAGGAAGGTCCGGCCGTTCTCGGTGAGGGCGGAGCGGCGCGTCGAGCGCTGCAGGAGCTTCACGCCCAGCGATCGCTCCAGCTCGGAAAGCCGCTCGCTGACGACGGACTTGGCGAGGCCGAGGCGCTGCGCCGCCGCGGTGATCGATCCCGTCTCGGCCACGCAGACGAAGGCGGCGACGCCGTCCAGCTTCATCATTGTTCGACTTTCCCGAACGCCTGAACCGCGGGGGAGCGGCTAGCGAGGACGGTGGAGCAGGCGCAAGCTGCTGTCGAGCCTCCCCCCGCTCCTGGAGCCTGCCATGCTGCGCATCCCCCTGTTCACCCTCGCCACTCTCCTTGCCTCGGCTCTTTCAGGCGCGGCCCTCGCCGCCGGGCCTGCTACGTTCCCGGCCGGCTTCGAAACCCGCGACATCCCCGCCAACGGCACGACCCTGCACGTGCGGACCGGAGGACATGGCCCTGCCGTGGTGCTCCTGCACGGCTATGGCGAAACCGGCGACATGTGGGGTCCGCTCGCCGCGGACCTCGCCCGGGACCACACGGTTATCGTGCCGGACCTGCGTGGCATGGGGCTCTCGGCCCGGCCAGGTGGCGGCTACGACAAGAAGACCCAAGGGGAGGATGTGGCCGCCCTCCTGCGCGGCTTGGGCGTCACGGACACCGATCTCGTGACCCACGACATCGGCAACATGGTCGGTTACGCGTTCGCCGCGGAGCATCGCGACATGGTGCGCCGCTTCGTCATCATCGATGCGCCACTGCCGGGCGTCGGGCCGTGGGAGGAGATCCTCAAGAATCCGCTGCTCTGGCACTTCCGGTTCGGCGGACCCGACATGGAGCGTCTGGTCGCGGGGCGGGAGCGCATCTATCTCGACCGCTTCTGGAACGAGTTCTCCGCCCATCCCGATCGCTTCTCGGAGGAGTCGCGGGCCCACTACGCCGCCCTCTATGCAGCGCCGGGCGCCATGCATGCCGGGTTTGCGCAGTTCGCCGCCTTCGACCAGGACGCGGTCGACAACAAGGCGTTCCTCGCGCAGGGCAAGCTCGACATGCCGGTGCTGGCCCTGGGAGGCGAGAAGTCGTTCGGGCTCACCATGGCGCAGGTGATGGGCTTCGCGGCGAACAAGGTGACGGGCGCGGTCGTGCCGGATTCCGGGCACTGGATCATGGAGGAGAACCCGTCCGCCACCGTCTCGCTCGTCGGCGCGTTCCTGCGCTCGGGCCTGCAGGAGCAACGCCTGACCCCGCAAGCCATCGCCGCGATCGCGACGGCTCCGGCCGCGCCCGGCACGTCGGGCGTGGCCGGACTGGAGACGCGCATCCTCTCCGGCGATCCCACCGCGCCCGGGCCGTACACCATCCAGCTGACGGTCCCGCCGCGGACGCGCATCGCCGCCCACCGGCATCGGGACGACCGCACCGCGGTCGTCGTCGCCGGCCAGTGGTCGTTCGGCTACGGCCCTGCCGCCGACGCCTCGGGGCTGACCCGGCTTCCCGCCGGCAGCGTCTACACGGAGCCCGTGGGCCGGCCGCACTACGCGGAAACAGGCGACGAGGGCGCCACCGTCGTGATCTCCGGAACGGGCCCGAGCGACACGACGTTCGAAGGCCGATGATCGGCCCTGCGGGGGCAGCTGACGCCGCGTCCGACGCCTGATGCCGGAAGCGCGCGTTCACTGGGCGGCCTCGCGATCGAGATCGTGAGCCGGCCCGCAGTTGATCCCGCACGATTGTCTTGCCACCATTCCACCCGCGGGACGTGCGCCACGACGGCCCGCCCCATCCCCCGCCGTGGCTTTCTGGGAACCCCCATGCCCCACAGAAAGAGACTTGCGGCCCTCCTGGCCGGCGCGCTTCTGGCCTGCTCCCTGTCGTCTGTCCGCGCGGCTGATCCCGATGTCGCCGAGCAGATCATCACGAACATGAACAAGGCGTTCGGGACCTATCCCGCGACACGCGCGAACCACGCGAAGGGCGTCGTGTTCGAAGGGACGTTCACGCCTGGGCCCGAAGGGGCCGCGCTCAGCAAGGCGGCCTTGTTCAGGGCGGCGAATACGCCGGTGACCGTGCGGTTCTCTGACGCCACGGGCGTCCCCAACATCCCCGACGGAGACCCGAACGCGAACCCGCACGGCATGTCGGTCAAGTTCCGCATTCCCGGCGGCGACGAGGTCGACATCGTGGCGAACTCGCTGCCGTTCTTCCCTGTCGCGACCGGCGAAGAGTTCCGCGACCTGCTGCAGGCCGTGCTCGACAGCCCCGCCGGCAGCCCCAAGCCGACGAAGATCGAGCAGTTCTTCGCGGCCCATCCCGCTGCGCTCCAGGCCGGCGCATCGGCTCAGACGCCCGCGAGCTTCGCGACCGAAGTGTACAACGGCGTGAATTCATTCGTCTTCGTCTCGCCCCAGAACGAGAGGCGCTACTTCCGCTTCAAGATCGTGCCGGACGCCGGCGCTGCGTACCTGGACGCCGCATCAGCCGCGAAGCTGGGCGCGAACGGCCTCATGGACGAGATCAGGACGCGCGTGAGCGCCGCGCCGGTCTCCTTCACCTTGCAGGCGCAGCTGGCCGATCCGTCCGACCCCGTCAACGACGCGACCAAGCCGTACCCGCCCCAGCGCAAGATCGTGGAGCTCGGAAAGATCGTCCTCTCGAAGGTGGGGGCCGACCCCAAGGATTTCGGCTTTCTGCCGACGAACCTGACCGACGGCATCGAGCCATCGGAAGACCCGCTGATCGCCTTGAGGACCAACGCCTACGCCATCTCCTTCAGCCGGCGGGCGCAGTAGGGAACCGGTGGACCCGGCGCTGCTCGCGCAGGGCCGGGATGCCCCGGCAGATTGCCAGGGCGCGCCCGGGTCGACATTGGGGGCATGATCTCCACGCCAGTCGTCGACGACCTCAGGGCGGAAAACCAAGGTCGGCCAAGGCGCCGGAAATCAGCGCCGTCTGGCCTTTGGTATTGCTGACGAGGCGCTCATATTGCGCGCGCGTCTGGAAGGGCGCCACCGCGGCCATATCCCGCAACGCCTGCTCCGCCTCGGGCCGGCGGCCGCTTCGCAGGAGCGCGGCGGCAAGCGAGCTCCTGCATGACCACGAGTCGGGTAGACGCCGCGCGCAGTCGCTGAGCACCCGGGCCGCCTCGTCATATCGCCCGAGAAACAGGAGAGCCCTGCCCCGATAGTTGTCGTAGAGAGGCGGGAAGAGCGGATCGAGCATGATGGCCTTGTCGATGGCGATGAGCGCGTCCACGGGCTTGTCGCTGTACAGCAGCACGTTGGCGAGACCGGCATAAGCCTCCGGATCGTTCGGGTTCTGAACAACGGCGCGCCGGGCGAAATCCAGGGCGCGGGTGAAGTCCTGGGCCCGGATGAGCAGGTTGCCCATTGTGACAGACGCAAAGCTCAAGGAAGGGTCCAGCCGCAGCGCGGTCTCGGCCTCCGCAACACCTTCGCGGACCGCTGCGTTGAAGCGTTCGGGCGCCCATTGCCGCGCCGTCTCGCGATAGAAGGTGTAGCCGAGTTCAGCGTGCGCGAGCGCCAGACCAGGATCCTGGGCGATCGCCTCGCGCAGGAGATCGCGTGCGCGAAGCGTGGCTTCCTTGCTGGCGTCCGTGTACCGGATGGCTCTCGCCCGAAGGACCTTGTCGTAAGCTCCGACAGCGGGCGCTGCGCCCGATAGTCTCGTCTTGACCTCGCTGGCCTGGATGCGGGAATCGAGCCGCGCCGCGATGTTCCCGGCGATTTCATCCTGCACCGCGTAGAGATCCGTGAGGGGCCGGTCGAATTTCTCCGACCAAAGGTCGGAGCCGGATTCGACGTCGATCAGCCTCGCCGTGACTCGGACGAGTTCCTCGCTGCGTCCGGCACGGCCCACCAGCAGGTAACGGGCGCGCAGGCGCCGCGCCGCCTCCACGGGATCGACGCCGGACGGCACTGCAAACGTGGAGTTTCTGCCGATCACGCTCAAAAGAGGCGACCGTCCAAGCGCGACGAGGATCTCCTCGGTCACGCCATCGGAAAAGTAGGCTTGGCTTTGGTCGGCGCTGGCGTTCTCGAATGGAAAGACCGCGAGCCGCGGTTTCTGCTCGAGATCGGACCCGGGACCGAAGTGACTCACCGCTTTGTCGAATGCCGAGGCTAGTCTGGCCGGGGCGCCGGACCACAGCGCCAGTGCAAGAAGGCACCCAGCCGCGCCAGCCAGGACTCCCGTGCCGATCGCGCGATGCCGGCCCGTCCGGCCTGGCGCGCCGTCCCACCGCACGGCATACGTGCGGATGGGGCGATCGATGTTCTTGAGGCGCCGGGCTCCCATCTCCACGATCGGCCAACTCAGCTTTCCCACGAGCTGATCGCGCACTTCGCCGGAGATCATCACCCCGTCCGGCGGACAGAGCTGTTCCAGCCGGGCGGCGATGTTGACCCCGTCGCCCATCAGGTCTTCGCCCTCCACCACCACGTCCCCGAGATGGACGCCGATGCGCAGGGACAGGGACAATCGGCCCTGCCGATCCGTGCGCCAGGCCGCGAGTTCCTGCTGGATCTGGACGGCGCACGAGACCGCGTCCACGACGGAACCGAACTCCACGAGCGCACCGTCACCCATCAGCTTGATGATCCGGCCACCATGCTGGTGGACCTGCTGGTCCATGACCTGGCCCCGCATGTCGCGCAGGGCCGCCAACGTCGCAGCCTCGTCGCGCTCCATGAGCTTCGAGAAGCCGACGACGTCCGAGGCCAGGACCGCGGACAACCTCCTCAGCGCCGCCATGTCAACTCCGACGCCTTCTGCTGGTCAGGATCTCGTCACGGACTGTGCGTCACCGCCCAACGCGAGCGTCGGGACAGCTTAGCCGCGTATCGGCAAGAGGCGAAGCACCTGCCCATCACCTGAGGACAGAACGACACCGGCCTGCGGGATGGACCGTCCCGGTTCCCTTGTCAGGCCCGAGAGCGCTGCGCCAGACGACCAGGTCCGGCACGTCCTCTCTCCGTCCGTTCAGCCGCCTGCCGAACACCAGGCCGGGCGGGTCAGAATGGGCGCGCGCCGAGGCGCGCCAGGACGGCGCGCGCCTCGTCTGCGATTTCCCGGACGATTTCCCCTGCCGGCTGGATGCGGCGGACCAGACCCACGCCTTGGCCGGCCCACAGCGACATGGCGTCGACATCGCCATCGTCTTCGGCGCGAGGGGTGTGGGAGGCGTAGGCCATGATCGTTCCCCCCGGCCCTGTCGCGATGATTTCGCCTTCGCCCGGACGCGCGCCTGTCCGCGGCCGCCCGGCGGCCTCCCATGCCTCGTGAACCTTGCCGCGGAGCGCCCGATGCGGAGCGTCTGGCCAGCCTCCGTCGAACAAGGTTCCATGCTCGGTCGCCGTCTCCTTCGCTTCAAGCAGCAAGTCACGGTAGCGCGGATGGATTCGTGCCTCGGTGCTCGCCAGGAAGCGCGTTCCGATCCAGGCTCCCGAGGCGCCGAGCGCCATCGCAGCCGCCAGGCCCCGCCCGTCAGAGATGCCGCCGGCGGCCAGCACGGGAACCGGGGTGACGCGATCCACCACGACCGGCACGAGCGCAATGGTGGTGACGGTTCCGTAGACGTGGCCGCCGGCCTCCCATCCCTGCGCAACCACCGCGTCCGCGCCGTCGTCGACAGCCTTGCGAGCCGCGTCGGCGCTCGCGACCGTGTGCAGGACCTTGGCCCCACCGCGCTTGGCGACCTCCGTCAGCCGTCCTGCATCGCCCCAGAAGAACGAGACAACCGGGGCGCCCTCCTCCACGCAGATGTCGAGGCGCTCCTCGGGGCTTTCGGTCAGGACCAGGTTGACCCCGAAAGGATGGAGCGTGAGGGCCTTCGTCTCGCGAATCTGCCGGCGGATCTCGTCGGGCGACGTCCATGCAAGAGCCAGCATCCCAAGTCCGCCAGCATTGCTGACGGCGGCCGCGAAACGAGGGGATGTCACGCCGCCCAGCGCCGCCTGGACAATGGGAACGTCGATGCCGGCGAGAGCGCAGAACGCGTTGGTCATCATCGCCTCCCTGGAGCTGAAACCAGGTGGAAGGGGGCGTAGACCCGCTCAGCGGCGTCCAAGAAGGAGGACATCGGAGTTCTCCAGGACTGCGTGGCAGCGAAGAACGATTACATGCGGCATTCTGGGGAATGGGCCGGCGCGACAGGCGTCGGCCTGGAGGTGACGGGATGAATGGTTCAGGAGGGCCGCTCCGTTATTGCACCGAAGCATACCTGATCTTCAGGCTCGCGCACAGCGTCGGGGTTGACAGCGCAAGCTCTGTCGTCTGGCTCGCATCGATCGACGAAAGAGAATTTCACGTTCATCGGGGCGGGCGTCTCGCCGCCTTGCTGCCGAAACACGCCGATGCCTGCGCCGAACGAAAGCGCATGCAGGCCGATGGACGGTCAGCCTCACGAAGCGGCGGGCGGCGGGCGGCTCTTCGCCTTCACCAGCCGACCCTGCCGATTCGTCCAGCAGCAAGGTCCGCTTCAGACCCTGAACGAAGCCGTCGTCGGCTTGGCTCTCCGTCAGCTTCGCTGACTCGCTAGACAGCGAAGACCAGATCGGCGACGCCGGCCGCAGAGCCGACCTTGCTGTACACGAAGTACTCCACGCCGTTGTGGACCGTGCTGCCGTCGAATTCGAGGATCGTCGTGGCCTTGTTGTCGATGGTCACCTTGCCCGTCGCGTTCGGAAGGTCGAGGATCTTGTCGCCGCCGAAGTCGACCTTCCCGTCACCGTTCTTGTCGAGGATCTTCGTGGTCGTGACCAGCAGGTCCTTGGCTCCGAAATTGGTGATCGTATCGTGGCCGAGGCCGATCTTCAGGGCGGTGTCGAAGAAGAAGACCTGCTTCTGGACGTCGGGCAGGTCCCCCAGCAACGCGTCGTTGGCGACGGTGCCTTCCACGGCGCCCTTGGGACGAACCGTGGCGTCGGCATAGACGAAGCAGTCATTGTCGTCCGTGCCGAGGTAGCGGAGACCTTTCGCCGGGTTGATGCCCGTCAGCTTCACCGAGTCGCCGCTGTCGGGTCCGTCGAGGTTGAGGACGCCGTTCTTGCCGAAGGTGACGATGCCGTCGTTGTTGCCGTCGAACAGCTTGTGGTCGGTGACGAGGACGTCGACCTTCTCGAAGTTGGTGATCGTGTCCTTGCCGGTGGTTCCACCGGTATGGAAGAAGAAGGTGTTCGGACCGGCCACGCCGGTCAGGGTTTGATTGGACGGGTCCGAGCCGTCGACCGTATTGGCGCGCTGCACGACGGGGCAGTCGGGAAGAACCGGCTGTGTCACAGGGTCGTCGTTGACGATCTGGCCCGCGGCCGTCGCGGTCGAGATCGTGACCCCGACCGGATTGGCGATGGTGACGGTGAAGCCCTCGTCGGACTCGGCGGCGGTGTCGCCGGACACATGGACCACGATGTCCTTGCTCGTCTGGCCCGCGGCGAAGCTGAGCGAACCGGTCGGCAGCGCGCCGCCGAAATCCGCCGCGTCGGCCGGATGCGATCCCGAGCCGGCCACCGACCAGGACGCGCTGCTGGCGCCCGTGGTGTCGCCGGTGCGGGTCACCGTGTAGGTGTAGTCCGTCCCGCCGAGGTCTCCCTCGTCGTGGCTGATGCTCGCCGGGGCGATGGCCAGCGCCGGGGCCGGCTGTGTCACAGGGTCGTCGTTGACGATCTGGCCCGCGGCCGTCGCGGTCGAGATCGTGGCCCCGACCGGATTGGCGATGGTGACGGTGAAGCCCTCGTCGGACTCGGCGGCGGTGTCGCCGGACACATGGACCACGACGTCCTTGCTCGTCTGGCCCGCGGCGAAGCTGAGCGAACCGGTCGGCAGCGCGCCGCCGAAATCCGCCGCGTCGGCCGGATGCGATCCCGAGCCGGCCACCGACCAGGACGCGCTGCTGGCGCCCGTGGTGTCGCCGGTGCGGGTCACCGTGTAGGTGTAGTCCGTCCCGCCGAGGTCTCCCTCGTCGTGGCTGATGCTCGCCGGGGCGATGGCCAGCGCCGGGGCCGGCTGTGTCACAGGGTCGTCGTTGACGATCAACCCGCCAGCGCTGGCCGTGGTGATGGCCGCGCCGAAGCTGTTCGACAAGGTGACCTGAAACCCCTCGTCGAATTCGATCGCTGTATCGCCGGATACTGCAACGACGACTTGCTTCGAGGTCTCGCCGGCGCCGAAGTTCACCACGTTGGTCGGCAAGGCGCCGCCGAAGTCCGCGGCGTCGGCGGGGTGCGTTCCCGAGCCGGTGACCCCCCATGAGGCGCTGGCCTCCCCGGTGGCGTTTCCGGAACGCGTCACCGTGAAAGTGTAGTGCGTCGTGCCGCTGTTCCCTTCACTCAGGCTGATGGCCGGAGGGCTGATGGAGAGGGATGCTGGCGCCGCCAGCAGCTGCGCGACGGTGAAAGTGCCATCCGTGAAGCGAACGGTCTCGATGTCATGCAGGCTGTCGGAGCCCAGCGGGCTCCCTGTCCTGGTGTCGACGATCTGGAACGTCCCGAACGACTCGGTGACTGAAAAGTCGCCCCTCTTGCCCGCATAGACGGCGATGTCATCGCCAGCTCCGCCATCCAGGCTGTCGTTCCCGATCCCGCCGGCCAGCGTGTCATTCCCGTCCGCTCCGAAGATGCTGTCCGGTCCATTGGAGGTGACGATGCTGTCGTCGCCGGACGAGCCCGTGAAGAAGACGCTGCGGCCCAAAAGCTCGTCGCTCAGGTCCACGGAGCCAGGGGCCGAGAGGACGAGGCTCACCTGCACGGTCTCGTTGCCCTCGCTAAATCGGATGGTGTCGAAGGCCTCGAACTGCGCGGCGGTGCCGCTCAACTGGCCTGAGGCGAAGGTGTTCAGGATCTCGACGCCCGTGGTGGTCAGTCCGGACAGGGAACCCCCATACACGGTGAGCTGGTCGGTCCCTGCTCCCCCCGCCACATTGCCCGTGAAGTTCGCGCCGACGTCCGGGAAGAGGGTGATGGAGTCATTGTCCCCGCCTCCGTCGATGGCGACGTTTCCACCATCGGCGAAGGAGTCGGTGATCGAATCGTCCCCGGCTCCTCCCGCGAGACTGTCATTTCCGGCTCCGCCGTCCAGGCTGTCGTTCCCGATCCCGCCGGCCAGCGTGTCGTTTCCCTCCGCTCCGATGATGCTGTCCGGTCCGTTGGAGGTGACGATGCTGTCGTCGCCGGACGAGCCGGTGAAGTAGACGCTGCGGCCCAAAAGCTCGTCGCTCAGATCGATGGAGCCAGGGGCCGAGAGGACGAGGCTCACCTGCACGGTCTCGTTGCCCTCGCTAAATCGGATGGTGTCGAAGGCCTCGAACTGCGCGGCCGTGCCGCTCAGCTGGCCCGAGGCGAAGGTGTTCAGGATCTCGACGCCCGTGGTGGTCAGTCCGGACAGGGACCCCCCATACACGGTGAGCTGGTCGGTCCCTGCTCCCCCCGCCACATTGCCCGTGAAGTTCGCCAAGGGGTCTGGGAAGAGGGTAATGGAGTCATTATCCCCGCCGCCGTCGATGGAGACCGTCCCCCCATTGGCGACAGCGTCGCTGATCGCATCGTCCCCGGCTCCTCCCGCGATACTGTCGTTCCCGGCCCCGCCGTCCAGGCTGTCGTTCCCGATCCCGCCGGAAAGCGTGTCGTTTCCCTCCGCTCCCAGGATGTTGTCCGCTCCGTCGGAGGTGACGATGCCATCGTTGCCGGACGTCCCGGTGAAGTACACGCTGCGGCCCAAAAGCTCGTCGCTCAGGTCCACGGAACCAGGGGCCGAAAGCGCAAGGACAACCTGCACGGTCTCGTTGCCCTCGCTAAATCGGATGGTGTCGAAGGCCTCGAACTGCGCGGCTGTGCCGCTCAGCTGGCCTGAGGCGAAGGTGTTCAGGATCTCGACGCCCGTGGTGGTCAGCCCGGACAGGGAACCCCCATAGACGTTGAGCTGGTCGGTTCCTGCTCCCCCCGCCACCGTGCCCGTGAAGTTCGCGCCGACGTCCGGGAAGAGGCTGACGGAGTCGTTATCCCCGCCGGCGTCGATGGAGACCTTTCCACCATTGGCGACGTCGTCGCTGATGGTGTCGTTTCCGGCGCCGGCGTTGATGATGTCTTCGCCCGTTCCACCGGACAAGCTGTCGTCGCCGACGCCGGAGACGAGACTGTCGTTGCCAGCTCCGCCGTCCAGGCTGTCGTTCCCGATCCCCCCGGAAAGCGTGTCGTTTCCCTCCGCCCCGAAGATGTTGTCCGCTCCGTCGGAGGTGACGATGCCATCGTTGCCGGACGTGCCAGTGAAGTAGACGCTGCGGCCCAAAAGCTCGTCGCTCAGGTCCACGGAACCAGGGGCCGAAAGCGCAAGGACAACCTGCACGGTCTCGTTGCCCTCGCTAAATCGGATGGTGTCGAACGCCTCGAACTGCGCGGCGGTGCCGCTCAGCTGGCCTGCGGCGAAGGTGTTCAGGATCTCGACGCCCGTGGTGGTCAGCCCGGACAGGGAGGCGCCATACACCGTCATCTGGTCGGTCCCTGCTCCCCCCGCCACGTTGCCCGTGAAGTTCGCCAAGGAGTCCGGGAAGAGGCTGACTGAGTCGTTATCCCCGCCGGCGTCGATGGAGACCGTTCCACCGTTGGCGACAGCGTCTGAGATCGTATCGTTGCCGGCGCCGCCGGAGAGCACGTCGTTGCCAGCTCCCCCGGACAGGCTGTCGTCGCCAAGGCCGCCCGCGATGGTGTCGTCTCCTTCGAGCCCGTCGACGGTGTCGTTGCCCCCCAAGGCGTCCAGCGGCGGGTCCGACGCATTGCTGCCCGTGATGTTGTCGTCGCCCTGGGTCGCAACAGACGGAGTCCAAGCCATCACGCTCTCCTGCATCGCTGTTCTGGGAGTCGAATGGGGGCCACGCGCAGCACAAAGCTGTCCGCGCGGCAGTTTTCAGGCCGCGTTGAGCTCACATGTCAAGTTTTTATGCTGAAACTTTATCGGTATGGATCACTACCGTCGTGGGGAACGCGATCCTGTACTTGCCAGTGGCCGCCACTTTGCATCGCCGCTACTCCGAACAAGTCTTCCAAAACTCTGCCTCATCCGGCATCGTGTTTCATGACGCCGGATGTTACATTGAAAGCCATACGAGTGCCGCTGTCATGCCCCATTTAGGGGTGGACCTTGAATTTGTCGGACCATGCCCCTGCCCTGGACGGGCATCGACCGTTTTTCACCGCAAACTTCACAATGTCTGCGGGGGACGGCGCGTACCCTCTCAAGACATCGAGGTTCGCCGTGAATGTCGCGCCGTGTTAAGTTACCGAATCAAAGAGCCTGATATCTTGCTTTGGCAACGGCTACGTTAGGGCTTAGAGCTACTTCCACAGGTAAGTACGCTCTGCTTACAGTCAAAATGTGCGCCTGCCTTGCTTGATATTTACGACAGGCGCCTTTGCAGACCGGGCGCACTGGCGTTGGAGGACTGCCTGTTGGACGACAGTCTTTCTCTCCTGATCGAGACCATGTACGCCACGGTTCTCGATCGAGCTTTGTGGACGCAGGCTTTAGGATCCATCGCAGAGAAGTGTGGCGGCGTGGGCAGCGTGATCGTTCCGCTCTCGGACCAGCCTGGCCCCGGGCTGATCGCCTCGCGGAGCCTTGCCGAACCCGTTCGAGACTACCTCGATGAGGAGTGGTGGAAGCTGAACAGCAGGGTCGCCCGGTGTCGCGTGCTTGGCGTGAAGTGCGGCCGTGTTTCCGACCGGACCCTGTTTGCGGGGCAAGACCTGACGAGGGACCCTTTTCACCAGGACTTCCTTCGCCCCCGGGACTTCGGATCTTTCGTCGGCCACGTGATGACCACGCCTGACGGCCGCTCTTTCTCCCTCAACGTCCAGAAGGCCCTCTCCCGTGGGCCTTTCCAATCGGCCGAGATCGCCAGTTTCGACCTTCTGTCCCGGCATGCGGCACGGGCGTTTTCCGCCGCCGCCGCTTTGGAAAAGCAGGACCTGCTTGCGATGCTGGCGAGTCCCGACCGCGACGAACGGTCGAAGGGGCTTGTCGCGCTGGACGGCAACGGGGCCGTTCTGCAAGCGAACGCGGCGGCCCGCGCCCATTTCGGCCGAGCGCTCAAGGTTGAAAATGGGCAGCTCGTGGCGGCCAGGACCAGCGATCGACCGAAACTGGCGCGGGCGATCGGAGCTGCGCTGGCGGCGGGAGGTCTGGAAACGGATCCGGTCGTGGCCCTCTCGAGCACGGGCCGGGGTCGTCCCGACCTGCTCGTGGAGATCATCCCGGTGTCGCAGGCCTGCTCTGACTTCAGCTCGTTTGTCTTCGGCGCCCAGGCCCTCGTGTTCATCAGCGACCTTGAAGCACCCGACACAGCCAATGTGGAGGGATGCCTGGTGGCGCTGGGCCTGACCAAGGGTCAAGCGCGCATTGCATGCAGTGTGGGCGGAGGCCAGTCGCCCAACGATGTCGCGAAGGATCTCGGCCTTGCCGAAACGACGGTGCGATCGGTCCTGAAGCAGATTTACGATCGGCTCGGAATCAGCAGCCAAAGCCAGCTGGCCGTCCTCGCCACGAAATTGCGCAGCCGACGGTGACGATCGGCAACGTCGTCTGGCGGGTCACCGGAGGTTCCTGATCTCCGGCGCACTCAGGGCGCCTCACACCCCGCCAGGGTCACAGGATCCGCTCTGGCCGGCATGAGCTCGGAAAAGCCGCGGCAGACGGCATCGACGCACAAGGACCAGTCCTCTGTCGCCCCGGACCGCCGCAGGACCAGCTCCCGAAGCGGGGGCATGGCCGGAGACCAGCGCCAGAAACCGTCCACGAGCTTCGCCCCGTCAGGAGGTTCCATCCCGGCGCCGTGCCCCGCGACCCTGGCCTGAACGAGCGCGAGCCCTGCCGCCGAAACCGTCCAATCCTCTTCCCAGCGGGTCTTCTCGACGGAATGCGTCCAGGCCAGCGTGAAGGCGTTCACTCCGGCGAGATGCGCCACGACCATGCCCGCGGACAGGAAGCAGAGGCCGCTCACCGCGCCTGGGCCTGCCCGACCGACATGCGGCCGCGCCCAAGGTGCAGCAGGAAGAAGACGGCCGCGAGCACAAGCCCCGAGATGTCGCCGAGAAGCACCGAGTGGCTTTGCGCCCATCCGCCGATCCACGGCTGCAGAGAAGCCGGAGGGGAAACGGGGATCGCGATGAGGACGGCCGCAAGCGTGGCGAGGATGCGCATTCCCCACGAGAGCGGCCTGACGCCGAAGCCTGACGACGCCATGCCCCAGAGCATGATGGCGGCCAGGGCTTTGCCCACGATCCAGACGACGGCCGCGCCATACAGGAGCCCGGACTGCCCGGGCACGGGCTGCAGCATGAGCGCGGGGTCGTAGACGGCCATGTAGGGAATGATGAACCCCGGCAAGGCGATGCGCATCGCCTGGAAGCCGATCTTGAAGCCGCTCTCGTTGGCGATGGGGGCGGCGGCGAAGGCGGCCAAGGCCACCGGCGGCGTCAGGTCGGCCATGATGCCGAAATAGAACACGAACATGTGGCTGACGATCAGCGGCACGCCGAGATTCAGCAGGACGGGCGCGGCAAGCGAGGAGGTGATGATGTAGTTGGGGATGGTCGGGATGCCCATGCCCAGGATCAGGCTCACCACCATGGTCATCACCAGCGCCAGCGCCAGCGACTCCTTGCCGATTTCGACCACCCAGTTTCCGAAGATGCTGCCGATCCCGGTCAGCGTCATGGTGCCGACCACGATCCCCACCATCGCGCACGCGATTCCCACCGGCAGCGCGTGGCGCGCCCCATCCGCCAGCGCTTGACGGCACGTCTCGACCGTCTCGCGCCCGCCTTGCACGAACAGGTTCGCCAGGACGAGCACCGCGACGACGAGCACGATCACGGTGATGCCGAAGCTGAAGAAGGCGGCGCAGAGCAGGCCGAGCGCGATCCAGAACGCCATGCGCAAGCCGGCGGGCCCCACATTAGCGGCCATGCTCCCCCCGAGGATGAGGACCACGGTCAGCGCCAGTCCGACCGAGCCGGAAAACAGCGGCGTGTAGCCGGCGAAGAGCAGGTAGACCAGAACCGCGAGCGGCAGGATGAGGTGCCAGTTGTCGGTGAGCGCCCGCCGCGCACTCGGCAACTCGCTGCGCGGCAGCCCGAGCAGGCCCCTCTTGCCGGCCTCGAGATGAACGGCCCAGAACGCCGCCAGGAAGTACAGGATGGCGGGGATGATGGCCGCCTGCACGATGGCCGCATAGGGGACGTCGATCGTCTCCGCCATGATGAAGGCGACTGCGCCCATCACCGGCGGCATGATCTGCCCGCCCATCGAGGCCGTCGCCTCCACCCCGCCGGCAAAAGCCGAGGCGTATCCGAACCGCTTCATCAGCGGGATCGTGAACTGGCCCGTGGAGACCACGTTGGCGACGCCCGAGCCGGAAATGGTGCCCATCAGCGCGGAGGAGAAGACGGCCACTTTCGCCGGCCCCCCGCGCGCGCCGCCGAACAGGCCCATGGCGACGTCCGTGAAGAGCCCGATCATGCCGGCCCGCTCCAGGAAGGAGCCGAACAGGATGAACAGGAAGATGTAGGTGGCCGAGACGGCGGTGGGCGTCCCGTAGATGCCCTCCGTGCCGTAGGCCATGTGGTCGATCACCTGCTCGATCGAGTAGCCCCGATGATCCAGCGGGGCCGGAAGGTGTTGGCCGAGAAAGCAGTACGCGAGGAAAATCCCGGCAACGATCGGCAGCGCCGGCCCCATGAAGCGCCAGGCCACGACGAACACGAGCAGCATGTTTGCCGCGCCGAGAACCAGGTCGACCGTGGTCGGCTCGCCTGCGCGGTTCACGAGATCGATATAGAACCACCATTGGTACAGGCCGATGGCGAAGGCGGCGATGCCCATGGCCCAGCCGGCCGCCTGTCCCGCCGCGCTTGAAGCGCGATGATTGGCGAGAAGGGCCGCCCCTGTCAGCAGCAGAAAGCCGACATGCAGCCCCCGCAGCACCTGGCTTGGAAGCCCGCCACCGAAGTGGCCGAGCAGGATGAGAACGGCGAAGGTCGGCACGAAGGCGATGACGTGCCGCAGCGCATCGCCGCCCTTCGCGGCGATGATGCCGATCCATACGGCCCAGGCGGCGAAGCCCGCCAGAAGCACGGCGTAGAGCGTCACGCCGAGGAAAGGCCTGTCGAGCGGCAGGCCGAACGCCGTGCCGACCTGGAAGAGCGAGAACGCGAGGGCGACCGCAAATAGCGCCTGCCCAGGGCGGCCCGCGCCGAAGCCGGGCGGCAGCCCGTGTTCGGGATCGACCGCCACGGGTGGCGAGGTCGCTCCGGCGAGATCGACGGTCACCGGCGCCTTGTGTTCGTCACGCATGGGATGAAACGCTCGTGGGTTTACGGTGCGACGCCCTTTTCCTTGAAGTACCGGGCCGCACCGGGGTGGAGCGGAACCGGCATGCCCGAAAGGGCGCCCTCCAAAGTGATGGATTTGCCCGCGCTGTGGGCTGCCGCGATCTCAGGCAGGCTCTCGAAGGTGGCTTTCGTCATCGCGTAGACGAGGTCGTCGGAAAGGTTGGAGCGCGAGACGAGATAGTTCACGACCGCTGCCGTCGGCACGTCGGCGGCCTGGCCGGTGTAGGTGTTCGCCGGGATCGTGGCCTTGACGTAGGGCGGCCCGATCTTCTCCACCACGGACACGGGAATTTCGACCGTCACGATGTCCATCGACGCGGCGAGGTCCCGTATGGAGGCCACCCCGAGGCCGGCGGACTGCAAGGTGGCGTCAAGCTGGCGGTTCTTCATCAGCTCCACCGACTCGGCGAAGGGAAGGTACTCGACCTTGCCCAAATCCTTGTAGGTGATGCCGGCCGCCTGCAGGATGGCGCGCGCGTTGAGCTCGGTTCCGGATTTCGGCGCTCCAACGGACAGGCGCTTGCCCTTCAGGTCCGCGAGCGTCTTCACGCCGCTGTCCTTTGACGCGATCACCTGGACATAGTTGGGATAGATCGCGGCGATGCCGCGCAGCTTGTCCAGCTTGGCCTTGAAGCCGGCCTCTTCATTGCCTTCCCAGGCGAAGGCGAGGCTGTCGCCGAGCGTGAAGGCGATCTCGCCCCTGCCCTGTTGCAGGAGCGTCAGGTTTTCGACAGAGGCCTTGGTGGCCTGCACGGAAGGCCGGGAGCCCGGAATTTTTTCACTGTAGATCTTCGAGAGTGCGACGCCCATCGGGTAATACACGCCGGAAGTGCCCCCGGTGAGAATACCGATGAACTCATCGGCCCGGACGAGGCTCACGGAACCCAGCACGGCTCCCGCGGCGAGCACGGCGATCAATTTCCCTCGGAGAAAGGCCCGCTCGCCGCTTCTCTTCATGTCGCTCTCCCCGGATTTTCTGTCATTGCGCATGCTCGCCCTCATTCTTGACGAAGAACATTACCTTTCACAACCACCAGCTTTTCTGGTTGCAGAGAGACCGATCTTCCCGCAATTGCAGCAATCGTGCGCGGCGCGCGGGGTTCAACGGACGGCCTCCGGTGCAGGCCCGCGCGGCTGGGTCACGATCTCCAGCCGGGGCTGGACGAGGGGCAGCAGCGGCACGCCGGCCTTTTTCAGAATGTCCCGGATGTCGTCGCCGCGGCGGTCCACCACGTCCTGCAGCCTGCGGCGCAGGGCGAGGTCGTCCCGTCTCACGCCCATGGCGATTTCGAACGTGAACTGCTGCGGCGCGAAGCGCTCGGCGTCCGCGAGCGCACGGACGTCCAGCTTCACGGCGGAGCCTTTCGCCACAGGCCCCGCCATCGGGCCCCAGGCCAGGGCGACGTCGATGTCGCCGCGCGCGACCGCCTCGATCAGGCGCTGCGGCGGGGAGTCTTCCCGGTAGTCGCCGTAGATGGGAAAGCCCACGACATTGCCGACGATGCCCATCTCCGCAAGGGCGTGGGCGGGCGGCGTGTTCGCGCCGCCGTCGCCGATCAGGTGCACCCCGATGCGCAGCGTCCTCAGGCGGGGATCCTCGAGCGACGAGATGTCGAGGTTGCGGTCCGCGCGCGTCACCGCGACATAGGTGGAGCGGTAATAGGGCCGGGTCCTCGCGGCCATGTCGAAGTGATGCGCGGGCACGGAGATCACGACGTCGCACAACCCGGCCTGCAAGGTGTTCCGCACGAAGCCGCGGCGCTGGGCCCACCACGCGTAGGTGACGGAGCGGCCGAGGTTGGCCGCCACCAGATCCGCAATGGCGTTCTCGAAGCCGCTGCCATCGGCCTTGGAGAAGGGCGCGTTGTTGGGATCGGCGCAGACGCGAAGCGGTTCAGCCTGCGCGACGGCAGGCTCTGGTCGCCAGGCTGCGGCACCGACGCCGACCAGCAAGGCCGCTAAAGTGAACGATGCGAACCGGCGCGCCATGGCCTCGCCCCCTTACTGCGGGGTCGGCCCATGCGGTTTCCCCCGCATGTCAAAGGCGGCCGCCAGGAAGGTCGCCATCCCAAACGCGACTGTGGCCGCTCGCACATGCCGACCAGACATCCCGCCCCTCCTCCGCGCCACGGAACACAGGGACGAAATGGCTGGGACCGCGGGATCGTTGCAGCCGGACTGTCGGAAATCCCGCCGCCCGGGCGACGAAGCGGCCGCCGACGGGGAGCCAGCGGGAACGCCGCTGCGGCGCCTGCAAGATCCGCCGGGCGCGGGACGCCGACGTGTCCGGGGGCGAAGGCGATCGGTGCGGAGTGCTGGCCCCCGGATCCGCTTCTCTCATTGCACGAGTGGCATTATGATGCGTGCTGCAACTCGGGGGATTGCATCATGCGTTGTCCCGTTGCCTGCCTTGTGGTTGGGGGCCTTTTCATGGCCGCGACTTCCGCGGCCGCCGATGACCTGGCTGGAAGTCCTGTCGCTCAGCAAACAGTTGCTTTCGACAGCGCGGCGCATCCGCTAGGGCCGTTGCAGGCCCGCCGTGCCCGGGAGCGCGGAGAAGACCCGCATCCGACCCCCGGAGATCGAGTGCAGGGCTTCCTGTACAAGCCCCCCGGAGACGGACCATTCGCCTCGATTGTCCTTCTCCCGCGTTGCGACGGCTTCACGCCTTTCATTCGCACGCGGCTTCCTGAGACTTTGGCTGCCTGGGGATACGCTGTCCTGGCCGTCGATGGCCTGTCGTCACGGCCAGTCTCCGACCCCTGCAACGATACCAGGGTGGACACCCTGGCGGACGCCTATGGCGCGCTTCGTTACCTGGCGAGCCAACCGTTCGTCGACAAGCAGCGCGTCGGAGTCCTCGGCATCGCGAGTGGCGGACGCGTCGCGCTCACCGTCGCCGATCCCCAGGTCGAGGACGTCATCGTCAATGATGACAAGCTGGCGTTCCGGTCCATCGTTGCGTTTTACCCGCAATGCGGTGGCGGCGGTGACACCGTCTCGACGCCCGCGTTGATCATGATCGGCCGGGAGGATCAATGGGCTCGGCCGGCATCCTGCCAGGAGTATGCCCGTGCCGGCGGCGGAAAAAGGCCCATCGAAATCGTGCTGTTCCCGGGTGTGCAGCACGGCTTCCTGGAACCGGAGTATATGGCTGGCTTCGACCAGCACGCAGCTGAAACCGCCCTGGGAGCGACACGCGACTTCTTGGGCAGGACCCTCGCTCCCGAGCAAAAATGAGAGTGCTGACGAACGCTCAGCCGAAATGTGTGAGCGCCAACAAGCGCCTGCAAGGAGTTCCAGGCCGCCCTGCGACGGGCGTGGCCGCTGGCTCGGTGGACCGGATCGCGCGAAGGACAATCGCTTGAAAGAGGTGACCCGAGGGCTACGGAGACCCGTTTTTGTCCGATGCCCAACGCGCTCGTTCAGACCGACAACACGTGCGCCGCCACCGGGCTTCCGATCCCCTTGAGCGTGAGGGTGCGGATCGACGACCCGGCAGCGAGGCTTCCGGCCGCCGCCGCCGTTTCCGCGGAAAGAAGGATCTCGCCATCCGCGGCCTGAGCTTCAAGGCGGGCGGCCAGGTTGACCGCTCCGCCGATGGCGGTGAAGTCGCTGCGAACACTCGAGAACTCGCCAATCTCGACTTGGCCGGTGTGGACCCCGACGCCAATGCCAGGCGCGCCGCCGGGCGCTCCGATCGGTCTCGCTTTTGCACGTTGCTGGATGTCCAGGGCGGCTTTCACCGCCGCCTCCGCATGGTTCGCGAGCTTGATGGGAAAATTGAAGATCGCCATCAGGCCATCCCCCATCTGCTTGTTGACGATTCCATCGTGCGCCCAGATGCTTGCCGAGCAGGCGTCCTGAAACGCGCTGACCACGCCGCTCAACGTCACCGAGTCGAGTTCCTCAGAAAGGCGCGTGTAGCCGCGGATGTCAGCAAACAGAATTGTGGCCATCGTCGAAATCTGACGCCGCCGGTGCACCTGCTTGAAGGCCCTCTCGCAGATCGTGCAGATATTCGGGTTCATCTTGCTGTTCGTGATGCCGAAGATCCGAAATGGCAGTGAAAGCGGCCCACGAATTGGGATCGGCACGCTCATCTGATCCCAGCAGCCTTGGCAGATCAGCTTGGAGTTCCGGGTAAGCTTGTCCAAGTCGATGTCACTCCCATGCTGATGGATTCTGGACTGGCGAATGCGACGGCGCGACTGGCCGGGGTTGGCCGATCTGCATGGACGCCGCGCCGCATCGTCGAGCCGAGGTCAGGTGAAGGGCTCCAGGCGCCTCACGATCATGCCCGGTATATGCGGGTTTTCAGAACTCCTGCAAATCATGACCGACATGGGCCTACCGGCCTGCGCCCCGCCGTTCAGCTCCTGAACTCGATCCGGTCGAGACCGTGCTTGCGCAGCTTTTCGTAGAGCGTGCGACGGGGCAGGCCCAGGGCTTCGCTGGTGGCCTGGACGCTGCCGCGGTGCTCCCGCAGGGAGGCCTGGATGAGGAGAGCCTCGATCGCGTCCACCTGCTCCGACAAGGTCCGAGGACGACCTCCTGCCGCGCCCAGCAACGCGCCAGGCTCGCCGATCCGCCGCCCGAGGCCCAGGACGAAGCGTTCGGCTACGTTCCGCAGCTCGCGCACGTTGCCGCGCCAGTCATGGGCCAGGAGTTGCTCGACATCGTCGCGGCCGATGGATGGCGGAGGCCGGCCGTATTGGCGGGAGAGCTCCCTGACGAACGCGCTGAAGAGGAGCGGGATGTCCTCGCGCCGGTCGTTGAGCGGGGGGATGCGAAGGTTGGCCACGTCGAGCCGGAAGAAGAGATCCTCGCGGAACTCGCCCCGTCCCGCCGCCTCGAGCAGATCGGTCTTGGTGGCGGCCACCACCCGAAGGTCGACCTTGATCTCGACGTTGCTGCCCAACCGCGTGATCACCCGCTCCTGCAGCATGCGCAGGAGTTTCACCTGCAGCTTCATCGGCATGCTCTCGATCTCGTCGAGGAAGAGCGTTCCGCCCCTGGCGTGCTCCACCAGGCCGATCCTGCGCTGGCGCGCGTCGGTGAAGGCGCCGGGCTCATGACCGAAGAGCTCGCTCTCGATCACGGCTTCCGAGAGGGCGCCGCAATTGATGGCGACGAAGTGAGCCTTGGCGCGGGCGCTGCAGTCGTGGAGCGCCCGCGCCACGACTTCCTTTCCGGTCCCCGTTTCTCCGTGGATGAGGACGGTGGCGTCGGTCGCTGCGATGGCGGCGATGTCGTCGCGCAGAGCCTGGATCCCGGCGGAGTTCCCGAGCAGCCTGGAGGCGATCCCGCTGCGGTCGACCAGCTCTGCCCTGAGCCGCCGGTTGTCGAGGACGAGGTCGCGCTTGTCCTGCGCGCGCGCCACCTTGCCGGCGAGGTCGTCGATGTCGAAGGGCCGCTCGATGAAGTCGTAGGCGCCCGCCTTCATCGCTTGCACGGCGGTCGCGACGTCGCCATAGGCCGAGATCACGATCACCGGGAGGTCGGCATCGTCCCGCAGGAGGCGGTCGAGGAGCTGCAGGCCGTCCATGCCCGGCATCTTCAGGTCCGTGAGGATCACGCCCGGAAAACCGAAGGGGTCGGCGAGTTCGCCGAGCTTCGCGAGCGCGGCCTCGCCGCCCAGCGCCCGGTGCACCGTCACGCCGAGAGGAGCGAGCGCCTGTTCCATCCGGCGCAGGTTCGCCGCGTCGTCATCCACGACCAGCACGGTGGGAGTCGGCTTGCTCATGACGCGCGTTCCTTCGCCGGGCACGGGATGGTGAGCCTGAACGTCGAGCCCGAACCCGGGCTGCTCGAGACGGTGACGTCGCCGCCGAGCAGGCGGGCGAGCTGCCTGCTGATCGGGAGGCCGAGACCGAGCCCCGTGCCCGGCCGCGTCAGACCGGACGTCGCCTCCAGCCGCTTGAACTTCTCGAAGATGATTTCGAGCTCTTCGGGCGCGATGCCAGGTCCGGTGTCCGCGACGTCGATGACGAGGTGGTCAGCCACGCGCGTTGCCGACACGGTGACGCTGCCACGCTCCGTGTACTCGACCGCGTTGCCTATCAGGTTCACGAGAATGCGGGTCACGACGCGGCTGTCCGTCTCCGCGGCGAGGGCAGGGTCGATACGAAACTGCAGGGCGATGCCCTTGGCCTCGGCTGCCGGCCGCACGACGCGGGCTGCCTGGAGAGCAAGGGAGGCGATGGCGTGCTGGTCAAGGTGTGGCGTGACCTGCCCGGCCTCGATGCGCGACATGTCGAGCAGCTCGTCGATCAGGCTCAGAAGATGCGCGGCGTCCGAGCGCATCATCTCGACGCCCGTGCGGACGGCGTCATCGGCGCCGCGGGCGCCATTCCGCGTCGCGGAGAGCAGCAGCTGGGCCTCCTCGACGATCGCGGCCGCTGGCTTGCGCAGGTCGTGGCTCATGTTCTCCAGGAATTGGGCCTTCGCCTCGTTGGCCGCCTTGAGAAGGGCGCGCTGCTTGCGATGCGTGATGTCCGTGTAGGTCGTCACGAACCCCCCGCCGGGCATCGGCGCGCGCCTCACCTCGATCGACGTGCCGTCCGCCCTGTCCACGTCGAAGATGGGAGGCGTGAGGGTGCGCGCCCGCTCCACCATGTCGGCGACCTGCGCCGCATGATCGCCCGGGCCGTAGTCTCCACGTCTTGCGTTGAATCGAAGCATCTCGGAGAAGGGCAACCCTTCGCGCAGAAGGCTGTCGGGATAGCGGTACAAGGCCTGGAACTGGGGGTTCCAGGCGACGAGACGAAGGTCGGCGTCGAAGACGCTGATCGCATCGGACATGCTGGTGAGCGTGGTCTCGAGATGCAGGGTCTTGGCCTGTAGCGAGGCCAGCATGGCCCCGATGCTGGAGGACAGGACTTCGAGCTCCCGGACGCCCCGATAACGAGGGGCCATGCCCTTCGAGAAATCCTCCGCGATCTCGTCGATGGGCCTCACGACCAGTTGCCGCACGCCGGCATAGAGAAGCATCGCCGTAAGCGCGAGGCCCAGCGCAGTCCCGCCATAGATCATCTGCACCTGGCGCAGCAGGGCCTGGAACGACGCGGCGTCCTTCGCCACGAGGATGCGCCAGTTCCACGGCGAGAACGTCGCCACCGCGACGTAGTAGCTTGCGCCGGACGGGGCCGTGATCGGCTCGGGCGTCCGCAACGCGCTTGTTTCGAAGAGACGGCTGGAATCCTCGGGCGGCAGTCCCGTCGCGAAGTCGGGCATGCCGGCCGCTGCGATGGCGAGTCCGATGCCCTGGTCGCGCGCGAAGCTTTCCAGGCGCAGCCGCGCATCGAGCTGGTACACGGCCTCCGCGCGCTCGTTCTCGACGCGCCCTTCCCTGTTCTGCCGGTCGACCTCGGCGTCGGCGATGATGAGAGCCGTGTGGCGCAGCGCGTCCAGGGTGTTGCGGATGCTCGCATCGGCGTAGGCGGACACCGTCCGCAGCACGAGGCCGTAGAGCGCCAGCCCGGCCACGATCAGCAGCACGAGGATGGGCGCCAGGACCACGGTCTGGAGCGTGGGGCCCGCGCGGCTCACGGACCCCTCCCGAATTGCGGCTTGGCGGACCGGATCTCGGCAGGCCAGACGATCTCCTTTCGGCCGCCCTGCCACTGGACCACCATGTCGAGGCGCTTGATCTGAATGCCGGTCCGATCCACGGCGAAGCGTCCGAGGACCGTGTAGAGGTCGATGTTCGAGAGGCTCTCGCGAAGTGGGGCGGGATCGGTCCGGCCAGCCTGGACGATGGCCGCCGCGAGCACCTCTCCCGCCGCGAAGGCGGCGGCGGCCTGATAGGAGGGGTCGATCCCGAAGCGCGCGCGGAAATCGGCCAGGAAGGCGCGCGAACGGGGATAGGCGAAGGAGTCGTTCGGTTCCCAGATCGAGCTGGCGAAGGTGAGGTCGGCAAGGGAGCCGGCCTTGCCCGGCCATTCCGGCAGAGCGGGCCCGATCGTCGCGAAGAACGCCCGCGGGGACCAGCCTTGCCGGGCGACCGCGCGCCGCACGCTGAGCGCCTCGTCCATGTAGCCCGCCACCACCACAAGCTCGACGCCGGCCTCCCGCGCGCGCCGCACCGCGCCGTCGAGCCCGTCGGTCCGGTCGAGCGGTTCGTCGACGACGATCTTGAGCCTGAGGAAGGGCGCCCACTTGCGAGCGCCTTCCGCGATGTCACGCGAGAAGCTGTCCTGCGCCGCGAGCAGGGCGATGGAGGTCAGCCCCGCCTCGTAGGCGAGGCGCAGCATGCCCTGCGTGTACCGGCTGGCGGGCGTAAGGATGCCGAACAGGTTGCGGTATCCGTGCCGGTAGACGTCGTCCGCCGCCGCGCCCGGGGCCAGCATCGGAATGCCGGCCTCCTCGATGATGGGGGCCACGGCAGAGGTGAGGTCGCTCGAATAAGGCGCGATGAACACGTCGAAGGAGCGGCTGTCCACGAAGCGGCGATAGATCGCGCGCGCCGTCTCGGGCTCGCTGCCGTCGTCCTCCACGACCAGTTCCACCGGGCGGCCCAGGATGCCGCCCGCCCCGTTCACCTTGTCGCGCCAGAGTTCGAAAGCGCGCCGTTGCATGCCTGCCGGCAGGCTGTACTGGCCGGAGAGGCCAAGAGACACGCCGATGCGGATCGGCTTCGTCGCGGCCGACGCACGCCCATGCATGACGCCCGCGAAGACGAGGAGGCACAGGAGGACGCAGACGTCGCGAACGCCGCGCCGCCAAGTCCCGTGTCCAACCCCCTGCCGCAAAGCGCTCATCGCCTGAGTTCCGGCCCGCCGACGTCAAGCTGATCATAGCTTGATCTCTACTCAATACTCATCGGTACGCAGCACGACCGATGCCAAGGCTCCGTGCGACGCCGCGGGGCGCATGAATGCCAGTCTCGTCAAGGCTCTGGCGTGGAGATCCCGCGCCCGGCGGGGCCTGCGGCGGACGCCACGCCGGCAGAATCCTGCCGATGCCGTCTCCTGTGATCGGCAGAATCCTGCAAACGGCGGGCCCATCGGGTTCGAGGACCTGCTTCCCCAGCACCGAAAGACGCTTTGCAGATTCCGGCCAGCACGGCTTTTCAGCCGTGCGGATTTCTGCCCGTCTGGCGCGGACACCGCCCGCGCCGGGCGTTCGACGAATTCGGCAAATTATTGATTATTATACATTTTTTCGCGTCGCGTTGCACTTGATCCCCGCTGGCGCGGCCTTTGCCGAAGCTTTGGCGTCGGTCGCCGGCTCGATCACGCCGAGGGCGAGCCGACCGAAAGGCCCGGGAGGCTCAGATGGATATCGGTGCGCTGTTTCGACGATCCCGCCCGCCCACAGATCCGCAGGTCCTGGCGGTTCGACTGGGCGCCGTCGCCCTGACGGCGACGCTTCTCGCGCTGTGCGCCCCGATCATCTGGTCGGCCGTCTCGGCCGGCGCCGGCCTCGCCTTCCTCGCGGTTCTGGCTGGACTCGGGCTGGCGGTGTTCCAGGCGCTGCCGCTCGCCCTGCAGATCCTGGAGAACAGGCTGCTCAAGCTGCGCAAGTGGGCGGCCGCATCCAATCCCATCGAGCAGCTGCAGAACGAGATCCTGAAGCGCGAGCAGCGCCTCATCGCCTTCCGCGGCGCGCTCTCGGCCATCGGCGGCCAGATCGAGTCCATGGCGCAGATGGTGGAGGAGCGCCAGCACGCCGATCCCGGCCACGTGCTGGACCGGCAGACCCGCGCGTTGCAGCGCATGGCGCAGTTCCACGCCGCCAACGTCCAGAGACTCGACGAGGCCCAGGGGGCGCTGGACGCCTTTCGCCAGCAGGTCCGTCAGAAGATGTTCGAATGGGAGTTCGCGCAGAGCGGCGAGGCCGTCATGGCCGCCCTCAATCCCTCCGAGCTGCATGACCTGATGCAGGACCTGCTGACGGACACGGCCCTGCAGTCTGTCCAGAAGCGCTTCAACCAGGTCTTCGCCGAACTCGACGTGGAGCTGCGCGCGGTCGGAGCGCCCACGCGGCCCATCCTGGAGACGACCCGCCTCGAGCGGCTGGGCGCGCTGGGGACGCCCTCCTCCACCGGCAAGGGGAGGTCGTCGTGAGGTTCTGGATCCGCCTGCGATGGACCGCGACCTTCGCCTTCATCGCCCTCCTCGTCCTGTCCTTCGTCGGCAACGCCCGCTTCGGCTCGTCCGACGCGCGCGGCCCTCGCCTGGCCCCCGTGTTTCACCGCTGAAACCCAAGGAGACTGTCATGAGCGCCTACCCTCGCACGGTCATCGTCAAGACTGCATCCACGGCCCTGGCCGCCCTGCTTCTGGGTGCAACCGCGCCTCGCGCCCAAACGGCGCCGTCCGATTGCGGTCTGAGGATCGCCAGCGGCCCGAGCGGCAAGGTCTATGCCCTCATGGTCAACGACATCCAGGCCATCTGCGGGTCGGAAGTCTCCGTCTGCGCCGTTCCCAGCGCCGGCGGCCTGCAGAACCTGTCGTTGCTCGCCGCCAACGAAGGCGATCTCGGCATCGTGCAGATCGACGTGCTCAAGGAGATGGGAACGGACGAAAGCATCGGCGCCCTCCAGGCGGTGATGCCGCTGCACGTCAATCTGCTGCACGTCATCGCCTTGTCCGACGGGTCCCATGTGGGCGCGTCGAGCATCCTGGGCATCGTGCCGTTCACGAGCCGGCGCCAGACCATCCAGCGCTTCTCGGAGCTGAAGGGCCTCAGGATCGCGGTGGTCGGCACCGCCCAGCTCATGGCGCAGACGCTGGAAAGGCAGCTCGGCTACGGCATGACGTTCCTCGTCGCCGACAATGACGAACAGGCCATCGAGATGCTGCGGAATGGCGACGTGCAGGCCGTGTTCACGCTGGGGGGATGGCCCCTCCCGGCGGTCGCGCGCCTGCCTTCGAACCGCGGGCTGGCCCTGGTCGACTACGACCTCACGCCGACCGGCAGCTACGTCAAGGTCAAGCGCTCTTACCAGAACCTCGACGCCTTCAACGTCAACTTCCTGGGCTCGCCGAACATGCTCGTCAGCCGGCCCTTCAAGCCCGGAGGAGCCATGGGCAACAAGGTGAGCGCGCTGCAGACGTGCCTGAAGCAGCACCTCGACGACCTCCAGGAGGGTCGCTTCCAGGCCGGCTGGAAGGACATCAAGGACCCCAACGCGACCTACGGCTTCAGGGCCTTCGGCGCGAAGCCGCCGACGGGCCCCGCATCGAACTGAGCCCGCGGCCGTCCCGAGACGCCGTCCGGCCCCACAGGCAAGTCCGAACCGAATGATCTCCAACCCTCACCAAGGGAGGCTGCGCCATGTCCAGTATCCGCACCCTGACGATCGCCGCCGCGATCTCGCTCGCCACGCTGCCCGCGACCGCGTCCGACTACACGGTCCACGCCAAGTCCGGGAGGCCGACGGGCCTCATCGCCTTCAGCATGAACGACGAATACTGCCAGTACGTCCCGGGCGTCGTGCCGGTGGTCAAGCTGCAGCCGGCCCACGGCCGGATCGAGATGGCCAGGGTGACGCGCAAGAACACCACCCGGAGCAATTCCTGCTTCGGAACGGAGGGCCCTGCGACGGTCGCCGTCTACCAGTCGGCTCCAGGCTATGCCGGCCCGGACGCGGTCTCGCTGGCGATCCAGCACTACGACCAGATGGGCCGGGCCATCGATCGCATCCTCACATTCGATGTGATCGTCGATCCCTAGTTCCAGGAAGCGGCGCCGGGCGGCCAGCGCGCGCGAGGGCGCTGATCGGTTCAGCCTGAGGAGGGCTTCGGGCCGGCTGCCGCCGGCCCGTTCCCGCGTCACGGCGCCGGAGGCTTCGCCCCGTTCCGCCACTTGCGCCGCCACGGCGCGTTCACCTCCCAGTCGCCCGCCATGATCGAGCCATGGGGGATGACCTCGTCCACCACCTCCGCCAGACCGAAGCGCTCGATCTGGGCGCGCACAGACGAGGCGTTCTTGTAGGCGCTGGGCAGCTCCGAGATATCCGGCACGCCGCAGAAGAAACGTGCGTCGATCCCGGCCGTCTCGGCCGCGAAGATCTCCTCGTTCGACCGGCCGGCGTTCATGCGCCGGTGCTGGCTGCGCGAGAAGTTGCGTCCCGCCCCGTGGGGCGAGAAGCCGAGGGCGTGGGGGGCGTCGAGGCCGCGGACGATCAGCACGGGCTCCGCCATGTTGAGCGGAATGAGCGTCAGGTCCGTGGCGTCGGCGGCGAAGCCCGCGAAAGCGGGCGTCGCACCCTTGCCGTGGTAGAAGAGGCCGTCCGGCTTCCGGAAGACGAAGTTGTGCTCGTTCCAGAAGCGGTCGGACACCTTGGCGCCCGCCTTCTCCGCCGCGAGATCGTGGATGACGAAGTGGCTCGCCTTGGTCCACGCACGGATGAGCTGCAGCGCCTCGAAGTAGAGGTCGCCGTCGGCCGTGTCGGCGGGGATCCAGGCGTTCTGGGCCAGCGTCTCCGGCGACTGGTCGCGGCGGACCCGCTCGGCCAACCGCATGCCCTTGCTGTAGAGCCGTGCGCCGGGTCCCCGCGACCCGTGGTGGGTCACGAGGGCCGTCTGCCCGGTCGAGCGGATCGTGCCCACGAAGGCGAAGTGGTTGCCGTCGCCCTGGGTTCCGAAATGCTCGATGGCCGTGCTCACGCCGTCCTGCAGCAAAGTATGCGCCCCGATCCGAGCGACGAGCTCGGCCGGGGGCCGGATCTGCTGGCCGCGCTGCCGTCCGCCGGGTCCGAAATGCGTGACCGCATGGACGGCGTCGAGCAACGCGGCGGGCGACGTTCCCGGCAGCACCGAGATCGCCATGGAGCAGCAGATGTCGGCCGAGTGCATGCCGGGATGAATGGCCTCGGAGGCCACGACGCCTCCCACCGGGATCGTGCCGGGAGGACCCGTTGGGCAGGCGTCGGGCATGATGGCGCCGGCGCGCACCACCGGGGTGCGCATCAGTTCCGCCATGCTCCGCGTCACGGACTCGACGTTGGCCTCCTCCTCGGGGGTCTCCGCCTCGATGTTGACGTGGAAGGGCAGCGCTCCGGGGTCCCGCAGCGGCTTCGCCGGAACGGGCGCGAAGGCCAGCGCCGTCGCCAGCGCCTCGGCCTCCGTGCCGCCCGCGTCGAGCACGCCGTTGGCGGCGACGAGCGCCTCCGCGAACCAGCGTCCCTGGCGCAGGCCGGCATCGATCAGATCCTGTCCGCTCATGACCTTGGCCATGACGTCTCCTTTCCGGACTTTCGTCCAAGTTTGTCAGGGGCCGGCCAAGGGCCGGCCGGGTTGAAGGTCCCGGCGACGAGGGTTGGCGTGACGTTCTCCTGAGCTACAGCCGACGCCGAAGCGTCGGAGGAGGGACTCGAACCCCCGACCTTCCGGCCATGGGCCGGGCGCTCTGACCTGTAGTCACGCCTGCATTCGCCGGGGCCGGTGCTGCGACCAGGATGGACGAAACCAGGAGCCTCCCGCCCGTGCCAGAGAGCGTCGGCGAGCAGGGAGTCGAACCCTGCAGAGGCCCCTCAGTGGTGCTGTAGTTCCGTCCGGCATTCGCAGCGCCGGTTGCTAAGTCCCGTGCGACCGGGACGGGTCATGGCGACGAGGATCGGCGAAACGTTCCTGCTCTCCCGCTGAGCTACAGATCCGTCTTCACGAACCCGGCGGGATTCGAACCCGCGACCTGGAGGATCACAGCCTGTAGTTCCGCCTGCATTCGCCATGGCCGGTCCCGGCCTGCCCCCGGCGGCGAACCGCCGGGGGCTCCTGTCAGAGGTCGACCGCCTCGATCGTCCTCACCCAATGGCCGGGCCCCTGCCCGGCCACGAACGCGCCGATCACGTCGAACACCGCGTCGGAGAAGCCTCCGACGTTGAGGATGTCCGCCCGGTCCGGCGCCTGCGTCGTCGCATGCGGCTGGATGTCGATGGCCACCAGCTTCGCGCCCGGGTTCCGGGCCTTCAGCAGCTGCCAGTTCTTCATCGTCGCCGTGTACGGAGCACCCCTCGTATCGGCCCAGGACTCGTTGTCCGAGACCAGCACGAGGAGGTCCACCTTCGCCCGCTCGTGGACGAGACGGGCGAGAGGCGCCGAGCAGCTCGTTCCGCCTCCGCCGACATCTGCGAGCTTCGCCGCGTTTGCGAAGACGCTGTCCTCGGCATCGAGGCGCACCGTGACGACGTCGGTGTTGAACGGCAGCACGCGAGCGCCGGGATTGCGCCGAAGGATCGCCGCGGCCGCGAGGGCCGCCACGTCGATGCAGCGCACCTTGGACGTCGCGCCCTTGCGGTACCCCGTGACGGGGGCCAACATCGAGCCTGACACGTCGGGCGCGACGACGACCCGCCCTCCGAAGCGCGGCACGTTGCCGATCGCCAGCTCCATCGCGGCCTGCAGCGCCTCGCGCACCACCTCCGGCGCCTCGTCCGCGCAAGCGGACCAGGTCGCCATCAGCTGGTACGGGAAGGCCCGGGCGCGCCGGATCTCGGACGGATCCGAGAGACGGGCCGCCAGCCGCTGCGCGAACCCCTCCACCTTGAACACGCCGTGGCGTGCGAAGGTGTTGAGGTTCTGGCGCAGCATCTGCCAGCCGGCCGCCTCGGCGATCTCCACCCAGTGCCGCGGCTCCAGGGGAAGAGCCGTCAGCATCTGGAAGGGAACCGGAGGCACGGGCCGCGACAGGTCGCGCTTGAAGGCCTCGAACGACGCTGCGATCTCGGGGAGCGAAGCGACATCGTAGGGCTTCCCCAGGAGGTAGCCGTAGAGGGCCCGACGCCGCTTCGTGGCAGGGCGCGGATGCACCATCTTGATCACGTCCGCGAGAGAGGGATCGTTGCCCACCGCCGCGCGCATGATCTCGAGGTCGGACGCGTTTTCCAGCCAAGCCTTCACGAGGGCCTTGGGGCGGGTTCCGAGGGACTTTCGCCCCACGGCGCCGGACCGCATGACCTGCACGAAGGTGCGCAGCATCTTGCCGTTGCGGACGATGCGCGGGAACGCCTTGGCGAAGCCATCGCCCGGAAGGGTCGACAGCAGCGCCAGCAGCACCGCCGGCATGTCCTTCATCCGGCCAGCCTCGGCCGCGTAGACGGCCGTCTTCGCGAGAAAGAGCGGCTCGATCTGCGCGGCGAGCGACAGGATCTTGCCGAGCTGGTCCTCTCCTTCGGCGTAGAACGTGCCGTTGAAGGTCCCGGTGACGGCGAGCTGCGCCAGCGCCTGCTCCGGCGACAGCCGGTAGGCCGGCGCCAGCTCGTGGTTGAGCGTGTCGCTGCGCGGGAGCAGCTTGCCGGCGATGGATGCAAACAGGGACTTGTTCGCCATGGCCTTGATCCTTCCTTGTGACGCCCCCTCCTTCTCAAGGGACGTGCCAAGACCTTGGCCAAGCTGCGCGGCGGCGCCGTTCTCTGGAAGCAACCATTTGAAGTGGAACAAGAAAAAAATTTGGCGCCGCATCGAACCGGCAATGATGAAGACTCTGCAGGAGGCCGGTTTTCTGATACAGCAGGATAAGACCCTAGAGACACGGATATGCGTCGACGCGTCGTCATCGGCTTTCTCGGCACCACGCTCGACATGGGCCGTTCGGCTGACCGCTGGCAGAAATGGCGGCCCACCGTCGGCCTGTGCCAGCAGCACGGCCTCTTCGTCGACAGGCTTGAACTGCTCGCCGACAGGCGCAGCGAGGGGCTGTGCCAACTGGTGATGGCCGACATCGGCGAGGTCTCGCCGGCGACGGAGGTGCGCCGCCATCTCGTGGAGCTCAGGGATCCCTGGGACTTTTCCGAGGTCTACTCGGCGCTGCGGGACTTCGCCAACGCCTACGACTTCGATCCGGAGCGCGAGGACTATCTCGTCAACATCACGACGGGCACGCACGTGGCCCAGATCTGCTGGTTCCTCCTGACGGAGGCGCGCTACGTGCCCGGCCGGCTGCTGCAGCTTTCGCCGCCCAAGCGGCGCGAGGGTGCGACGGACTGGGCCGGCACCCATTCCATCATCGACCTCGACCTGTCGCGCTACGACGCGATCGCCACGCGCTTCGCGGCCGAGCGCGTGGAGGCCACCTCCTATCTGAAGTCCGGGATCGCGACGCGCAGCGCGGCCTTCAACCGGATGATCGACGAGATCGAGAAGGTGGCCCTGCGCTCGCGTGCGCCGGTCCTGCTGATGGGCCCAACGGGCGCCGGCAAGTCGCAGCTGGCGCGGCGCGTCTACGAGCTCAAGAAGGCCCAAAGGCAGCTGGGCGGCGCCTTCGTCGAGGTGAACTGCGCCACCCTGCGGGGCGATCAGGCCATGTCGACGCTTTTCGGCCATGTGCGGGGCGCGTTCACCGGGGCCCAGGGGGACCGTGCGGGCCTCATGAAGACGGCCGATGGCGGCATGCTCTTTCTCGACGAGATCGGGGAGCTGGGCCTCGACGAGCAGGCCATGTGCCTGCGCGCCATCGAGGAGAAGCGCTTCCTGCCGGTCGGTGCGGACAAGGACACGGTCTCGGACTTCCAGTTGATCGCAGGCACCAACCACGATCTCGGCCGGGACGTCGGCGAGGGTCGTTTCCGCGAGGACCTCTATGCCCGCCTCAACCTGTGGACCTTTGCGCTGCCGCCGCTGTGCGAGCGGCGCGAGGACATCGAGCCGAACCTCGACTACGAGCTTGCGCGCTTCTCGCAGCGGGAAGGCCGGAAGGCCACCTTCAACGCCGAGGCCCGCGCGCTCTACCTCGCCTTCGCCACCGCGCCCGATTCCGCCTGGCGCGGAAACTTCCGCGACCTCTCGGCCTCCGTCACGCGCATGGCCACGCTGGCGCCGCATGCCCGCATCAACGAGGCGACCGTGCGCGACGAGATCGCCCGCCTGCGGCGGCAATGGGGCGCCGCGTCCGACGAAGGCGACGGCCTCGTCCGCGAAATGCTCGGCGGCGGAGCGGAAGAGCTCGACCTCTTCGATCGCGCGCAGCTCGAGGCCGTGATCGCCGCCTGCCGGCGCAGCCGCAGCCTGAGCGCCGCCGGAAGGGAGCTCTTCGCCGTGTCCCGCACCCGGAAGGCGAGCGGCAACGATGCCGACCGCCTCCGGAAATACCTCGCCCGCTTCGGCCTCCGCTTCGAGGACGTCGCGGGCTTGGCCTAGGCGGAAGCAACTCGAACGAACCGACCCACGGACATCGCCGGATCGCACGGCGGCCCCTGGTTCACGAGGGCTCCGCTGGGCATCGAAATCTTCGCGGGTCGCCGAACGCAAGACGCGCGGGCAGGCAGGTTCGACCTGATGGTCGCCGAGGCGCGCGACCGCCTTTCACGCGACCAGGAGGACGCGGCAGGCCTGGTCAGGCGCCTGTGTCATGCAGGGCGGCGCAGAACGGCCGGCTGGGATCTAGATCGCGCGGGATCTGGCGGGATCCTGGAATTGGGCTCCACACGCGAACAACCCGCCGGGGGCGCCGGCGGGCTGCTGACGCTGGTTGCGGGGACACGCAACCAGCGTTGTTTACACCTGCTGCGAGCCCGAGTGCCGCGCGTTTTGCCAGGGAAGTTTGTGCACGGCTCCACCCTTCCTGGGTAGAGTGGTTAGACCGCAGTTGACCCCGAGCGGCTGCTCGGAAGGTCCGCTACAAAGGCAGCATCGTTCCCCCTTGCGGAGCCTTGGTCGGAGCGGAGCAAATGGCTCACGTTCCATGCGTCACGAGCCGACCCCATAGCGTGGCGCTGGCGTGGTCTGGCCGAAGCCCGGCAGCATCGACGCGCGCGCGACCTGGTAAGCGGCCCATGGGCTTTCGTCATGGAGCGGCGGAATGGTCACGGGCTCACGTCGGTCGAAACCGACCAGTGCGGCGTCGACCAGGGCGCCGACGTCCATCATCGGAGGCAGGGCGGCCGGGTCCGCTCCCGCGCGTGCCCAGATTTCGGTCGCTGTTGCGGCGGGCAGGACCGCCTGGACGTAGACGCCCTTCGGCCCAAGTTCGAACGCCAGCCCCTGGGATAGATAGAGGACGAAGGCTTTCGTCGCGCCGTAGACGGTCTGGCCGAACTCGGGAACCAGTCCGACCACCGAGCCGACGTTGATGATCGCGCCGTTGCCCGCCTCGACGAAGCGCCCGGACACCGCGTGGGCCAGGCGCATGACCGCCGTCGTGTTCACCGCCACCAGCCGCGTCAGGTCTGACAAGGACTGCTCTTCGAATGCTCCCGCGACGGAGATGCCGGCATTGTTGACGAGCACGCCGATCCTGGCATCGTCCCGCAGCCGTCCTTCCACGCGCGCCACATCGTCCGGCAGCGCGAGATCGGCCGTGAGGACATCGACGGCGACTCCGGCTTCCGCACGCAGCCGCGCGGCGAGCGACTCCAGCCGTGACGTGTCGCGCGCCACGATCACGAGGTCATGGCCGCGGCGCGCGAAGCGTTCCGCATAAATCCCGCCGATGCCGCTGGAGGCGCCGGTGATCAAGACGGTAGGTTTGGTCATGATGAAAGCTCCTGATTGGAGTGGTTGTCGCCAGCCAGTCACAGCGTGACGACGACTTTGCCTTTGGCGCGACCTGTCGTGATGACGTCCATCGCCTCGTTCAGCGCCTCGAACGGGAAGGTGCGGTCGATGACGGGACGAAGGGAGCCCTCGTCGACCAGAGCCGCAATGCGGGAGAGCTGCGCGCCGTCCGCGTGCATGAACAGGAAGTGGTACCCGACGCCCCGGCGCGCGGCCTTGCGCCGGATGCCCAGGCTGAGAAGCCGAATGACCTGTCGCATCAACCAGTTCATGCCTTGGGTGCGGGCGAAGGCGACGTCTGGCGGGCCGGAAATGGAGATCAGCTTGCCGCCCGGCCTGAGAACGCCAAGCGAGCGTTCCAGCGACCCGTCATCGAGACTGCTGAGCACGATGTCGTAACCCGACAGCTGGTCCTCGAATCTTTGCTTCCTATAGTCGATCACCACGTCCGCGCCGAGGCTGCGAACGAGATCGGCATTGCCCGCACTGGTCGTCGTCGCCACGGTGGCTCCCAGGTGCTTGGCGAGCTGGATGGCGATCGTGCCCACCCCGCCGGAGCCGGCGTGGATCAAGACCTTGTTGCCTGGTTTGACGCCGGCGACATCGACCAGCACCTGCCACGCCGTCAACGCGACGAGCGGTAGGGATGCTGCCTCCGCCATGGTCAGGGTCGCGGGCTTCAGCGCCAGGTCGGCCTCCGACACCGCGAGGCGTTGCGCAAAGGTCCCGATATGGTAATCCCGCGGCCGGGCAAATACCTCGTCGCCCACCTTGAACCGCGTCACCCCCGGGCCGAGCGCCCTCACAACACCCGCCAGATCGTGGCCGAGCACGAAGGGTGGATGGTAGCGCAGGAGCGGCTTGAACGCGCCGTCGCGGATCTTGGCGTCGAGCATGTTCAGGGCGGCTGCCCGAATCTCGACCAGTACTTCGCCCGGCTGCGCCACTGGTTCGGGCCATTCACCCAGCCGCAGGCGTTGTCCCTTGCCGTAACCATCGAGGATGTAGGCCTTCATGGTGAGTCTCCGGTGCACGGACGAGCGTGGGATGATCGAGGACGATCTGCTGGGCGATGAAGCCGCCCATGGAAAACCCGAGGAGATCGACTTGCTCGAAGCCCATCGCGCGTATGAAGGCGACTACGTGTCTCGCCATGCTGGCGATGTCGCGCGGCGTCTCGCCGCCCGAAGCGCCCACGCCACGGTTGTCGAGCATGACGACCCGGGGCCGCGCGGCGAGGCCGTCCACGATCCGCGGGTCGAAGTTGTCCAGCGTGGCGCCCAGGTGGTTCAGCATCCGCACCGGCACGCCCTCGCGCGGTCCGACGTCGCGATAGGCGAACGGAACACCATCGATTGCGATCGCGGGGTTGGGAGCAGTAACGAAGAGGTCGTTCGGCATGCCAGTGAATCCGCATCCGGAAGGGCCCGAAGCTTGCCCGAGCCCTTGCATCGGGGTGAAACAGACATATACTTCAATTATTGAAGTTACAAGAGGGCGACGGCGATGAAAGCGAAATCTTTTTCCGGCATGCGTTGCTCGATGGCGGGCGCGCTGGAGTTGATTGGCGACCGGTGGGCGCTCCTGCTGATCCGCGATCTCTCGCTTGGGATGAATCGCTACGATGCCCTGAGGTCCAGCACGGGCATTCCCGACGCCACCTTGGCCGCGCGGTTGAAGCTGCTGACGGAGAACGGCCTCGTCGAACGGGTGCGCTACCAGGAACGACCGCCGCGCGACGAGTACCGCTTGACCGAGAAGGGGCGAGACCTCTGGAAGGTGACGCTCGCGCTGCGCGAGTGGGGGGACCGCTGGGACGCCAGCGGTTTCGGCGTTCCCATGGAAACGGTCGACCGCGAGACGGGGCATCTGCTGACGCTGGCCTTGGTCGATGCGGAGACGGGCAAGGTGGTGCCGATCGAGAGGGCCACCCTCCGCCCTGGTCCGGATGCGGACGACACGGTGAGACACGTGCTCACGCGCGGGACAAGTTCGTCACCTTAGCACGAGGGTGCAACGTCCGCTTTCGGCGGATGTCGTTGAAAAGTCGCCTCGCCATCGCGGGCCCAGCTCAGCAGGATGTGATGTTGAGCGGGTCCCTTCTCAGGCTGGGATCGCCTGAGGTCCTTGCGGCAGGAGCTTGGCCAGCTTCCTGAGGTTCTGCGCGGCGGCTCCGAGGTGGAACTCGTCTCGCGCACCGTTGGGACCCCTGAGCCGCAATCGGTCGAGGCGCAAATGTTCGACATAGCCCCGTCGGACAATGTCGCGAAGTGAGAAGTTCGAGGCTTGAGGATGAGGAGGCTACATCGCCCTCAGTCCGGCATCCCGGCCCGAATCCGCCAATGCGTGAAATGCGGCGGACACCCGCAATGGCGGGGCGTCGTGCAGTGCGTCTGGAGTGCCAGCCCAGTTTAGCACGGCGCCTCCAAAGTCGGTGTCGCGATCTCGAACAGACGCGAAGCTGTCCAGCACCTGGGCTGTGAATAGCGACCCCATCCTCCGTGAGACCTCGGCCTGCTCCGCGAATGCCCCTCGGATCATCACCTCGCGCGCCTCCCGGGAAAGGTGGCCCATGGCTTCAATACCCCTGGCTGAAGCTCAAATGAGCAGGGAATGGCTTTCGACACTAGACGCTGAGATTGCCGTCCACCGCCACAACAGTTCCAGCGCGCACGACGAGGCGTCGAGCCGGATGCGTGACGACGGCTTCGGCCAGCGTTTCGGCCTGAACCAGGACGACGTCGCCCTCGCCGCCTTCGTGGAGCCCGTAGTTCTCGAGTCCCAACGCAGCAGCGGCTCCTCGGGTGCAAGCATCCACCGCCAGCGCGATCTCGTCGTCGCGACGAAGGTTGTTGCGCATGCCGACCTGCATGGCGCGCTCCAGCATGTCGCCGGAGTTGTATGGCCCCCAGGTGTCGCGGATTCCATCCGAGCCGGAGCACACCGTCACGCCCGCGGCGAGAAGATCCTTGACGACGGGACACGGGCGGCCGGCCGGGCCTGTCGTCATCACGGCGATTCCGGCCTCCGCCAGACCTTGAAGCAATCGCGCCACGACGGCTGCGTCCGGCATCCCGAGGCAGAAAGCGTGGCTGATCATCACCTTGCCGGCCAGTCCCAGCGCAAGCGTCCGCTCGATGATGAGTTCGGTCGAGAACGCGCCGAGCTCTCCCGTTTCGTGGAGGTGGATATCGACGGGCTTGCCGTGCTTCTGCGACAGCGCGAACACGGTATCGAGGTGGCCCTTGGGATCACGGTCGATGGCGGCCGGGTCGATTCCACCGACGATGTCGGCGCCAAGGCGCAGAGCCGCGTCCATCATCTCCACCGTTCCCGGTCTCACCAGGAGCCCCGACTGCGGAAACGCCACGACCTGCACGTCCATCAAGTCCGCGCACTCGCTCACGCCGGCGAGGACGCCTTCCATCACCGCGATGCCGCCCTCGGTGTCTACGGCCACGTGCCCGCGCAGGTGGGTGCTGCCAAACGCGGCGCAATGCCGGATCTGCCGTATGGTCTGCAGCCTGGGATCAACCGCGAGCCTCTTCATCTCGCGACGCTCGTTGTCGATCTTGTCCTGTATCGTGGGACCGACCTTGCTGCGGTACCAGCTCATACCCAGAAGCGAGTAGCCCAGATGCGTGTGCGCCTCGACCAGGCCTGGCAACGCAAGGCAGCCGCCGCCACCGATGACCACGACGTCTTCGGGCGCGGCCTGTCCCGCTGCAAGGGAGACGATCACACCGCCGCGGATCAGGACATCCGCCTCGCGCTCGTCCCGGAGCCGAACGGATGAAATGAAGAGGTCGCCCTGCATAACATTCCCCGATCCGGCGTTGGTGGACGGCCCATGCGCTTCCGGCGCGATACGTCGCGCCGGGGCCTGATGCGACGGCAGAGACTTTCACTTTTCAATATTGCATGCAATTGATAGACGGACAACGCATCCGACCCGGAGACTCTCCCGATGCGACGGAAGACAGCGGAGGAGCGGAAGAAGCCGGGCCGGGAGAAGACGAGCCGTGTCGGCACCGTCTACAACGCGCTCAAGCGCGCGATCCTGGAGCAGGGCCTCGGCCCCGGCGACAAGTTGCCCGAGGATGCGATCGGCGAGCAGTTCGGCGTGAGCCGCACCATCGTTCACGAAGCGCTCGTCCGGTTGGCCGGCGACAGGCTGGTCGAGCTGCGCCGGAACAGGGGGGCGCAGGTCGCCTCTCCCTCGCTCGACGAAGGCCGCGAGCTCTTCAACGTGCGATATGCCCTGGAGAAACTCGTGGTCGAGACCCTGTGCGGGACGCTGACCTCGGACCAGCTCGAGCGTCTTGCAAAACACGTTCAGGACGAGGAAGACGCGCGGGGGCGCAGCGATCCAAGGTCGATCCGCCTCGCCGGTGAGTTCCACACGATCCTTGCGGACATGACCGGGAACGCCACGCTGATCCGCTTCGTCGGGGAAGTCATCGCGCGGTGCTCGCTCATCATCTCGCTCTACGGCCGTCCTCACTCCGCCGAATGCGCCATCTCCGAGCATCGGGCCATCGTGGCGGCGCTCCAGGCCGGCGACGCCGCCAAGGCCTCCTCGCTGATGCATCATCACCTCTCGGACGTCATGAACCGGGCGCTCCTGCCCCAACGTCCCCAACGCAACATCCGCGAGATCCTGGCGGCCTATAGCGGCTGACGGCGCGCGATGATGGTCGGCGGAATGGAGCGCCGGCCGCCGGCCGCCGGCCGCGCGACTGGCTCAGGATTTGCGTTACGTCGCTGCGGACTCTTGCGGCATTCGACGCATCAAGCCGTGCCTGTTTGGCTTACAAATGTGCATGCAATCTGGTTGCTGATTGCATGAATTTCTGGAACATTGAGGGATGGAAACCTGACGGGGCCGCGCAAGACCCCGCGCTGGACGGAGTGCCTCATGCTTCGTGCGCTCGCTGCCCGGTTGGGACAGGCCGCGCTGGTCGTTCTGGCGGTGACGGCCATCGCCTTCGCGATGTTCCGCTTCGTCGGTGACCCCGTGACGGCCATGTCCCGCGAGAACGCGACGCCAGCCGAGAAGGCGGAGCTCCGGGCCTCGCTCGGCCTCGACCAGCCTGTCGTGGTTCAGTATGCGCGCTTTCTCGGCCGGGTGGCCCACGGCGATCTCGGAATCAGCTATCGCAACCAGCGCCCGGTGACGGCCCTGATCGCCGAACGGCTGCCCGCGACGCTCGAACTGGTCTTCGTCGCGACGCTGCTCGCGCTGTCGCTCGGCATTCCGCTCGGCGTCTTTTGCGCGCTCTATCCCAGTGGCGCAGCGTCAAGACTGATCCAGACCTTCTCGCTGCTCGGCATCTCCACACCGACTTTCGTGACGGGGATCGTCCTCATCCTCGTATTCTCCGTTACGTTGAAGCTCCTGCCCTCGTTCGGCCGGGGAGACGTGGTGCAGCTGGGATGGTGGAGCACGGGGTTCCTGACGGCGAGCGGCCTCAAGGCGCTGGTTCTGCCGAGCATCACGTTGGCGCTCTACCAGTTGACGCTCATCATGCGCCTCGTCCGCGCGGAGATGATCGACGTCCTGTCGTCCGACTACATTCGCTACGCTCGGGCCCGCGGCCTTCCCCGGCGCTACATCCATTTCCGCCTCGCCCTGCGCAATGCGCTGATGCCTGTGATCACGGTGACGGGCCTGCAGATCGGATCTCTCATCGCCTTCGCGATCGTCACCGAGACCGTGTTCCAGTGGCCAGGCATGGGCCTGCTCTTCATCCAGGCGGTCAGCTTCGTCGATATCCCCGTGATGTCCGCCTACCTGCTGTTCGTGGGCTTTCTCTTCGTGCTCATCAACATGCTCGTCGACCTGCTCTATGTGGTCGTGGATCCCCGCCTGCGCGTGAGGTCGGCATGAGCGCCCCAGCGGTCCGCAGCTCTCGACGCCGGCTCGGGATCCCGCCCTCGGTCATCCTCGCAGGGCTGGTCGCAGTCGGCATGGTCGCAGTGGCGCTGCTGGCGCCGTATGTGGCGCCGTTCGATCCCACCGACATGGGCAGCTACGACCTGATGAACGCCGAGCTGCCGCCGGCCTTTGTGGAGGGCGGCGAGAAGCGATTCTTGCTCGGCACCGACAACCAGGGACGCGACCTGCTTTCGGCGATCCTGTACGGCGCGCGTGTGTCGATCGTCATCGGCTGCGGCGCGGTCTTCGTCGCGGCCAGCGTCGGCGTCACGCTGGGCTTGCTGGCCGGCTATTTCGGCGGCTGGGTCGACGCCGTCATCATGCGCGTCGGGGATGTCATCCTCAGCCTGCCGACCATCCTGCTGGCGCTCCTCGTGAGCGGCATCGCCCGGGCCGTCTTCCCGGAAGCGGGAAGCGCGCGCTGGGCTCCAGTGATCCTGATCTGCGCCATCGCCATCCATGAATGGGTGCAGTACGCGCGCACGGTCCGCGCCGCGACCATGGTCGAGCGCTCGAAGGACTATGTGAAGGCCGCCAAGGTGATCGGCCTTCCTTCGGGCCGGATCATGCTGCGGCACATCCTGCCCAACGTGATGAGCCCCGTGCTCGTCATCGCGACGATCAATCTCGCCGCCGCCGTGCTGACGGAGGCGACGCTGTCCTTCCTGGGAGTCGGCATGCCGCCGACCTATCCCTCGCTGGGCACGCTCATCCGCATCGGCAACGAGTTCGTGTTCTCCGGCATCTGGTGGGTCGCGGTGTTCTCGGCGGCCGTGCTCGTCGTGCTGGTGCTGGCCGTAAACGTCGTCGGGGATTGGCTGAGGGATCGCTTCAACCCGCGTCTTCGGGGCCGTTCGTGAGCGCCGCGCCGACTGCCGGGGATGTGCGCGCTCCCGTCCTCGACATCCGTGGGCTTCGGGTCGAGTTTCCGCTCGAAGACGGATCGACCTTCGTCGCCGTGGACGGCGTCGACCTGTCGATCGGGCGTGGCGAGATCCATGCGCTGGTCGGTGAGTCCGGCGCGGGCAAGACGACCGTCGGCAATGCCCTCATGGGTCTGCTCGAACGGCCCGGGCGGATCGCGGCGGGCGAGATCCTCTTCGCCGGCAGACGGGTCGACCTCGCCTCGGGCGATGGCGGGGGCTTCGTCCAGGGCAAGGACATCGGCTCGATCTTCCAGGATCCGATGACGAGCCTCAATCCGCTGTTCACGATCGCCAGCCAGCTCGGCGAGACGATGCGCCACCACCTCGACATCGGCAGGGCAGAGGCCCGCGCGCGGGCGCTCGACCTAATGAACGCGGTCGGCATGCCGGAGCCCGAGCGCCGCCTGGATTGCTACCCTCACCAATTGTCAGGCGGCCAGCGGCAGCGCGTCGTGATCGCCGCGGCGCTGAGCTGCGACCCCAAGCTCCTCGTGGCGGATGAACCCACGACCGCGCTGGATGTGTCGGTCCAGGCGCAGATCCTGAAGCTCATCCGGCGCCTCGCCGACGAGCGCCAGCTCGGCGTGCTCCTGGTGACGCACAACATGGGCGTCGTCGCCGACGTCGCGGATCGGGTGACGATCCTGCAGCGCGGCCGCGTGGTCGAAAGCGGACCCGTGGCCGACGTGCTCGGCCGGCCCCAGCACCCCTACGCGAAGATCCTGATCGGCGCAGTGCCCCGGCTCGACCGGCGGGCGGAACGACTGCCGGTGCTCGCGGAGGAAACTCCCGCCACGGCGAAGGCGCGGGCGGCTGTCCGGGCGAAGGCCGTTGGCGATGGCCAGCCGGACGCGACGAAATCCGCCTCGCCTGGTGCAGCGGCTGTGGACCCACCGGGCGAGACCCTTCTCGACGTGCAAGGTCTCTGTGTCGACTATCGCTCCGGCGGCTGGCTTCCCGGAAGCCGGGGCGGGGTGTTCCGCGCGGTGGACGACGTTTCGTTCTCCGTGAGGTCGGGTGAGATCGTGGGGCTGGTCGGGGAATCCGGGTGCGGCAAGTCCACCGTCGCCAGCGTCATCGCCGGTCTCGTCGCTCCGACCCAGGGGCGGGTGCTGTTCCGGGGGACCGAGGTCAGCCTGCGTGGTCATTCCTCGATGCGGCGCGCGGTCCAGATGATTTTCCAGGATCCGCAATCCGCCCTCAATCCCCGCCTGCGCATCGGCCGCGCTTTGGCGGAGCCGATCCTGTTCTACCGACTGGCGTCCGGCGCGTCCGAGGCGGCGGAGGATGCGGCGCAACTGCTCGAGGCCGTCGGTCTGGAGCGGACGGTGGCGTCGCGGTTCCCCCACGCGTTCTCCGGCGGTCAGCGGCAGCGCGTCTCGATCGCGCGAGCCCTCGGAGCACGGCCTACGCTGTTGATCTGCGACGAGCCCACCTCGTCGCTCGACGTCTCCGTCCAGGCGCAGATCCTCAACCTGCTGAAGGACCTGCGCGACCTCACCGGCCTCTCCATGCTGTTCATCAGCCACGACCTCGCGGTCGTCAGGCAGATGTGCGACAGGGTCGCCGTGATGAAGGCCGGCAAGATCGTCGAATCCGCCGACGCGGAGACGCTCTTCGCGCACCCGACCCACCCTTATACTCGCGAGCTGCTGTCGCTGGCGCCGTCGCTCGACAAGATCGACCGACCGCGGGCGCTCGCACCCACAGAGCCTGGAGACGCATGATGGCCGACATCCTGATCACCAACGGAACCGTCATCACGGTCGATCCCCAACACCGGATCCTTGCGGACGGCGCCATCGCGATCGAGAAGGACCGGATCGTCGACATCGGAGCGACGGCCGACATCCTGGCGCGGCACTCGGCTCCCGAGGTCATCGACGCCAAGCACATGGCCGTGCTTCCCGGCCTGATCGACGGGCATGCGCATGCCGGGCACGGGCTGATCAAGACCATGGGCGGCGGCCGCTCGGACCTCTGGTACGAGGCCTGCGGCCAGGCCTACACCGTCGGTTCGACGCCGGAGTTCTGGCATGCGGAAGCGCAGCTCGCCGCGCTGGAGCGGCTGCGCTTCGGCGTGACGACGGGCGTGTCCCTGCTGGGCGGCGGTGACAGCATCATGCGCACCGACGACCCGGCCCATGGGGATGCGCACTGCGATGGCGTCGTCGAGGTCGGCACGCGATCCGTCGTGGCGATCGGCCCCACGCGCCCGCCCCATCCGCGGACCTACGCCTCCTGGAACGGCATGACGCGCTCGGACCACCCTGTCGATTTCGCGCGGCAGATGGCGACCTGCGCAACGCTGATCGACCGCTGGCACGGCACGCATGGCCGCCGCATCAACATCGCCATGCTGACGCCGACGATGCGCGACGACGAGATGAGCAAGATGTCCGCCTCGGACAAGCAGGCGTTCATGGACCAGGCTGTCGAAGCGCGCCGGGTGAGCCGCGAGCGCGGGCTCGTGTTCACCCAGGATGGGCATACCAAGGGCAGCGTCGCCTTCGCCCACAGCCTGGGGCTTCTCGGTCCCGACGCGCTGTTCTCGCACTCCACCAACCTCACGGCGGAGGAGATCGCGCTCTGCGCCGAGACTGGGACGAAGATCGCCCACAACCCCAGCGCCATCGCCTCGATCCTCGGCCGCTGTCCGGTGCCCGAGCTGCTGCAGGCGGGCGCGACCGTGTGCATCGGCTCGGACGCCACGGCTCCCGACCGCTCGGCCGACATGTTCCGGCACATGCAGCAATGCATGCACTACCACCGCACCTTCTTCCATGACCCGACCTGGCTGCAGCCGGGCAAGGTGCTTGAGATGTGCACCATCGACGGCGCGCGCTCGCTGGGCATGGAGAACGACATCGGCTCCCTCGAAATCGGCAAGAAGGCCGACGTCGTGCTCCTCGATCTGCGCCGTCCGCACCTCTATCCGTTCAACATGCCGGAGTTCCGCACGGTGTACTTCGCGAACGGCAACGATGTGCACACCGTCCTGGTTGACGGGCGCGTGGTGCTGCGGGACCGCCGGGCGCTCCTCGTCGACGAGGGCGCGATCCTGGATGCGGCCCAGCGCGAGACCGAGCTGCTCGTCGAGCGGCTCGGCCTGAGGGACCTTCTGCGTACCCCTGAGACCTTCTGGGACATCAGGGCCACCGACCAGCTTCCCCACTGACGCCTTCCACCTCCGGAGAACGCCATGAGACGTCCCTTCGCTTTCCTCGCAGCGGCGCTCGCCGTCGCCCTGCCCCAGGCCGCTTCCGCGCAGACCCTGCGCTGGGCGTCCCAGGGCGACATCGCGACCATGGATCCCTACGCCCACACCGAGAGCTTCACCTCGAACCTGCAGCAGCACATCTACGAGCCGCTGGTGCGACGGAACCGGAAGCTCGAGATCGAGCCGGCGCTCGCCACCTCGTGGAAAATCGTCGCGCCGGACCGCTGGCGCTTCACGCTGCGCAGCGGCGTCAAGTTCCATGGCGGGGAGGAGTTCTCGGCTGACGACGTCGTCGCATCGATCACGCGTGACCTCGATCCCGGCTCGCGCGCGAAGGGCGACCTGTCCAACGTCGTCAAGGCCGAGAAGGTGGATGCGCTGACGGTCGATTTCGTTCTGAAGGGCCCCTACCCGCTTCTCCTCAACGACCTTTCCGGTATCTCGATCATGAGCGCAAAGTGGCTGGAGGCGAACGGCGCCACCAAGCCCGGCAACACCTCGACCGGGGTGACGACCTTTGCGTCCACCCACGCAAACGGCACGGGACCGTTCAAGCTCGAGAGCTACCAGCCGGACTCCAAAACCGTCCTAGTCGTGAACGATGCCTGGTGGGACAAGCCCGAGCATAACCTCAAGCGGATCGAGTTCCGGCCCATCAAGTCCGACGCCACGCGCGTCGCGGCGCTGCTGTCGGGCGAACTCGACATGGTCGCCCCGACGCCGCTGCAGGACCTCGCCCGCATCGCGGCCGCGCCAGGCTTCAAGGTGGTCGAAAACCCCTCGCTGCGCCTCATCTTTCTCGGGCTGAACTGGCGTCCCGAACTGGTCGGCCAGACCGGACAGAAGAACCCCTTGCTGGACCTCAAGGTGCGCCAGGCCCTGTGGCATGGCGTCGACCTCGACAGCATCCAGAAGCGGGTCATGCGTGGAAAGTCCCGGACCGTCGGCATTCTCGTTGCGCCGCCGGTGCCCGGCTACAGCGCCGAGATCGACAAGCCTCTGGCCTATGATCCCGAAGCCGCCAAGAAGCTGCTGGCCGACGCGGGTTATCCCAACGGCTTCAAGGTCGGCCTCGCCTGCCCGAACGATCGCTACATCGCCGACGAGCAGACCTGCCTCGCGATCGCGGCGATGTGGAACCGCATCGGCGTGCAGGTCGATCTCAAGACCGAAAGCCGCGCCACCTATTTCCCGAAGGTCGACCGCGGCGAGACGGACATCTACATGCTCGGCTGGGCCACCCTGCCCCCGATGGACGGCTACAGCGTGCTGTCCGCCATCCTGGCGACCCGCAAGGACGGCTTCGGCGGCAATAACCCGAACGGCCTGTCGAATGCGCGGCTCGATGAGCTCACGAAGCTCGCGGGCGTGGAGCTCGACGAGCCCAAGCGCCGGGCGATGCTGACGGAAGCGCTCACCATTGCCCATGACCAGGCCATGTTCGTGCCGATCCACCAGCAGCCCGTCGCCTGGGCGATGAGCGAGAAGGTCGACGTTCCGCAGTTCGCGGACGAGTATGTCCGCCTCTGGTTCGCACAGGTGAAGTAGTCCTCGATCGAGCGAGGGCCCATCTCTACAGGCTGCGCCGCGAGCGGATGTCTGGCGATGGCCCACGGCAGTCATGAGGCACGACGGTATACCCCGCCGCCGCGCCTGGTGCCCCACGGACGGGCGGCCGGCACTCCGACCGCGAGACGCACAGGAACGGGCTCAAGATTCTGCGAGATCCTGATGGATCCTAAAAACGGGCGCTGTGCGGACAAAAGCAAAAGCCCTGCTGGCGAGAGCCGAGCGGGGCTTTGCATCACTATTGATTGCGCCTGGCATTTTCCTGACGGGACAAGCATCCAGCGTTGCTTGCAGCTGCTTCGAACCCGAGTGCCACGAGCAAGCCGAGCGACGCAGCCCTCATCGTCCGCTCTCCTCCTGCCGTAGTTCAGGCCGCAGTTGACCCTGATGTATGGACCGGCTGCGTTTCGCAACTGAGGACGTGCTGTCTAGCGGAAGTCGCTGATACGTATCCGGCCTACTGGTCGGCTCTCGGGCCGTGGCCTTGAGGGGTATACGAACGCACCTTTGGTCTCATCAGCGGATAGGCTGTCGAGCAGCCCTTAGGGTCAACAGACTCCGGGCGCGTTCATTGATCCGTTTCATGCATGTCTTCGTCGCGAACGAGGCAAGGTGAAGGTCAGATGGCCTGCACCTCGGATTGGAGTTGGTTGTCGGAGGTCTACCCGAGCGCGTGCGGCTGCTTCTTGCCCGGCGCACGGGCGCGGCAGTGGCTGAAGCGGCGCCTTTTTGGACAAGGCGCGTTTAGACGCCGAGCTCTGGCGCTCGAACAACCTTCTTGCCAGCCTGGACCTTTTAGACTAACTAGTCGACTAGCCTACAAAAAGCGGGAGCAAGCAATGTCCAAGGAAATCACCCGGCGCGCGTTCAGTGCGGGCCTCGTCGGCGCGGCCGTGGTGGCGGGAAGTGGAACGAGGTCCGCTCTTGCCCAAGCCTCCAAAGTGAAGTTGCGCTACGGGACGGCTTTCCCGGCCGACCATCCCGGCGTCACCCGCATCCAGGAAGCAGCGCAGGCCATCGCCAAGGAGACCAACGGTCTCGTCGATCTTCAGGTTTATCCGAACAGCCAGCTCGGCAGCGAAGCCGACATGTTCTCGCAGACCCGCTCGGGCGCGCTCGATTTCATGTCGACGTCCGGTGTCAACCAGACGGTCGTCCCGGTCGGCGGCATCAACGCCGTGGCGTTCGCGTTCGATGACTACAGCAAGGTGTGGGCTGCCATGGACGGCGAGCTCGGCAACCATGTACGCGAGCAATTCGCCAAGGCTGGCCTCTTTGTGTTCCCCCGCATGCTGGACAACGGCTACCGTAACATCACCTCGAGCGCGAAGCCGGTGAACAGCCCTGACGACCTGAAGGGCTTCAAGATCCGTGTGCCCGGCAACCAGCTCTGGGTGACGATGTTCAAGGCGCTCGGAGCCGCGCCGACTCCCATCAATTTCGGCGAGCTCTACGCCGCCCTTCAGACCCATGTCGTCGACGGCCAGGAGAACCCGCTCGCGCTGATCAGCAGCGCCAAGCTCTACGAGGTGCAGAAATACATCGCGCTGAGCGGCCACATGTGGGACGGCCACCACATCTTCGCAAACAACAAGAAGTGGGCCGCGCTTCCCGATGAAGTGCGTTCCGTGATTTCCAAGCATCTCGACCAGGCCGCCTTGCTCGAGCGCGCCGACATCGTCGCCCTCAACGACAAGCTCGTCGACACCCTCAAGGCGGCCGGGGTCGTCTTCAACAGTCCGGCCAAGAAGCCGTTCCGCGATGTTCTCTCCAGCGCCGGATATTACTCGGAGTGGAAAGGCAAGTTCGGCGAGGAGCCCTGGGCGCTCCTGGAGAAATACGCCGGCAAGCTCTAGCGCCCGCATCTCGTCCGCATGGCGCAGGCGGTGGGCCGCCTGCGCTTCCAGCGCGTGAGCCTGAGGAAATCCGCACCATGGCGTCGCCAACAATCGTTCCCGAAGTCGAGATCGATGATCTGCCGGAGCAGAGCGGCTCAGTCCTCGCCCGGGCGGCCCGCGTGATCGATTCCAGCGTCACCCGAGCCGTGGAGTTCCTCGCCGCCTGCGCGCTCGTCGCGGAGGTGGTGATCCTCGGCTGGAGCACGCTCGCTCGATACGTGTTCTCCGCGCCTTTGGCGTGGTCGGACGAACTCGCGTCGATCATCTTTCTCTGGCTCGCCATGCTTGGCGCCGTCATCGCGCTTCGCCGGAGCGAGCACATGCGCCTCACGGCCTTCGTGCGCGACCTCTCCCCTCGGACGAGGGCGTGGCTCGAGACGATCTCCATGCTGTTGGTCTCAGCGGTTCTCATTGCCCTACTCCCCGCCAGCTACGAGCGGCTCAACGAAGTGAACGACGGGCTGACGCCCGTACTTCAGATCAACGAGGGCTATCGCAGCGCCGCCACCATCGGCGGCGTCGCGCTCATGCTCATCACGGCCTTGACGCGCCTGCTGCGTGTCGCGTCGCCGCGCCAGCTCGTGTCCGGCCTCGTGCTCGTCGGTGCGGCCCTCGCCATGCTGTCCCACTTCGGCCCAGCGCTGGAGGACATGGGCAACGCCAACCTCCTGCTGTTCTTCGTGGTGTTCGCCGGCGCTTGCATCGTCCTCGGCATGCCGATCGCCTTTGCGTTCATGGTCGGAACGGTGGGCTTCATCGCCTTCGCCACGTCGATCCCGACCTCGATCGTGCCGAGCCGGATGGAGGAGGGCATGTCGCATCTCATCCTGCTCGCGGTGCCGCTCTTCATCCTCCTCGGCGCTCTCATCGAGATGGCGGGCCTCGCCCGCGCCATGATCGGATTTCTCGTCTCGCTCATCGGACACGTGCGCGGCGGGCTGCAGTATGTGCTGCTCGGCGCCATGTACCTGGTCTCCGGCATCTCGGGCGCGAAGGCGGCGGATATGGCGGCCATCGCGCCGACGCTCTTTCCCGAGATGATCAAGCGCGGCAACCGAGAGGGCGACCTCACTTCGCTCCTTTCGGCCTCCGCTGTGATGTCGGAAACGATCCCGCCGAGCATCGTGCTCATCACGGTGGGCTCTGTAACGGGCGTCTCGATCGCGGCCTTGTTCACGGGCGGCCTGCTCCCGGCCGTGGTGGGAATGATCGCGCTGGCGGTCGTCGTGTTCTACCAGACCCGCACCGAGGACGTTTCAGCCGCGCCCAGGTTCAGCGGCAGGGACCGAGCGAAACTGTTCATCGCGGCCCTGCCGGGCCTCGGCCTCCCGGTTGTGATCCGCACCGCCGTCGTCGAAGGCATTGCGACCGCGACGGAAGTCTCCACCATCGGCATCATCTACACCGTGATCGTGGGGTTGCTGATCTACCGGCAGTTCAATTGGCGACGCGTCTATCCGATCCTGGTCGAAACGGCCTCGCTGTCGGGCGCGATCCTGCTGGTGGTCGGCGCCGCGACGGCGATGGCCTGGGCCCTCACCCAGTCGGGCTTTTCCCGACAGCTTGTCGAGTGGATGGCGCTGGTTCCCGGCGGCAAGGTGGGCTTCCTCCTGGTATCCGCGGTCGCCTTCATCGTTCTCGGAAGCGTGCTGGAAGGCGTGCCCGCCATCGTCCTGTTCGGCCCGCTCCTATTCCCGATCGCCGCGGCGATGGGAGTGAACCCGGTGCACTATGCGATCGTCGCCGTCTTCGCCATGGGCTTCGGCCTGTTCACCCCGCCGTTTGGCGTCGGTTTCTACCTCGCTTGCGCCATCGGCCGCGTCTCCCCGGATGTGGCGATCAAGTCGGTCTGGCCCCACCTGGCCGCCTTGCTGGTGGCGCTTGTGCTGATCACCTTGATACCGTGGATCTCGACGGGCTTCCTTTAGAGACCTCGGACATAGGCAAATGGCGATAGGCATGGACTCCTTTCCTGATCCCCGGACACCGGCGCTGGACGACACGCAGTCTGCGCGCGGCATCTACGCGGTGCTGCGCCGCGAGATCGTCACCCTCAAGCTGGAGCCCGGAACCAAGCTGTCGGAGAACGAGCTCGCGAGCCGGTTCGGCACGAGCCGCGCGCCCGTCCGCGAAGCGCTGATCCGCCTGGGCGAGGACGGTCTCATCGACGTCAGGCCGCAGCGCGGCAGCTTTGTCAGCCGCATCTCATTGAAAGCCATGGAGCGGGCCCGCTTCACGCGCGCCGCGCTGGAGATCGCCATCGTCCAGCGCGCCGCCGAACGCGGTCTCACGCCCGCATACCGCCGGCGTTTTGAGCAGGCGCTCAAGGGGCAGGCGGAGGCTCGAAAAGACCCTGCGAGCTTCACCTACTTCGACGATCTTTTCCATCGGACGTTCGCAGACGCGGCAGGCCTCGACAGCGTCTGGAGCACCATCGAACGGGAGAAGGTTCAGTTCGATCGCATCCGCTACCTCAGCCTTCCCGACGTGACTCCTGTGGATGTTCTCATCCGGCAACACAGGGACATACTCGATGCGGTCAACAAGGGTGATCCTGCGGGAGCCGAGGCGGCCATGCGCCGTCACCTTTCTGAAGTCCTCGTCGCAACCGACGAGATTCGCCTGAAACATCCCGATTACGTGGAGAGCTGAGCGTCAGCCGCCTCAGGCTTAACTGGGTGAGCTCTCGTCGACTAGCCGACATTCTGGAGATTGAAGTGGTCGCTATCGCAGTCAAGACGCCGGGTGTGCTTGAGCTCTTTGACCAACCTGACCTGCCGCCTCCCGGCGCGGGCGAGGTTTTACTGCGCGTCGAGCGCGCCGGCATTTGCGGGTCGGACATCCACATCCTCCACGGCTCCAATCCCTTTGCGAAGTACCCTCGCATCATCGGTCATGAATTCGCAGGGACGGTCGAAGCGGTAGGCGACGACGTCTTGGCGTTCTCAATCGGCGATCGGATCGTCGTCGATCCTGTGCTGCCGTGCGGACGCTGCTATCCCTGCCGGATCGGCCGGCCAAATGTTTGCGGCGACCTGCAGGTGCTTGGCGTGCATCTGGATGGCGGCTTTCGCGATCGTCTCGTGGTGCCGGCGGCCAACGCCGTCGCTGTCCCCGCTGGCCTCCCGATCGAAATCGCAGCCCTGGCGGAGCCCTTCGCGGTCGCGGCCAACGTTCTCTCGCGGACGGGAATTTCCGCCGACGACGTGGTGATGATCTATGGCGCAGGCACGGTCGGGCTCACCGTTCTCCAGGTGGCGAAACTCCACGGAGCCCGGTGCCTGATCGCGGATATCGATGCGGCGCGGCTGGAGCGCGGACGCGGTTTCGGGGCTGACGTCGTGATCCACTCGCGCGAAACTCCGGTGCCAGAAGCTGTGCAGGACGAAAACGACGGGCTCGGACCGACCGTCGTCATCGACGGAGCCGGCATCCCCTCCTTGCTCAAGGAGGCGTGTCGCATCGCCAGCCCGGCAGGGCGTATCGGATTGCTCGGCTTTTCCCCCAGCGCTTGCAATGTCAGCCAGCAGGAGATCGTCAAGAAAGAACTGACGCTGGTCGGGTCCCGGCTCAACAAACGCTTCATTCCGCAAGTGGTCGATTGGCTGAGCGAGGGCCGGATCAAGCCCGCGGGCATGATCACGCAGTCCTTCGCAGCCACGCAGGCGCAGCAGGCGTTCAAGCTCATCGAAGACGAGCCGGCAAGCACGATCAAGGTTCAGCTCGATTTCACCCGCTGAGACAGCAACAGCATCATCGTCCGGACTGAACAGTCGCCCGAGCCGGCTTGCCGGCCATTCGATCAGCCACTCGACCGGGTGGTCACAAGGAGATCCCGATGGAACAGACCTGGCGTTGGTTCGGTCCCGACGATGTCGTGCCGCTTCATGCGATCCGGCAGGCCGGCGCCAGTGGCGTAGTGACGGCGTTGCACCAGATTCCCTACGGCGAGGTCTGGAGCGTCGAGGACATTCTGGCGCGCAAGGCGCTGATCGAGGCAGACACCTCCCTGGGACTCCGGTGGAGCGTCGTCGAGAGCCTGCCCATTCACGAGCGGATCAAGCTGGGCGAAGGCGACTTGACGTCCCTGTTCGAGGCCTATCGGCAATCGATGCGCAACCTCGCCGCCTGCGGGATCACCACGATCTGCTACAACTTCATGCCCGTCGTCGACTGGACGCGCACGGAGCTGCGCCATCCCCTCCCCGGCGGCGGGTCGGCCCTGCGCTTCAATGCCCATGAGTATGCTGCGTTCGACTGCTTCATGCTGGAACGGGAAGGCGCGCAGGACGACGTGGCCCCCGACGTGCTGCTCCGCGCCAAGGCGTGGTTCGACAGGGCGACTGAGAGCGACAAGGCGCGCTTGCTCGCGAACATCATGGCGGGCCTGCCCGGCGCATTTGAGCGCTTCGACATTCCCGGACTGCGCCGCCAGTTGGCGCGCTACGATGGTCTCGATCGCGTGGCCCTGCGGGAAAACCTCGTCCGCTTCCTGCGGGAGGTGATCTCCACTGCCGAGGAGACGGGCATCCGGATGGCGATCCACCCCGATGATCCGCCGCGGCCGATCCTCGGTCTGCCACGGATCGTCTCCAGCGCCGAAGACATCGCCTTCATCATGGATAGCGTCCCCTCTCCTTCGAATGGCCTTACACTGTGCACGGGATCGCTCGGAGCTGGCGTCCACAACGACGTCCCTGCGATCGCCCGGACCTTTGCGAAGCACATCCAGTTCGCTCACCTGCGAAACGTCGCCAACCAGCCGGATGGCTCCTTCATGGAGGCCGATCACCTTGCTGGCGACACGGACATGGTGGCCGTCGTTGACACTCTTCTGGCTGAGCAGATGCTGCGAAAAGATAGGGGCGACCCAAGATGGCGGATCCCGTTTCGGCCGGATCACGGGCACGAGCTGCTCGACGACGCCGGAAAAGGCAGTTTCCCAGGCTACTCGGCCATCGGGCGCCTGAAAGGACTCGCCGAAATCCGTGGCGTGATGTCGGCCTTGGCCGCAATCAAAAGCTTTCCGACATGAACGACCAAAATCGGCCCGCAGGAGCGCCCTACGCACCAGCCAGATTCATGTGCGCGCGCAGGGCGGCGATCCAGATGGGCTTGTCACATTCGCGAACTTGCGCTCCACCGGCCTTCGTCATAGCAGGTCGATATGACCCCTCCGTCCTACCGTGGCTACCGCTTTCCGGCCGACGTCATCCAGCGATCGGTCTGGATGTACCTTCGTTTCACGCTCAGCTATCGCGACATCGAGGATCTCCTGGCAGAGCGTGGCATCCAGGTCTCCTACGAAACAGTTCGGCGTTGGGTTCACGCATTTGGATCCGGAATTGCCCGTCGGCTGCGGCTCGCCGATCCAAGCCTCACGGCCGCTGGCATCTGGACGACCTGTTTGTCCGGATCGACGGAAAGCAAATGTATCTCTGGCGAGCGGTGGATGCCGAAGGCGAAGTGCTCGATGTTCTTGTCCAGTCGGGGCGGGATAAGGCCGCAGCCCGCAGGCTCATGCGAAAGCTGCTGAAGAAGTCCGCCACCATCCCCGATGAATGGATCACCGACCGATACGCCGCCTATGGCGCGGCCTTGCGCGCTCTGCGCCTGACCACGCCCGTCCACATATCAGCCAAGCGCAGCAACAATCGGGCCGAAAGTTCGCAGGTGCCGGTGCGACGACGAGAGTGGAAGCTACAAGGCTTCAAGTCGCCGGGTTCGGCGCAGCTGTTCTTGTCCATGCATGCCGCCACCTACAATACTTTCACCATTCCCCGTCACCTCACCTCTGCCCGAACGCACCGGCTCTTTCGAGCCGAGGCGTTCTCTGCCTGGCGCGACGCGGCGGGTGTAGCGGCCTGATTCAGCCAGCCCTGCCCTATCCGCGCACGAGCTCCGGCGCCGTGACAAGCCCGTTTGCAGGTCGGCTCGCGACGCGAGCCAAGGTGGCCCGGACCTGACACGCGGCCCTATCCGGATCGGCGACCGCCCAGGTGGGCCGACCGTTGCCGGCCCAGCTCTTCGGAGATCACATCCGCCACGATCCGGCACTCGTCGGCAGACAGCCCCAGCGGAATCCTGACGTCGCAAAGTCTTTCGCAGATCGCGGCCGTCGACCGAGGCGTCGTGGGATGGTCGAGATAGCCCCAATGGTTGGCGGAGCTGGTGTAGCCCTTTGGCTCAGCCACCCCGAACCATTTCACGTAGACGCCGCGAGCTCTGCAGCCGACGAGAAAGGCTTCGATCGCGGTCCGGTCCAAGCCTTGAATGAGAAACTGGATCGAGCTCTGCACATAATCCTCGGCCTGCGGCCGCTCCGGCAGATCGATACCGGGGATTCGCGACAATGACGCCTCCAGGTTGCCGTAGCTCTCGTTCCACTGTCGGGAGCGCTCCGCCAGCAAGGTCAGTTGCGGCCTTGCGATCGCCGCGACGAGGTTCGACATCCGCATGGACAGGTTGGGCGTCGTGCCGCGCCATCGGTCGAAGACCTCATCCGCCGGCCGGCAGCGGTGCTGCCGGTAGAGCATGTAGCTGCCGGAGAAGAGGATCGCCCTGGCCGCGACGTCCTCGTCGTCGGTGACCAGCAGGCCGCCCTCGCCGCCGTTGACGTGCTTGTAGGATTGCAGGCTGAAGCAGCCGACGCGGCCGAACGTGCCGGTAGGCTTGCCCGCCCAACCGGCGCCCATCGTGTGGGCGCAATCCTCGATGACCACGATGCCGATCCGGTCGCAGAGCTCCATCAGCCGCTGCATGTCCGCGATGTGGCCGCGCATGTGCGACAGCAGAACGTAGCGGGCGCCGCTCGCTCCGGCCTTCTTCGCGAGGTCGTCGAGATCGATCACCAGGTCGGCCGTGATCTCGACCAGCACGGGAATGGCTCCTGCGTGGGCGACGGCCCCGGGGACGGGGGCCAGCGTGAATGCGTTCATCAGCACCTTGTCGCCCGGCTCCACGCCGGCGCTGCGAAGGGCCAGGAACATCGCGCAGCCGCAGGAATTCACCGCCACGCAATACTTCGCCCCGACGGAGGCCGCGAACTCGACCTCCAGCATCGACGCCTCCGAGGCATCGCCCACCGTCTCGCCGTAGCGGTGGATCCAGCCGGAGCGAAGGACGCCGACAGCCGCCTCGATCCCCTCCTCGGGGATCGGCGGGGGGCGGGAGAGGTCCACGCCGATGCGCGGGGCGGTTCCGGAGGCTTCGGCCACGATGTCTCCCTCAGTCCGAAACGGGAATGCCGGTGTCGAAGACCTGGTCCGGGAAGTACTTCGCCAGGCGCACGTCGGCGGATCGCGCATGGGCCTCCATGCCTTCCGACCGGGAGATCCGGGCCGTCGCCAGCGCCATGTCGCGGCTGCCGTCGCGGCTCATGCGCTGCCAGCTCAGCGGCTTCAGGAACTTGTGCACCGACAGGCCCGCCGAATAGCGTCCCGCCCGCTTGGTCGGGAGAATGTGGTTGGGCCCGGTCGCCTTGTCCCCGAAGGACCGTCGTCTCCTCGCCGAGGAAAAGCGAGCCGTAGTTGCGAAGCCGGGCAAGCCACCAGTCCGGGTCCTCCGCCTGCACCTGCACATGCTCGCTGCAGTATTCGTCGGACAGGTTGGCGAGTTCGTCCCGCGTCGCGCACAGGATGATCTCGCCATGGGCTTCCCACGCGGCCGCGCCGGCTTCGCGCGCCGCATGAGGCAGTCGCTCCAGGAGCTGGGGCACCCGCGCGGCGACCGCTTCGGCGACGCGGCGGGACGTCGTGAAGAGCCAGCCGGGACTGTCGGGGCCATGCTCGATCTGGGCCACGAGGTCGATGGCGACCACCTCGGGATCAGCCGTGTCGTCGGCGATGACGGCGACTTCGGACGGGCCGGCGAAGACGTCGATCCCGACCTGGCCGAACAGCAGGCGCTTGGCCTCCGCCACATATTTGTTGCCGGGCCCGACCACCACGTCGGCCGGCGTGCCGGTCACGAGGCCATGGGCCATGGCCGCGATGGCCTGGACGCCGCCGAGCGTCAGGACGATGTCGGCCCCGGCCGCATGCATGGCGTAAAGGACGGCTGGATGGATGCCGTCGCGGTCAAACGGAGCCGAGCAGGCGACGACCGTCTCCACCCCCGCCGCCTTCGCCGCGGCGATGGACATGTAGGCTGACGCGATGTGGGCGTAGCGGCCCGTGGGGACGTAGCACCCTGCCGCGCTCACCGGGACGAGCTTTTGCCCGGCGAAGACGCCGGGCGCCAGCTCGACCGAGAAGTCCTGGATCGATTGGCGCTGCGCCGCGGCGAACCGGCGAACGCGCTCCGCGGCTCCGTCGATATCGGACTTCAGGCCCTGGTCGAGCGCGTGCGTCCGGCGGGCGATGTCCTGTCGGGTCACGATCAGGGGGCCATCCCAACGGTCGAGCGTCAGAGCGTAGTCGGCGACCGCGGTCTCGCCTTCGGCGGTGATCCTGGCGAGCATCTCCTGCACACGGGACGTGACATCCTCGGCGCTCTGCCGGAATCGCGCCGATCCCTGCTTGATGACTTCGATCGCCATGCTCACCTCTGTCGCGATCAGTGTACCGAGGATCGTCGCGCCTCCATCCCGTTCAGCTTCTTTGAACAAGTCGTTCAGTTTTTCTTCCGGCTCCCGATACTCGTCGACCCCGTTTCGCCTGCGCTTCAGTCTGGCTTCTCGGCAGCAGAAAGCTGCGGCACCGGTTCGGAGGGGAACTCGTGATGAAATCCATGGCTTGGACTTTGCTGGGTTCAGCCGCGCTCGGTCTCACGATGGGCAGCGCAGCTCTCGCGGCCGACGTGGCGATCGGCGTGCCGAACTGGCCTTCCGTCAACGTGACGGCCAACGTCCTGAAGGTGATCCTGGAAGATAATCTCGGCCTCAAGGTCGAGCTCCAGAATGGCACTAATCCCGTGATCTTCGAGGCGATGGACAAGGGGACCATGCAGATCCACCCCGAGGTCTGGCTGCCGAACCAGCAGAACCTCGTCGACAAGTACAAGGCGAAGCTCGCCGTCGGCGGGCATCCGGCCGACGCCGTCCAGGGCCTGTGCGTCAACAAGCCGGCGCTCGACGCCGGCATCAGCGACATCTCCGCCCTGGCCGACCCCGCCAAGGCGCGCCTTTTCGACAGCGACGGCAACGGCAAGGGAGAGGTTTTCATCGGCGCCACGGGGTGGGCCTCCACCACGGTGGAACGGGCCAAGGCGCACGGCTATGGCTACGACCAGACGCTGGAGCTCAAGGAGCTCGACGAAGGCCTCGCCTACAGCCAGCTCGATGCGGCCGCGAAGGCCGGCAAGCCTTGGGTTGGTTTCTGCTATACGCCGCATCACCTCTTCACGATCCACCCGGACCTGAAGCTCCTCAAGGAGCCGGCCTACGACGCGGCCAAGTGGAAGATGATCGAGCCCAAGGACGATCCGGACTGGCTGAACAAGTCGACGGTGGCGATGGCGTGGCCGGCCGCCACGTTGCAGCCCGTCTACGCCACCTCCCTTGCGAAGGCGCAGCCTCAGGCGGCCTCGGTGCTCGCGAAGGTCGATCTCACAAGCGACGAGATTTCGGGCTTCGCCTACGCCGTGGTGGTCGACAAGAAGGACCCCTACGAGTTCGCGAAGTCCTGGGTGGCCAAGAACAAGGCCAGGGTCGATGGCTGGCTGAAATAAGAGGATGATGGAGCGTCGGCCTGCGTGAGGCAGATCGACGGCGCCGAGAAAGGTCCCCGGCATGGCCGAGCCCGTCATCGAACTCGACCATGTCTGGAAGGTGTTCGGGCCGGATCCCGGAGCGGCCTTGGCGGACGCCCGGGCAGGCCTCTCGAAGCGGGAGATCCTGGAAAAGCACCATGCGGTCCTTGGCATCGCGGACGTGTCGCTTTCGGTGCCCCGGTCTGAGATCTTCTGCATCATGGGCTTGTCGGGAAGCGGCAAGTCCACGCTGATCCGGCATGTGAACCGGCTGATCGAGCCGACGGCCGGCGCGATCAGGGTTCTCGGCCAGGACGTGACGGCGCTCGGCGACGCGGCGCTGCGCGACCTGCAGGCCCGGCGCATGGGCATGGTCTTCCAGCATATCGGGCTGCTGCCGCACCGGACCGTTCGCGACAATGTCGGCTATCCCCTGGAAATCCGGGGAGAGCCCCGCGCCCTGCGCTGGCGGGTCTCGCAGGAGAAGCTGCGCCTCGTCGGCCTCACGGGCTATGAGGACCGCTACCCCAACGAATTGTCCGGGGGCATGCAGCAGCGGGTCGGCCTCGCCCGCGCGCTGGCCTCGGATCCCGATATCCTGCTCATGGACGAGCCCTTCTCCGCGCTCGATCCCCTGATCCGCCGGCAGCTCCAGGACGAGTTCCTCGACCTCTCCGTCCGGCTCGGCAAGACGACGCTGTTCATCACCCACGATCTCGACGAGGCCATTCGGCTGGGCACCCGGATCGCGATCATGAAGGACGGCCGCATCATCCAGGTCGGGACGGCGGCCGACATCGTGATGGCGCCCGCCGACGACTATGTCCGGGATTTCGCCCAGCATATTTCCAAGCTGAAGATCCTCCACGCGCAGAGCATCATGCTTCCCGTCGAGGCGGTCTCGGCAGCTCCCGGATACGACGTCGACCTGGCGCCCAGGGCGACCGCCGGCTGCGACCTCGCCGGCCTCATCGACCTTCTTGCGGGGTCCGCGCAGCCTGCCATCGTTGTGGATCCCTCCGGTCTCCCGATCGGAGCCGTCACCAAGGATCGATTGCTGACCGCCATCAAGGAGGGACGCTGATGGCCGTGGGCACGGAACACGCTTCAACCCTGGCGCCCGGCGCAGGCGTGGTGGCGGCCCCCGCCTCGCCGGACAAGGCCAGCGTCGGCCGCTTCGTGGGCGCGGGAGCGGACTACTACGAGGCCGCCTTCGGCCGCATCCAGAACGCGCGCGGCTTCGTCGTTTCCTTCAACACCGCCGCGGCTCTGCTCGGCCCGGTCTGGGCGGGCGCACGCGGCGTCTGGGGGCTGTTCTGGTTCGGCGCCTTCATGGAGGCCCTGTCCTGGACGCAGCTCGCGCGGGGGGCTTTCGGCGACCTCGGCGGGGACGAGCTGACGCGCGCGGCGCGCCTGAAGGCGGTGGTGGCGACGCGGCTGGCCGAGGCGGCGGCGGCGACGGCCGCCGGCAACGCCGAGGCGGCGGCGACGGCGCAAAGGCTGGCCGACAACCTGCAGAAGGCCGCGGACGCAGCCTTGCAGAGCGCCGCCGTGGCGGCGTCCGGAGCCACGCTGATCCTGATCGTGGGCGCTTGCCTCCTGGTCGGGTCCCGGCTGGTGCAGGGCCTGCTGGCGAACGCCGTCTATGAGCGCCAGTACACGGCGTGGCGCACCGATCCCACGGTCCCGTCCGGCGTCCGCCCGGGCGCGGTCGCGCTCTCGGCGGTCCTCCTGCTCGTCATCGTCCCGCTCACCGCCTTCCGCTTCGCCGTGAAGTCGCCGCCGTCCTTCCTCGTGCGCTTCCCGGCCGACCGGTCCGTCTTCAAGGCATGGGCCCAGCGCCTGGACGACGCCTTCGACGTCGCCTACCGGTTCGGCAGCGGCGCGTTCGACGGCATCCGGGATGCGATCCGGGTGCTGGTGGACGGCCTGGAGACCGTGCTCGTGGAGGCCCCATGGCCCGCGGTGATGATCGTCATCGTCGTGCTGGCGTGGCGCCTGGCGGGGGCGCGGGTGGCGATCTTCTCCGCGGCGGCCATCGCCTACCTGGCGTTCCTGGGCCTGTGGGAGATCTCCATGCAGACGGTGGCCCTGCTCGGGACGGCCACCGTCATCTGCATCGCCATCGGCATCCCGCTCGGCGTCTGGTTCGGCCGCTCCGAGCGCGCCTACGCGGCCGCGCGGCCCGTCCTCGATTTCATGCAGACCATGCCGTCCTTCGTTTATCTCATCCCCGTCATCGCCTTTTTCGGGACGGGGAAGCCGCCGGGCATCATCGCCACGATGATCTACGGCACGCCGCCGGTGACGCGCCTGACGGCGCTCGGCATGAAGCAGGTGCCGGAGCACGTCAAGGAAGCGGCCCGCGCCTTCGGGGCGTCCAACTGGCAATTGCTGACCGGGGTGGAACTGCCGCTCGCAATGCCGGCCATCATGACGGGCGTGAACCAGACGATCCTCATGTGCCTGTCCATGGTCGTGGTCGCCTCCCTGATCGGCGCGCGCGGGCTCGGCTCCGAAGTCCTCGAGGCCCTTCAATACGCCGCCAAGGGCCAGGGCATGCTGACGGGCATCGCAATCCTGTTGTGCGCGATGGTCATCGACCGCATTGTCCAGGGGCGCTTCCAGCGGGCAGGATGATCGCGCGCCGCCGTGAAGACGCGTCGCGACACTCCTGATGGCCCAGGCCCATGGATGACCGTTCCTCTGCCGCCCAGCAGCCGCGCCTCGGCGCGGAACTGACCTTGCGTGGCTTGCGCGTCTTCGTGGCGGTCGAGGAGACGGGCTCCGTGGGCGGCGCGGCGGAGCGGATCGGAGGCAGCCCGTCAGGGGTGTCCCAACAGATCACGGCGCTGGAAAAAGCGGTCCGGGCCCGGCTCTTCGACCGGCGCGCCCGGCCCGTGCGGCTGACGCCGGCCGGGCAGGTCCTGCGCGTCCATGCGCGCCGCATCCTGGAGGCGGTGTCCGACGCCCAGGCCGAACTCGCCGAGCAGAACCTCGCCCACTTCCCGCAGCTGACGCTCGCCATCATCGACGATCTCGACGTGTCCCTGACGCCGACCCTCGTCTCGATCCTGCAGAAGCGCTTCAAGAACTGCTTCTTCAACACCTTCTCCGGGCGCTCGGACGCCGTGACGGAGAAGCTCGAGAACCGGGAGGCCGACATCGCCGTGTCCGGCCTGACCCCGAAGGACCCCAACGGCTACCGCTCCCTTCCGATTCTGCGCGAGCGCTTCGTGCTGGTGGCCGCCAAGGGCGTCATGAATCCGCAGAGGGAAATGCGCGAGCAACTCGCCCGCACCGCCTTCGTCCAGTACTCGGAAGCCATGCCCATCGGCAGGCTGGTGGCCCAGCACCTCCAGCGCGTCGGGTTCACCGTGAAGCGGCGCTACGCCTTCGAGGCCTCGCGCTCGATCTTCGCCATGCTGGTCAAGGCGAAAGGCTGGACGCTGACGACGCCCCTCAACCTGCTGGACGCCGAGCAATTCCTTCCACTCGTCGACGTGTTTCCCCTCCCCTTCGCCGCGCTCACGCGGCGCATCCATCTCGTGGCCCGGACCGAGGAGCTGGGCGACCTGCCCGTCCAGCTCGCGGCCGATTGCCGGCGGCTGATCGCGCGCGACAGCATTCCCCGGTTCGAGACGCTTGCTCCCGCTCTCTCGGGCTGGATCGAGATTCTGGAGGAGTAGTCCGCCGCGGGCGGGGCGGGCTCACCGCGCGCGCATGGCGTCCCGGTCGAGCAGGATGCGGAAGCGGTCGCGGATGGCGGCGTCGGCGGCCGTGTCCAGGTAGCCCGGATAATGGCTCGCGAGCACCTGCCGGGCCTTGCCCCGGGCTTTCGCCCAGATGTCGAGCGCGCCCTTCTCCTCCCACACCTTCGGCTGGTCGCGGTCGGCGAGCTTCGGGTAGTAGTAGTCGCGCTGCATGGCCGCCATCGTGTGGCTGCCGCCGAGGAAGTGCCCCTCGCCGGTCACCGCCGTCAGGATCGCCTCGAAGCCGAGCGTCTCCTCGTTGACCTCGACACCGCGGATCATGCGGTTGACGTGGGAGAGCATCTCGTTGTCGAGCACGAAGGCTTCGAACGACGCTCCGAGCAGGCTCGCCATCATGCCGGAGGACTCGTAGACCATGTTCGCGCCGGCGAGCCCGGCGGCGACGGCGGACATCGCCTTTTCCGCGCCCATTTGGGCGTCCACCGCCTTGGCGTCCGCCATCGAGGAGGCCACGCCCGAGGGCAGGCCGAGATGGTTGGAGATCTGGGCCGCGGCGGCGTTGAGGACGGAGATCTCGCCTCCTCCCCCGCAGAACGAGCCGGTGCGCAGGTCGATCACCAGCGGCCAGTTGGAGAAGATCATCGGGTAGCCGGGCGCGAAAACGTTCACCAGGACCAGCGCCGCCAGGGTCTCCGCCGTCGTCTGCGCCAGCATGCCGGCCAGCGGCGCAGGCGCGGTCGCCCCCGACTGGGCCGCGATGATGGCGTTGATCGGCACGCCGCGCCGGATGCAGGCGAGCGTCACGTCGACGGCGTCCTCGCCGTAGCGCAAGGGCGAGATGACGGGCGAGATGTGCGCCTTGCAGAAAGGCCGCTCCCGGAAGCGGTCGTTGCCGCCGAGCGCGAGATCGAACATGTCGATGATCGGATCGACGTAGGAGCCGAGCGTGAACGACGTTCCGACGGGCTTCGTCGTGCCCGCCAGCAGGGCGTAGGCGGTGTTGACGTCGAGATCGAAATTGTCGGGCAGGTCGGTGGCGACGCAGCACCGGGTGAACCAGCTGACATTCTCCAGCGTGTCCACGAGCCGCGTGAAGTCGTAGAGATCGCGCAAGGTGGAGGACCGGTAGAGACCGGTCTCGAGGTCGAGGGTCTGAACGGCGGCGCCGCCGGTGCCGAAGCGGACGCGGTCGCCGCCGATCTCGAAGTCGTGGCGGGGATCGCGCCCGAAATAGACGAAGCTCTTGGCCGCGCCGGCGATGATGTCCTCGACGAAGGCCCGCGAGAACGAAAGCCGGCCCAGCCTGTTGACCGAGGCTCCCTTCGACAGCGCCTGCTCCATCAGGACGGGCGGCACCTCGCCCATGCCGATCTCGTCGAGGATGCGGTAGGCGGTGTCGACGACCCCTGCGAGCTGCCGGTCGTCCAAAGGCCGGTACTGTCCGCCACGCTGTCCGGGCGGGCACGGATTGACCTCGCCCTCCGTCGCCATGCGGGCGGCGACCCGGCTGGCGCGCCCTCCGCTCCTGCGGCCGACCTTCAACTCTTCGCTCGTCATTCCCTTCGCCTCCGAATTCCCGAAGCGTCGGGGCATTGGCGTGCGATCTGAAGACAAATCTGATGCTTCAGCCAATCGAAACGATCCGTTCCAAGAAGCTGAACTGATAGCTTGCCGGTGGCAGCGCCGCTTGGGATCGCGCGAGATGACAGGAGAGCCGTACGATCCGGAGTCGCCCCATGAAGTCTCAGACGCAAGTCGTGGTCATCGGCGGCGGGATCGCCGGATGCTCGACGCTGTACCACCTCACGCGCGAAGGCATCACGGACTGCGTGATGATCGAGCGCGACGAGCTGACGTCGGGGACGACCTGGCACTCCGCCGCGCAGGTGACGAACTTTGGCGGCAACCAGACGATGGTGGGCCTGAAGAGCCACTCGATCCGGCTCTACAAGGAGCTCGCCGAAGACGCGGACTATCCCATCAACTACCACTATGCGACGGGCGGCATCCGCCTCGCGTCGACCCAGGCGCATCTCGACGGCTACCATCACTTCATCAGCCAGGCGAAGGGCATGGGCGTCGACTTCGAGCTGATCGACGCCCAGGAGTGCAAGCGGCGGCACCCGCTCATTTCCACGGACAACCTGCTGGGCGCGCTGTGGGACCCTCTGGACGGAGATATCGACCCGGCCCAGCTCTGCCAGGCGCTGGCCCGGCGCGCCCGCAAGGCCGGGGCGGAAATCTACCGTTTCAACGCGGTGACGGGGCTCACCCAGCGCAAGGACCTGAGCTGGGTCGTCCACACGAAGGGCGGCGACATCGCCTGCGAGAAGGTGGTGAACGCCGGCGGCTACCGGTGCAACGAAGTCGCGGCGATGATGGGCGTGCAGCTGCCCGTCGCCTCGATGGAACACCAGTACATGATCACCGAGAGCATTCCGGAGCTGGAAGCTCTCGACTTTCGCGTGCCCCTGATCCGCTGCCCGACCGACGACTTCTACCAGCGCCAGGAAAAGAAGGGGCTGCTGATCGGCTTCTACGAGCAGGGCTGCCGCACCTGGGGCCTCGACGGCATCGATCCGAACTTCACCAGCGCCCTCTGCCCGAATGACCTCGACCGCGTCGTCGACGTGATGGAGGGCGCCTTCAACCGGCTGCCCTGCCTGACGACGGCCGGCATCAAGTCCGTCGTCAACGGCCCCATCACGTACACGCCCGACGGCTTGCCGCTGGTGGGCAAGGTTCCCGGCCGGCGGAACGCCTACTGCATCACGGGACTGCGGGCGGGCCTCGGCGAAGGCGGCGGCCATGGCTGGCTCCTGGCGCAGATCATCGCCCACGGAGAGGCCTGCTACGACACATGGTGCCTCGATCCGCGCCGGTTCACGCGCTACGCCAACGTCGAGTACACGGCGCTGAAGGCGATCGAGGACTACCAGAACGAGTTCCGCTTCCACATGCCGCACGAGCACCGCCCGGCGGGCCGGCCCATGAAGACGACGCCGCTGACCGACAGCCTCGCGAACCTTGGAGCCGAGTTCGCGGTGGTGAATGGATGGGAGCGCGCCGCTTATTTCAAGCCGGAGCCCGCGTTTCGCGAGACGCACTCCTTCCGCTTCAACGAGACCTTCGACATCGTCGCGCAGGAAGTCCAGGCCGTGCAGACCGCCGTCGGCGTCATGGAGGTGTCCGGCTTCAACCGCTTCGCGATCTCCGGTCCCGGAACGCGCGAATGGCTGGACGGGCTCGTCTGCTCGCGCGTGCCCCGCAAGCCCGGGAAGGTCGGCCTCGTCTACCTCCTCAACGAGCACGGCAACGTAAAGGGGGAAGCAACGCTGGCCTGCCTGGGCGAGGACCACTACTGGTACGGCTCGGCGGCCGCATCCGAATACCACGACATGGACTGGCTGACGGAACACCTGCCGCAAGGTTCGGAGATCCGGATCGAAAGCCTCACCAACACGCACACCATCCTCGTCGTGGCGGGGCCGCGCTCGCGGGAACTGCTGGCGACGGTTGCGCCGAGGACGGCGTGGTCGAAGGAGGCTTTCCCGTGGTTGAGCGTGAAGGACGTCCACCTGGGCAACGCCGAGGCTGTCGCCATGTCGGTGTCGTTCTCGGGCGAGCTCGCCTTCGAGCTCCATATCCCGCTCGCCAACGCCAGGCGAGCCTTCGACCTGCTGATGGACGCCGGCAAGGCCTTCGGCATCCGGCCCTTCGGCCTCTACGCGACGGAGTCCATGCGGCTCGAAAAGGGCTTTCGTCACTGGAAAGCCGACCTCATCACGGAGTTCGATCCGTTCGAGAGCGGGCTGTCCCGGTTCGTGGACCTCGGCAAGACATTCGTCGGTCGGCAAGTGCTCGACGAGCGGATGGCCAAGGGCCGGCGCCGCTGCTTCGTGACGCTGGACATCGACACCGCCCTCGCGCCTGCCCATCCGGGCGACTCGATCGTGGCCGACGGCCGGGTCGTCGGGACCGTCACCTCGGCGGCCTGGGGGCATCGTACCCGGCGCAACCTCGCCACGGGCTTCGTCGATCCCGACCGTTCCGCGCAGGGCACCCGCCTGGGAGTCGAGATCATCGGGGACGTGTTTCCGGCCCGCGTCGTCGAGGAATGCGTCTACGATCCCGAATTCAAGCTGTTGAAAGCCTAGGCGGCGGCCGCATCGCTGCGTCACTGATGAAACGGCATTCCGACGAAAGGACCCGAGACGTTCGTGTCCCATCTCGAATGCTCCCTGACGGGCAAGCGCTACGAGGCACGCAAGGTGCACGGGCTGTCCGATACCGGGCGTCCTCTGCTCGTGCGGTACGATCTCGACAGGATGGGCCGCACCTTCACCAAGGCGGAGGCCGAGGAGCCTATAGGGCCAGACCTCGACGTCCTTCTGCACCCTCGCCTGCCGGAGCCTTACCGGCGCAAGGTCGAGGCGCTGCAGCGGGTGCTGGAGGGGCCTGACCGGGCTGAGGCGATGGAACTGATCCGCACGATGATCGATCGTGTGGACCTCGCGCCGCGGCCCGACGGCAGCGGGCTCGACGCCGTGCTGCACGGGGATCTGGCGGCGATCCTGGCGGCCTGCGGGGAAGCGTCCGGCCAACAAAAACTCCCCGGCGCTGGTGAGCGGCCGGGGAGTCAATTGTCGGTGGTTGCGGGGACGCGCAACCGCCTTTACAGAACTGCGGCCGCACATTCTCAATCTGAACGGCCAACGTCCGATGGCCTTGACGTCCCCGATTTCGCGGTGTCCGCTGGTTCGACTTTCTTGTGATCAATATCTTGGGTAACTCGTTGCACATGCAGATCTTTAAAGTCGGCCGCGATCTCGGCGTCGAGCACGGTTGAAAGCCGCCACACGAACAAGAAATTTCTCTGAGTGAAGCGAAGTCGACCGCACGTCTTCATTAATATGAGATGGTCTGAGATTAATTTATTGGTATTTTCAACTCTGCGCCGACTTGTTGAACTGCACTGCAACGCCGGATGGCGACCTTACGAAACCGTATGCGTCCCGCAAAGTCCGCCGAACCTGCCCTGCGGCAATGATGAGGCCTCGGCCAGCCAGGTCGTGTCATTGAAGGTGAAGTTTCATGGCAGCTCAGAATTCTCAACAGGACGCAGCCGGTTGGCAGTGCGTCCTGGATCTCTATGGGTGTCGCGCGCCCGGGATCGACAGCCTCGACTGGATTCGCGAGCAGATGCTCGCCGCGGCCCGGGTCGCGGAAGCGACGATCGTGACAGACAGCTTCCACTGTTTCGAGCCGCACGGCATCTCCGGCGTGGTCGTCATCGCAGAGTCCCACATCGCGATCCACACGTGGCCCGAGCGGAGCTATGCGGCGATCGACATTTTCACCTGCAATTCCCGGCTCCATGTTGAACGCGCCGCCGAGTTTCTGGCGCGGGTCTTTCAATCCACCGACGCGCAGCTGTCAAATTTCACGCGCGGAGATGGAAGCCTGGCCCACGCCCTGGTCGGCGTCCGGCCCATTGCCTGTGCGGCGTGATCGAACCGGAGTTCACATGACCGAGTCCAAGACGCCGAAGCCGCGCTCGCTCGCCGAGTGGCCGTATCCGTTACCCACGCTGCCGCCCGATCGCTATTGGGCCGAGCCGAATGACGCGGACGGCCAGGCGCAGGCAAGTCCACTGTTCTGTGCGGAGACGACCGACCCGTTCGACCTCTACAGCTACCGAGTCACGCGCGTCCTGCACTCTTCGAAAACCGCGTACCAGCAGATCACGGTGGCCGACAGCGCCAGCTACGGACGCATCCTGCTGCTCGATGGCGCGATCCAGAGCTCGGAAGACGACGAGGAGCTCTATCATGAGATGCTCGTGCAACCCGCCATGCTCCTGCACCCCAACCCGCGCGACGTCCTGATCATCGGGGGCGGCGAAGGCGCGACGCTGCGCGAGGTGCTGGCGCATCGCACCGTTCGGCGGGCGACGATGGTGGATATCGACCAGGAGGCCGTGGAGGTCTGTCGAAACCTGCTGCCGAGCTGGCACCGCGGCGCATTCGACGATCCCCGGACCGAACTGAAGTTCGCGGATGGGCGCGAGTTCCTGGAGCAGAACGAGGACCTCTGGGACGTGGTGGTGATCGATGTCGTCGACATGCTCGACAACGGCCCGGCGCAGGCGCTGTACACGCGGCAATTTTACGAATTGTTGCGCGCCAGGCTGCGGCCGGACAGCATCGTCGTCCTCCAGGGGCTGGAGTTTTCGTTCCTCGACCATGAAGGGCATGCCGCGCTTTTCCGGACCCTGGGCTCAATCTTCCCCTTCGTGACGAGCTACACGGTGACGATCCCATCCTTCCTCGCACCGTGGGGGTTCCTGATCGCCTCGGGCTGGCTGGACATGCGGGACGTCAGCGCACGGGCGGTGAATCGCGCGGCGGAACAAAAGCTGGGGCCGGACTGGCTCGCTCACCTGACAGGTGAGTTCCTGTTGGGCTGCATGTCCTACGACAAGGAGACCGAGTTCCTCCTCTCCCTCCCCGGCCCGATCCTGGAAGACGGCGTCGCTTTCGTACCGCCTCCGGAAATCCTCGACACGTGGCCGCTCGATGCTCGTTTCCCCGCCCTGGAAGGATGAACCCAGGAGCGCCGACCGGCGCGCCTGGCGGTTTTCATTCGACGCCCATGATCCGGCGAAGGACGACGCATGCCGGATCACGCTTCCCATCGGGGAGGTTGGCGAAGGAACCTTCCTGACGATGGCGGATGCCTGCAAGGCGGCGGACGCGGATGCAGGAACCGTCCTCGTGGTCGGACTTTCGACGGGTCCGGCCACGCCCTACGACGTGCGGCAGGATGTCGAGGCTTGGGTTCAAGCAGGACCGGACCTGGGATGGCCCGCGCTCGACGTGAATCTGAGGGCCCGCGTGATGTGGCGCGGGAACAGGATCGCGATCTTCGGAGTGCAGGAGCATATCGACGAGGCCTTGCCGGCCGCGGTCGCGCTGTCCTGGATGACCCTGCGAGCCTCCCGGCTCGAGAACGAAATCAAGGGGGCCTGGGGGTCCCTCGCCAAAGACTCGGGACTGACGCATTCTTTGTCGCCGGCCGACCTGAAGCACCAGGCGCACGTCGACGCCATGACCCGCTTGGGGTGGCGGCTCCGAATGGAGCATTTGAATCTGAAGCAGCAGCTGGAGCATCCCGTCGCCGGGGCTCCCGGCGAATTGCGCCTGTTCCGGGAACTGACGGTTCAATCCGGCCTCGCCGATCGTCTCAGCGCACTCGAGGATCCCATCGAGTGCATCCAGGATCTCTACGAGAGCGCCAACGACCGTCTGTCGGAGTTCCGGTATTTTCGACGGGAGTACGCCATAGAAGTGCTGATCTTGATCGTCCTGCTGGCCGAGCTCTTGCTGATGGGCCTGGACTGGGTGATCTGACGACGCGGGCCATATCGCGCGCCGGTGCGGCCCCCGCTCCGAAGCGGGGGCTCCCTGCCCCGCTAAACCCCCTTCATGGTCTTCAGGATCTGGTCGGCGACGCCTGATGTCGCCGCGTCGCCCAAGTCCTCGTTCTCTCCCCAGACCAGGGCGATCAGCGCGAAAGGCTTTGCGGGATGAGCGATGATGCGCATCCTGAACGTGACGTCGTCGCCTTCATCGTCGCCGGTCCCTTCGACCCGCCGGTAAGGAACGCCGTTGAGGGCCCGCAACTCGTCGAGCTTGATGTCAAAATCGTCCAGTTCGCGATCCAGTATCGCCTCCACGTCGACGCCCTTGATGCCGCCCGACGAGATCGGCTGCTGCTCGGCCGAGAGATACAGGCTCTCATCGGGAGCATGGGCCGAGAGACGGTTTTCCGGCTGCTCGGTGATCCAGCCCGACGGCGTCCAGACCGAGAACGCGGCCGCGTTCGGCCTGATTTCTCCGGCCCGAACCGGCCCTGTCCGAGCCAGACCGAAGGGAACCGAAACGGCGAAGCCGAGGAGAATTCTGCGATCAATCATGGGTTCGCTCCGTGTTTCTGTCGACCAATTCAGGAAAGAACAACTCGAAGCGAGCGCCCGGCGCATTGTCCCTGAGGGTCAGCGTGACGCCATGCACGTCGGCCACGGCTGCGCTGAGCGCGAGGCCGAGCCCGCTCCCCGGCGTCGTCCGGCTCCGCTCGAGTCTGTAGAATCGTCTGAAAACTTTCTGCTGCTCGTCCGCCGGAATGCCCGGTCCATCGTCGGAGACGGACCCGACGGCCCCGCCCGCCGCGTTGTGTCGCAAGTCCAGCCGAATTGTCGAGCCTGCCGGGCAGTGGCGGATGGCGTTTTCGATCAGGTTCGACAGCAACTGCGTCAGCAGGTCCGTATCCCCATGCACGACGATGCCGTCCTGGATTGAGGATTTCAGATCCTGGCCCGCGTCCTCGGCGACGGGCTGGTAGGTCTCGGCCAGGGCGCTGAACAACCCCGACAGGTCCGTGTCGGCGAAGCCGGACCGGCGGCCATGGGCTTCGATCTCGGCGATCCGCAGAAGTGCGGTGAAGGTCGACAGGATTTCATCCAGTTCGCCGATCGCGGCCGTCACCTCGGCCCGCAGCACGGAGGGTTCCGCCTCACTGAGGACGAGCGCCTCCATTCGTCGCCTGAGCCGCGACAAGGGCGTGCGCAAGTCGTGGGCGATGTCGTTCGAAACCTGCCGGGTCGTCTCCATCAGCATCTCGATCCGGTCGAGCATGTCGTTCAACGTGGTGGAAAGCCGGTCCAGTTCGTCGTCCGAACCCTTCACCGGGATGCGTTGCGCGAGATGACCGCTGATGATCGTCTGCGTCGTCTTCGAGATCGCTTCGATCCGCTGCACGAAGCCGAAACCCAACGCCATGCCCCCGGCGATCGCGACCCCCGCCGAACCGAGAATGGCGAACACGAACGCCTGGGTGATGAGACGGTTGAGCTCCCGCAGGTCCGCGAGGTCACGGCCGATCGCGAGCAGTTCGCCGCTCGGCAGTGCAACGCTCCGCAGCAATGCGGGCACTGCTATTTCGGGTCTCGACCGGTCCGGGCCGAGCGGAGAGACCCGGATTTCGAGATTGCCGAACCGACGCGCGATCGGCTGGATGTTGCCGGAGATCCGCTCGCCTTTCGAAGACTGCAGCAGGTAATAGGACGAACTCGACTCGGCGCTGCGGGAACGCTCGTCCACCTCCCGCGCAACCTGGCCGATGCCGTCGACCCTGAACTCTTCCACCAGCGACTCGATTTCGGCGGCGATCGAATTGCGCATCTGGTCGTAGGCGTACTGTGTGACGCGCAGGTAGAGCGTGCCGAACAGCAGCAGCGAGGAGACCGTGAAGATCGCCGCGTAGATGAGCGCCAGACGAAAAGCCGACGTGCGGGCGACTCTAGGAAGCTTCACGGATCATGTATCCTGCGCCGCGCACCGTCTGGATCAGCTCGGTTCCGAAATCGCGGTCAACCTTGCTCCGCAGCCGGCTGAGATGGGTCTCGACGATCGTCGTCTTGGGATCGAAGTGGAAATCCCAGACGTGCTCGAGCAGCATCGTGCGCGTCACGACCTGCCCGGCGTGGCGCATCAGGTATTCAAGCAGTTTGAACTCGCGCGGCTGAAGGTCGATGCGTTTGCCGGCTCGTGTCACGGTGCGGCTGATCAGATCGAGTTCCAGGTCGCCCACCCGGAAAGAGGTCTCGGTCGTCGCGATCGGCGGCCGCCGGGCGAGGGCGTTCACCCGCGCCACCAGTTCCGAAAAGGCGAAAGGCTTGACGAGGTAGTCGTCCGCCCCGGCGTCGAGTCCTTCCACCCGGTCCCTGATCCCCCCGAGGGTGGTCAGGAAGATCACGGGTGAGGTCACGCCGGACGCGCGCAGCGTCTTGAGAAGGGTGAGACCGTCTACCTTGGGCAGCATGCGGTCGAGGATGATGAGATCGAACGTCCCCGTGGTCGCCAGGAACAGCCCGTCGCGCCCATCGGTGGCGACCTCCACGGAGTGGCCGAGCTCCTTCATGCCCGCGCCGATATAGGCGGCCATTTCCACTTCATCCTCGACGACCAGGATTTTCATGCGGGCTCCCGCGGGACAACATCTCGCCGTCGGAGACGGCGTCACCGGCTCGAGACTTGCGCCGCCGGCGATGCCGGACGTATGCGTCGCGGCCGACGTCATGGTCCGTTGAACCGGTATGCCAAGCTCAGCCCCAGCGCAAACTGGTTCGGCGAGCCGCCGTTCTGCACGATGGGAGACGACGCGACGTGGGGAGTAAGCCGCTCGTACTCGGCGATGGCCGTGAGCCGGATCGTTTTGTTGACGCGCCATTCGATCTCGGACTCGACGCCGTAGCTCGCAAAGCCGGCTCCCGGCGAGAAGGCCGGCCAGCCGCCCGGTCCCGACAAGGCGTCCACGCCGAAACGGCTGTCCAGGGAGAGCCGATTGCCCCAGTGCACGACCGGGCCGGCCTCCAGCGTGACGTCGGGGAGCAGTTCATGGGTGCCGAGGATCGCGAACTTGGCGTCCAGGCCCAGATGGGCGTTGAAGGACTGCAGCACCTCGGCCCGCAGTTTCAGCGGAAACGGGGTGGCCAGGCGATACTCGGCGAAGGCGCCCCCCTCGACGCTGGTGTAGAAGGTCCCGGCCCAGGGCGCCGGTCGATCACGCGGAACGCGCTGGGTGAAGTCGATCCGGACGAGAGGCCCGGCGGTGAAGGCCTCGTGCCGGAACAGGTTCACCTCGACGCCGTCCAGGACGGAGGCCGTGAACACGTCCTTGTAAGAGAGCTCGGCGAGCGGCAGCGGAAAGAAAAGGTATCGGCTGGCGCCATCGTAGCGCGGCAGCATCAATCCGGTGGCCCCCACGGCCGCCCGCCAGGGGGAGCTCTCGTGCGGAATGTCCGCCACGAGCACATCTTTCTCCTCTGGGACGGCCGGCTGAACCTTTGCTGCGGCGCGACCAGCTCGGTGGGGCCGATGTTTGACTTTGTGGGCCTTGGCGGACTTCGGCGCCGTCCCGGCGGCGGTTTCGGCAGCGTGGAGATCCGTCACAAGCCCATCCATCATGCCCAACAGACAGACCACCGTGAGTATTCGACGCATGCTCAACGACCTTCGCCGCCCTGACGAGGATCAGCGCGGCGAGCATGCACGAGCGGGCCTTGGCAGCCCTTTGCGTCCAACATACGGATTTGTAAGCAGGCGGCCGTCGGCGGGCGTTGCGCCGGCAGCTCGTCGACGCCGCGGAAGGCGACCCTTCCGCGCTGCTGACCCTCCCAAGGGGGGAAGGCATCGAACCGGTTCGGCCCGGAGCGCGCCCGGCACACCGGTGGGTCACTTCGCGTCGAACGCCGCCTTCATGGCATCGGCCAGCTTTTTAAAGTCGTCCGGCGTCAATTTGGGACGGTCGAGGTTGAAGGTGAGCTTGCCGATCGTCCCCGTGAACGCGAACGGGACCTGGTAGTCCTTGTCGTCGACTGGCGTTCCGGTATCGGAGCCGACATCGAAGGTCTCATCGATCGGCAGAAGCAGCGGAACCGTGCGGTCGAGCGTCTGCCGGGCGACCTCCTTGCCGTCGATGCTGAAGACGCCTGTGCCCCCCCGCCCGATGCCGCTCATGTTGTTGAACGCCAGAGTGGCGAAGCCCAGACCGTCATACTTGAAGTCGAAGACGAGCGTGTGCTTGCCGGGCGCGAGCGGCTGGTCACTCGTCCACTTCACCCGCTTCAGGTCCAGCAAGTTCCAGGTGAACACGGGCTTGCCCTTGAGGAGGTACAGCGCCCAGCCTCCGAAGCGGCCGCCCTCGGTGGCGATCACCCCGTCCACAGCGGCTGGCACGTCCACTTCGGCCGTGATCGTGTACGAGGTGTTGAGCAAGCCAGGCGCAGCCCCGTCGGGAATGCCCGTGACTGGCGCCGTGTAGGTGAAGGTGTTGCGTCCGGCCGACAAGCTCGGCCGAGGCGCCACCGCTCGGGTCGCGACGGAAGCATCAAGCGGCAGCACCTGGTACTTGCCGAACTCGGCGAACATCAGCTTCTGCATGTCCTGCAGCTTCTGCGGCTCCCTGGCCGCCAGGTCCATGTTCTGCGTCCAGTCCTTGGCGACGTTGTAGAGTTCGAACTGGAAGGCGCTGGCGGGGTCGGCGATGGCCGCCCCCAACAGGTTCCATGGCGCTCGCTTGGGCACGGCGCTCAGCATCCACCCGTCGTTGTAGAGGCCCTGCACCCCGAACATCTCGAAGTACTGGGTGGTGTGGGTGGAGGGCGCCGCTGCGTTCGCCTTGTCGAAGGTGTAGGCCATGCTGACGCCTTCGATGGGCTTCTGGGCGATGCCGTCCACCATGTTGGGCGCGTCGATCCCCGTCGCCTCCAGGAGCGTCGGCACGATGTCGATCACGTGGTGGAACTGGTTGCGGACGCCGCCCTTGTCGGTGATGCGCTTCGGCCAGGAGATGGCCATGCCCTGCCGCGTGCCGCCGAAGAAGGACGGGATCTGCTTGGTCCACTTGAAGGGCGTGTCGAAGGCCCAGGCCCACGGCACGGCCATGTGGTTATAGGTCTCCTGGCTGCCCCATGCGTCGTACCACGGCATCTGCTCGGCGGCCGTCAGCTCGACGCCATTGAACTGCATCATTTCGCTTGGCGTGCCGTTCGGGGAGCCCTCGGCCGACGCGCCGTTGTCCCCGCTGATGTAGATGATCAGCGTGTTGTCGAGCTTGCCCATGTCCTGGACGCTCTGGATCACGCGGCCGATCTCATGGTCGGCATAAGCGAGATACGCTCCGTACACGTCGGCTTGGCGGATGAAGAGCTTCTGCTCCTCCGGCGTCTGCTGGTCCCAGTGCTTGAGGAGACCGTCCGGCCACGGCGTCAGCTGGGCGTCCTGCGGGACGACGCCGAGCCGTTTCTGGTTGGCGAAGATCTGCTCCCGCAGCTTGTCCCAGCCCTGGTCGAACAGGTGCTTGTCGCTGATCGTCTTGATCCACTCCGGCGTGGGATGGTGCGGGGCATGCGTCGCGCCCGGCACGTAGTAGACGAAGAAGGGCATCTCGGGATCGATGGAGTTCAGCTGGTTCATCCAGCCGATCGCGTCGTCCGCCATGGCGGTGACGAGGTTCCACTTGGGATTCCCGACATACGGATAGATCGCCGTGGTGTCGCGGAAGAGGTTGGGCTGCCACTGGCTCGTGTCGCCTCCGACGAAGCCATAGAAATGCTGGAACCCCATCCCCGTCGGCCACTGGTCAAAGGGGCCGGCCTGGCTCGCCGTGTAGGTCGGCGTGTTGTGGTTCTTGCCGAACCAAGCCGTGCGGTAGCCATTTTCCAGGAGGATGCGCCCGATCGTGGCGTTCTCCGGCCCGATCACGCTGTTGTAGCCGGGGAAGCCCGTCGCCTGCTCGGAGACGACTCCGAAGCCGGCGGAATGGTGGTTCTTGCCTGTGATGAGCGCCGCGCGCGTGGGTGAGCAGAGCGCCGTGGAGTGGAAGTTCGTGTAGCGCAGCCCGTCATTGGCGATGCGGTCGAGGTTCGGGGTGGGGATCACACCGCCGAATGTGGAGGGCGCGCCGAAGCCCACGTCGTCGGTCATGATCAGCAGGATATTGGGCGCGCCCTTGGGCGGCACGACGCGCGGGGCCCACCACGGCTTCGACTGAAGCGCGTTGAGGCCGATCTGGCCGCCGAAACCCGGCGGTGGATTGGGCAGGACGCGACCATCGATCGTGGTGGTGGCTGTCGGCGAGCCCGGCGCACCCGTCGTCTCCTGCGCAGCAGCGGGACCTGCAAGGAAAGCGACAAGGGAAGCGACCGGAATAAGACGCAGCATCGTGAAAGCCATCATGCCCTCCGCGTGATGGGCAGGATCGTAGCACCCGGGGAAAGCGCCTTCGTTGCGTTTGGTCAACGCTGCGAGCCAGGACGATCGCTTGGCGAGGCCCCGACCTCACCTCACCGCGTCAACTGGCGAGCGCGCGCAGCGCAAGCGCGGTACACCTCATTGCGGCCGTGCAGCGCGGTCCTTTGTGCAAGCCGATGGAGAGTGTGGTGGCGCTTGTCCTTTTTGATCGTCGCGTATCGGGCCATTGCTGGAAGGTCCGGCTGATGCTCAGCTTCTGCGGGCTCGCGTACCAGCGCCGGGAGATCGACATCCTCGCCGGTGCGGCCCGCACGACGGAGTTCCTGACGCTCAATCCGAGGGGCGAGGTGCCGGTTCTGGCGGCGGACGGGATGACCCTGTTCGACAGCCAGGCGATCCTCGGCTGGCTGGCGCGCCGCCATCGCCCCGAATGGCTGCCCTTGGACCCCGACGCGTTCGCACGGACCCTGGTCTGGCTGTCCGTGGCCGGCGCGGACATGACGGCCGGCATCCGGGCGGCGCGCGCGGTGCTGAAGTTTGGTCTCCCCGGCGACCTCGCGACTGCGCAAGCCATCGCCCGAAGGACCCTTGGAACAGTCGAGGCAGGCCTGGCCGGACATGACTGGCTGGGGGGATCGCGGCCGACCATCGCCGACGTGGCGATCTACCCCTATGCGTCCCTTGCGGATGAGGCCGGGCTTTCGCTGACCGAATGGCCTGCAGTCAAGGCATGGGCCGAGCGGTTCGAAGCACTGCCCGGCTATGTCGCGCAGGAGGCCTGACGACCCGGCTCCGGCCTGTCACAACGTTCATGGACAAGCCTGGCGTCGTGACCGCCGCGGGCCTGGAGCGTGGATGTCCTGCGCCCTCCGCCCGGGCACGCCGCTCACGCCCTGGCAGCCCAGCTGAACGGGGCGCCCAGGTGGGTGTGCCTGAAGGCGTCATCGTACTTCAGCCCATAGCCGACGAAGCGGTCGAAGCCGATATGGCCGAGCCACACCAGCCCGATCGACAGCAGGAGCGGATGGGCGGAGTGCAGTCCGAGGCCCGCAACGGCTAACGGCGCGAGGGTGCTGTGGCCCACATTGTACATCATCGCGCCCCAACGCCGGTTGAGGAGGTAGCCGAGCATCGACACGTCCGGGAGCAGGAAGAGTGCGGCGTAGAGCAGCCATCCCTGGCCCTGCCCGGCGTAGAACCAGGCCGAGGCGGCGAGGAGGGCGAGGCCCTCCACCCGCAGGAAGGCCTTCGGCGCGTGGGAGACAACACCCGGCAGGAGCATTTGCCGGCCGGGTTGGGACAGTGTCGTGTCGCTGGTCGTCATGGTGCGAGCCCCTTCTGGAGAACGAAATCACTTCAAGAGAACGCGTGCATGATGAGCCGTCGGGATGCTCGACACGATTGTCCAATTCCGTTCAATGGCTCATAAGTTTTTGATGAGCTCTCGCACGCCGTCCTGGGATCGATACGAGGTGCTGCTCGCCGTGCTGGACACCGGCAGCCTGTCGGCGGCGTCCCGGGCTCTCGGCGTGTCGCAACCGACCGTCCGCCGGCAGGTCGAGCTCCTGGAGGCGGAACTCGGTGCGACCTTGTTCACCCGGACCGTCGCCGGCCTGCAGCCGACGGAGGCGGCGCTCGCCGGACGAGGTCTCGCCGAGGACATGGCGCGCGCTGCGGCTGCGCTGGCCCGCGCCGTGAGTGGAGGCGCGGACGAAGCGGCTGGCGTCGTGCGGCTCGCGTGCAGCGAGGTCGTGGGCGTCGAGCTCCTGCCGCCGATGATCGCGTCGCTCGTGGCTGCGCATTCCGCCCTCGAGATCGAGCTGCACGTCAGCAACCGCGACGAGGACATCCTGAGGCGGGAGGCCGACATCGCCGTGCGGATGCACCGTCCCCTGCAGGTCGGGCTGCTGGCGCGCAAGGTCGGCTCGGTCGCGGTGGGGCTGTTCGCATCGCGCGACTACGCCGCCCGCCGCGGCCTGCCCCAGGCGATTGAGGACCTTCCCCGGCACGCCCTGATCGGCCAGGACCGGCTGACGACCTTCGCTGACGCGCTGGCGGCAGTCCTGCCGGCGTCGGCCACGCCAACATTTGGCGTTCGGTCCGACAACGATCTCGCGCAGCTTGGGCTCGTGTCCGCAGGAGCCGGAATAGGCGTGTGTCAGGTCGCGATCGCGCGACGGCGCGGGCTCATCCCGGTGCTGCCAGAGATCGGCCTCGAACTGCCGGTCTGGCTGACCATGCACGAGGACCTCAAACGCATCCGCCGCTACCGGATCGTCTTCGACAGCCTGGCGCGCTTCTTTGCTGAACCCACCGACGGTCCGCCGTCATCGACGGCAACGGCCGACGACGCTCCGTAGCCTGACACGAGCACGGCGCAATTCGGCCCCGCTGAGCGTACGGAGGCGCCCGGCGACCAACGTCAGCCGATAGCGCCGAGCCCAAATTTTGGAGATATTCAGCCGACGCGCCCGGTCAAGCGTCACCCAGGAGTTGCTTGCCCGCGCTACTTGAAACCTCGGCACGAGAGGAGGCGAACCATGGCAACCGGTGAACTCCGATACAATTGGGCTGATCCCGAGGCTTACGAGACCTTCATGGGGCGTTGGAGCGAGCTCCTCGCCATCCAATTCACCGGGTTGGTCGATGTGGCTCCAGGAGGCCGTGTGCTTGATGTCGCCTGTGGGACAGGCGTGTTGGCAAAAGCACTTGCAGAGGCAGGGGCGCACGTGACCGGTGTTGATGCATCGGAGGAATATCTGGAGGGAGCCCGCCTTCGCCGATCCCATCCCAATGTACGGTTTGAACACGGCGATATCCGTCACTTGCGATTTGACGATCACGTGTTCGACGCGGTCGTTTCTACGCTGGCGTTGGACGTGATCCCGGAGGTCGAAAAGGTGGTCGCCGAAATGCAGCGGGTGACCCGACCGGGCGGCGTTGTTGCTTCTGCGGTCCATCAGTTCTTCGGCGGAATGCCCGCCTGGGACCTGCTCATCCACTCGGGTGCTGTGCTCGAGCCCGATTTCGACAGCGTGAGATCGATGCGGGCGGGGCGTCAGCTCTTCTGGCCCGGCGGTCAGGCCGATTTATGGCGCAAGCTTGGCTTCATCGATGTGATGGAGCGTCCCATCGTCGTGGACTGCGAATATTCATCCTTTGCGGACTATTGGGCCACGTTCACGAACGGCCCGGGCCCTTTGACACGTTCCTTGATGGAGCTTTCGCATACTTCCCGCAGCTCGATCGAGCAGCATGTGCGGTCCGGGTACCTGGTTGGCTTGCCTGATGGCCCTCGTTCGTTTCCCATGATGTTTCGCATGGTGAGCGGTGTCGTCGCAGCATGATGCGCCCGACGGGATGGAGATCTACACGAGGTCGAACGCATGGCGCAGGAGCATCCTCACGAAGATGTTCCGCCCGTCCTTTTCGTGCGCGGGATGAACGATCATCTTCATGAGAAGCGGCGGCAGTTCGAGCGGCAACTCCTTGATGACGACACTGTCCCGGTGCAACTGGCGCGCGCTCCGCTCGGGCATTGTGGTGATCAGGTCGGACTGCAAGATGACGGGGATCCCCAGATGGAAGCTGGGCACAGTCCGCGCCACCCGGCGGACCAGTCCCTTCAAACCCAGAACGGAATCGACGTCGCTGCGCGCCGTCAGCCCGCGGGGAACGACGAGGACATGATCCTGATCCACGTAGAGTTCCGCACTCAGCCGGCGGTCTGCAAGGGGATGGCCTCGACGCATCACACAGACGTAGCGCTCTGAATAGAAATCCTCGGTGACGAGGGCGTCTCCCTCCGTTGTCGCCGCGAAGGGGCCGGACGGTCCGACGAGGACGCCGCCGGACTTCTTGAGCCAGTCCGCAATGTCCAGTGGAACCGCGGCGATCGTCAACGTCGCCCGCGGCGCCCGCTCGCGCGCCAGCCGATCCAGTCCCGGCAGCAACATCGCGGCGACGTGCTCGGCCAAGGCGAGCGGCAGCTCACCGTCGAAGAGCGACGGGTCGAATGGCCGTGCCGTCCGCAGCAAGAGCTGCGCCGCAGCGACGACCCCGCGCGCGGGGCCGCGGAGCTCCTCCCCGAGGCGCGTTCTCACCAGGCCACGGCCTCTTTTGACGAGGAGCGGATCTCCCAGCTCGTCACGCAACCGGCGCAGCGCGTTGCTCGCCGCCGCGGCGGTGATGCCCAGGAGCGCCGCGGCGCGTCCGACATGGGCCTCCTCGAGCAGGTAATGAAGCGCCTTGGCGCGGTTCAGGTCGAAGGCGGATATGTTCATGACGTGAAGTAGGTCGCGATCGAGGGCGATCATGCGACGATGTTCTGCTACCTGACGGTGTTCGACCGCAAGACGCTGGCGGTGACCGGGACCGCAACGTTCACCGACGATCTGGTGAAGCAGAACGGCGCCTGGAAATTCGTGCGCCGCACGCTCGCGGCGGATCCCAACGTCGATCCCATCATCAAATCGCTTCAAGGGCAGAAGTGATGTCGCGCCCGTGTTCACCAGCAGGCGGCGGCAGTATTGGCGCTCCACGAGCGCCACCCGATACTGCGGGAAGGTTTCAACGGAAAGAATTTCCGCCGCTCCGAGCCGCCTTCCAGATGCTTCTCGGGAAGCCCCTGTCGTCAGGCTCGTCGCCCGTGGTGGGGCGCCATTGCAGAGAGAGCCGCCTGCCGCTGAACTGCCATCCAGGGGATTGGAGCCTCGGCAGGATCTCCGCAGCGGGAGCCGCGTGGAGCAACGGGCGATCCATGGGAACTGGCCGGGGTTGCGCGAGGCGCCGTTCCGGCTTGATGCCCCCACCGGGGACCTTTTCGGGAAGCGCTGGACACTTCCAGACATCGAGATGATCGCAACGCCCTGAGAAGCAAGCCCTGAAGCTGGAGAGCTTCAGCCTGCCTTAGAGCCGTCCTGTCCGTGTGTTCGCGGCGATTGACGTTCCTGCCGCCACGCTGACGGACACCTGTTCGTCCAACGGCGAAACGCTCGAATGAAATGGGGAGCGTCGGAATAGCCGAGACGCATGGCGATCTCAGTCACCGAGAGCAGGCCGTCTTCAAGGAACCGTAGAGCCTGTTCCCGCCTGATGCCGTCCAGCGCGTCCTCGAACGTTGTGCCGGCCTCCTGCAATCGCCGCTGCAGGGTTCTCGGCGATATGCCGAGAATGCGGGCGGATACGTCGAGTGTGACGGGGCCCTGCGAGAGGCGCGCGGAAATCAGGGATCGAGTGGCCTGCAGGAGTTGCTCCCCACGGAGCTGGAAGGACACCAGCAGGGGGTCAGCGGCGTCCTGGGCTTCCCCCGCGAAGGTGGGGAGGAGCGCGAACCGCTGGCGCAGGACATTGGCGTCCAGGACGATCTGGCTCTCCACGCCCTCCCCGAAGATGACGGGCGCGCCGAAGAACTCCTCATACTCATGATGACGCCCGCGCAGAGAGTGCGGGAACACGACTCTCGAGGGCGACCAGGACTGGCCGAGCAGCGAGCGGAGGAACTGGACGTGAAAGGCGGCAGCGCCCTCGCAAAGAATGCGGGAAACGCCCGGAGCCTCCTCTTCGAAACGATGGAACCAGACGGCCGCTCCTTCCGCCCGGCGCAGGCCGAGCCGGAGGTGCGTCTGCATCGCCGGAATCTGGCGCGCATGAGCGGACAGGCAGTCCGCGATCGTCTTGCCCGACAAGAGCGCCAGGCCAGCCCTCCCGAGACGTTCGGGACTTGCCGAGCTGCCGAGGTGCAAACCGACATGCGGCTGATCGAGGGCGTCGGCTGCCGCTTCGAGAACCGCTCCAATCTGGGACCGGTGGACGATCGCGTTCCTTTGGGTGTCCTCCTGAGCCATCCCTCCGGCGCGGAAGATCCGTTCGGAGACAACGCCGGACGCGTGGAGATGCGTGGGCAGCATGTGCAGGATCGCAGCACGGGCTACGGGAATGCTCATGGTCTCGCCGGCTGCGGCGAAGCGAGGGAATTGCTTGCCAGCGGCGAAGTCTAAGCAGGAAGGGTTGCAAAGCAACCCCGCCCGTTCCGTTAGTCGTTGATCGTGAAGAACGCATCCTCGTTCGGGAATGCCGGACCTGGCGCATGCCTCCCGAGATAGGACTTGAAGGTCTGCTCAAAGAAAAGCGAGGGCTTCATCTCCTTTGCGAGGGCGGCGATGCGGCTCTGCAGGTCAGCCACCACCTGGGGGTTCTCCGCGCTCACGTCCCTCGACTCCTGCGGATCCGTCTTGAGGTCGTAAAGCTCGAGCCTGGATGGCAACGGTGCCTTCCAGACGAGCTTCCAGTCCCCTTTGCGCACGGCGCCCCGGAACATCTCGACATTGTAGACGACCTCCTGTCGAGGCGACGCCGCGCCTTCGCTGACGGTCTTCCAGACATCCATCCCGTCGAGAGGTTTGGTTCCGGCGAGGCTCGCTCCGGCCTGGCCGGCAAGGGTCGGCAGCATGTCCACGACATGGATCGGTTGCTCCACCTTCTGGGGCTTGATGCGGCCCGGCCAGTTGGCGAACGCCACCGCTCTCGTGCCGCCCTCATAGAGCGTGCCCTTGCCATCCCGGAGGACGCCGTTGCTTGCCGGGGGAGAACCCTTGGCCTCGATCTGGCCGGCGAACATCGCCGATCTCACGCCGCCATTGTCGCTATGGAAGACGATCAGCGTGTTGTCGCGAACACCCTTCCGCTGGAGCGCCTCCAGCACTGCGGCGATCTGGTCATCCATGGCGCTCACCATGGCGGCATACGTCCGGCGGTTCTCGTCGCCGATATCCTTGTACCGGTCCAGATACTTCTGGGGCGCCTGAAGCGGCGTATGAGGGGCCGTGAAGGCGAGATACATGAACATCGGCTTCTTGAAGTTGAAGGAGTCGATGTACTGCACGGCATCTCGCCCGATGAGTTCCGTGGCGTAGCCTTTCTCTTCGATGACCTTGTTGCCGCGATACCAGTCGGTGACGCCGTGCACCTTGTGCGTGTTGTAGTCGATCTCGCCGATAAGGGAGCCGTAGTAGTGGTCAAATCCGCGCTGCAGCGGCCACAGCTTCCGGTCGGCGTGTCCGAGATGCCATTTGCCGATCAACGCGGTTTCGTAGCCGGCTTCTTTCAAAATCTGCGGCAGGAGCTTTTCGTCGGCAGGAATCCCATAGGTCTGTTCCGGCAGGATCACAAAGCTTTGCATCCCGTAGCGGAACGGATAGCGGCCGGTCATGAGCGCTGCGCGCGTCGGCGTGCACATGGGCTGAACGTAGAACTGCTCCAGCGTTGCGCCCTCGTGCGCGAGTTGGTCAAGGGAAGGCGTCTTGATCTCCGCGCCATGGAACCCGGTATCGGCCCACCCCAGATCGTCGGCGACGATGTAGAGAATGTTGGGCTTGGACGCCGTATCGGCGGCCGAAACCCCGGTGGCCGCGGCGCTTGCGAAGAGCGCGACAGCGGCCAGGCGAACGAAAAGGCGGGTCATCCTGATCACTCCAGCGACGGGCGCACGCAAGGATCGGGAGTCCCGATTCGCTCCCCGCAATGCCGGACAAACTATTGGCCGACACTGCCCATTGATTGCCATTTGACGCCAACGTTCAAGGTGTGCAGAGACGCCAACGGCCAGTTCCAGCGTCGCTGAAGCTTTGATCTCATCGGCGATGCGTCCCGCTCCCGCCCGGAACGGCGGTTCGCTCCAGATTCCAGGGGCTCACTCTGCTGCTTCGTCGAGATCTCGCTGAAGTCCCCTTGGATGCTTTGCCGGCGATCGTGCGGCATCGCTGTGGCACCGCCTGTACTCGGCAGGCGACATGCCGCGGGCCGTCGTGAAAAACCGCGTGAACGCGCTGATCTCGGAGTACCCCAGGACCTGCGCGATGTGGGCGATGCTCATCCGGGCGTCGGTGAGGAACTGACTTGCCATCTCGAGCCGCGCCTCGACCAAGAGCTCCCGAAAGGAACAACCCTTCTCCTTCAGCTCCGGCTCAATCGGCGTGCCGATCCTAGCGGAGGAGTTGGCCCGGCGCGAAGGGGTCGTCTAGTCTCGAACGCGAGGAGAACCCATCGATGCAGGCTCACCCTGGCGAGACGACCGGCGCTGGACGCAACCTCGCGCAACTGGCCAAGCGCGAGTTGCTGCGGTTTCTCGTGCTGTTCCTATACCTCTGGGCGATGTTCCTGCTCTTCGAACTGCACCAATTCGTCGTTCTGTCCAGCCATCAAATCCCGTACGAAAGCTGGGGGCTCGGCCTCGTCAACGCGCTCGTCCTGGCGAAAGTCATGCTCGTCGCCGAGGAAGTCCGGTTCCGCTCGCCCCTGCGCGCCTATCCGTTGATCGTGTCCATCCTCGCGCGATCCCTTGCATTCGCGCTCCTCTTCATCGTTGTCGACATCGCGGAGAAGTTGCTGCTCGGCGTTTTCCATGGAAAGACGGTATCCGAGAGCATTCCCCAATATGGCGGCGGCGGCCTTCTCGCCCGTCTGATCGTGGGGATCATCATCGCCGTCAGCCTGATTCCCTATTTCGCTTTCCAGGCGATCGACCGGATGCTGGGGCAAGGCCGACTCGGAGAGTTGCTCCTGCGGAAGCCGACGTCTCCCGATAGCGCATAGGCTGAGGTTGCCATCGCGACGAAAGCTTTGGAGCCTTCACTCAGGCAGCCCCGCCTGCCTGAGCCCGTCAAGGACCCGGGCCAGGGTGGACGGCGTGAATGGAAGGGCGGCGCGGACCTTCGACACCGTGATGCCTGGGTAATCTGTCATCAGGATTCGCAGACCGTGACGGGCCTCATCGGGACGGCCGCAGAAGACGAGCGCGGGGACGAGGACGCGGTAGCACCAGGTAGCGCTCGGTTGCTCGCTCAAGCATCGTCTGCCGAACGAGACTGTCTCCTCATTGCGGCCAGCCGTGAAATGGGCGGTCGCGATGCCGAGGTGGCACATGTAGATCAGCGGATCGAGCGGGCTGAGCCGGATGGCGCGCTCGAACTGCTCGATCCCGATATCCGCGCGATCCTGGTTGGTGTGCAGCCAAGCCAGGCGGTTCCATGCCCACGCAGAATTCGGATCGATGGCGACCGCCCGCTCGAGCTGCGCTGCCGCACTCGCGTAATCGCGTGAAATCGTGTAGGCCGCCCCAAGAATGGCGAGCACCATTGGGTCGTCGCGGCTGATTCCGGCAGCTTGCTGCGCGAGACTGATCGCTGTTTCGCGCTCCCGGTCCGGTTCGTCGCTCCAGTTATAGACGGCCTGTTGCCCGTGGCACCAGGCGAGAAGCGACAGAGCCAGGGCATAGCTGCTGTCCAGGTCGATCGACTTCGTGAGCAGTCGCTGCGCCTCCTTGTTCTGGACCCTGTCCACTGACCAGACCATCGGGAAGGCCTTGAGAACGTAGTCGTAGGCGAGCAGGCTCTCGGGCCGCTTCCGCCTCGCCCTCTCGATTTCGGCCGACAGGATCGATGGCTGAATAGCGCCGGCTACTCCTTCGGTGATCCTGTCCTGCAAATCGAAGATATCCGATAAGGCTCCATCGTAGCGGTCGGCCCAGATGGGATTGCCCGTCGCGGCATCGATCAACTGGGCCGTGATCCTGACGCGCTCGCCCGACTGTTTCCAGCTCCCTTCGAGGAGGTACTGGACGCCCAGTTCACGACCGATTTGATGGGGGTCGGCGGGACGCGTCCGGTACACCTGGGTGGAGCTGCGCGAGACGATGAAGAGGGAACGGACACGCGAGAGGGCAGCCGTGATCTCGTCCACGATCCCGTCCGCCAAGCGTTCCTGGGCCATATCGCCGCTCAGGTTTTCGAAAGGCATGACGGCGAGCGACGGCTTCGAGGGCAATTCCAGCCTCTTGTTCGTCTCGCTTTGGCCCGCGGCAGTGCGCACGACGAACACACGGAGAGGCCGGATGATGTTCTTGACCGCCTGGTGTCCGAGATCATCAAAGTCGAGCGGCAGCCGGTCGCGCATCTGGTCACGGACCGTCCGCGAGACGGCGACGCCTCCCGGCGGCGCGAGAGACTGAATCCGAGCGGCCACATTCACGCCGTCGCCAAAGATGTCTCCGCCACGGACCAGCACGTCGCCTGCATTGATCCCGATCCTGAATCTGATCTGCTTGTCCAGAGCGAGGTTCTGTTGCTCTGTCGCGAGACGTGATTGGATCTCGGTTGCGCAGAGCACGGCATCGGCGATGGTGCGGAATTCCGCCAGGACGCTGTCTCCCGCCGTATTGGCGATCCGGCCTCCTCGCGCATCGATCCGCGCGTCGACAATGCCGCGAAGCACCGCCAGGCGTCTCAGCGTGCCGACCTCGTCCTCTCCCATCAACCGGCTGTAACCTTCGACGTCGGCCGCCAGCACCGCGGCCAGCCGGCGTTCGATCCCCTCCTCTGACGTGCTGATCTGGGTATTGTGTTCCACGCCGGGCAGCCTCGCGGAAAACTTGGGCTCAGCTTACCAGCGAGATCTCCAGCAGGCGAGTAAACTCGCCGATCGAACACGGAACCGCGTCGCGCCTGAAGCGCTTACCTCCAGGGCTCACGGCCTCTCTGCACTGCACAGAAGAGCTGGCCATGGTACTTCATAGCCGCTCGCCGTCCTGAACCGTTCGGCTCCTGACCGAATAGAATCGAAAATCTTTGTGCGAGCGCTCTCAGTTTGAGGGTCCAGGAGCAAAGGAAGACGAACCGAACTTTTATAGCAATAGGCCACGACCTCGTCGGCGGACGAGGGCAGCCACATTAGGGTCACCTCCCTGGTTGTCGCATGCTGCAGTCCCGCTGCTGTCAGGCTCGCGGACGCCGTTGCGGGATCCGCGAACTTGAACATGGGAGGCGCCGGAGGGGTGGCGACCTCTGGATCACCCCACCTCTTGATCGCATCCATGACGAGCTCGAAGAACTTTGCCTTCTGAGGCGGACACCACACGGAGAACACATAGCGACCACCGGGTCGAAGCACGCGCGCGGCTTCGGCGATTGCGCGCTCGGGGTCTGCAAAATGAAGCATGCCGAAACCGCATACGACGGCGTCAAAGCTCCCGCCAGCATATTGCAAGGCTTCGGCGTCGCCTCTCTCGAACGTGAGTGATGGATGCCGACGTCGCGCGGTCGTAACCATTTCTTCTGCAAAGTCGATACCAGTCGCGTCCGCCCCACGCTGATTGGCTCCAGCGGCAAGCATCCCCGTGCCACAAGCCACGTCCAGAACCCGTGTTCCGATGCCCACCTCGGCCAGATCGAGGATGGAGTCCACGCATTGCGACGTGAAGCTCCCGGCGAAATGGTCATAGTGCTCGGCCAGCCTGTTCCAGCCCGACCGTTCAATGTCCTTGAAGGTGACGTCTTGTAACGGCATCACATCCTCCCACCCCATGATGTGATCTTGACGCCTTGTCTCCCGGTCGATGTGTGAAAGCTTGCGCGGTGGGAAGCTTTTGTAGCACGCACATTCCCCGCCTAACGTCATCGCATGCTTCCAAGGGAAGGCAAGCCGATGGTCCACACGTTGGAACCCGAGACCCGATACGCCACAAACGGCGGCTTCCCCATAGCTTATCAGGTTTTTGGGGAAGGACATCGATCGGGCTCTGAGCAGCGCTTTGCCGCCCAAGGATGGGCCTGGTCTCGGGAAGCAACGGGCCCCAGTTGCAGCCCGGGCCATCCAGATGGGCAGGAGTGACGTCATGCGCGTGATCGTAGTTGGGGCCGGCGCTATGGGCTCTATTTTCGGGGCTGCCCTGGGTCGGGCTGGATGCGACGTTGTCTTCTGCGACATCAGACCGGACGTCGTGGCTGCTTTGCGTCATCCCGGCCTTCAGGTCACAGGTGTCATCGGCCATGCCGTCACTTCGTACCCCGCGAGCACCGATCCGGGGGACTTGGGCGAGGCCGACATGGTGCTGGTGCAGGTGGACTCGTTGGCGACATCCGATGCCGCGCAAATCGCGAAAAGGCTCCTGCGTCCGTCCGGGTTTGCCCTGACCTTGCAGAACGGCATCGGGAACTGGGAGATCTTGGCCGACCAACTCGGCCACTCCCGCGTCCTGGCTGGTTCGACCTACAACAGCGGTGCAGCGTTGGAACCTGGTCGCGTGCTGCATTCCAACCTCGGGCCAACTGAACTCGGCGAGATCGATGGGACACTGAGCGAGCGCTGCGAGACGATCGCGCGCTTGTTCTCGACGGCGGGCCTGCCAACCATGGTGTCACCGAATGTGGTTGGCGTGATCTGGAGCAAGTTCGTGCACAATTGCGCCATCAACCCTGTCAGCGCCCTGACAGGTCTCAGACCCGGGGAGATCGCCAGGGATCCTGCTGCCGCCCACCTTCTCGACATGGTGCTCGACGAAGTGCTGGCTGTGGTCGCAGCCGCCGGAATACGCCTGCCCGAGGGTGACCCGCGCAGCCACATCCGTGACCATTGCTGGGAGCGCTACAATCGCCCGTCCATGCTTCAGCATCTCGAGAGTGGGCGAAGGACGGAAATCGACGCTCTGAACGCGGCCCTTGTGGTTCGTGCCCAAACCCTCGGAGTGGCGGTTCCCGTCAACCAAGCTGTCGTCGCGGCTATCAAGGCCCGCGAGGGGCGGCAACCCTTCCGCCCCCTCGAGGAGGCAGACAGCGAGGCAGCGGCACGCTTGGATCCCCGAGGCATGCGCTGGGGATCGCCGCCGGAAAGTCCACACCAGATCAGAACCATCCCCGCACCCGACAGACCCCAGTGAAACAATTGCACTGAGGACGACTGCGACAACAGCAAGGGGATAGCCCCGAGCCAGTCCGTCAGTTGGAGGTCATTGGCGGACGATGCCAAGAAGGGAAAGTGCGTTCCCGGCAGCAGCATAGGACGTCGTATTGTCGAAGATGCACCATGCGTCCGAGCCGACGTCCGTCGCGGTCCGCATCTCGGCTGCGGCTGCGTTCAGCCGATCTTCCGGGTAGGACGACCTGTAAATGACGGGAGATCCGTGCAGGCGCTGGTACGTGAGGCCAGGCCACCCTCCGGGTCGGTCCGAGCCGCCCGCCGGCGGCGGGTCAGCGGCGACTCTCGCGATACGGTAGGCCCGGAGGAGGTCGTCCGCAGCGGGTTCGAACCACGAAGCGTGCCGGGGCTCCAGAACAATGTCGCCGAGCGTGCGGCAGCGGAACGCCGATAGGAAGCCTTCCGCCTCGACCAGCGTGAAGTCGCGTTTCGGCGGAAGCTGGATCAGCACCGGACCGAGCTTGTCGCGGAGGCCGGCTATTTCAGCCAGAAAGGCGTCGAGATCGGGATCCATGTCCCGCCAGTCGGAATGGCTGACAGACTTCGGGGCCTTTACCGAGAAGCGAAAGTGGTCTGGTACTGACGCGCTCCACCGCTCGTAGGTCGACTTGCGATGGGGCCGGTAAAAGGACGTGTTGATCTCGGTTGCCGAAAACACCGCTGCGTAGCGTTCCAAGTGGCTGCCGAGTTTTGGGAAGCGCGCGGCATGGATCCGCGCAATGCTCCAGCCGGCCGTGCCGATGAAGGCGCGTCCGGGGTTCACTAGCGCACCTGCTCGCCGGTGAGGCTTCCTGGTGGAAGCGGCTTGAGCAGCTCCACTTCGGAGCGGGCGAGATCAAGCCGCGCCATCCCGGCGCGTGTCCAAAGACGCCGGCGCGAGCCCCGAGGGGGTCAAATGGGCGGTCTTGTCGGAACAGGCCTTGAAGGGGTTCTCGAAACCGCAGCGCCCACAGCCCGACAGGCCCAGTGGCAAAACGATCATCGCGAGGATCAGGGTAAGCCGCACAATCTGCACTCCGTGGGGGGCTCGAGTGCAGCAAGATTGCAGACATGAGTGGGCGCGGTAAAGGTGTCTGCTGCCGGGGACCCCACGCTGCACTGGATCAACCCGGCGAGCGTATCCGTGAATAGTAGCGCTCGAGGTGGACGGCTTCGGCATTACGACCGCACGGGGCGAAACGCTTGTCCGCGTCCGCGGCCCCTGCAATGATGCGCGCACGCATGCGAAAGGTCGCTCAACGGGCCGGCTCGCAGGGAGGAACCGATGGCGGCGTTGCTCCACCTCGGCGACATCGTGCGCGGGCACGCCTTCGCAACTCCCGATCGCGTCGGCGCCGGAGATCTCGAGCGCAGCCTCACCTTTGGGCAGTGGAACGAGCGGGCGCGCCGCCTCGCCAACGGGATCCTCGGGCTCGGCCTCGCCAAGGGTGACCGGATCGCGGTGCTGGCCTACAATCGGCTGGAATGGCTGGAGATCTACGCAGCGGTCGCCAAGGCCGGGCTGATTGTCGTACCCGTCAACTTCCGTCTCGTCGCTCCCGAGATCCTGTACATCCTGCAGGACTGCGACGCCCGGGCCCTCATCGTGGAGGAGGCGCTGGCCGGGACGATCGAGCAGATCCGCGCCGATCTGCCGATCGCGGAGAAGGCGTACATCCACATCGGGGCGCGCGCTCCGGCGGGGTGGACCGCCTACGAGGACATCCTGGCGGGTGGCGCGGATCGCGAGCCCGACGCCGCGGTGGAACCGGCAGACCCGTGGGCCCTGCTCTACACGTCCGGCACCACCGGCCGGCCCAAGGGCGCCATCCGCAGCCACGGCGCCAGCGCCATCCTCTCGCTCACGACAGACGTCGAGCTGGGGTTCGCCCGTAGAGACACGGGGCTGCTGGTCATGCCGATGTGCCATGCGAACTCCGTCTACTTCATGGGCGCGCTCACGACTTGCGGCGCGCCGGTGCGGGTCTACAACCGCCCGAGCTTCGACCCCGAGCACCTGCTGCGCGCCTTGGCCGACGGCGTCGCCACCTTCACCTCTCTGGTGCCCACCCATTTCGTCATGATGCTCGGCCTGCCGCGCGCCGTGCTCGACAGCGTCGATCCCGGCACGATCTCCAAGTTCATGATCTCCTCGGCCCCGGCGCGGCGGGACACCAAGGAGGCGATCCTCGACTATTTCCGGAATTCGCGGCTGTGGGAGCTCTACGGCTCCACGGAGCAGGGCTGGGCGACGATGCTGCAGCCCGAGGACCAGTTCAGCAAGCTCGGCTCCGTCGGCCGGGAATGCGTCGGCTCGCTGCCCATCCGGCTTCTCGACGAGCAAGGAGGGGACGTGCCGCCGGGCGCTGTCGGCGAGCTCTGGTCGGCTACCCCCTACGCCTTCGACGGCTACTGGAACCTGCCCGAAAAGACGGCGGCGGCCTTCCGCGGCCCGCATCTCTCCGTGGGAGACATGGCCTGGCGGGACGAGGACGGCTTCTATTACCTCGTCGACCGCAAGAGCAACATGATCATCTCCGGTGGCGAGAACGTGTATCCGTCCGAGGTCGAAGGTATTCTTGGGGGCCATCCCATGGTGAAGGACGTGGCCGTGATCGGCGTACCCGACAAGACCTGGGGCGAACGCGTCCAGGCGGTGGTCGTCCCGCACGAGGGTGCGCGCGTGTCTGTGGACGAGCTGATGGCCTGGTGCCGCGAGCACCTCGCTGGCTACAAGCGCCCGCGCAAGATCGACCTCATCGAACAGGACGAGATGCCGCGCACCGCGACGGGCAAGATCCTGCACCGCGTCCTGCGCGAGCGTTTCGCGGACAAGAGCGGCGCATAGGCCGGCGCCTCCGACCCCTGGGGAGAACCACGATGAGCACTGCTCCGATCGATTTGGGCTCCGGTCCCGAGAGCTGCGCCGCCCGCATCGCCCAGTTCCTGCAGCGACGCGGCGTCGATCGCGTGTTCGGGCTGCAGGGCGGGCATATCCAACCCATCTGGGACTGGCTGCCGCGGCTCGGCATCCGCATCGTCGATGTGCGCGACGAGGGCGCCGCCGTCCATATGGCGCACGCTCACGCCGAGCTGACCGGCGAACTCGGTGTGGCGATGGTGACGGCCGGGCCGGGCGTGACCAACTGCGTCACCGCCATCGCCAACGCCTCCCTGGCGCGCGCGCCGGTGCTGCTGATCGGCGGCTGCCCGCCGCGGCCGCAGGTCAACATGGGGCCGCTGCAGGACATTCCGCATGTCGACATTCTGCGGCCCGTGACGCGAACGTCGCGCACCCTTCGTGTCGCCGACCAGGTGCTGCGGGAATTCGACGAGGCGGTGGCGCGCGCGATGGGCGACCTCGGAGAACCCGGCCCAGCCTATCTGGAAATCCCGACGGACATCGTGCGCACCGACATTCCCGACGCGCTGGTGCTGGACGAATGGATGCGTCCGCACCCTGCCCGCCGCATCCCGCCCGATCCGGACGGCATCAAGGCCGCCGTGGAGGCGGTCTGGTCCGCCCGTCGCCCGGTCGTCGTGACCGGGCGGGGCGCGCGCGGCGCCGGGGCGGAGCTGGTGCGGTTTCTCGACGCCAGCGGAGCGCTCTATCTCGATACCCAGGAGAGCCGCGGCCTCGTGCCGTCCGACCATCCCTCCTTCGCGGGCGCGATGCGGGGCGTGGTGATGGCGGAGGCGGATCTGCTGCTCGTCGTCGGACGCAAGCTCGACTACCAGCTCGGCTACGGCTCCCCCGCCGTCTTTCCGCACGCCCGCATCGTCCGCATCGCCGACACGCCGGGGGAGCTCATCGACAATCGCCGTGGCGACCCGGAGCTTCTGGCGACTCCCGCCCTCGCCCTCGCCGCCATGATCGACGCGGCAGGCAATCGGCGCTCCGCCCTCGATCAGGCCTGGGCGAATGGCATCCGCGACAAGCAGCGCATTCGCGCCGCCGGTGGCCTCGGACAGGGTCCCGCCCGGGGCGCGGACGGCAAGATCCACCCGCGGGCGATCTTCGAGGCCATCGCGCAGGTCGCCGAGCCCGACTACATCGCCGTCGCCGATGGCGGAGATCTGCTGAGCTTCGCCCGCGTGGGCCTCGCCGCGCGCACCTACCTCGATGCCGGCGCGTTCGGGTGCCTGGGCGTGGGAACGCCCTTCGCCATCGCCGCCGCCCTCGCCTTTCCCGGCCGGCAGGTGATCTCGGTCACCGGCGACGGCGCGTTCGGCATCAACGCCATGGAGATCGACACCGCCGTCCGGCACGACGCCAAGGCGGTGTTCATCGTGTCGAACAACGCGGCCTGGAACATCGAGCGCTACGACCAGGCCACCAACTACGGCGGACGGGTGGCGGGCACCGAGTTGCGCCACTCCGACTATGCCGCGATGGCCCGCGCGCTCGGCGCGCATGGCGAACGGGTCGAGGATCCCGCCGATCTTCCCGCCGCCCTGGCGCGCGCCCTCGCCCATGCGCCCGCCCTGATCGACGTGGTGACATCACAGGACGCAGTCTCGTCTGACGCCCGGAAAGGACTGGGCTACGTGCCCGACTACCAGGCCCTGACAGCCTGGGACGACGCGGAGCGCCGCAGGCGCGGACTTTAGCCGCCGAACGGGACAGGCCATGAGCACAGTTCAAACCAACCGCGGCTTGCTGAACGTGTCCGCCAGCCTGGGCGATCCGAGGGCGGGAGGCCGCCGGCCTGAACTCCCTTACGGCAGGGAACGAGCTTGTCGCCCGGTTGATCTGTCCCGATATGGCCCTCAGCCGTTCGCCGGGCCCTCAGATCGGTCTCTTCGAACGTTGCGGTCCTGGGCCGCGCTCGGGAGCATGCTCGCTGTCACCTGTTCCCGTTCCGAAGAGTACAGTCCCAAGCGTTCCGTCGCCTGGATCGTAGATCTCGATGATGCGCGGTGCGTCCCCTGCTTTCGCGACGAAGTTTGCGGGCGGGCTTTCAGTCCAGTTGGGCGACGCCATCTCCTCGTTTGGGGTCGCGGAGGCTGCGCTTGCGTACAGCAATCCACATCCGATCCATGTCGAAAGCCTGCTATGGACACACTTTGCTGTTTGGTTAATGATTGGCATCATGCATTTCCTTGCGCGGACGAACAACGGCAAGCATGCCGGCCGCGCGCGTTAGGGTCGTAGGAAAGATCCGAAATCATTCGGAATAGTTCCGAAAGTCCTTGGACTGGAATGGCGATGAACGCACGGTTGGCGGGATTCGGACCTTTCACCTTCGATGCAAACGGCAGGGTGCTTACCCGGGATGGAGCCCTCGTACCGCTCGGTTCGCGTGCGCTCAGCCTTCTCGCGGCCCTCGCCGGCGCGCACGGCAGGGTTCTGACGAAGGACGAACTCATCCAGGCCGGCTGGGGCGACCAGGCCGTCGAGGACAGCAATCTCACGGTGCAGATCGCAGCCCTCCGAAAAGCCCTCGGGCGCAGGCCGGATGGAGAAGGATGGATCATCACCGTCAACCGTGTCGGGTACCGCCTTGCCCTGAACGAGGGAGCGTTCGACATTCGTTCGGGGTCCAACCTCGATCTCACGCTTCGCTGCGCGGTCCTGCCGTTCCGCAGTGACCCACGCGACGAAAATCAGGTTCGCCTCTCCGAGGGCTTGGCGGACGACCTGATCACTGACCTTTCGCGCGTTCCGAACCTGCGAGTGACCGCGCGCGCGTCGTCGTTCGGCTACGACGGTTCTTCAGTCCCCTTGGGGCAGGTCTCACGTGAACTCGGCGTTCGCTACATCATCCAGGGCAGTGTTCAACGCTATGGAGACAGCCTTCGGGTCAATGTTCACGTGATCGACGCCCGCGACAACACCCACGTTTGGGGCGCTCGCTTCGATGGCGCGACCAACGACCTGTTCTCGCTCCAGGACAAGATTGCGACGGACCTGGTCATGGGTCTCACGAGCATCGTGCGCCCGCGCCTGGCTCGCTCCCGTCCGATGGACGCCGACGTCAAGACCTTGTTCCTTCGAGGACGAGCCCTCGTTTCGCAGTGGTCGCACGAGAGCATCGCAGTGCGGCGGCTCCTCGTGGAGTCGTTGAAACGCGACCCTTCCTTCGCGCGTGCTCACGCTTGGCTTTCCGGAAGCAAGCCCAATATCCGCGTTGTGACCCGCGCCATCGCCACCGCTGTCGTGGCTCTAGGCGATGCATGGCGAACGAGGCAGGCGTCCATCGCCCTGTGGACTGTGGGGCCGGACATGCTGCGCGATCTTGGCATAGGCAGATGTGAGATCGACTGGGTCGTCCGCAACGGCCGTCGCGATCCGCGGCTCACGAAAGCCGTGTATGGAATCTGGAGCTGAACGGTTCCTTCCAGGCTGTCGGAACCGAAACCGAGCTTCATGAGAGAGCCCTTTCAACGGGAGTAGAGGCTTGGCCTCACGGCCAGGGCGACGGGCGTTCGGCGGCCATCCCTCAGGGCGCGCACTCCGTCCAACGCCACGGCGGCTGCGCAGTAGCCGTCCCAGGCGTCGGCGGCGGCTGCGGGAAACGCGCCGGTCCGGACGAAGTGCAGAAAGGTTCTGTTCTGGCGGCGATACGCCTCGGCGTAGCGGGGACGCCAGTCGCGGGCATAGTCCGAGACTTGATGGAGCGCGACATCCCGCCGGCTGTAGGTCGGGGCGCTCAGCGAAACGGCGCCCTTCTCCCCGACGAGCTCCCCGCGCACATCGTACCCGTAGGCGGCATTGTTGTTGATCTCGATGTTCACGAGCTGGCCCGCCGCCGTCTCCAGCACCATGAAGACCGGGCCGACCCTCTCCGACCTGATGCCGGGCTGGAAGGCCGAGATGCTCGTGTAGTCGCTGCCGAGGATGAAGCGCGCGACGTCGAACTCATGCGGGGCGGAGTTGGTGATGGCCATGTCGGCGGTGAAATCCGCCGCCGGCGTTTCCACGTTGCGGTGGAAGTTGTGCATCATCAACGCCCGCCCCAGCGCTCCCTCGTCGAGAGCGGCCTTCATTTCGGCGTAGGATTGGTCGAACCTGCGCATGAAGCCGACCTGGACACATTTCCGGCCCGCCGCGGACTCGGCTTCGATCACCGTCAGGCACTCGTCAGGGGACTGCGACAACGGTTTCTCGCAGAGCACCGGCTTGCCAGCCGCGATGCAAGCCAGCGAAAGCGGCGCGTGGGTCGGGTCGGGACTCGCGACGATGACAGCGTCCACGTCGGGCCGGGCAATCGCGGCCAGGGCGTCCGCTGTCACGTCGCCTGCGCCCCAGGCATCGGCAACGGCGCGCGCCCGCTCGACGGACGCGTCACAGACCACCTGGAGCGTCGCGCCGGGACAATCCTCGGCAACGATCCGGCCATGATCGGCGCCCATGATTCCAGCGCCGATCAGAGCAACACGCACGCTCATGCCATCCTCCCCATGAAGCAGGCGGTCAGCCGGTGGCGCCGCCTGGAATTCCAACTGTAGACCGAAGACGATCGTTTCGGACGCAACCGCTCAGCATCGGCAGCTGTCGACGGCGGTGACCGGTCCGGCCTATCCTCGCAATCGTATCCTGAGCAGCCAGGGCCTGGAGAATGTCGCGATGATCTACGAGATGCGAACCTATCGTTGCCTTCCTGGCCGCCTGCCGGCGTTGCTGAGGCGTTTCCAGGAGCACACGCTGCGCATCTGGGAGCGGCACGGCATCCGCCAAGCCGGGTTCTGGACTTATGCGGTCGGTCCGTCGAACAACGAACTTGTCTACCTCCTGGCCTGGGAGAGCATGGCCGAGCGCGAGCGCAAGTGGCCGGCCTTCACGTCGGATCCGGAGTGGATCGCGGCCCGCAGCGCCTCTGAGGCGGACGGCCCCATCGTGGAGAACGTCACCAACGCCTTCCTGCAGCCGACCGACTTCTCCTCCGTGCGATAGGACGCACGGCGCGGTGCGGCAGCTTCTCAAAATCCTCCACACCGTCGGGGCGATTGGGTTGATGGGGGCGATGGCCTGCCTGCTCGTCCTCGCGAGCCTGGTTCCGCCGCAGACGGCCCTGGCCGAGTACGCGCTGATGCGAAAGGCCATGGGCGCCATCGCCTCCTGGATCTTCTTCCCGTCGCTCGGACTTACGCTCATCGCGGGCCTAATCGCGATCGCCTACAGCCGTGCGTTTCACAATGCGGGCTGGGCCTGGCTGAAAGCGGCCAGCGGCATTCTTGTCTTCGAAAGCGGCTTTGTCGGCGTGCTGGGCCCGATGCAACAGGAAGCGGAGCGCAGCGCGCAAGTGCTTGCGGGCCAACTCGACCCGACATTGCTCTCCACATCGCTCGGCGCAGAGCGAGCCACGCTGTGGGCCTTGCTGGCAGTCGCCTTCGCCAACATCGTTCTCGGCATCTGGCGGCCGCGCCTCACAAGGTCGCCCAAATAAGACCTGGCGACGATCAGGCCAGTGCTTGCGGGATCCAGTCGACGGCTTCGTTCCAACCCAGGTGCGTACGGGCCTATTCGGTCGCCTGCCGCGGTCCATGCAGGCGTTGAAGCAAGGGGCGGTGCTTCAGGAATGCGAGATAAAGCCACTCCAAAAGGGGAAGCATTCCCGGCGCCCGCGCCGCCAGTCCGAGCGGGCGCAGGAGCGGAATCACCCGCCACATCGCTGCGAAGGCTGCCGCACCCGAGAGCAGCCGGCCGTTCTCGCTGGCATGGAAGCGCGACAGCAGAGCCGCACGATCAAGCGGACAGGCATCCTCCGACGCTGTCGCCGCGTCGATGAAGAGGATCGCGTTGTTCCTGTCGAGGCGGCGCATCAGGGCGATCTCGCGGCGACAAAGTGGGCACGCGCCATCGTGCCAGACGGTTACGGAGACCATGCTGCCAAGATCGGGCTGAAACGCTGCAAAGCAATGGTCACATCGTCGCAGTCGGAATCACTGGAGCCACCCTCAGGTCGCGGAGCGTCTGCCTCGTGGCGCGACAACCGTGGTCCTTTTGAAGTTGCAGTCGGTCGATCGCTCAACGTACGCTGGTTGGCCAAGCAAAAAATCTCGGGAGGAATTCCATGCTGCGCGTCCTTCGGAATGCGGGAATGGCTGTGCTTGCGTCAGCGTTGGCGACAGCTTCGGCGACCGCGAACGCAGCCGACGGGCCGAAGGTGGGTGTCGACCTGACGACGCTGACCTCGCCCTTCTGGACATCGTACAACCGTTACATCGTCGAAAACGCGAAGGAGCAGGGACTGACCCTGCTGGAGCCATTCAACTCCGAATTCGACACGACAAAGCAAATCACCGGTGTTCAGAACGCCATCACGCTGGGAGCCAAGGGCATCATTTTTTCGCCCTTCGAATCGGCCGCGGCCGGAACCATCCTGAAGACTGCGGAGAAGGCCGGCGTCGCCGTCGTGGCCGTGGACGTCGCGCCGACAACGGGACCCGTGGCGATCGTGGTGCGCGCCAACAATGTCGCCTACGGCGAGAAAGCCTGCAAATATATTGGCGACAATGTCCCTGAGGGCCCCGTCGTGCAGATCATGGGGGATCAGGCGTCGATCAACGGCCGCGATCGCGGGAACGGTTTCCGCGACTGCATCAAGAAGAACTACCCAAAGCTGACGCTGCTCGAGGTTCCGACCAAGGCGTGGTCGGGTGAGGACGCGGCTGCGGGCCTCGACGCCGTTCTCAACGCTCACCGCGATCTCAAGGCAATCTACATGCACGCCGGCGGTGTGTTCCTGGCGCCGACGCTGCAGACGCTGAGGCGCAAAAATATGCTCAAGCTTGCCGGGGAGCCGGGCCATATCGTCATTGTGAGCAATGACGGGATCCCGCAGGAATACGACGCCATCCGCAAAGGCGAAGCCGACGCGACCGTATCCCAGCCGGCCGATCTCTACGCCAAGTACGGGCTGATGTACCTGAAGCAAGCCATCGAGGGGAAAAAGTTCGCGCCAGGCCCCACGGAGCATGACAGCACGATCGTCCAGGTCGCGCCCGGCGTACTCGAAGACCAGCTCGCGGCGCCTCTCGTCACCAAGTCGAACGTCGACGACAAGACTCTCTGGGGCAACCAGCTGAAGTAAGACGCCCGTGCAGCGCCCGCTTGGAACCGCAGACGGCGCGGCTCGCGCGCCGTCGAATACTCCGCCGATTGTCGAGGCGACCGGGCTTTCGAAGCGCTACGGCGCCACCGTCGCCCTGAACAATGCAAGCATCCGCGTCGTCGCCGGCGAGTCGCATGCTCTCGTCGGCCGCAACGGCGCGGGAAAGTCGACCCTGGTCGGCATCCTCACGGGGCTTCGCACGCCAGACAGCGGGGAGGTTCGCTTCTCCGGTGAGCCCGCGCCCAACGTTGCGGACCGCGAGGCCTGGCGACGTCGCGTCGCGTGCGTCTACCAGCATTCCACGATCATCCCGGACCTGACCGTCGCCGAAAATTTGTTTGTGAACCGGCAACCGGTCCGCCGCGGCCTGATCTCATGGAACGAACTCAGGCGGCAGGCGCGTGACGTTCTCGATCGCTGGAACCTCGCCATCGCCGAGGACATGAGGGCGGGAGATCTCAAGGTCGAGGCGCGCCAAATGGTGGAGATCGCCCGCGCGCTGTCCTACGGCACACGGTTCATCATCCTCGACGAGCCAACCGCCCAACTCGACGGCGAGGAGATCAAGCGGCTCTTCGCCCGCATGCGGGAGTTGCAAAATCAGGGTGTCACCTTCCTGTTCATCTCTCACCACCTGCAGGAGGTCTATGAGATCTGCCAGGCCGTGACCGTCCTGCGCGACGCGCGTCACATCATCAGCGCTCCCGTCGCGGAGCTTCCGAAGGACAAGCTCGTCGAAGCGATGACGGGCGAACAGGTCCGCTTCGGCTCGGCCGACGCCACAGGGCGGACGACGCCGGACGGCCTGCCGGTCGCCCTCTCGGTGAAGAACCTGGTCGGGAGCGATTTTACGAACGTGAGCCTTGTGCTGCGACGGGGCGAGGTCGTCGGAATCACCGGTGCGACGAGTAGCGGGCGCATCGGCGTCGCCGAGGCGATCGCAGGACTTGGAAGCTACGCCTCGGGTTCCATCGAGGTGAACGGAAAGTCCTTGAGTCCCCCGGGCGACGTCACGGCGGCCCTGGCTCTCGGGATAGGCTGCGTGCCCAAGAGCCGGCACAAGCAGGGGCTCGTCCTGTCTCAGCCCGTCGCCGACAACATCATCATGACGATCAGCGACCGTCTTGGCCGGTTCGGATTCATCTCGCCGCGCCGCAGGAACGAGACGACGCGCGCGATGATCTCGTCGCTCGGGATCGTCACGGAGGGGCCTGACCAGCTCGTCTCCAGCCTGTCGGGCGGCAACCAGCAGAAAGTGGTGATGGGCCGCGCCCTCGCCAGCGAGCCCTCCGTCCTCGTCCTCATGGATCCGACCGCGGGCGTAGACGTGAAGTCCAAGGAAGCACTGCTCGCAGTCGTGGAACGCATGCGGCAGCAGGGCAAGGCGATCCTCGTCGTCAGCGGCGAGCTCGAGGATCTCAGGACCTGTGACCGTGTGCTGGTGATGCGGCACGGCGGCGTTATTGCGGAACACAAGGCTGGATGGAGCGACAATGCTCTGGTCGCTTCGATAGAAGGAATTTGACGCGGATGATCAGCAACGACATGACGGCGCCGACCAAGCCCGCCGCACCGCGTTCGGCCTCTGCCCGTCACATCGCGCTGGCCCGCCTGCGTGACCTCGCCCTGCTGCCTGCACTGGTCGTGCTGGTGATCGTCGGGGCCTTCGTCAGCCCCGTCTTCCTCAGCCAGGCCAACATCACGACGATTCTCACCTCATCGGCCGCGCTGGCGCTGGTCGTCCTCGCTGAATCGCTGATCATCATCACGGGCAAGTTCGACCTGTCGCTCGAATCCTCGGTGGGGTTCGCACCGGCCATCGGAGCACTCGTGGTCCTGCCGGCCAGCCAGTTCGGCTTTGGGCTCGAACTTCCGACCTTCGCCGGGGTGCTGATCGTCCTTCTGATCGGCGGAGCGATCGGCTTCATCAACGGGTTCATGGTCGTGGGACTGCGGTTGAACGCCTTCATCGTCACCCTGGCCATGCTGATCATCCTGCGCGGCATCCTCGTCGGGGCGACGAGCGGGCGGACGCTGTTTGACTTGCCGGACGCTTTCTATGCGCTGATGACGGTGACATTGGTCGGGCTCCCGCTCGCCGTGTGGCTGGCGGCCCTCGCCTTCCTGGTGGCGGGCGTCGTGCTGAAGTACCACCGCCTCGGGCGCGCGCTCTACGCGATCGGCGGCAATGCCGAGGCGGCGCGCGCTGCGGGCATCCGGGTCGAACGCGTGGTGTGGGGCGTCTACGTCTTGGCCGGCGTGCTCGCCTCGCTGGGAGGTCTGGTCATCACCGGCTACGTCGGGGCCATCAGCGCCAACCAGGGCGCCGGTATGATCTTCACCGTCTTCGCCGCGGCTGTCATCGGCGGCATTTCGCTCGACGGCGGGAAAGGTTCGATGTTCGGGGCCCTGACCGGTGTGCTGCTGCTCGGCGTCGTGCAGAACCTTCTCACGCTGGCGCAGGTGCCCTCCTTCTGGATCCAGGCGATCTACGGAGCGATCATCCTGGGCTCGCTCATGGTGGCTCGCTTCGCGGGAGGAGAGACGCAGGAGTAGGCGAGCAGGTATTGGGGACTATTCGCCAGTTGTTGCGAAATCTGTCGAGCTGCACAGGCGGAAGCTTCAGCCGATGCCCCGCCTGGGCGGTTCAGGCGACCAAGGCGAGGTCCACCTGCGTTCAACTCGCCGCAGCATGCAATCGACGTCTTGCCTTGCCCGGTGTTGGGAGACACACCTAAGGTGTCGTTGAAGGCCCCGGCTCTGCTGCCGGGGCGGAGGGGCAGATGGTTTCGGCGCGGTCGCCAAGAGTGAGCAGCAGGCGGGGGGCGGTTCGGGATACCCCGGCCGAGATGCGGGGCCGCTCGTGACAGCCTTGGCGCTGTCCCGCATTCAAGCCCTCCCGCTCTGGCGCTCGCCGGACCTGCGCATTCAGGAGCTTAAGGGCGGTCTGAGTAACGCCTCGTTTTTGGTCGAGGACGGATCCGAGCGCTTCGTCGTGCGCTGTGGGGAGGACGTTCCGGCGCACCACGTCTTTCGGGATCATGAGCGCAACGTGAGCCTGGCGGCGCACGCGGCAGGGCTTTCTCCCGAACTGGTTCATGCCGAGAACGGCGTCATGGTGTTCCGTTACGTCGCGGGTCGCACATGGACGGAAGCCGACATGAGAGCCGGCATCGGCCCCCTCGCCGCCCTCCTGCGGCGCTGCCATACGGACGTGTGTCGCAGGGTCGAAGGCCCCGGGCGGTTCTTCTGGGTGTTCCACGTTCTGCGGGACTATGCCTCGACGCTGGCCCGCGGCCGCAGTGAATTTGTCCCGACTGTTGATCGGTTCATGCCGCTGGTAGACCGGCTGGAGGCCCGGCAGGCGCCGATGCCCGTCGTTTTCGGCCATCATGACCTCCTGCCAGGCAACGTCATCGATGACGGCTCGCGGCTCTGGCTGATCGATTGGGAATACGGCGCCTTCGGCACGCCGCTCTTCGACCTGGCGAACGCCTCCACAAACGCAGCCTACTCGGCCGAGCAGGACCAGGAGTTTCTGGAGGCCTATTTCGGGGCTCCGCCCGGAGGGGCGGTGGTGGCGGCCTTCGACGCCATGAAGGTCGCCAGCACCCTGCGTGAGGCGGTCTGGGCCATGGTCTCCGACCTGCACCTGCGGGCGCCGGGCATCGACTACCACGCGCATGCCGCCGAGTACCTCGCGCGTACCGAAAGGGCCCTCGATCAGTTCCGGCAAAGGCACGGTGAACCATGACGACCGCCCTCCCCGCCCATGCCGAAGTCGTGGTGATCGGAGGCGGGATCATCGGCTGCTCGACCGCCTATCATCTCGCCCGCGACCACCGTGCGGACGTCCTGCTTCTGGAACGCGCACAGCTCACGTCGGGATCGACATGGCACGCCGCCGGCCTGGTCGGGCAGCTGCGCTCGTCCGCATCCATCACGCAGGTCCTGCGATATTCCGTCGACCTCTACCGGCGGCTGCACGAGGAGACAGGCCTCGAAACGGGCTGGAAGATGACGGGCTGCCTGCGCCTCGCCACGAACGCAGAGCGCTGGACAGAGTACCGTCGGCTGGCCACCACGGCGGGCAGTTTCGGGCTCGAGATGCACCTGCTCTCTCCCGCCGAGGTGAAGGCGATGTGGCCGCTGATGGACACGTCCGATCTCGTGGGCGCGAGCTTCCTGCCGAGCGACGGCCAGGCGAGCCCCTCCGACATCGCGCAGTCGCTCGCCAAAGGCGCCCGGATGCACGGCGCGCGGATCGTGGAGAACGTCTCCGTCACCGGTTTCGAAATCGAGAACGGCCGGGTGGTCGCCGTGCAAACGACTGCCGGGCGCGTCGCCTGTGAGAAGGTCGTCAACTGCGCTGGACTGTGGGCGCGCCAGGTCGGCGCCAAGGCGGGCGTCTCGGTGCCGCTGCAGCCGGTCAAGCACCAGTACGTGATCACCGAGCGCATTCCAGGCCTCGCATCGAACGTGCCCACGCTGCGCGACCCCGACCGGCTCACCTACTTCAAGGAGGAGGTCGGCGGCCTCGTGATGGGGGGTTACGAGCCCAATCCTGTCGCCTGGACCCGCGACGACGCGCCGGAGGACTTTGCCTTCCAGCTCTTCGACGACGATTGGGATCACTTCGAGCAGCACATGGTCCAGGCCGTCGCCCGCGTGCCCGCGTTGGCGGAGGCCGGCGTCAAGAAGATGATCCACGGCCCTGAGAGCTTCACGCCGGACGGCAACTTCATCCTGGGCGCCGCGCCCGAGCTGAAGAACTTCTATGTCGGTGCGGGCTTCAACGCCTTCGGCATCGCCAGCGGAGGGGGCGCAGGCTGGGTCCTGGCCCAATGGGTCGCTGCGGGCGAGGCGCCCATGGACCTCTGGGCCGTCGACATTCGCCGCTTCTCCGACCTGCATCGGGACCGGGCCTGGGTCTGCGAGCGCACGCTCGAGGCCTATGCCAAGCACTACACGATCGCCTTCCCTCATGAGGAATACGAGAGCGCGAGGCCCGCGATCGTCTCACCCCTCTACGATCGGCTCGCCGCGAGCCGCGCGGTATTCGGCTCCAAGCTTGGCTGGGAGAGGCCCAACTGGTTCGCGCCGCCGGGAATGTCCGCCCGAGACGCCTACGCGATGGGGCGGCATAACTGGTTTGAGGCCGTGGGTGTGGAGCACCGGGCCGTGCGCGAGGCGGTGGGGCTCTTCGACCAGTCCTCCTTCGCCAAGTTCGAGCTCGTCGGGCCTGATGCGGAACAGGCGCTCTCCTGGATCTGCGCCAACGATGTCAGCCGCCCGCCGGGGCGGCTCACCTACACGCAGATGCTCAACAGCCGCTCCGGCATCGAGTGCGACCTCACGGTGGCCCGGATCGAGGAGGACCGGTTCTACATCGTGACCGGCACGGGCTTCCGCACGCACGACTTCGCCTGGATCGCCGGCCACATCCCTGCCGGACTCGATGCGAAGCTGATCGACGTCACCCCGCAGTTCGGCACGCTGTCGCTGATGGGGCCGCGGGCACGCGACGTGCTCCAGCGTGTCACGGACGCGGACGTGTCCAATGCCGCCTTCCCGTTCGGCCACGTACGCGGCATCGCCATCGCGGGCCAGCCTACGAGAGCGCTGCGCGTCTCCTATGTCGGCGAGCTGGGCTGGGAGTTGCACGTCCCGATGCCTGGCCTTGCGGCTGTGTACGACGCCCTGATGACAGCCGGAGGCCCGCTCGGGCTGGCTCTGGCTGGCTACCGCGCCCTGGAGTCCCTGCGGCTGGAAAAGGGATACCGGGCCTGGGGGTCGGACATCACCGGCAACGACACGCCCTTCGAGGCGGGCCTCGGCTGGGCGGTGAAGTTGCAGACCGGCCAAGACTTCATCGGCCGCGTGGCGGCCCAGCGCGCGGCAAGCGGGCCGCTCAGGAAGATGCTGGCGAGCTTCACCTGCGACGACCCGTCCGTCGTCCTGCTCGGCCGCGAGACCATCCTGCGCAACGGGGAGCCGGTCGGCTATCTCTCCAGCGGGGGATTCGGCTACACGATCGGCCAGCCGATCGGGCTTGGCTACGTGCGGCGCGCAGAGGGGGTCGACGCAAGCTTCGTGATGGACGGCTCCTACGAATTGGTGGTCGCCACGGAAAAAGTGGCGTGCCACGTGAGCCTGCGACCCTGGTACGATCCGGAGGGACTTCGCCTGAAGGCCTGACGCAGCAGCGTGGTTCTGCGCTCCATTCCTGCCAAGGGCGCCCCTCCGTGAGCGCGTCGAGTCGAGCGAGACCAGGGCGGATCGAATCGGCTCAGCCGAGAAACGTGACGCCGCCAGATTGAAGATCATAAATCGCCGGAATGATTTTGACCGTCCCCTCTCCCACGAGACCGGCAATCAACGTGCTGGACGCATTTAGCCGGCCTGCCGTCCGCACCGCGCTCCTCTTGGCAGTATTGTCGACATAGTCACCCTCGTCGCTCCGTGCAGCCAGGGCCGCAGGCAGGATGGGCTCGATCATGGGTCCAATTGCGCCTGGATAGACCGCATTCTTGATGACGACATCGCATGCCGCCTTGACCGCGCCGCATGCCGTGTGGCCGAGCACGACGATCAGGGGTGAGCCAAGCACCGCTGATCCATACTCGACCGTGCCCAATGTGGCGGTGTCCACGAGATTGCCCGCGTTGCGGGCGACGAAAAGTTCGCCGAGCCCATGGCCGCCAAAGATGAGCTCGGGAGGCGTGCGGCTGTCGGCGCAGCCGATCACCGTCGCCCAGGGCGCCTGGTGCCCGGCGACCGACGTACGCTGTTCGGCAAGATCGAGCGAGCAAACCTGCGGATTGCTGACGTAGCGCGCGTTGCCCTCCTTGAGCTTGGCGAGCGCGTCTTCCGGTGTCAGCGACGTCGGCGCGCCATCGGCCGCGCGTGCGGGCCTTGTCGCTGTTGTGAACGCCGCGGCAGCCAGGCCCGTGGCCGTGAACTTGAGAAAATTCCGTCGGTCCAAGGCTTTGCTGTCGCAGGTCGTGCACATCACCGATCTCCCCCTGGTGTCCTCGCCCAATCTCCAAACTGTAGTCCAGAAATGCGAGCCTTGCGCCCGTTTCCGGGATCTCCGGCAGTTGACCGTCCTGATGGGCTTTCGCCCAGCGTTGGGCCGCACGCTCGATCTGCGCGAGATGACGCTGTCATTCTCGATGACCGATATGCACGCCAAGGCAGGCCCGACTCCCCGATCGTGCCGATTTGCAGCTTATTGCGGTTCCTCGCCGCCCTGCCTCTGGCTTTCCGCAACGGCTGCAGCGATGCTGGACCGGGGCTGTTCCTGCCGCCGGACGTGGTGGGCCCCACGAGACTCAGCCATGACCACACATGACCCGTCCTCCCGTGCGAAGGCGCGTCCTCGCGCTCGGTCCAGATCCCTCGCCATCTCGGGCCACGTCCCGGCAAGACAGGATGCGGCCACGGTCGCCCTGCCCTTGCGGAGCCGCCCCCCGTTCGAGTGCATCGCACTCGTCCTGCAGGGCGGCGGAGCGCTGGGCGCCTACCAATGTGGGGTCTACGAAGCGCTTGCCTCGGCGAACCTGGCTCCGGATTGGGTTGCCGGGATTTCCATCGGTGCAATCAACTGCGCGCTCATCGCCGGCAATCCGCCAGAGCACCGGGTGGAGCGATTGCGCGAATTCTGGCAGACGATCACCGAGCACCCTATTGTGGACGGCTTCGCGGCACTTGCGCAGGACCGTGGCGATCGTGCCCGCGTGGCCTTCAACGCCATCAGCGCGTCGGCTTCCCTGTTTTCCGGCGCGAACGGCTTCTTCCAGCCGCGCCTGCCCACGCCATGGCTGGCGCCCGCGGGGTCAACGGGGGCCGTGAGCCATTATTCGACCGACGCCCTGAAGCACACGTTGGAACGGCTCGTCGATTTCGATCGCATCAACGATGGCCCCATGAGACTCAGCGTGGGCGCCGTGAACATTGAAACGGGCAACTTCGTCTATTTCGACACCACGACACACCGCATCGGCCCCGAGCACATCATGGCGAGCGGAGCTTTGCCGCCCGGCTTCCCTCCTGTGGAGGTCGATGGTCAGTTTTATTGGGACGGCGGGCTCATCTCCAACACACCCCTGCAATGGGTGGTGTCGGACAGCGGAGCGAGGCTGGATACGCTGGCTTTCCAAGTAGACCTGTGGAATGCGCGTGGAGCCTTGCCCCGCGACCTGAACGACGTGGCGGTGCGACAGAAGGAAATCCAGTTCTCAAGCCGCACCCGGGCGAACACGACCAATTTCGAGCGGCTCCAGCGGATGCGCGTCGCCCTCTCCGACCTCCTTCGCAGTCTCCCGGAGGAGCTCAGGGACAGCCCTTCCGCGCAACTGCTGCGGGAGGAAGCGGACCACAAAGTCTACAACATCGTCGAGCTCATCTATCGCTCACAACGCTATGAGGGGCACGCGAAGGACTACGAGTTTTCCCGCATCAGCATGGAGGAGCATTGGCGGTCGGGCTTGATCGACGCCCGCAAGACTCTGCGCCACGCTCCCATCTTCGAGCGGCCTACCGACATCGACGGCGTTGAAACCTACGATGTATGTCTTGACTGGCCGGACGGCTGACACGTGCGCCTTTCGCGCCTTGGTGATTTGCCATGTCCTATGGCGACGATTTCGTCCACTCCCACGCCAGTTCGACCCAGCCTTCCAGCATCTCATGTCCGCCTGAGTGAACGGCCATCGCCAATCGCTTCCCGGTGGTGCAGGTCTCGTCCCAGCGCCTCACGGCGAATGGCCCGCGTACCTCGTAGTGGTCAGGGTCCCGTCGACACCGGTCCAAATCCCGCAAGACGGAGAAACTCGCGAACACGTCGCCCTGGGTGAATACGCCACCGATGGACCGGCCCTCCATGGGCACCATCTCGTCTGTAAGCCCGTGGAATTGCAGCAGGTTGACCGGCCCGCCCTCACATGTCCTGGGCAGCGGCTCCAAGAACGCGCCGGACAAGGCCACGTAAGCCCGAAACTCTCCGCGCCCGTGGCAGGCGAGATTCCAGACCATGAAGCCGCCATCGCTGAAACCGGCCACCCACACGTGCCTTTCATCGACCGGCCAACGCCGTTTTACATCGGCCAGAACAGTGCGTGTGTACTCGATCTCGTCCCGAGCGCCTGGCGTCTGGGTTTCATGCATCCAGAAACCAGGTGGACCGCTGTCGGGAAAAATGAGCAGGAGTCCCAGGTCGGAGAAGGCCCTCCGCAAACCCTTGTTGGTCATTTCTTCGGCAGCGGAGCCCTGGTAGCCATGAAAGAAAAGCACGGTGGGAAGCGCGGATTTGCCATCCCATCCCGCAGGAGGGCTCGTCCTGTAAAAGCCACCTGAGATTTGGCATGGCTCGTCGATGCCACACGTCTCGGCGGCGCTCAGTGCGCCTGATGCGAGACAGCCGACCAGAAAATACGCCGACCGCAGGATCATGGAGCGGGGCCGAAAGCTGTCCCTGGTCGTCACAGGCATCCATTTTGCGTGTAACGCCAAGATAACACGCAAGAGCAGGAGTACGGGACCGCGAGCGGGGCGGCGGTTCATTTTCACGAAACACCTCACACTGCGAAGCGAATACTGTGCGGAGGGCGGGCCGGGCCATGCAACGCCCGAAGGACCCATCGATGGCCGGTTCCTGCGCCAGTTGACGCATTTGTCCCGGTTCGCGCAAGGGGCCGGATCCTGAACTGCTGCCGCACATGCAGGAAAGTCGTCGCTATCGCTTGACATGCAAGCAATTGCCTGCATATCTTTCAGGCAAGCAATCACTTGCATAAGGACGCAATGGCCCAACGCAACGAGACCGATCTGCTCTTCAAGGCGCTGGCTGACCCGAGCCGCCGCAAGCTCCTCGACCTGCTGCACGTCCATGACGGGCGCACACTCGGGGAGCTCTGCGACCACCTCGACATGACCCGCCAGGGCGTGACGCAGCACCTGGTCCTCCTGGAAGCGGCCAACCTCGTGGTCACCGTCTGGCGGGGGCGCGAGAAGCTGCACTTCCTGAACCCTGTGCCGCTGCAGGAGATCTACGAGCGCTGGATCGCGAAGTTCGAGAAGCCGAGACTGCAAGCACTGGACGCCCTCAAACGCCGACTGGAGAACGACGATGGCTAAGTCGACCTTTGTCTACGTGAGCTACATCCGCACGACGCCCGAAAAGCTGTGGGCCGCCCTCACCGACCCAGAGATGATGCGGCAATACTGGTTCGGGATGCGCTGTGAGAGCGCCTTCACCAAGGGATCCTCGTGGAAGCTGATCTCCAGCGAAGGCGTGCTCTTCGATGCCGGCGAAATCGTCGACGCCGATCCGCCGCGTCGTCTCGTCATCCGATGGGAGCACCAGCACCAACCTGAACTCAAGGCTGAAGGTCCCTCGCTCTGCACGATGGAGATCGAACCTGAAGGCGCAACCACAAAGCTATCCATCACTCACACCGTCGATCGCGAGAATTCCGTGCTGATTACGGCCGTGTCGGGCGGCTGGCCCAAGGTCGTCTCCAACCTCAAGACGCTCCTCGAAGTCGGACCTGCCGCCCTGGCCGAACCCGGGCCGGGCCGCTGCCAATCGGCGTGATCTACCTGCACGCCCGCCGCGGCTCGGGGAAAGGGAGCGCGCAGGCGCACGAAGAAGCCGTCCACCGCCTCGCGGCCGTGGCCGGTGACCCCGCCCGGCATCCCTTCGGACAGGTTGCCGGAGTTGATGCCCTCTACGAGGGAGACACCTCTTGCAGGAGGACCTCGACCGCCTCTTCCGGCGTCGCCAAAGCTTCGATCTCGGCGGCGATGCGGGCCGCTCCCGCCCGGAACGACGGTTCACTCCAGATCCGTTGCAGCGCCGCCCCGACCGAGGCTGGTTCGATCTCCCAAACGGCTAGTCCTGCTCCAGTCCGTTCGACTGAACGAGCATTCGCCGGCTGGTCCGCGAAGAGGGGAATGACAACGACGGGGATGCCTCTCGCAAGCGCTTCCAGCAGGGTTCCGGATCCGCCGTGGCACAGCACGAGCGAAGTATGCGGCATGACTTCGTCTTGCGGCACGAAGGGGAGCACGGTCACGTTGTCAGGAATGGGCCCAAGCGCCTGGGGATCCATGACGGGACCCGTCGTGAGAAGGGCGCGAACGGGAAGCTCCGCGAGCGCGGCGACGGCTGCGACATAGGCCGAGCGCGCCTTTTCGGAGCGGCCCGAAACAGTGCCGAAGGTGATGTAGACGAAGGGCTCGCCCTCCCGAGCGGACCATGCCGGCCTCGGACCGCCTGCGGGGGCCAACGCTTTCCGCTCCCGCGAGCGAAAGGGGGCTCCCCAGCCAGCCTCCTCCCCCGTTCCGTCAAGGGAAGCAGGAAAGGCAGTGAAGGACCGCTCTCGCCGCAAGGCTTCCCCATTGTCCCTGCCCAACCCCTGTTCGGCCCGAAGCACGTCCAGGGGACCCACGACGTGCCGGCTCATCCCCGCTTCGTGTCCCGTCGAATGGACGGTGACACGCGCGCAGGGGACCTTCGCCACGTCTGACGCGACCGGGGCCGCAAACTCGAAACTGTCGCGCAAGATGACATCCGGTTTCCAATCCCGGACCGTGGCCAGCAGCGCCGGAAGTGCAGCACGCGCCAGACCACCGACGAATGCATCGCGGGCGATCACGACGGGAACGTCATCCCCCTTCGCCTCGTCGATACGGGCCATGATCGCCGCCATCTGCTCTGGGGTCGGAAAGCCCGAAGGGACATGATCGAACCCGGCCTCCAGCACGGCCTCACGGGCGGCGACGGGAGCGGATACGAGCACCTCGTGACCCAGCTTCCGCAACGCATGCGCATAGGGCAGCAAGGGCCGCAGATGACCCGCGTATTGGGTCGATGAGATGAGAACCCGCATGGCTACCGCCCCCCAAAGCCATTCGACAGTATCATGGAGCAGCTTCAGGTTGTGCAAGGTATCGAGGCTGATCGATGGTTGAATTCGTGGGCTCGGCGCAAGTTGCTCTCGCACGCACGCAGGAGGCGGTATTGCCCACCAATCAGTGCGACGCGGAAGTGGCATGGCAAGGCTGGAGCGCCGTGCCCCCGTCGTTAAGGAACTCCAATCCGGCCCGCGATGCGCTCGAGCATCACGCCCGCCCCGCGTCGACCGGGGATCCGGACCCGGCCGCCCACGCGGCAGGGACCACCAGCTCACTCAGGTCGCGGACCGACATGCGGTCCTCGAGCCCGAGGTTCTGCACGGCCGCGGAGTACATCACGAGGTCCTTGGGGCAACACACCACGAAGGTGTCGACGTCGCCGAGGGCGGCAGCTTCCTTGATCCTGTTCTCACTCGGCCGCTCGACCATCGCGGAGTCGTCCATCCAGATCCGCCCACCACCCGCCCCGCAGCAGAAGCTGTTCTCGCGGCACCGCCCCATCTCGTGCAGCGTGTAGCCGGCCAGCTGGATGATCTCGCGCGGGGCGTCGAACCCGCCATTGTATCGGCCGAGATAGCACGGGTCGTGGTAGGTGACGCGGCCGCCATCAGCCGCCTGCACCTTCAAGAGGCCCGATCCGATCAGCTCCCGCAGGAGCTGGCTGTAGTGGACGACCTCATGCTTTTCTCCGAAGGCGCCATATTCCTGTTTCAGCGCGTTCAGGGAATGCGGATCGGTCGTCATGATCCTGTTGAAGGTGCATTCTTCGAGCAGCTCGATGTTGTGCTGCGCCAGCGTCTCGAACATCCCCTCGTCGCCCACACGCCGGACGTCGTTTCCGCTGTTGTGCTCGGCGTCGAACAGGATCCCGAAGTCGACGCCGGCTTCCTGAAGCAGCTTTGCGACTCTGATCGTGATCTTCTGCGCACGGGGGTCGAAGGATGCGAAGTCGCCGACGAACCACAGCACGTCGACCGCCTCTTTCCGGGCGTCCTTGATCGGGAAGCCGACATCCTTCGTCCAGCGCGGACGCTGGCGAGCCGGCTTTCCGAAGGAGTTGCCGTATTGCTGGAGGTTGCCCAGGGCCGTCTGCAGCATGGGCTCCACGGTGCCGGTCTCGACGACAGCGCGCCTCATCTCCACGATCTTGGTCATCTGCTCGATGTGGACGGGGCAGGCGTCCATGCAGGCCCTGCACGTCGTGCACGACCAGAGCGTGGCTTCCGAAATCGCGCCACCGATCAGGACGCCCGAGGCCGTTCCCCTCTCGGTGTCGACCATGAAGTCGCGCAGGTCCATGATCAGCGACTTGGGGCTGAGCGGGAGCCCTGACGCGAAGGCGGGACAGACGGCCTGGCAGCGGCCGCACTCTGTGCATGAGATCAGATCGAGCTTCTGCTTCCAGTCGAACTGGCTGATCTCCGACACGCCGACGGAGGCGCGTTGCGCCGGGACGGGTGGCAAGGCCCCCTTTGGCCTCAGGTTCCGGAAGTAGATGTTCGGAGCCGCCGTGAAAATATGACGGTGCTTTGAACCGGGGATGTAGATCAGGAACGACAGGACCGCCGCGATGTGCAGCCAATAGAAGATTTCCGCCCCTTCCGGCGCCGTCGATGGGGCAGCGCCCAGCGCCTCGAGCCCGCGGGCGATCAGCGTCGAAACGGGGCGCCAGGGGTCGGCTCCCTCGCCGCCCACCTGCCGGAACGCGATCTCCAGCAGCATGGTGCCGACCACCAGAAGAACCAGACCGTAGATCGTGTAGGCGTCAGTGCTGTTGGAACCCTCGAAGCGCTTGGGCTTGATGACGAAGCGCTGGAAGGCCGCCATGCCAATGCCCACCATGATCGCGACGGCGAACAGATCCTGGAGGAGTGCAATCCAGGTCTTTCCGCCGATAGGGGCCAGCGTGAAGCCCGGGAAGAGCCCGGACCCGAAGCCTTCCACGATGGCGCTGAACAGGACGACGAAACCGGCAAAGATCAACCCATGGAGGATGCCAGAGTACCGGATCCGGCGCAGGCGGCGGTGGAGCCCGACATCGGCGAGCAGACCTTGCAGCCGCTTCTCGGGCTCCTGGAAACGGTCAGCCTTCGGCGCCGAGAAGAGGGGCCGGAAGTACGGCCTCGACCGGTAGGCAGCGACGGCGACGGCGATGAGAAGCGCCGCCCAGACGGCGACAGGCTTGAGCAGCACGGGGCAACCTACGGGTTGAGGCTCGACTTCATCGCCTCGATGAAGTCGAAAAGGTCGACCGTCGCGCCGAACTGCGCGCTGGAGAACATGGGTGCGTTGGCATCGGAGTTGATGGCCACGATGAGCTCGGAATCCGCCATCCCCTCGAGGTGCTCAGGGGCCCCGGAGACGCCCAAAGCCAGGTAGAGGCGCGGCTTCACCTTTCGGCCGGACTTGCCCACCTGGCGCTCCTTCGGCAGCCAGCCGGCGTCGATCACCGGCCGGCTCCCCGCCACTTCTCCCCCCAGGAGGTTGGCCAGTTCAGCCGCCTCGTCGATGCTGTCCTTGCTGCCGATCCCGCGTCCGACGCAGACGATGATCTTGGCCTTCGTGATGTCGACGGCGTTGGGATCGGGAGCCTGGACGCCAAGGACCTTCATCTTGAGGGTGCGCAGGCCGTCGGGCGATCCCATCTCGACGATCGCCGGAGGCTGCCGCTGTTCGCTCTCGCGGTAAGACCCCGGCGTCATCAGGACGAGCGCCGGCGTGGCCAGGTCGATCTTGGCTTCCAGCTTGCCGCCATAGATTTGGCAGCGGCACGCGATCCCGCCGTCCGCAGCCTGCACGGACACGCAATAGCTCGCCATCGGCAAGGCATGGCGAGCAGCCGTGGCGGCGCCGAGATCAAGGCCCGCGGCCGTGTAGCCGAGCAGGACAACGTCTGGCCCGCGCTGCTTCACGGCTTCGTCGAGACACGCCTGATGGGCTTCGGAGCTGTAGTTCGCGAGGGCGTCGTTGCGGATCACGACCACCTCGTCCACGTCGCCAAGCTGCGGGACGAGCGCATCGGGCGTACTGTGCAGAAGGAGGGCTTCGACCCGCCCCTCGGTCCCGACGAGCTGGCGGGCCGCCATGACCAGCTCACGCGTCGTTCCAGCGACTTGGCCCTGGTGAACCTCGACATAGACCAACGCGCGCATGCTAGGCCTCCACCAGTCCGCGGTCCCGCAACAGCTTGACGACCGCCGTCGCGATGGTCTCCGCGTCGCCCGTCAGCATCTCGGCATGGCTGCTTCGGACGGGAACGCTCAACGAGAGGGACGACGGCGCAGCGCCGGATGCCGCAGCAGTCCTGACGGACCGGATGGGCGTCGACATCGCCTGCCTGAGCTTCGTTCCCGAGACGTAGCGCGGCGGCGACGACGCGGCCTGAATGCCGAGGACGGCCGGCCCATCGATCTCGAAGAACGCAGAGAGGCCTCCGCTGTATTCCTGCTGGACGACCGTCTTTCCGTCGGACCTCGAAACACCGCTCACGGCGTTCACCGACGGGATGGACAGCGCTCCCGCGAGCATCGGGCCCAGCTGGCCGAAGACGTCTTCCGATGTCTGAACACCCGTCAGGATCAGGTCCGGTCGGAGTTCGTCCAGCAGGGACGTCAGAGCCGGGGCGACGATCCTTGGGTCTCTCGTCGGCGGCAAGTCATGGTCGATGCGGATGACCTCGTCGGCTCCCCTGGCCGATGCGGACTGAAGCATCTTGTCGACGCCTTCCGCGGCGAGGGCGACGGCGGTGACCTTGCCGCCAAACCGCTCCTTGAGCAGGACCGCCTCCTCGAGCGCATGGTCATCGAACTCGTTGAGCTTGAACCCAATCCACTCCCGGTCGATGTCGGAGCCGGACTCGTTGATTTCGATGTCTTCGCTCATGTCTGGAATCAGTCGCAAGATCACGACGATCTGCATTCTGCACGTCTCCTCGCCACGGGACTGCACGTCCAAGGGCCAGTTTGCCCGGTCTCATTGAGGGACTTCGGACGACCGCAAAGCTCCGCCCGGATGCTCCGCGCACCGGCCCTGCCGCCCATCCAACAAGGGCCCAAGGATTTGTCAATGAAAATGTCGACAATCTTGTCAGCATGATTTGGCTGTGCCAATCTGCTGGCGCCAACAGGGCCTGGGCACACCGGGGCGCTGCAAGACGAGACACATGGGGAGGGGTCATGAGCGAAGCCAAAGGCAGCGGGAAAATTGTCGACGTCCTGATCGTCGGGGCCGGCGCGTCAGGGTCCATCGCGGCAAGGCACCTTGCAGCCAACGGCTTCAGCGTCGTCTGCCTGGAGCAAGGCGGGCGGGTCGACAACTCGGAGTTCTGGGGCGACAAGCCAGAATGGGAGCTGATGTCGCAGAAGCGCTGGCATCCCAATCCCAACGTGCGGGACCTGGAGCAAGATTATCCGGTTGACACGACGGAGTCCGACGTCAACGCCCTCATGTACAACGCCGTCGGCGGCAGCACGATCTTGTATGCCGCGCACTGGCAGCGGTTCATGCCCTCCGATTTCCGCGTGAAGACGCTGGATGGCGTCGCCGACGATTGGCCCTTCACCTACGAAGATCTCGAACCCTACTACGATCAGATGGATCTCGAGATGGGGGTCTCGGGACTGGGTGGCGACCCCGCTTATCCTCCGGGCATTGCTCCGCCTCTGCCGCCCCTCCCGATCGGCAAGATCGGCATGAAGGCCGCCGAGGGCATGAACAAGCTGGGCTGGCATTGGTGGCCGGCTCCCAATGCGATCCCGTCCAAGCCCTATGATGGCCGCAACCCTTGCGTGAGACGTGGCACCTGCCTGACGGGCTGCCCCGAGAAGGCCAAGGCCTCGACCGACCATACGCACTGGCCGAAGGCCATCGCGGATGGGGCGACCCTGATCACCGGAGCCCGGGTCCGGGAAATCCTCGTCAATGACGAAGGGCTCGCGACCGGCGCCATCTACATCGACCGCGGGGGCCGCGAACGGCGCCAGCTGGCAAGGACGGTCATCGTTTGCGCCAACGGCATCGGCACGCCTCGCCTGCTGCTGATGTCGAAGTCCAACCGCTTTCCTGACGGCCTCGCCAACGCGTCGGGCCTCGTCGGCAAGAACCTCATGATGCACCCCTACGCGGCCGTGACGGGCTATTTCGACGAGCCGCTCGAAAGCTGGCTCGGTCCGGCGGGGCAGACGATCCAGTCCATGGAATTCTACGAGACGGACGCCTCGCGCGGGTTCGTACGAGGCGCCAAGTGGCAGGTGATGCCCTCCGGCGGACCCCTCGGCATGCGCGCGGCCTATGGCGGGAAGCCGCTCGAGGAAGCCTGGGGCGCCAACCTCCACCGCAACACGGCGAAGGTGTTCGGGCGGTCGTTCGAGTGGGGCATCATCGCCGAGGACCTCCCGGATGAGACCAACCGGGTCGTCCTTCACGATACGCTCACCGACAGCGACGGCATCGCTGCTCCGAAACTCATCTACAAGAACTCGGAAAATACGCAGCGGCTGATCGACTTCCACCTCAGCCGCGCCAAGGAGGCCATGTCCGCAGCCGGCGCGGTCGACATGTCGGTGACGCCGCTGATGCGGGACTGTGGCTGGCATCTCATGGGCACGTGCCGCATGGGCGAGGATCCCACGTCATCGGTGGTCGACCAGTATGGTCGCAGCCACGACGTGCCGAACCTCTTCGTCTACGACGGCAGCGTCTTCGTCACGTCTTCCGGGTTCAATCCGACCGGGACGATTGCGGCCATCGCGCTGCGCGCCGTCAAGCACCTGATCGCCAACCGCCGGGACCAGCAGGTGGCCGCATGACCTCGATCCTTTCGCCGCTGGAACGCAGCACGTTCGCCGCGATCGCCGACTACCTCATCCCTCAAGCCGAGGGGATGCCCTCTGCGACGCAGGTCGAGGTGCATGGCCCGATGCTCGACCGCATCCTGTCGCTCAGGCCGGATCTTCAGGAGGCCTTCCGTCGTGGCATCGCCAAGTGTGTGAACGTCGACGCCACCGAGGCATCGAACAGCCTCAACCTCAATGATCCGGAGGCCATGACGGCAATCGGGCTTGTCGCCTCCGCTGCCTACTACATGGCGCCGTCCGTCCGCAGCCTGATCGGGTATCCCGGCCAGGAGAGCAGGGGCGACCCGTCACCCGATGCGACGCCACCGTATGTGGAGAACGGCCTCCTGCAGAAGGTGATCGACCGGGGCCCGATCTACAAGCCGACGCCACGCTAGGACTACGCCATCGACCATCGAGAATCGCGCGTGCGGCCGTGGGCTGTCCCATGTGTCCGCCAGGCGCAGCTGTGACCACCGCAACCGCCGGCCGGCGCATGCCAGGCCTGACCTGACGCGAGCATCAAGGAGACTGACGCATGGCCGGGACGATCGTGAACCCCGCGCGGTTCAAGCGTGATGAAGTCGTCGATGTCCTGATCATCGGAGCGGGACCGTCCGGCTCTGTGGCAGCAAAGCACCTGGCGCAAGCGGGCTTCTCGGTCGTCACACTCGAGCAGGGCCACCATCCCGATCGTGGAAACTACCCCGGCCGACGTCCCGAATGGGAGCTCGTCACGCAGAAGCAGTGGCATCCCAACCCGAACTACCGTGACCTGCCTCGGGACTATCCCATTGACGTCAGCGAATCCGACGTCAACCCGCTGATGTTCTCGGGCGTCGGGGGCAGCGCGACCCTCTACGCGGCCCACTGGACGCCGTTTCTGCCGTCGGACTTCCGCGTGCGCAGCCTGGACGGCGTCGCGGACGACTGGCCCTTTACCTATGAGGACCTGCTGCCGCACCTGGAGGCCGTCGAGAGAGAAGTCGGCGTCTCCGGCCTGCCGGGCGACCCGACCTATCCCCCGCGCATGGCGCCTCCGACGCCTGCGCTGCCCATCGGAAAGGTCGGCCGCAAGGCCGCAGAGTGCCTTGATAAAATGGGATGGCACTGGTGGCCGGGGACGAACGCGATCCCGTCCGTGCCGTACAACGGGCTGAATGCCTGCGTCCGCCGCGGGACCTGCATGAGCGGCTGTCCCGAGGGCGCCAAGTCGACGACGGACATCACCTACTGGCCGCATGCATTGAAGGCTGGCGCTCGTCTCGTGACCGGCGCGCGGGTGCGGGAAATCACCGTCGACGACCATGGCATGGCGACCGGCGCCATCTACATCGACGAGACCGGGCGCGAGCGGCGCCAGCAGGCCCATGTGGTCATCGTCTGCGCCAACGGTATCGGGACGCCCCGCCTCCTGCTCCTGTCGAAGTCGAAGCGCTTCCCCGACGGCCTCGCCAATTCGTCGGGCCTTGTCGGCAAGCGGCTGATGATGCACCCGTTCTCCGCTGTCCTCGCGGTCTTCGATGAAGACCTCGAATCCTGGCGCGGGCCGTTCGGCCACAACGTCGAGTCGTTCCAGTTCTACGAAACCGACACGAGCCGTGGCTTCGTCCGGGGCGCCAAGTGGGGCGTGATGCCTGGCGGAGGGCCGCTGGGATCGACGAGTTTCGTCGGCAGTCGCGTGTTCACCGGCGACAAGCCCAGCGCGGGGGACATGTGGGGCGAGAACCTCCACAATATGGTCGATCGCCGGTTCGGGCATACGACCGTGTGGGGCATCATCGGGGAAGACCTGCCCGAGGAGACCAACCAGGTTCTGCTGGACGACACGCTGGTCGATTCCGACGGGATCCCCGCTCCCAAGCTGATCTACAAGGTGTCGGAGAATTCTCGCCGAATGCTCAAGTTTCATGAGCAAAGAATCCTCGAAGCGTGCGCGGCTGGAGGAGCGATCGAGACGGCCATCGTCCACCAGATGCGGGATACGGGCTGGCACCTGCTCGGGACCTGCCGAATGGGTACGAACCCCTCGGATTCGGTTCTCAACGAGTGGGGCCAGGCCCACGACGTCCCCAACCTCTTCGTCTTCGACGGCAGCTCCTTCCCCACCTCCGGCGGCGTGAATCCCACTGCAACGATCATGTCGGTGGCGCTCCGCCAGACGCGCCGCATCATTGCCGAACGTCGCAACATGAAGGTCGCTTGATATGGCCAGGCAGCTCACAGACGACGATCGCAAGGCCTTCGGGGTCTTCGCCGATCATCTGATTCCCGCCTACAAGCGCATGCCGGCGGCCACGGCGGTCGGCGTCCATGGGGCCTTGCTCGATGCAGTCCTCGGCTTTCGGCCCGACATCGCCGAAGACTTCTTTCGCGGGCTCGATGCGGTGAGGGGGAAAAGCCCGGCGGATGCCGCCGATGCTCTATTCGCCGCCGACCAGAAGGCATTTGACACCCTGGGCCTCGTCGCCTCCGCCGCTTACTACATGGCGCCGGAGGTTCGTGATCTCGTCGGCTATCCCGGCCAGGAGAGCCTCACCTACAACCCGCACGAGTCGCCGGACTACCTGACCGACGGCATGCTCGAGCGCGTCGTCCGGCGTGGACCGATCTACCGGCCGACGGGCGGCTGAGCGGACGGCGCCGGAACAGGAGGCTCGCGCGCCATGACTGCAATGCTCCAGGAGGCGACCTGCGCGCCGGCGGACCCCGCTCCGCGCAGTCCCGGTTTCCGTGCCCCTCCGGACGCCTGCGACTGCCATTTCCACGTCTTCGGACCGCACGAGCTTTACCCGTACGCCGCCGACCGGAGCTACACCCCGCCAGACGCGTCGGTCGACGCTTACCGTCACCTCCAGCGCGTTCTCGGAGTGACGCGCGGCGTCATCATCCAGCCGAGCGTCTATGGAACGGACAACAGCCGGACGCTGGCGGCCGCGGCCGAACTCGGTCCGCAGGTCCGCATCGTGTCCGTCATCGATGATGCAGCGACCACGGACCACGATCTCGAGGCCATGCATCGGGCCGGCGTCCGCGGAGTGCGCCTCAACCTGCTGTTTCGGGGCGGGATTTCGCTGGGATCGGCCCGCCGGATCGCCGATCGAATTCGGGACCTCGGCTGGCACATACAGCTCCTTGCCGACGTGACCCAGTTCGATGCGTTGGCCGCCTTCGTAGAAGCGCTGAATGTCCCGGTCGTCTTCGATCACATGGGACACGTGCCCCCAGGGACGCCGACGTCAAACGCCGGAGTCCAGACCCTCCTAAGCCTCCTTCGGGAGGACAGGGCCTGGGTCAAGCTGTCGGGTTCGTACCGGCTGACCGGGCAACGGCTCCCGCCCTACAGTGACGTCACGCCGCTCGCCCGGGCGCTGGTCGGCGCCAACAGCAGGCGCTGCGTATGGGGGTCTGACTGGCCGCATCCCGCCATCGGTGTGCCAATGCCAAATGATGGCGACCTTTTCGATCTTCTGCCCGTATGGGTTGAAGATGCGGCGATCCTGCAGGACGTTCTCGTAAGCAATCCGGCACGCCTCTACGACTTTGGCTAGCCTTGCGCCGTCCGGCCGCTCACCCTAGCGGATAACAAGGTCCAGCGAGGCGTTTTCCTCCCAGACGAAGCCGCCGTGGGGCATCCTGATCAGCTCTGGGAAATGCCCGGGAACGATGCGGTCGGCGCGGTCGAGGATGGCGGTGATGGTCGCATTCCCGGTCTCGGGCGTGTCGAAGGTCATGTCGCACTGACGCAGGACCGCCTCCTTCGCGTACTTGATCGCGTCGCCGGCGATGACGACGAGGCCCTTGTCGGACGTCTGCAAGTCGATCGCGTAACAGCCGGGCGTGTGGCCGGGCGCGGGGGAGAACGATACACCGGGAGCGAGTCGCCCTTCACCCTCGATGAGCTCGAAGCGTCCACGTTCGAGCTGGTGCTTGATGCCCCAGGGGAGCATCAGGTCGTCAGGATGCGGGGCGTCGACGTAGTCCCACTCCGCACGGCTGACGAGAAACTTGGCGTGCGGAAACAGATCCACGTTGTGGGCGTGGTCGAAGTGAAGGTGGGAAAGGAAGACCAGTTGGAGATCCGCAGGCGCCAGGCCGCGGCTCTGCAAGGCCTTCAGCAAGGTGATGCGCGTGACGTAGCCGCCCGTATCGAACAGGATCGGCCCCGCGGCGGTATGGATCAGCGCGATGGTCGAGATGCCGAGGAAACCGTCGCGCAGCCGAACACTGTTGCCCTGGACGAGGACGTCATAGGAAGGCGTCATCTTGCACGTAGCTTTCGACAAAGGCGTCATTCTGAGGCACGTCCCAGCTGCCGTGAGCCCGTTTGTAGGCGTCGAGCGCTGGCCAGATATGGTCCACACTGAGCTTTTCGAACGCTGCGCGGTCGCCGCGCTCCAGCATGTCGATCATCTCCGCGTGCTCTTGACGCGACCGGGCGAGAAGCTTCGGGTCCGCGATGCCGTAGCACCTGATGCCCAGGGTTTCCGTCCAGCACCTCTCCAGCATCGTCGTCAGATACGAACTGCCGCAGCTCGCCCAGATGCGACGATGAAAAAGGCTGTTGATCGTGCAGACCGTCGGGAGGTCGCCCGCGTCCACGGCCTCGCAATAGTCTGCATGCATCTTGCGCAGTTCGGCGATGAGTTCGGGAGAACCCGGAAAGGACATTCGCCGTGCCGCCTCCGCCTGTAGCAGTGCCCGCATCTCGTAGATCTCATCGATCTCCCGCATCGTATGGTCGCGGACCACGGCGCCCTTGTTAGGACGACGCACAACGATTCCGAGCTGCTCCAGTTCGACGAATGCAGCTCGCACCAGGTGGCGGGAGACTGAAAAGCGGTTCACCAGATCATCTTCGATCAGCCGTTCACGCGGCCTCAAGCGTCCAAAAATGATGTCGAACTTGATGCTACGGACGAGCGTCGAAAGTTGATTGTCCAGGGCTTTTTTTCTCATGAAGTCTCCGCGCCTGTTTTGCACTCACGGCGAGGCTCGCGCTATATTGACGTTGCGACCAAATCGGCGATTGCCAAGGAGGAGGTGAGTCCGGGAGACTCAATGCCGAAAAGATTCACAAGGCCCTCTACCCCATGCTCACGCTCGGTTTGTATCACGAAATCCGAGGAATCTCTACCAGGCCCCGACACCTTTGGCCTTATACCTGAATAGCTTGGCAGCAATTCCCGTTCCCGGGCGCCGGGCCGGTAACGGGCAGCTCCGTCCCGGAAGTCTGACGCGAAGCGCTCGTCGGTCCCGGTGTCGAGATCTTCGACCCGCCGTACATCCCACCCGAGCCGCACGGCGCCGGCGAGATCCAAGGTGACGTGACCCCCAGTCCTCCGTCGTCCGGGCGCCAATGGAGCCCTCCGTCGCCAGGATGATCACCCGCTGTCCGCCCGCGGACAGGCGACGCGCGACAGCGAGGCCGATGACGCCCGCGCCCACCACGATCGCGTCCACGTTCTCCAAGAACCCTGTCCTCCAAGGCCTTCTCTCCAGGCCATTCGAACACAATGGGAATTGACGACGAAATTTGCAACAGGATTGTTGACAATCATGTGGCGATTAGAAATTATCGCCTCGAACAAGGTGGGTCGCCTCGGTGAAAGGGCGAAAATCACCCGGTCCAGGGGAGGTTTCGGGTGGGGGTTCGACGGATCCGGGCAAACGGGATCGACGTTGCTTACACCCTGCAGGGCCCCGGCCATGCGCCCGTGGTGGCGTTCAGCAACAGCCTCTGTTCGGACCTCACAATCTGGGACGACATCAGCCACGCACTCCAGATGCGGTATCGTGTCCTGCGCTACGACCTGAGGGGACACGGCCAGACTGACGCGACGGAGAGCGAGTATTCGATTTCGAGCCTGTCGTCCGACTTCATCGCGCTTCTCGATGAACTTGCCATTCCCAAGGTTCATCTTGTCGGGCTGTCCATCGGAGGCATGATCGCCCAACACATCGCGGCAGTGTCCCCACAGCGTGTCTCAAACGTCGTGCTGTGCGCCACGGCCTTCAAGGCATCGCCGGGCATCTGGGAACCGAGGATCGCGGCTGCGAGGTCCGCCGGGCTGGCGGGCCTCGTTGAGCCGACGCTCGCCCGCTGGTTCTCCGAGGAAACGAGGACCCGATGCCCCAAGATGATCGACTCAGTCGCGACGATGATCGCCGCGACGAGCGTTCCCGGATACGTCGGCTGCGCCGCAGCTCTCCGGGACCTCAGTCTGTCGACGATCGTCGGGAATATCAGCGCGCCCACCCTGCTGATCTCTGGCGGTGATGACAAGTCGACCACGCCCTCCGAAATGGCCGAACTCCAGTCCCTGATCCCGAGGTCGGACATCGTCGTGCTGCCCAGGGCCGCTCACCTTCTTCCCCTGGAGCGCCCGTACGAACTGACGGGCCTCATATCCGGATTTCTTGATCGCAACAGCCTCGTCGCTGGAAGCGAATGGGAATGAACACAACAGTGTCATCGAAAAGCAAAGGGAGTGAAACAATGACTGACGATCAACAGAAGAGCGCAATGGCGAATGCTCGCACGCTCTTGAACCTTTCGCGCCGGGGCTTCATGGCCGGCGCTGCCGTTCTGGGGGCGGGCGTGGCCGCTGCAGGCACTTCCATCATTTCCCCGGCCGCGGCGCAGGACTTCGTCGTGCCCAAGACGGGCAAGAAGGTCCGCGTTGGACTGGGCCTCAACTATGGCCCCTTCAATCAGCCTTGGCGCCGCGGCTGCTGGCAGCTGCTGAAGACGGTGGTGGACCTCGGCGGCGAACCCGTGACGGTCCGCGGGACTCCGTCCAAGCAGAGCGAGCAGGACTCGGCCCGCGCACTCCTCGACCGCAACATCGACGTGCTCGTCCTCGGCATCTACTCCCTCGAATCCGAGACTGCTTTCATTGCCGACGAGGCGAAAAAGAGGGGCATCAAGACGGTCGGCTTCGCCGTCCCCGTCAAGGATTCTCCCTTCGTGTCCGAGGACACCTATGCGACCGGGATGACGCTTGCCTACTACGTGCAGAACTACTTCGGCCGCCAGGGCACCTTCGTGCAGACGGCGGAGAGCAAGGGGTTCTACACGCCGTTCGATCAGGAAGCCGATCAGTTCGAGATGATGGCGAAGTACGAGCCGCGCATGAAGGTGCTCCCCTTCATGTCCGGGTCCGTATCGACTTCGGACCAGATCTCGAAGGGGCGTGAGAACATTCTCTCCCTCCTGCAGGCGAACCCGCAGCCGGGATCCATCTCCGGCATCATCTCCTGGTGGTGGCCGCTCACGATCGGCGCCGGCCAGGCTCTGCAGCAGATGAACCGGACCGACGTCAAGATCTTCAACCACTACTTCTCCGACCAGCTGCTCCAGGACATGGCGGCGGGGACCTACCCCATCGTGTTCTCCACGGACGTGCCCTGGCACACCATGGGCGCGCGGGTCGGCGAAATGGCGATGGCCATGGGCCGCGACGTTGCCGTCAAGCCGGAAATGTATCGCGTCCCCGTCACCTCTATCGTTCAGAGCCAGGCAAAGGACGCTCTGGCCGAGGTGCAGGAGATGGACAAGCAGGCGATCGCCTTCCTCAAGCAGTTCGGCGGCTAGCCGACGATCCGGCGGCGGGGGGCGCTGCGGCGCCCCCGTCAGCCCCGCACCGTGGATGGAGCTGCGATGCCAGTAGTACAGGTCAGCATGAAAGCCGGGCGGACGCACGCGCAGAAGCGTGCGCTCGTCTTGCGCATCACCGAGGCCATGGTCGAGACCTGCGGCGCCGTACGCGAACATGTCCATGTCATCATCACCGACGTCGAGGGTCACGACTGGGGACGCGGCGGAGACATGCTGTCGGGCCCGCCGCAGGCCGCAGCGCCTCGTGAAACGGAGAAGACATCATGACGGGCCGTCTTGCAGGAAAGCGCATCATCCTCACGGGTGGCGTGAACAACATCGGCAAGGAAACCGCGATTGCCTTCCTGCGGGAGGGCGCGCGCCTGGTCATTGGTGATATCGACGGCGCAGGCGGATCCAGTACGGCCGCGGAGCTGGGCTCGCAGTGCCACTTCATCCAAACCGACGTGACCAGCGAGGCGGGTGTCCGTAACCTCGTCGATGCGGGCGCGGAGTGGCTGGGGGGCCTGGACGTCCTGGCGCAGAATGCAGGCCTGCAGCATTCCGGCCTGGTCACCGAGTTCGATGCAGCCCGATGGGATGCGCTGTTCGCGGTCAACTCGCGTGCGCACTTCTTCGGAGCCAAATACGCGGTTCCTCATCTCCGGAAATCCGGAAAAGGATCGATCATCAACACGTCGTCCCTGGCTGGCCAGCGGGGCGGATCCGGCTTGACCGCCTATTCGGCCTCGAAGGGCGCCGTCATCGCCTTCTCGACCGCCTTGGCGATGGAACTCGCGAAAGACAACATCCGCGTCAACACCATCTGTCCTGGGTGGGTCGATACACCCTTCAACCAGCCTGCCATCAATTTCATAGGTGGCAGGGAAACCCAGGATACCATCGTCAAGGCGATGGTCCCTCTCGGACGTCAGGCTCAGTCGTCCGAGATCGCACCCCTCTTCGTCTATCTCGCTTCGGACGAGTCGTCCTACATGACAGCCCAAGCGATCACTGTCGACGGCGGCGTCTATAACTAAAGGCGGCAGTCTAGACGTTCGTGGCGAAAATTGCCGGGAGACTGACTTATGTCGAATACTACAGCCGCCGCCACTGGAGCGAGTGCTCCGAATGCTTCTCCGGCTGCGAAGTTCACGGAGGAGCCATTCTGGATCCGGTTCCTCAGGCAATGGGGCACGATCGCCGTGATCGTCCTGACCGGGGTCGGCTTCTCCTTCGCATCCCCCTATTTCTTTGCCGTCTCGAACTTCAACAACATCCTGTTCTCGATGATCGTGAGCTGCCTCGTGTCGATCGGACTCACGTTCGTGGTGGTCGGCGGCAGCTTCGACCTCTCCGTCGGCCTGTCCGTCACGACGAGCTCGATCGTCACCGCCTTCATGATCCCGATCGTCGGTCCCTGGGGTGCGATTGTCTGCGCCCTTCTGGCAGCCTGCGTCATAGGCCTGGTGAACGGACTTCTCGTGACCTACGGACGACTGTCCGGCATCGTCGTCACACTCGGAACGATGTTCGTGCTCGGCGGGCTGAACATCGCGATGACCGGCGGGTACCAGATCGCAGTCGACTACAAGGAGCTCGCATTCCGATACATCGGTCAGGGTAAGGTGGGTGTCATCGCATTCCCTGTGATCATTCTCTTGTCCGTCGCCGCCATCATGCACGTCTTCTCCACGCGGACGAGAATGGGGCACTACATCACGGCGGTGGGCGACAATCCCATGGCCGCCTTCTACTCGGGCATCAAGGTCTATAACTGGGTCATCCTGACCTTCATCATCGCAGCCCTGATGTCGGGGATCGGTGGCGTGATCATCACGTCGATCTCGTCGTCAGCCCAGCCCGTGGGCGGAGACGGTTACCTTCTCGAAGCCTTTGCCGCCGTCTTCCTCGGCGCCACCGTTCTCGGAAAAGGAAAGCCGCACGTGCTCGGCACGCTGCTCGGCGTGTTCTTCATCTACATGGTGAATTCGGGAATGAACATGGTGGGCTTTCCGTTCGCGGCGAGGCAGCTCTTCTCGGGAATGATCCTCATTCTCGCGGTGGGAGCCAACGCCATGCTGAACCGGGAAGAGATCCACCTGAAGTTCATTTGAGGCTCGCCATGACACGGGAAACCTTCCTCGAAATTCGCGGCCTCGAGAAAGAATTCAGCCGCACGAAAGTGCTGAAGGGCATCAATCTCAGCTTCCACCGAGGTGAGGTACACGGTCTGCTCGGGGAGAACGGCGCAGGAAAGTCCACCGTCATCAAGATCCTGACGGGTGTCTACGCGCCGAGCGCCGGACAGATCCTGATCGACGGCGCGCCGGTCAAGATCGCAAGCCCCCTCGACGCACACAGGTTGGGGCTGGGCGCCGTGTACCAGGACGCCGAACTCATCGGGGCATTCACGGTCGGCCAGAACATCTTTCTGGGGAACGAGACCAAAGGGGTCTTCATCGATCAGAAGAGGATCCATCGGGAAGCGCGCGACATTCTGCTTCAGGTCGGAATCGACATTGATGTTCACCGGAAGGCGTCGACGCTGACAGCTGCCGAAATGCAGCTCGTCACCTTGGGAACACTGTTCCATCGCCGGTACAAGTTCATCATCTTGGACGAGCCGACAGCGAGGCTCTCTGCGGCAGAGACAGAGCTTCTCTTCAAGATCATCCAGAACTTCAAGTCGCAGGGCGTCACGGTCATCTACATCTCGCACCGCCTAAACGAGGTGAAGCAGATCTGCGACCGCGCGACGATCCTGAGGGGCGGCTTGGTTTCCGCCACGCTCGAAAGGGACGAAATCACGGAAGATCGGGTCACCGAGCTCATGGTCGACCGGAGCAGGAGTGACCTCGAAACGTATAATGAGGGCCATTCTCAATCGGAGGTGGCTCTCGAATTCGTCAACGTCTCGACGCCGAAGTTGAAGCCGCTGTCGATTTCGGTTCGCCGCGGCGAGGTACTCGGCATCACGGGCCCCGTCGGCGGGGGCATGGAACAGATCGAGCTATCGCTGGGCGGGATCACTCACTTCAGCGGCGAGATCCGCATCGGGGGACGCGCCGTCGCACTCGGTTCTCCCTCCGCTGCCCGGGAGGCGGGCGTGGCCCTGATCCCGGAGGACCGACGCAAGCAGGCGCTCTTTCCCAATCTCAGCGCAGGCGAGAACATCTCGCTGCCCGTCCTGGCGGCCCTCTCGAAGTTCGGGCTCCTGCGCTCGGGTGCGCAGCTTCGCTACGCGACCACCGTCATGAACAGGCTCGCCGTCAACCCGCGTCAACCCGGAAAGGCGATCAAATTCTTTTCCGGAGGCAACCAGCAGAAGGCTGTCATCGGCAAGTGGCTCGAGGCCAAGGCCGCGGTCTACGTCTTCGTGGAGCCGACCTCCGGTGTCGACGTCGGAGCGATCAAGGAAATCTACGACATCATCCTTCACCTGGCCCAGGCAGGTGCGGCCGTCCTCGTCATTTCGTCGTCGGCCAAGGAGATCATCTCCCTCTCCGAGCGAGTCATCGTCGTGCGCGATGGAGAGCTCGTTTTCGAGGGCAGCAAGCGCGACTGCAGCCACGATCAACTGCTCGCCATTTCGATCAAGAGCCGATCGAAAATCGTGGCTTAACGTTCAAAACAACAGGGGAAGAAAACATGACCGAGATCACTGCTGCGCAGGCCCAGGCCGCTCTTGCCGCTGCCGTCAAAAAGGCGACCGAGCTGAGCTCGCCCTCCAGCATTTCCATTGTGGATTCGGGTCGGAACCTGATCGGGTTCCTCCGGATGGACGGTGCGCTGCTGGCCAGCATCGAGATTTCGCAAGGCAAAGCTTATACGTCACGCTCGCTCAACATGAAGACGGGAGATGTGACCCAATACGTGCAGCCGGGTGGCCCCTTCTACGCGATGGAAACCTCCCATCGCCAGCCGATGGTCATCTTCGCGGGCGGTCTTCCGATAGAGAAGAATGGCCACGTCATTGGCGCGGTGGGCGTCGCCGGCGGCACCCTGGACAACGACGTCGCAGTGGCCGAGGCAGCTCTGGCAGCGCTCTAGGCCGTCGTCGCTTCCTCATCGTTGTGACTCCCCCGTGCGCGAAATTTCGCGGGACGATTGCTGCATCATTTGGAGCATCACACCCGCGAAATTCAGGGCCCGAGGTGTACCGGCGCAAGGTGGAGGACCTGACGCAGGAGCTGAACCGGCCGGAGCTGCGCGAGAAGGCCCCCAGGCGCTGCGCAGCCTGGTCGACGTCGAACATCGCTAGGTCACGAATGCGCTTCTCGATCTCAAGGCGGGTCCGTAGAGCCCAGATGTGCTGAAGTTTCAACGGCGGCTTGGCGCCAACGACACGACCCGCGTTTCAAGGCCGACGGTTCAAGCGAGCCGTTTGCCGAATAGTTCGCAGCGGACTCCATGAGGCGATGCGGTACTTCGGTCGTCACTCCTCCGGCAGGCCCGCCAGCTTGAGTTGTGCCGCCATCTTCCGGCGGAAGGTCTCGTCCAGACAGAACATCTCGTAGTACGCGTCGGCTACTTTGATTGTCATGGTCGGGTAGAGCGCGATCAGCTTGAGGACATGGGCCTTCGCTTCGTCCAGTCGCCCTGCGGGGACAAGGGCGTAGGCCATCTGCAGATGGCTGATCCAGTTCTGCTCGTTGTAGGCTTGAAGGAACGCGTTCACCGCACGATCATACTCGCCCTTGCGCCAGTGGTCTTTGGCGACAGCCCACCACCACCACTTTGGCGTCTTCGGACCCAGCACGCGCGATGCGTCCTCGATCATGGGAATCCCGATGTCCCACGACCCGGTGTAGGCCAGCGCGTTCCCCATCGCCCCCCGGATGGTCGGGTCGTTCCCGTTCAGGGCCACCGTGCGCAGAGCCTCCACGCGCACCTGATCGGCCAGGCACGCCAGGTTGTATGCCCGCGTCAACGCAAAATGACCGACCGGATCGTCGGGAGAGAGTTCGACAGCCCTGTTCGCGGCGAGCATAGCCTTGGGGACGAGCGACGCGCGCTCCCAGACCGTCGTCTTGCCGGCGCCGTCCAGACCCGTTCCCCACCAGCGCTGGAGCGCCAGCACCTGCGAGAGCATGGCCCAGAGTTCCGCCTGGTTCGGGTTCCTCGCCAGAAGAGATTCAAGGCAAATCCGCGAGCGTTTGGCGAAGGCGTCCGAGGTCTGGTTGATCGTGGATTGATAGGCCTGCACGGTGCACTGGTAAGAGTGAAGGTCCTCGGGCGCGACATCTTGCGAACGCTGAAACTCTGAAAGTGCAATGGCGCCCGTCCACCCGGTGATGGCGGATGCGGCCCATTTCGCCGCCTCCTCGGGCGATTCGCGCGATGACCGCGCGACGTAGGAATCCGCCCAGACCTGTCCGCCCGCCAGTGTCTCGGCCAGACGCAGGCTCAGTCGGGGACCTTCGCCGCGCAGCGCGCCGGTCAGGACGTAAGTGGCTCCCGCGCTGCGGCCGAGTTCAACGGCTGAGCGACTGGAATCGGCCAACTCTGGCAGGGCGATCACTTTGAGGGCACGATCCCTGCCAAGCTTGTCGGAAAGTTGGTCGGTGAATTCCTCGGCGAGATGCTTCAGATCCTCCGAGGCCGCCACGACCGGAAAGACTGCCAGCGACGGAGCCCCGGCGTCGACTGGTTGCGCTCGCCTCAACAAGAGCCCGCCAAAAAGGATGACCGATGCGGCCGCCAAGACGACGAGGAAAGCAACGGCAGAGGCGATCACACGCGGCCTTCGCCTTGCGACGAGGCCCAATCCGGACCTGACGTCCTCGGGTGAAATACCGGCCACACTGAAAACGCGCACGGGGCGCTGGATATTCTTCAGCGACCTTGTTCCCAGATCGGCTGCTTTCAGCTTTAGTCTGTTACGGACCTCGTCATACACATTGCCCGACAAGAAGACGGCGCCGGGCTCGCAGATTTGTTCGAGCCTCGCAGCGATATTCACACCGTCCCCGTAGAGGTCCCCGTCACTCTCGGCAATGACGTCACCGAGGTTGATGCCGATCCGGAGCTTCAGGGCCGATCCGGTCCTTACCAGCGACGCCTGGATGGCCAGGGCCGCCTCGACGGCCATCACCGGGCTTTGGAATTCGGCGAGAAAGCCGTCTCCCATCCATTTGAAGATCCTCCCACCGAAAGTCTTCAAGACGGGTTCGACGTTGTCTTGCCGGAGGCGCTTGACCTGCGCGAGGGCAGCGTTTTCGTCAGATTCCATGAGGCGGGAGAAGCCGACGATGTCCGCGGCCATGATAGCCGCCAGCCTCCGCTGAACAGAGCTTGTGCCGTCTGAACCCATGGACCTATCGTGCCTCGGCCCCTTAGGCCCGTCTACAACCTATACGTGCGTTCGGTACAACAACGCTGGCCGCTGAAGTGGTCTCGGTTGAGCCGCACTCCAGGCTCGAAAGCAGTGGGCCGGTATCTCCCGCCGCGTGGCCGAATGCGGGTAAAGGTTGCAGTTCTGTTTTCCAATCGGTCCGGACGCTCCTTGCGGTGCTGGACGCGAAACAACCTCGCCCGGCAAGGGCCTGCAGCGTGGAGCGTCACTGCAGGAGCATCCCTTTGGGCCGCTCATCTCTCACGCCGAACATGGTCCTGGCGCTGACCCGGATGTCGTTCCTCGAGGTGCTCTACGAGCTTTTCGCCAGCACGCTGAGCACCATGACTGCGTCGACCTTGGCCCCGATCGGGATTGCCTCGAGGTCGACGAAGAAGTCCGAGTTGTGGTTCGAATAGGGAAACGGCCTTCCGGCAGCGCGAGCCGCAAGGAACATATCGACAGGCGCAACGCCGATCAGGGCGAAGGCGTAGGGTACCGCGCCCAGCGGCTTGAAGGCCTCTTGGAAGTCCTCCGATCCCATCACGGCCGGAAAGCTGTCGATCAACTTGTCTGCGCCGAGCAGCGCCGACAGGGAGGGATTGACGCGGGCCACGAGAGCGGCGTCGTTGACCAGCGGTCCCGCATTGCCCTTCATGTGCCGGGTCGGCATCTGCGTCTCACTGACTCCTGCGCCCACGGCGACGCCGCGCCCGACCTCGTCGATGCGCTTGATGATCTGCGCTCGCACGTCCTCGTCGAACCATCGCAGGTTCAGTTTCAGCGTGGCCGAGCCTGGAATGACATTGTTGCTGGTCCCAGCCTCGATCGCGCCGACCGAGATCACCGCGGACGCCTGCGGGTCGATGTTGCGGCTGATGATGGTCTGGTAGTTGAGGACGGCCTGCGCGGCCATGACGACGGGATCGATCGTCATCTGCGGCGTGGAGCCGTGGCCGCCGAGGCCGGTGAAGGTGACGTCGAGTTGGTCCGTACCGGCCATGCGCACGCCCGCCGCGTTTGCAACGAAGCCGACAGGCCCGGGAGCCGTGTGGGCCCCGAAGGCGTAGTCGGGCCTCGGGAAGCCACGCTCCCACAGCCGGTCATCCACCATGGCCTTGGCGCCCAGGCCTACTTCCTCGGCAGGCTGCGCGTAGACCACCAGCGTGCCCGACCAATCGGCCTTCAAGGCGACCAGAGCCTTGGCGCAGCCGAGCAGCCATGTGACGTGGGCGTCGTGGCCGCAGGCATGCATCACGTCGACTTCGGTTCCGTCCGGCAGCCGCTGCGGCTCCGTCGCCGCCCATGGCAAGCCGGTGGTTTCCCGAACTTCGTTGCAGTCCATGTCCGCACGCAGCCAGGCGGTCGGTCCGGGCCCGTTGCTCATGACTCCAACGACGCCTGTCTTGCCGATACCCTCGGTGACGTCGAACCCAAGCTCCCGAAAGTTCCGGGCGACGATTCCTGCGGTCCGCGTTTCGGTGAAGGCGAGCTCCGGGTGTTGGTGGAGATCCTTGAAAATCTCGAGCAGACGAGGCGTATCGGCGTCGACGGCCGCATGGACCTTTGCGATCGTCGCCGGCGGCAAGACCGCAGGCGCCGATGTCGAGATCGCGGCGATCGAGGTCGTGTCCGAAGCGACGACAACCGCGCTGGTCGCCAGGGTTGCCAGGAATCCACGCCGCGAAAGCGCGCGAGCGACATGGTCGGGGAACAGGTGCGCTTCGCCTGGCACGCACGCGCACGCGGGCCGGCCGATCGCGTATCGATATCGCTCGCCAACTTTGAGGGTCATCGAGGACTCAATCTTTTCAAGGGTCGACGAGGACCGTATCCCCGCTGCCTTTCCGAGTCACCCAGCCGCTTCGTCGCCGGCCGACGCTCATGGTCGTTCGGTGCAGATCTCGCGTCGGATCGTTGCCTCATCGGCCTCCGGTCCAATCACGCTTCTCTCGGCTCAGGCGCCCACATCCGCTCCCCTGATCGGCAACCCGCTGTCGATCTCCCTCGTGGGTTCGGCACAGCGGCGCCTCGAAGGCCGGCCCAGCCCGTCGGTGGCCCGGACGGGCCGCACCTGGGGACGTTCAACCCTGCCTATTGGCGGGCGATCGCGGCCCCGCGGCCGCGGAGGACGTATTTCTGGATCTTGCCTGTGGCCGTCTTCGGCAACTCGTCCACGAAGCTGAACCATTGTGGCGTCTTGAAGTGGGCCATGTTGTCGCGCGCGAACTGCTTCAGCTCGGCTTCGCTGGCTGAGGCTCCCTGGCGCAGGACCACGAAGGCATGGGGCGCCTCGCCCCACTTCTCGTGTGGCATCCCGACCACCGACACTTCCTGCACCGCCGGATGCCGCAGCAGGACCCCCTCCACCTCGACGGAGGAGATGTTCTCGCCGCCGCTGATGATCACGTCCTTGAAGCGGTCGCGGATCTCGACGAAGCCGTCGGGGTGCACCACGGCGGCGTCGCCGGTATGGAACCAGCCGTCCACGATCGCCCGCGCCGTCGCCTCGGGGTCGTTGAAGTAGCCCTTCATCACGACGTTGCCCCGCACGATGATCTCGCCGAGGCTCTTGCCGTCGTGCGGCACGTCGGCGTCGCCGTCGCCCACAACCCTGATCTCGCCCGAGCCGACCAGCTCGACGCCCTGGCGCGCCTTCACCGTGCTGAGGTCGCTCCGCTCGAGGTCGCGATGCTCCGGCCACTCCTCGCAGACGAGGATGAGGGGCGAAGTCTCGGTGAGGCCGTAGACATGCGTCACCTGCCAGCCGAGCCCCTGCTCGACGCGTTCGATGGTGACGGCCGCCGGCGGAGCGCCCGCGGTGAGCAGCCGGACCTTCTGCCCCTTGGCCGGCGCCCGGCTCTCCTCAGGGGCGTTGGCGATCCCGATCAGGACCGTCGGCGCGGCGCAGAGCGTGGTGACCTTTTCGCGCCCGATCAGCTCGAAAATCGAAGCCGGATCCACCTTCCGCAGGCAGATATGCGCCGCACCCCTCGCCGTGACGTTCCACACGAAGGTCCAGCCATTGGCGTGGAACATCGGCAGCGTCCACAGGTAGGCGTCGGCCGGCGACATGGGAAAGTGAACGAGCGTGTTCATCACGTTCAGCGCGGCGTTGCGGTGCGTGATCATCACGCCCTTGGGCATGGCCGTCGTGCCGCTCGTGTAGTTGATGGAGACGAGGTCGTCCTCGTCGATGTCGGCGGGCGCGAAGGCCGGCGACGCGTCCGCCAACGCGGCCTCGTAGTCGAGCCAGCCCTCCCGCGCGCCCTCGAAGGCGACGAAGTGCTCGACCCCCGAGAGTTCACCGCGGATGCCGTCGATGGCGTCCAGGTAGTCGGAGTGGACGCAGAGCACGCGCGCTCCGGAATGGCGGATGATGTAGGCGAAGTCGGCCGCTGTCAGGCGGTAGTTGATCGGCACCGTCACGGCCCCGATCTGCGGGATGGCGTAGAAGGCTTCGAGCTGCGCGTGGGTATTGGGCGCGATCGTCGCGACGCGGTCCCCGGGTCTCACGCCGAGACGCTGGAGCACCGTCGACCACCGGTCGCAGCGCTCGAGAAAGGCGTCGTAGGTGAGCCGCAGGTCGCCGTCGACGACCGCGAGACGATCCGGATAAAGCCGGCGGGCGCGGCGGGCGAATTCCAGGGGGCTCAGCGGAACCTTCATCGCAGCACCTCTATCCTCATGTCGGGAACGGATCACAGGCGACGCCCGACAGCGCCTCCCGGTCTTCGCGGACGAGCCTGTCGCAGAGCTCGGGGACCGGGGGACTATCGTCCTCCGGCGCGATCCCGAGCTTCACGAGGTTCGCCGCAAGCGTGGAGGACAGCACATCGAGGTCCAAGGGTCGGTTCGGACGCAAGGTAATACAGAACGTCTGCTTCGTGACCTCTCAAACGTATGCCGGCGCGCCGAAATCCAGCGCGCCGGGACTGCTCTCAATAGCGGCGAAGGACATCAACTGCCGCTCACGGATGGAGGTAGAAGACCTTGCTGACCACCTGCCAACGACCGTCGAATTTCAACAGGTTGAAAAAGCCAGTGAACCGATGGCCCGTCCAGTTATCCTCGTCGATACGGACGTTGGCGCAGGTGCCCACGACGTCGATAGAGCTGAGACGAGCCTGGATGTCTTTCGCGGGACCGTTCTGGTCATTCCAGTCGAAGAGACCCTGGATCGGCCCGCCGAAAAGATCGGAGCCGACGTAGCCATAGATGGTCGCATTGTCGTGAAAGGTCGGCCTCATCGCGGCCCCGCTTCCGGTGCGCGCTCCCTCGATGTAGGGCTTCAAGGCCGCCGTGATCGCATCGATTTCCGTCACGTAAGTGAGCTCGCTCATCGCAATGTCCTCGGACTGGTTCGACGAGGCCTTTGCCTCGCCGGCGATCACCGGGGAGGCGTCGCTGTATCTCGGTAACAAGCTCCGGCGTGCCCGTCCTTAAGGGGTCCAAATCCTTCCAAAGGCCTCCGACACGGGCCGCGGCGGCGTTCGTTTCAGGCCAGCTTATTCGGGCAGCCCGACCGCTCGCAGCGAGTCCAGGTCGGCCGCGAGAGAGGACGCATCCTGACGGAACTGTGTCGCCACCCAGGCGCTGATCCGGAAGTCGGGAAGAGCCGCCATGAGCTTGGTAGCCCACCCTTTCGCCGCGTCCGCTTCTCCGCGTTGATGATGGATAGCGATCAGGTCGGTCACACCCCGGCCGGCATTGGCCGCCTGGTAGTTCGTGAAGGCGGCGATAGCTTCAGAAATCTGTCCGGCCTGGCGATAGGCCAGGCCCATGTGGCCCCAGTAGAACGGAGGGAACACCGGACAGAGCTGCATGGCCCGTTCGATTTGCAGGACCGCCTCGGGTCCCAATCCGGCATTGGCCAGGACGAACGCGGCGAAGGCGGCTACGTCGGCGGACTGGGGGCCGAGTTCGATCGATCGGCGCGAGGCGGTCACCGCTTCCGGGTAGTGGCGCTGGAGGAGGAGGAGAAGGCTCTGGACCATGTGCGCGTCGGCGTTTTCAGCGTCGAGGGCGAGCGCCTGCTCCACATGGGAATGCCCTTTTCGAAGCGCCGCCGGCCGGTCGTTCCAGAATCCAAACCGCGCATCCAGATAATACAGCATGCCAAGCATCGCCGGGATTGCGGCCGACGCTGGATCGAGTGCGCAAGCCTTCTGCCAGGCCATCAAGGCCGGGGTCATACCCTCGCGCGACAGCACCGCGCGGCGGTAGCACGCGAGGCCTCTCACCCAAAACGTCCAGGCTTCCATCGATCGAATGGACGAGTATCTCAGGCGTGCTTGCTCACCCTCTGTCAGGTGCACCTGCAACTCGGTGACGAGGATGTGCGCGAGTTCGTCCTGCAATCCAAAGACGTCGCCGATGGGCCGGTCGTAGCGTTCGCCCCAGACCTGGGCGCCCGTCCCGGCGTCGACCAGCCTGAACGAGACGCGCAGCCGATCCGCGGTGTTGCGGATGCTGCCTTCCAGCAGATGGCCAACGCCCAACTCGCGCCCGACGCGGCGGACGTCGAGCGCCTGTCCCTTGTAGGCGAAGCTCGACGCTCTCGCGATGACGGCCAGCCCCGACACCTTGGAGAGCGTCGTGATGATGTCCTCCACCAAGCCGTCGGCGAACGCCTCCTGTTCGAACTCTCCGCTGAGGTTGACAAGAGGCAATACCGCGAGCGAGGGCGACGTGGGGGCCGGCATTGTCCGACCGCCGCCGGAAACATCAGGGTTCGCCGCAAGGACCGGCGCGACGAACCGGTAGCCCCGGCCAGGAACGGTGGAGAGGCATTCCGCACCCAGCGCTTTTCGCAGGGCCGAGACGTGAACAGACAGGTTCGCTTCCTCGACGGCGATCCCAGGCCAGACCTGATCGAGCAACTCGTCCTTTCCGACCACTCGGTCGCGATGTTGAACGAGGTATGTGAGCAGATCATACGCCCGCGAACCCACGCTGACCTTTTCGCCGCGAAAGGTCAGGCGACGCTCACCAAGACGCAGCTCGAACTCGCCGAACCGGACGATCTGCAAGGCCGGGATCTCCGTCCAAGAGCAACTAAATCTGTTCACGGATGAGATCATCGGGGCGCTAGGCGCGCAACGGAGCAAACGGGTCCTCATGGAATTGGCCCGGCAGCCGCCTGACAGAGCGAGCGCTCCGAATCCCTGCGTTGCGCATGGTGGCGTTCGACCTTTCCATTCTCTCCGATGCGGAGCCCGCGCCCGCGCCCCCGCCCGCAGTGAGGTTTGACAGCTATCATTTTTCGAGTTACAGCCTGTAATACAAATTACAACGAGTAACATGAAATGCCGGGAGCGAGTCGGACGTACAGCCAGGTCGCCCGTGCGGCGGCGTCGGAAGCGACGCGCCAGCGCATCGTCTCCGCTTTCGATGCGGCGATGCGCGACCGATCGATGGACGACATCACGCTCGATCAGATCGCGTCGGCTGCGGGCACCACGCGCCAGACGGTGATCCGGATGTTCGGCGGGAAGGAAGGCCTGGTGCAGGCCTTCGTCGTGCAGTTCGGCGAGGGTGTGTTGCGTCGCCGCGTGATGCCTCCCGACGCTCCGCCCCGTCGTGTCGCGGCGGCCTTGTTCGAGGACTACGAGGATATCGGCGACTTCGTCATCCGCATGCTGGCGCAGGAGGAGCGGCATCCTGTGCTGAGCCTTTGGCACAATATCGGGCGCTCGTTTCATCGCGCCTGGATCGCGGAGTCCTTTGCGGCAGCGCTGCCGAGCGACGCCGATGCACGCGAAGACTTGGTCTCGCAATTGGTGATTGCGGGCGACGTCTATACCTGGAAGCTGCTTCGCCGCGACATGAAGCTCTCGGCATCGGCCTCTCAGTCGATCATGACGACCATGTTTACGAAGCTGCTGAGGACGGAGTGAGCCGATGCCGTACGATTTCCTGTTCGCCAATCTCGATGTCGGCGGCAGCGTGCCGACCTTTGCCACCGCGATCCGCAGGTTGCGGGCGCGGGGCCACACGGTTCGAATCCTGATCGACGACACCGCCCGCGCCGAGGTCGAGGCCGCTGGGGGCGACTTTGTCCCCTGGACACTGGCGCCGAACAGGCGGACCTACAGTCTCGACGAGGATCCCGTGAAGGATTGGGCGCCGACCGAGCCCGGCGGCGACCTGCTCCGCGTGCTGGACCACATCACCTTCGGCCCGGCCGCTGCCTACGCCGCCGATACGCTGGCTGAACTGCGCCGCCGGCCCGCAGATGCGGTCATCTCGCTCGACCTGCTCTTCGGTCCCCCGATCGCCGCACGGGCGGCCGGCGTCCCGGTCGTGAGCCTCGCTACGCAGGTGAGCGTGTTCGTCCCCATTCCGGGCGTGCCGCCCGTCGGCCCAGGCTTGCTGCCTGCAACCTCGGCCGAAGACGAGGCCGTCGCCGCCGGCGTCGCCGGCTGGTTCGCGGAGCAGGTCAACGAACGCCTGCCCGTGCTCAACGAGGCGCGCATGACGTTCGGTCTGCCCGCGCTGGCCGACGCGTTGGAGCACCCGCGCGAAGCCGACCTGCTGCTGGTCGCGACCAGCCGCGCCTTCGACTTTCCGGCGCAAAGCATGCCGGACAAGCTCAGCTATGTCGGTCCCTTGCTCGATCCGCCGTCATGGTCGAAGGCGTGGACCTCGCCCTGGAGCGCAGACGATGACCGGCCGCTGATCCTCGTCGCGATGAGCTCGACCTTCCAGAACCAGGCGCCCACGATCCAGGCGGTGCTCGACGCCGCCGCTGGACTGCCGGTGCGCGTGCTCGTCACGCTCGGCCCAGGCCTTGCCGACGCGACCCTGGCGACGCCCGCCAATGCCGTGGCCGTCGCCTCGGCGCCGCACGACCAGGTGATGGCGGAGGCCGCCGTCGTGGTGACCCATTGCGGGCATGGCACCGTCATGCGCGCCCTCGCCAACGGCTGCCCACTGCTGTGCCTGCCGATGGGCCGCGATCAGAACGAAAATGCCGCACGCGTCGCCGCACGCGGCGCCGGGATCCGGCTGACCCGCGACGCCGAAGCCTTCGCCCTGAGGGCCGCGCTGGTGAAGCTCCTCGAAGACCCCTCTTACGCCCGCTCCGCCAAGACTCTTGGCCGGGCCATTGCCGAGGCCGAGCCTAGCGACGCGCTGGCAGACGCGTTGGAGCGGCTGGTGGCCGAGACGTGCAATCGGGCAAAGGTGGCTTGAGGGATCACAGCACGCCCAAGCAGAACAGCAGAACGCTCATGCCTCAACAGCTTGCCGGCTGGGCAGACATAGGCGTCCTGCTCGCGGTCGTAGGTGAACTCCGACCGGCTGAAGGCGCCGTCCTGCCGCTCCGACTTGTCGAAGGCCGGGATGTGGGGCTCGATCCCGCGCTCGTGGACCAGTCATCTCGTGATGAGCACATGTCTCACAAGGCAAGCAGGCACGATTAGGCGATCCCAACAGCAGGGAGGTGCTGGTCTCCCGCCCACAATTCAGCAGCCGAAGCTGTCGTCAACAGCCATCCTGACTGGTCCTTCGCTTTTCCCCGGTCAAACCGGCAGATGCCGTCGCGTCACGATTGGCGCTTCTATTGGAGTTCGTGAGTAAGGATATTTCGCCCAAACAATTGCGCACGTGTGAGATGACGTAATACGCTGCATGAACTCCGTACGACGCCACTGTGTGTAGATACAGGACAGATAGGGGGCAGCGATGAAGAAAGCGAACTTGGCCTATGGCTTTACGGCAGTAGATCCGACCGAGATTTTTTGGTCAGAAGATTTGATGCAGTCGAGCGACAGTTTCGTTTTCCGATTTGACCACATCCAGGCAATCCTGCCGCCAGACTTTGGATCGCATGTTCCTAAGCTCGGCCTGATTGATCCGGCTTTCCTGCCTGAAGCCGACGGACCGGCCTTCGTGACTGCTTCTGCAGCCCCCGGCACACCCGTAGCTCCACAGCCGGGTTTCAGCGGCCCGATCTTCGACCCGGCGGGGGGCAACGGTTGGTATCCTCCTGACAATGCGCTCGCGGTTGGCGCGCACGCCGTGCTTTCGGCCGTAAACAACTGGATCCAGATCTCGGACCTTACAGGCGCCTCCGCCCAGAGTGAGTCACTCTTTACGTTTTTCAAGTCGGCGACTGCGTCCGACCCGTCCTTCTTCCTCACCGATCCTCGCGCGGTCGTGGATCCTCTCACGCACCGGTTCACGCTCTCGGTCGACGAGGTTCTCACCAACAGCAGCGGCGCCGTGATCGGGTCGAACCTCCTGGTCGCGCGGTCGAATTCCGACATCATGCCGGGAGCAGCGGGTGGCATTGATGATTTCGCGCAGTGGTCCTTCACGAAGATATCTACGACCTTCAAGGAGTTCGGCGGGCTGATCAAAACCTGGGCCGACCAGCCGAATGTCATCTCGCTCGGAAACTACTACTTGGAATCATCCAACCAGTTCACGACTTCCGGGAGCTATTTCAACACGAAGCTGATCGTGGGGCAGTATGACTCCAGCAGCCCAGCGGCGGTGAAAACCGTCACGACGCCCTCTGAGGCTTGGGCGGCAATCAATTCGAACAGCGCCTATGCCGTGTCCTACACGCACGACAGCAAGCATGACATCAGCATCATGAAGGTGACGACCTCGCCCAACGTCTCGTTTGGATCGGCGACGCTCGTCTCGCTCGGAACTCTCGACAAAGGGAGCGGTGGATACACCATCGCGCAGTACGGCACCACGACGAAGCTCGATGGCGGGGACGGACGGATCACAGGCGCAGCCTTCGACGCCGCTCACAACAAGCTCTATGTCACCTTCGAGGGCCAGCATGGCACGGACGGCAAAGTCGGTGCGCTCTGGGCTCAGATTGACATGGGCACGAAGTCTGTAACGGCCTCCGGGAGCCTCAACGATGTTGCCGGGCTCTCCACGACGTCGGGCGCAACGACATTCAACGCTTCCGTTGCAGTCGACTCGACCACAGGGGACGTCGTCTTCAATTTCAATACGTCCCGTCCGAATGCGTCAGCCTCCGACGTCAACCGGTTTGTCACCGGTGACTTCGCGGTATGGCACAATGGTTCCTCGTCCTCCACGATGCAGGACCATGTCTACCAGACGAGCCAGGACTTCTACATCGACCCGTCGAACGGAGCCACGAGCCGGTGGGGCGACTATTCGTCGGTCGTCGCGAACGGAGGCACGTTCTGGGCCTCCATCGAATACGAAAACGGCAGTGTGACCGGATCGAGCGGGAACACATATCATAGCTGGGGGACGGCGATATATCACGACGCTATCCTCATGGCATGAACTCTGGCCTTGCCCGGTCCGTGATCGGCCGGGCTGGCCATTCTTCGGCAGGGCGGCCTGCCCTCGCTTCAAGATAGCCGTCCTCCTGGTTGCTTCCAGGCACGCCAAAGCTGCAGGAGGCGATGAGCGGAGCTGTCCAGTGAAGGCTCGCTTGCGTGAGCATCGGGGGCGAGGCGCCCCATCGCCCCAAGTGTTCCGGGGCCATGCACCTCCTCCATGTTCGCTCGTGGCACTGCTACCGCACGATCACCGGCGGGGGCAGGTCGTCCTCGGGTGGCGGGGCCAGACGCTTCAACCTCTCCGGTAAATCTTCATCGTTCAGCCGCTGCTGCAGGGCAGCGGGCGGAGCCGGGTCAGCAATGTGGACGAGGCCTGGCCAGACGAAGACGAGAACCAGAACCGCAATCTGGGCAGCCAGGTACGGCGCCAGAGCCCGCAGAACTGACAGAAAGGGGGAGCGATTTCGAGCCGTGGCCTGAACCAACATGAGGGCGTAGCCAAAGGGCGGCGCCATGAAGCTCATTTGCAAGACGAGGAGGATGAGAACAGCCACCCAGACCGCGTCGCCCACCCGCTCGAGCAAGGGCGGCGCCAATATCGGCACGACGACGAAGATGATCTCGAAGGCGTCCAGCACGATGGCGCTCACGCCAATCAGTCCCAGCACCGCCGCGGTCGGGACCCCTTCGCCTCCCGGCAGCGCCCTGACGATCTCCGTCACGAGCTTGTCTGAGCCAAGAATTCGCAGCAGCAATGTGAGTGTCGTCGCCGCGACGAGCAAGGCGAAAAGAGCCCCTGTCCAAGCAATGACATCGGACAGCAATTTTGAGAGCGAACCGCCCGCCAATTGGCCCATGAAGGCGGCGGCCGCAAAGAGCACGACGGCTCCGAGTGCTGCCCCCTCGACCGCATAAAGGACGCCGAACGCGACACCCATCAGCAGCCCGGCCACGAAGATGAGAATGGCGGCCGACAGCAGGATGTCACCGGGCCGAAGTGGCTTTGTCGCCGGGGCGGAAGCCATGTCGGGCAGGCGGCGCGCCATGAAGACAGAAACGCAGACGCTGAGCGCGACGAACAGGAACGCGGGCGGCAAAGCGCCTCGGAACACGTCCCGCGTGTTGATGATGCGCGCGGCGTGACCCGTCGCGTTGAGGGCGACCGTATGGGCCGCCATCATGGTGTCTCCGAGCAGGATCAGCACCAGCGAAGGTGGAACAACGACACCCAGCGTGCTGGCCACCACGATGATCGCATTCGCGAACGGCGCGGGGAGGCCGCGGGCGGCTAGCTCTGGGGCGAGCGATCGCGACAGGGCCTGTACGCTGGCCCCAACTGATCCGTTCATCGGCCCAAGAACCACGCCGAGCCCGATGCCGGCGATGACCGGTGAGGCTCGGCTGCGGGGCGCCGCATAGACGGCCGTATGAAACAGGGCGGAGGCGACAGGCAGTCGGTTGAGCAATGCGCCCATCAGGACATAGAGCGGCAGGGCCTGAAGCAGATCGCTCTCGAGAAGATTGACCACCCGGTTGGGCAGCGCTGCCAGGATATCGAGACCGACCCAGCCTGCCGCGACGGATGCGCCAGCGCCGAACACCGCCACGGCCAAGACAACCATGAAGGCCGGTAGACCAGTGAGCGAGAGCCCCCCGCCTACGAGCGCGAGCAGCGCGAGACCGAAATAGGCCATCATCAATTCCGTCCAGGCGCCGTCATGACCGGCCGTCTTGCGGGCGGAAAAGAGTGAGGGCGCCTTGCAGGATCATCATTCCAGCCAGCAGCCCGGCGGAGAACTTGACCAGAAAGTAACCGGGATTGCCGGTGTCCGAAAATCGCTCCAGCTGTTGTGCCGATCCCCAAAACAGCGATCGACCCGCCGCGAGGACGAAGGCCGCCCAAGGCAAGACGCCAGTGACTTGCACCAAGCGCAGCAGCACGCGGCGCGTCCTCCCCGTGTATCGGTGAGCCGCCATGTCCATGGCGAGGTGCGTGCCGCGCCGCGTCGCGGCCGTCACGGCCACCGCGACGTACAGGGCGAAGAGCACTTGCCCGAGATCGTTGGCCTCACGCGAATAGGCTCGCACGAACTCCCGCAAGGGCCATTGCAGAAACAGGAGTAGCGAGAGTGGGAGAACCAACCAGGATGCGGCCGCCACGATACGAGCGATGGCGGCGTCGATCACCCACATGCAAGTCCCTCCCTGTTGCCGCATGAGAGCCCAGTTCAAGCCCTGACGCAATTGAGCCGTGAGGACCGTTCCTCGCCAGTCCGCCGTCGATTTTCAACGCGGGGGGTGAAGGCCTCGTTGGGCACGATGACATTGCTTCATCTCGGGCTCGCCGGCGTGACCATCGTCTGGGCCCGGAGCCACATGCAAGACATGTTCGCGCTCCACTACGCCACGAGTACTTCGATGAATGGCGCGCTCACCCCGGGGAGGCCCCTCAATGGAGAGGTCGTCTTGATAGTCCTGGAAGCGTCCAATATTCGGACTATCATCGTTCGCGGTCGGCGTTCACTTGGCGACAGCAGAAAGCAAGTTCGCCGCGTGCTCGATCCGACCCGTCGCCGTGGTGCACAGCGGGCTGGCTTTCTTCTTCAATCTGGCCATTTTCGGCCTGACGATTAAAATTACGGACGGCCTGGTCTGACTTCCGAATTGGACCTGTCGATGACTGTTCGCGGGGATCTGTCCAAATCTGCACGTGCCGGTGAGGGAGCCCGAACGCGGATGAACGAAGTCGAAAATCACCGGCTGCAAGAGACGCTTGCAAGCCGCCTGGTGACCCGGGCGCTGGACAGCGCGGTCTCGAGACTCGGGCTTTCGCTTCCGGCGGGCCAATCCAACGAACTCTCCCTCCGGTGCTGCACGGGACCAGCGGACCGGCTGGGGCAGCTCGTCGCGGCGGCCGAACGCGTCCAGGCAGTCTCCGGCGCCGCCGTGGCGGTGGTCTTCCTGGCCCAGTGCACCGCTACCCTGCCGGACGACGCTGGTCTGGCATGGCTGCTCTGCAGAGCGCTTTTTGCGCTGGGCGCGCCGCGCACCGAGGAACAGGTGCTTTCTTTCGAGCGGCGATTCGGCCCGACTCTGGAAAGCCTCGTTCTCCTTGGCCGCGTCCTGCTCACCCGCGGCAGTGCGGGGCCGGCGCTCGAGGCGTTCGATGCGGCGCTTCTGCGCGCGCCCGGAGACGTGGAAGCGATGTTTGGCAGGGGGAAGGCGCTCCTGGCCATGGGCAAGGCAAGTGCAGCCGTCGATGTCCTTGCGGCAGCCTCATGCCAAAAGCTTGGCGATGACGACGTTGCGTTCCACCTCGCCCTCGCCCAAAGCGCTTCGGGCAAGACTGAATGCGCCATTGCTGTCCTTCAGTCCCTCCTGGCGCGCCGCCCCGACCATGCCGAAGGCCAATTCCAACTCGGCTTGGCTCTGCAGGACCTGGGCAGCCATGACGACGCGGAACGCGCCTTCGCCGCAGCGCTCCACTTGCGACCTGGATGGGCCGAGGCGTCCTTCAACCGCGGAATCTCACTGCTCGAGTTGCGTGAGCTTTCGAGCGCCCTGGCCGCCTTCGCGGCCGCTCTAGCCTGGAACCCCGCTTGCGCCGCGCCAGTCGCCCAGGCCATGACGTCTGGCGCGATGGGCCGGCTCTGGCTCGACCCCGCGGCCATGCTGGGAGATCTCTCAGCCCTTCACCTCGGGCCGGGGGGCGCGGAAGCGCCGGCGATAGACGCCGGGCTCAGCTAGGATCTCCTTGGCGACAGACGCATACCGATAGGCCTCATCGGGCGTCAATGGCGCGCAGTCCAGTTCCAGGTCCACTCGCGGCAGCACGATACATTGAGCGACTGGCATCCCCCTCGGCAGGACGCCACGGAACGTCATGTCCGTCCAGATTGCCGGAAAGAACACACCGACTTCATGGAAGGCATCGGCGTCGACAAGCCCTGTGAGCAGCCTGAATGGCAGGTCGTCCCGATTGATCGGATGCATGGCGAGCAGCGACCAGCCGCTCTCGATCTCGATGGTCCAAAAGCAATTGAACTTGATGGCCGAAAGCCCCCGAGCGAACGGAGTTCCATCGAGTTGGGCGGCTGAGTGGAAACTGAGCGGGGTGCGAGGATGACCTTCCGTTCGCGGCGCAGGCGCCGGCCAATCCCATGAAAAGCGGCCGTCGCTTACCTCTATGTCGCAGGGCAAGCGCATGACGAACCCGGAGGTCATGGCGTCAATGAAGGGAGGACAGTGCTTGACGGTTCGGATCGCATGACCATGCAAGTCGGAGGCGGCTTCCCGCGGCATGTCCTTCAGCCAAGCAGGGAGATGCCGTGCCGAGGGCTCCGGCCTTGGAAGATAGGGCTCGAGGTCGAGATCACATCGGAATCTGACCTTCACGATGCCCCCTCACGATCCTGCAAACATGCAGAGACATTCGGCTGTCTAGAACTTCCGTCCTGGCCGGTGCTGGGTCCACTTACAAAAATGTAAGCCCGATCGGGCGTCCCACGTTCTGCCGGTCGGAGCCGCTGCCCGGGTGACGATCGCGCCACCGTAGCTGTGGCCCAACAGCACGACGGGTCCCTTTACTTGGTCGAGGACGCGCCGCGTTGCGGCGACGTCCTCCTCCAGGCTGGTCAAGGGTTGCGGGACGATGCGAACAGCGGACCCGTCCCCGGTCAGGTGGTCATACACATCCCGCGTCGATCAGCGCGCCATGCACGAGGACGAGGGTTGGGGGTGTGCCTTGCGTGGGGTCGGACCCGCCGGCTCCGCCGCAATGGCGGCGTCGTTCACCGTTCCTTACGGGTGTTGCCGCGGACCCCCGCGTTCCCTTCGCTGGGCATTCAGCCCTTCGCCTCGAGGTGCCGGTCCACCACCCGCTGCAGCAGGTCCTCATAGGCCCGGAATTCGCGCGTGCGCATGCCAGGGATCTTGCCGCCCTCGTCCCAGATGCGCACCCGGACGGCTTCCTTGTGCCAGGGATTGCGCTCGAACGCGGCGACCTCCTCGGCGCTCATGGGGCCGCCCTGGAGGGAGAGCGTGTGCACGGACGCCGCAGACAGCTTGCCGAAATAGCTCGGATCCGTGGCGCAGAGGTAGCGCTTCGCGGCCACGTGCAGGCGCACGCATTCCACGATGACGGGCGGGAAGAACGGCGCGAGCACCTCGCCCCCGGCTTCGTCATGGTGCTTGTCCTGCGTGTCCTCGGGCGAATACGTGCCGAACTCGCTGGTGTAGTGGCCGATGTCATGCAACAGCGCTGCGGCCACGAGCTCCTCGGGCGCGCCGTCCTGCTCGGCCAGCCAGGCGCCCTGCAGCATGTGCTCGGCCATGGTGACGGGCTCGCCGAGATAGCTCTCCGCGCCCCGGCGTTCGAAGATGTCGGCGAGAAACGGCACGATGCTGCTGCGATCGAGAACGGGCGCGCTCATGCTGCTTCTCCGGCGTGGGGCGCCGGGCGGCCGGCCTCCTCCTCGATAGCCGCCAGCGTCGAGAGCAGGCCGTCCTTGTCGGCGTAGCAGCCCTGCAGCCAGCGGTTTCCCGACCCCGAGAACGCCTTGCGGGCGTGCAGGACGCGCGTGTTGTCGACGATGAAGAGCTCGCCCGGCGCAAGCTTGAAGGTCACCTCCATCGCGGGATCCTCGATCAGCTCGGCGAAGCGCCGGTAGGCGGCGTAGTAGCCCTCCATGTGCTCGAACGGGATGTCGCGCAGGGCCGCCGTCGAGCGGTTGTTGAACCGGATGCCGATCATCTCGCCATCGGGCGCGAGCTCGATCATGGGCCGCCGCGCCCGCAGCCTCACCCCCTGCGAGCCCGCATACTCGAAGCGTGCGCAATAGCGGGTCAGCAAATCGAAGCCGGACGGGCTTTCCGCGCGCAGGCGCTGCGCCGCCCGGAATCCGTCGACGACGATGGAATCGCCACCCTCCACCGTGTTCTCCAGGCAGGCCAGCAGCTGCAGGGTCGGCACGGGATCGCGGTAGGGATTATCCGTGTGGGCCTGCAGGCCAAGATTGGTGTAGGCGAGGTTGTTGGGGTTCACCTCGGCGCGGACCTGGAACCAGCGGCCGTAATTCGTCTCCCGGACATAGCCGAAGCTCTCCGCCACCGTGCAGAGCGCGCCGGAGGTGGTCGGCACGCCCTCCAGGACCGCGAAGCCATAGCGGCGCACGGACCCCAGCCATTCGCCCAGCGCCGCGCGCTGCGTCGACACGGCGCTCCAGCGCCCGCGCGGAACCTCGGTCTGCAGGCCCGCATCCCACGTCTCCAGGCCGTCCTGCAGCCAGCCCTTCCCGGTGGGCCGAGGCGCGTCGTAAGCATTGGCGCGCAGCCAGTCCGCAGGGAACGTGATCTCCTTGCCTTCAGGAGCGAGCGTGAGACGCAGGCCGCCATCCGCGGCCACGTCCGCCGTCGTGATTCTCAAGTCGCGCGGCAAGTCGAGAAGGGTCACCAACCGCTGGCCGTTGCCCGGGCTGCGCGTCTGCGCATCGAGCGCACTGTCCCGCAGCCAGAGCGCGTGGAAGCGCCGCCGCACGCCATCGGAGAACGCGGCCTCCAAGGCCTTGCCGCCATCCAGGATCGCAACCGATTGCACCGCCATGGGACGCTCCCGCGCTTTTCTCAAAGCCTGATGTTCGTCCATGCTGCCGGAAAACTCAAAGGCCTGCTGCGGCCCGAGCGCTTTGCTGCGCAGAACCTCGATGCGTGCCGGGGCTTCATAACAATGTCCCCAGCGTTGGGAAGCGGAACGCCGGCAGGAGCCATCCGCCTCGACCAGCCTGAAGTCGCGTTTCGGCGGAAGCTGGATCAGCATCGGGTCAAGGTCAGTCTTCCCGGTGGAAGCGCCTTCAGCAGTTCCGCCTCCGGGCGGGTGAGATGAAGCCACGCCATCCAGTCCGCCTTTGGCAGCGCGACAACCTGGCGGTTGTGAATGGGGGCCACGTCAGGCTCTGGCGCGGTGGTGAGGATCAACGAGCAGGAAGACCCAAGGCGGACGGTGGCAATGTCTGCGTTCGGGGTGGCGGGCTCAGCTCGCGCAGAAGAGACCAGTTCCGTTTCAGCGGTCGGCGTGCTCGACAGGCACTCATTTCGTACGCGTCTTGAGGGCGCCCCGACAGCCGTGTCTCGCATGGCCTGGCCTACGTCGGCGCGCCATTAGCTCCCATCGCCTGGCCCGTTGTTGGGCCGCGCTAGGACTTCACGGTTTCGGTTGATTGCAGCACGATACGCGCCTGCGTTTCCCCATCCCTGAGAGACCGATTGGAGGATCTCGCCATGATTGCTCCCACCTACGAAGTGCTCGCCCTGCGCTACGCCACCCACCAGGATCGGTCGGCGCGTGCGAATTTCATGGCGGTCGATACGCACGATACTCTCATGCCACTCGACTATTTTGTCTGGGTCATTCGTGGCCCGGTCGGGACGAATGCTCCGAAGACTATTGTGGTCGACACGGGCATGGATGCGAAGGTGGCGGCGAGGCGTCCCGGGCGCCGGATATTGACGCCCGTGGAAGAGATGCTCATGCGGGCGGACATCGATCCTGCGTCCGTCCGCAATGTGGTCTTGACCCACATGCACTTTGATCACGCTGGCGGCATCGATCTGTTTCCCGCCGCCACCTTTCACATTCAAGACTTGGAAATGGCGTTCTGCACGGGGAGGTGCATGTGCCACAGTGTTATTCGCGATACTTTCGAGGTGGACCATGTTTGTGCGGCTGTGCGGCGCGTTCATGAAGGCCGCATGTGTTTCCACAACGGCGACGCTGAGATCGCACCGGGAATAACCCTTCATTTGGTGGGTGGTCATTCTGGCGGCCTGCAGGTGGTGAGAGTGCCGACCTCACGCGGTTGGATTGTCCTTGCGTCGGACGCAACCCATTACTGGGCGAATATCCGCACGCGCAGTCCCTTCCCCATTGTCGTGGACTTGGCCAAGATGCTGGAGGGCTACCAGATCGTCGAGTCACTGGCGGACGGGCCAGATCACATCATTCCGGGTCACGATCCCCTATTGCTGTCTCGCTTTCCCGGCGTGCAGGACCAGGAAGACGTCATACGGCTTGATCTTGCCCCTCTTGCGTGATGCGGCGAAGGCGGGGTGCGCCCTGCACGGAGGAGGTCGCCGTCTTCCACGCCTTCTCGCGGGTGGTCGCCGAGGCCCGCAGCGCCTTCGTCGTCCTCGACACGGCGCCGACGGGTCACACGCTGCTGCTCATGGACGCGACCGGGGCCTACCACCGGCAGATGATGCGGGACTTCGAGCCGAGCGCAGCCGGACGGATGGTCACCCCTCTCAAGCGCCTGCAGGACCCCGCCTACACCCGGGTGATCCTCGTGACGCTGCCCGAGACGACGCCGGTCTCGGAGGCGGCGGCCCTTCAGACGGACCTCCGGCGCGCCGGCGTCGAGCCCTATGCCTGGGTGATCAACAGGAGCCTCGTCGCCTCTGGCACGCGCGACCCTCTCCTCCAGGCGCGCCTCGCCCGGGAACTCGGTCAGATCGAGCGCGTCTGCGGCAGCCTGGCGGCTAGGGCGTTCGCGCTAGGTTGGCAGGCGACGCTACCTGTGGGACTAGCTCGGCTCGAGAGTCTGTCCTGCCCTCGGGGAACCTAGTCGACAGGCCCAAGCATCGAGGGAACGTCAACTCCCGGCGAAATAGCGAACGCCACTCAAGTTATGTGTGAAGTAGCTCACACTTGGCGCGGCTGAAATGCGGCTGAATTTAGATTGACATGGAATTGGATGCTACTAATCTCTTAAATTAGTCGTGGTTACTGCTTAATGGCAGTGATCGCACTGCTCCCCCTCTATTCAGTATTGGTCCAGTGCCCGTGGTGACCGCGAATGCTCTTCGCGGTTCGCCTTTGTTCGCGTGTAGCTAAGTCTTAACTTAATTTTGGGTGAGCGGCCAATCGTTGGCTGGAGTTCGTTTCGCATTTTGTCTGCTGCATCTGCGTGCTTTCTCTCCTTTCAACCCGCGGAGCTCTCCGATGGCAAACTACACCTGGCGCGGCACGATCGAAGGCTCATGGGACCTCTCGTCTAACTGGACGGATGTGACGAGCGGGGAAGATCCTGCGTCTGTTGCGCCGGGCTCGACGGATGACGTGACGGTTGCGGCGGCGGGGGGCGGCGCGACGACGGTGATCACGGGGACGGGGGAGTCGGCCTCGCTGACGATCCAGGGCCCGACCTTGCTGGCGGGGCAGTTCACGACGGGGAGCCTGAGCGACACCGATACGCTGGTCCTAAATGGGGGCAGCGTGCTGACGGACACTGGAGACGCCTCCGTCAGCCAACTCCAATTGAATG